>Ga0180434_10006682_pt1 | contig 13192 bp, 9 predicted proteins | sample SS_ome_7_FD_132453 | JGI IMG/M metagenome (GOLD analysis project Ga0180434, IMG submission 132453) | Hypersaline lake sediment archaeal communities from the Salton Sea, California, USA - SS_1_D_2 metaG | ecosystem: Environmental > Aquatic > Non-marine Saline and Alkaline > Hypersaline > Sediment... | reverse complement strand
GTGCACGTGGTCGATACATCGATCGACGGCCATGTACTCGAAGCTGCCTGTCTGCTGACCGGCAAGCACGCCGACACTGAGCGGACCTTTGATGAGCGTACACTGGAAGCCGCCGATCGGCGTTTCCGCGGCGGGATCACGCTCCAGGAACTGCTACTGGAAGCGGCCTGGGCTAACGGTTACACAGGTCGCAACTTCCGTAACAGCCGCGAGGTGCTCCGCCACGCCTTCAGCCACGACATCCGGGCGGCATTCTCAACGATCGACATCGGCGGAATCCTCTCGAATGTCGCCAACAAGTTCCTGCTGGAGGGTTTCTTCAGCGTCGAGCGGACGTGGCGGAACATCACCAGCATCCGCAACGTCAGCGATTTCAAGACAGTCACCAGCTATCGGCTGATCGGTAAGGACCAGTACGAGGAAGTTGCTCCCGGCGGCGAACTGAAGCACGGCACGCTCGGAGAGGAAAGCTACACCAACAAGGCCGACACGTACGGTCTGATGCTCTCGATCGATCGGCGCGACATCATCAACGACGATCTCGGCGCGATCACGACCGTACCGCGCAAGCTGGGTCGCGGCAGCGGCCTGAAGATCAACGACGTCTTCTGGACCGTGTTTCTCAACAACGCCGACTTTTTCAAGGCGGCGAACAACAACTACCTCGACGGCGCCGCCACGGCGCTGGGCATCGACAGTCTGGATCAGGCCGAGGTGGCCTTCATGGATCAGGTCGACAGCGACGGCAAGCCGATCGGGATCATGCCTTCGATACTGCTGGTTCCTACTGCTCTGAGCGCCGTCGGGACGACGCTCTACAAGTCGCTCGAGATCCGCGACACGAACTCCAACCGCAAGTACCCGGTGGCCAACCCGCATACGGACAAGTTCCGTCCGGAGGTCAGCCGTTACCTGTCCAACAGTCAGTACACGGGCGCCAGCTCCAAGGCTTGGTATCTGCTGGCCGATCCGACCGATCTGGCCGTGATCGAGGTCGCGTTCCTGAACGGCCAGGAGTCGCCGACGATCGAGACGGCCGAGGCGGACTTCAATGTGCTGGGGATCCGGATGCGCGGCTATCACGATTTCGGTTGCTCGCTCCAGGAGCCCAAGGGCGGCGTGAAAACCAAAGGCGAAGCCTAAATCAAGTTAACCAGAGGCCTTAACGGCCGGAGGAGATGAATCAAATGGCTCAGGCACACAAAGCTAAGTATGTCGCCAAAGCGGCGAGCATCGATCACACGCCGAGTTCGGCGGTCGCCGCCGGTGACGTCGTCGTCCAGGGACAGATTGTCGCGATCGCGAAAACCCCTATCGCGGCCAACGCGCTCGGCGCGCTGGCGACGCGGGGCGTATTCGACGTCGTCAAGGCTGCCGGAGCGATCACGGCCGGCGCGCGTCTTTACTGGGACGCCGACGGCGACCCGGTCGGCGGTACGGCCGGCACGGGCGCCGCGACGACGACCGCGACGAGCAACCAGTATTTCGGCGCGGCGATCGCGGCGGCCGCCAGTGACGACGAGACGGTGCGGATGCTCGATTGAACTGGATCTGGCAGGATCTTCGACCGCGTTGCCCTCGGCGGCGAGCCGGCTGCGCAGCGCTCTCCCGCGGTCGAATCCGACGTGCTGACCGCGACCGAGTGTCACGTGCTGGAAGCGTTGAAGGCGAGCCCGTACGAGGCGATGGTTCTGGTCGAACTCGAGGCCGCCGCGGGCTACGGTCGCCGGGCCGTACGCGCCGCACTGGCTCGGCTAACGGATCGGGGCTTTGTCGGCCGACCGCCGGGCACACAACGGAAAGGGGCCGCGATTACGGTCGAAGGATTGGCGTATCTGGATGCCGCGAAGACCGCCGTAACTCCGTAAAGCCACGCGCCGCAGTCAACCAACCTGCAACATGGCCTTGATTGCGCGCGTCTGGTCGAGCTCGGCGTAGACTTCGGTAATTACGGCGGAGCGGTGGCCAAGAAGAACCCGGGTGATATCCAAACCGAACTCCTTCCGCAACTCCGTGGCGGCGTTATGGCGCAATTGGTGAGGATGCCAGCGGTGTTCACGACGCCAGGTGGTCAGTTTTTGCTTCTGTGGCTGCGTCAAACGAGCCTTCCACGCATTGAGCGTTTCATCATCGCATCTCGCCAGCGGCGCCGGCGGCGGGAACGCGTGGTCGCACGCCCGTGAGATCGCTCGCCTGTAGGCGGCCACCGTGTATGCGTCGCCCGGCTTGCGCGCGGGCGTCGCCACTCGGTTCGATCCGGGGCGGCCGCCGTACGAGAGCGGCGTCTGGCGGCGTTCGTGGGCTCGAGTACGCCGTTCAATCTCGGCTTCGGCCGGGCTGAATAGGCAGACATCCGTCCTGCGGTTCGCGAGGAACGGCCGCAATACGTCCTGTGCTCGGGGACCGATGTAAACCACGCGTTGATGTCCGCGGCGCGCCGTCTTGTGTCGCGCGGGCTGGTAGGTCCACACCCGCCCGCTCATGTCGATATCGCACGGTCGCATGGCGACGACCTCACCCGGACGAGCGGCCGTCAGGAGCTGCACCTCGATCATCGTCCAGATCTGCCGGCTGACGAACGGGCGGACGGCGTCTATGCAGCCGTCCTGTACCGGTCGCACCGGTTCGGATTCGCGCGCTTCGCTCCGGCCTTTGCGCAGTCCAGCGACCGCTTGTAGCGTGTGGTACGTCTCGCCGGGCACGAGTTCGTTCTCAACCGCCCAGCGGAACATCTGCTTGATGCGCCCGACGCTCTGGTTGACGGTGGATCGCGTCCAGCCCAACTCGATCATGTGGCGCCGCACGGCTTTCAGCGCGAGCGGCGAGAAATCGCACGCCCGCGTGTCGCTATAGAGTTCCTTCACGGGTCGCAACGCGATGCGCAGTACGGGCAACTGGCTCGTGGGCTTGCCGTCGTCGTCAACGTAATAGGTCGTCGCGTACCGCCAGTAGCGGGCGAGCAGCTCTTTGATGCTGATCACCGCCGGCTGGACTTTCGGTTGTTTACCGGCGGCGAGCCACTCGGCGATGACTTGGTGGTAGCGTCGTTGAGTCTCGGATTTGCCGTGGTGCCCCAGATAAACAGCGGCGCCATTCAGAACCACATAGCCTTGGCCGCTGGCTTTGTGGAGACGAAGCTTCGGCGGGTTCTTGCGTTTTTGGGCGGGCAATTGCCGTCCTCCTTGGCTTGTGCGAGTAGTACTACTCGTTTTCAACCTTCGGATTACGGCCGCCCCGCCCGAGGCGGCTCTCCGCAAGTCGCGGAGTCGGCGTGGTTTACGTAAATGGGCGATACTGGACTTGAACCAGTGACCTCTTGCATGTCGAGCAAGCGCTCTAGCCAACTGAGCTAATCGCCCAGGGGATCGCCGGCAAGCGATCATTCCCAGGCCTTTTATCCTGGCAGCGCGGGAGGATTCTGTCAAGACTTCGGACGAATTCCATACTGGCCAACTGGCCTGACACCAACGGCTGATAAATCCTGTCGAGATAGCGCGCTGACGCCAGGGTTTGCCATTCTGAAAAGTGAAATGCATCCTTACTAATGAGGATCGCGGGACCGGCAGCAGGGATGCTATGATGAATCAACCTCGCACAAACTTGGCGTGCTCGGCGCCTGTTCTGCCTGCCAACGCCCCGCGCGTTCGCTTGACGACATTGGCGAACGCCTCAGCATTCGTGGAAACTTCGCGGCCGGTTACGCTTATCGGCAGCCGCCGCGATTGCGACCTCGTCATCACCAACAGCGACATTTCGCAATTACATTGCGCGGTGATAAACACGGGCGGCGCCGTCATCGCGGCCGATCTCGGTACGCGCAGCGGAACGTTCGTCGACGGACGACGTATCATGTCGACGGAGTTGCACGACGGGAGCAGGTTGCGAATCGCCTCGGAATGGATTGGAGTGCGCGTGCAGAACGGGCCGAGCGCGAACAACGCGTCGCCGCCGACCAGGGACTTGTTCGATCCTCCCCTATTGCGCCTGTCAGGTGCGGATCAGCAATTCTTCGTACCGTCGGCGCCGACCGTGATAGGTCGCCGGCACACCTGTCAGATTGTGGTTGACACGCCGGATGTTTCTCTGGCGCATGCATTGCTGTTTGAGCTCGCCGGGCGTCCGGTGGTGTTCGACCTGGGCAGCCGCTCCGGCACGTATCTCAATAACGAGCGTGTGACGCTGGCCCGAGTGGAAGCCGGCGACAGCTTGTGCATCGGCGGCGTGGATTTCCAGTTGACCTCCGACTTGAACGCCGACGTCGAAGCTGAACGACGGGGGGAGTCGCTCGCGTCTGTTCAAGACATGCCTGCGTCGTCGACGGCGGAGCGACCGGAACCTGAAAACTCCGCTGAATTGGCGAAGCGCGAGATGGAGCAGGCCGCGCGCGTGAACCGCCTGATGAAAATGGAACGCGATTTGGATCGTCGCGAGGCCGAGCTTGCCAAGCGCGAAGCCGCCAACGCCGAGGCGGCCCGGCGCATGAAGCAATTCATGGAAGCGCTCGGCGAGGCTCATCAGGTGGTTGGATTCGGCGATCCGCGGAACGTCCAAGATGCGCCCGTTCAATCGCGCGACGATGCGTCTGGCCTAGCGAACGAAGGCGCGGAATCGCCGCCCTTGGTGAAAAACACGCCGCCGCCGAGCGATCTCCCGGCCCCTCAGGTGCTTGACAACTTGTTTCCAAGGATAGACGGACAATAGACTGACAGTTCGCCATATTATTTGACGGATAAAGCTGGCGCCGACGCCCGAGCTTTATACGGCCGAGGGCGATTAGGCTGCACATCAATTGAACAGCGGCGCCCGGCCCGGGGCCGCATGATTTCCCGAAGGGGCTACTTCTTCGGTTTTTTGTAGAACGGCAGGGGGACTACTTTCGCCGGCAGGTGGCTTTTGCCCAGGTCGATCTCGAGGTCTTGGCCGACTTCTGAAAACCGCGGCGGAACGAATCCCATCGCGATCACCTTGCCCAGCGTGGGGCTGGCCAAGCCGCTGGTGACTTCGCCGACCGTGTCGCCGTCGTTGAGAATTTTAGCGCCCGGGCGCGGCGTACGTTTGCTGTCGATCTCGAAGCCGGCGATAATTTTCTTCGGTCCCTGCTCCTTGACTTTTTGCAGCGCGGACTTCCCGATGAACTCCTTGTCGAAGTGTACGCACCAACTCTGGCCGCCGCTGATCGAATCCCAGTCCTCGCTGAGTTCGTGGCCGTATAGCGGCATGCCGGCTTCGGTACGGAGCGAATCGCGAGAGCCCAATCCGGCCGGCTTGATCGGTCGCCCCAGATCTTCCGACTGGCCGAGCAGCATGTGCAAAGCAGTGTGGGCGACGTGGGCGGGCATGACGACTTCGAGCCCGTCCTCGCCGGTGTAGCCGCTGCGGGCGACGAAATAGTCGGCGCCGACGACTCGTCCGGTTTTGCAGTGATAGCGTTTGAGGTCGCTCAAATCGATCGGCAGCAGCTTGTCCATGGTTTCCATCGCCTCGGGTCCCTGGATGGCAAGCATGCCGGTCACCATGGTTTTATCTTCGATTTGCACGTCGAAAGCGGTTTTGTGTTGATCCCACCAGCCGAGCAGCTTCTCGCGATTGGAGGCGTTGCAGACGACCAGGAAGCAATCGTCGACGCGTGAGACGATCACGTCGTCGAGAACGCCGCCGTCGTCGCGGCACATGTGGCTGTAGCGGCACTGGCCGATTTTCATGTCGCCGATTTTTCGGGTGTTTAGTTTTTCGAGAAAATCCGCCGCCCCGCCGCCGCGAAACTCTACGCGTCCCATGTGCGAGACGTCGAAGAACGTGGCGTGCTCGCGGGTGAAAATGTGCTCTTTGATAAGGCCTTCGTAATAGACGGGCATTTCCCAGCCTGCGAAATCGACCAATTTGGCGCCGGCTTCGCGGTGGAAGTTGATCAACGGCGTTTGCAGCATCTGTATGTACCTCGGTTAACACGGTCTGGGCGTTTCATTCGCTCGAATTAAGTATGATAACGCGCACCGCGACCGAGGGCTACTCGCGCATTTAGGGTGTCGCGCAAGCTTCCGCCAGCATGATTTCGTCGTTTGATTCCGGATCATCGCCGCGATTGGTTAGGTTGCGGGGTTGCCCCGTGCTTTCGATCACGCTTTGCCAAAAATTGCCGTTCGGATCTAGCCGTTTGGTTTCGTCTACGGCCGCCGCGATCGGTACGTGGGTGAAATGGTTATTCCAATATCCAATAAACATGCCGGTCTTGCCCGCCATAGCGGCGTGGGCGGCCATCTGGCCGAGGGTGCCGGCAAAAAGCGCGTCGCTGGGCATGGCCGGCGCCGAGCGTATCAAATAGCTGGGATCGATGTATTTTAGAGAGAACGGCAGCTTCATCAGCTTGAGATATTCGCTGATGCGGTCGCGCAGGAAGACGCCGATGTCCATCAGACGTGCGTTGCCGGAGGCGTCGGTGTCTTTCGAGGCGTCCTCAAACAGGCGCTGGCCCGCCCCCTCGGCCACGACCACGACGGCGTGTTGGCGTTTTTTGAGCCGGCGATAGAGGTGAGTCAGCAAGCCGTTCGAGCCGGCCAGCTCGAAATCCACTTCGGGCGTCAGCACGAAATTGGCGTCGCGATTCGCCAGGGCAGCATGTGCCGCGATGAAACCGGCGTGACGCCCCATCAGCTTCACCAGGCCGATCCCGTTAAACGCGCCCTTCGACTCCACGTGCGCCCCGCGAATCGCGTCGGCGGCGATCGAATAGGCCGTTTCGAAACCGAAAGTCCGCGTCGTGTATGCGATATCGTTGTCGATCGTCTTGGGCACGGCCACGACGGCGATTTTCAACTGACGCCGCTGGATTTCCCGCCACAGACTCAGCACGCCGCGGAATGTGCCGTCGCCACCGATGCAGAAGAGAACTTGGATATTGAGGCGTTCGAGCGCGTCGACCATTTCCTCCGGTTCCTGCGGCCCGCGCGACGACGCCAGCAGCGAACCGCCGTGTTCGTGAATGTGACTGACGGTATTCGGATTGAGCATCACGGTTTCGTGCGCGTACTTGGGAATAAGACCCTCGAAGCCGTACTTAAAACCGTGAATCGTGCTCACGCCGTAATGATAGTGCAGTTGCATCACGATCGCGCGAATGACGTTGTTAAGTCCCGGGCAGAGTCCGCCGCAGGTGACGACGCCGCAGCGCGTTTTGGTCGGATCGAAATAGATCCGTTCGCGCGGCCCGGCCAGTTCGAAGCCGGCGATTTTGTCGCGTTTCGCGGACGAGGCGGATCGTCGAACGGCTTGCAGACTGGCGTCGTGTATCGTGCGCCCCTTGTCGGAAACGTAGCGGGGGGCCCGGTAGGGCGAGGCGATTTTGGCGGGGCCGACTGTGCTTATCGCGAATTTTCCCCGGCCGTTCTCATCCGCGGTAAACGACATTTTTTCTCCTTGCCGAAACTCAGATCCGCTTCCCGGGAAACGATCCGCTATCCTCGATGCGCATGCGCCTGGGTAATCCCATATGGTCAATCGGCTTGAAAAGCCGTCGTTTTGATTAGGCGAGGCGCGCGCTTGCGAGCAACAATTGCGCTAACGAACGGCGACCGGCGTAGCGGGGCGCCAATCCCGGAGACAGTTCTAATGTTCCATCGCATCAGGCGTCGATAAAAACGCGTGTAGTCCGGTATCGTCGGGACACAATTGCAGCGGCGCGTGATCGATTTCGGCCTCGCGCATGACCTTTCTTGATCGTAGACGAGGAGACCGAACAAATGCCTCTAATACCCATGCGCATATTGCTGGATCACGCCGCCGAAAACAATTACGGCTTGGCGGCGATTAACGTCAACAACATGGAACAAATCCAGGCCGTCATGGCCGCGGCGGAGGCGACCGACTCGCCGGCGATCATCCAAGCCACCGGCGGCGCACGCACCTATACTGAAGATCAGTACTTGCGCCGAATGATCCAGGCCGCGGTCGAGTTGCACCCGCGCATTCCCGTCGCTTGGCACCTGGACCACGGGGCGTCGCCCGAGGCATGCGCCAGCGCGATCGAGTTGGGTTTCACGTCCGTAATGATGGACGGTTCGCTCAAATCCGACGGCAAAACTCCCTCCAGCTTCGAGGAAAATGTCCAGGTGACCAAGCAGGTCGTGGATATGGCGCACGCCCGAGGCGTGACCGTCGAGGGCGAACTTGGCTGTCTCGGCGGCGTCGAGGACGGCCACGGCGCCGGCCTGACCGGCGAAGAGGCTCTGAAGCATCTGACCGATCCGGCACAGGCCGAAGAATTCGTCGAACGCACGGGCGTCGATTCCCTGGCCGTCGCGATCGGAACCAGTCACGGCGCCTACAAGTTCACAAAAAAGCCGACGGGCGACGTCCTGATCATGAGCGTGATCGAGGATATCCACAAACGGCTGCCCAGAACGCACCTCGTCATGCACGGCGCCTCCAGCGTCCCCCAGGATTTGCTCGATATCATTCGCCAAAACGGCGGCGAGATGAAACCGACCTTCGGCGTGCCGCTCGAGGAAATCGCGCGCGGCATCAAGAACGGCGTGCGCAAAATAAACGTCGATACGGACAACCGACTGGCGCTCACGGGCGCCATTCGCACGGTTTTCAACGCAAATAAGGGCGAATTCGATCCGAGAAAGTATCTTGGCCAGGCTCGAGACGCGATGAAACAGGTTTGCATCGAGCGGATGACGGCTTTTGGTCAAGCCGGCGCCGCCGGCCAAATCAAGCCCGCCGCGTGCGGCGACATGATTGGATATTATCAGTCCGCCGGCGAGAAGGCGACCTGCGGCGTCTGATTGGGGCGGTCCGCTCGAGCGACGGTAGTTAAGTAGGACGTGGTTTGTCGTCGATAAATATTACGAGGACACGTGCGCATGTCGATCACGGCAACGAGAGCCGATCGTCAAATCAGAGCAACGGAGGAATTATGGACACGCAGGTCGTTGACAGCAACAAATCTATCGCTCTAAAAGCCCTCGCTGCCACTGGTGAAATCGCGACGTTGCCGGAGGTGACTCTCAAGATCATGGAGGTGGTCGAGGATCCCAACGGCACCGCCGCGCAGCTCCACGAAATAATCAAGCGCGATCCGGCTCTTTCCGCCAAAGTGCTCAGCGTAGTGAATTCAGCTTTCTACGGATTGCCGGGACAAGTCGCCGATCTCAATCGGGGGATCGTGCTGCTGGGGGCGTCGGCGGTCAAGAACATTTCGGTCGCGGCTTCGCTCGGCCACATGTTCGTCGGGTCGCAAAAGCTTGGCCCGTTCGATCTGAAATCGTTGTGGAAACACAGCATCGCGGTGGCGGTGGCGGCCAAGGCGATCAACGCGGCCGCGGGCGCGAGCGTGTCTCCGGACGAAGCCTTCCTGGCCGGCCTATTGCACGATTTGGGATTGTTGATCGAACGGCAGGTGTTTCCTGACAAGCTCGGTGAAATTGCCGCCGGCTGCGGCGCGGACGGAAAAACCTTCTTGCAGCTAGAACAGGAAATCATCGGCGCCACTCACCAGGATTTCGGCGACGCCTTGACGGCGAGCTGGAAATTCCCGCCGCACCTGCGCGCCGCCGTCAGCGCTCACCACAATCCCTTCGACCTGCCGGACGAACAGCGCGGACTGGGCATGACTATTTATTGCGCGGACACCATCTGCTGTCAGGAACGAATCGGATTCGATCTGTTAGCGTGCACCCAGCAGCTCACGCAAGAACAACTGGATGCGGTCGGCGTTTCCGAAGAGCAACTGACCGATATACGCGGCGCACTTGCCGACGGAGTCGCCGAGGCCGAGGCCGTGCTTGGCGCCAATACTTAGCGCGGCCTCCGGCCGCCGTAAAGCGATGAGCGGCGGTTTTCAGTGAACAGTTATAAGAAGTCAGAATTCTGCGGCCAGAAGTCATGAGCTTCAACAGACAGTTTGATTCAAGCGCCCCCGCCCTAAAGAGGCGAAGGCGTGTAACCGCGAGTGGAGCGCCGCCCGTCGCGGGCGGGCAAGCGTAACCCGGCGCCGTCGAGGGGGTGATTTACAGCCGGTCTAATCGGCTTGGACGCCGGTTTTAGACTTGTTCGTCGCATAACGATCTCTCAAGGGAGTCAAGGGCAACATGATCCTGCCAGATTCTAAACAAGCTTCCGCCGGAAAATACGATGAACGCCGCAGGCTGGACGCAGAGTCCCTGCAACGTTCGTTTCTGAATCACGTGGCGTTCACCCAGGGCAAGGTTCCGGGGTACGCCACCAAGGGCGATCTTTTCCTGGCGATGGCGACCACGATTCGGGATCGTCTAATCGACCGTTGGATAGCGACCAGGCGGGCTTACTACGCCAAGCCGAACACCAAGCGCGTGTATTATCTCTCGCTGGAATTTCTGATCGGGCGCACGCTCGGCAACAGCCTGATCAACCTGGAATTCTATGACGAATGCTACCAAGCGTTGTTCGAGCTCGGCTACGACCTCGAGGATATTCGCGAGTTGGAGGAAGACGCCGGCCTCGGCAACGGCGGCCTGGGACGGCTTGCCGCGTGCTTCCTCGACTCGATGGCCACGCTCGAGCTGCCCGGCTACGGCTACGGCATTCGCTACGAATACGGCATGTTTCACCAAGCCATCCGCGAGGGACGTCAGGTCGAGCAAGCCGACGACTGGCTGCGACTCGGCAATCCCTGGGAAATCGCCCGGCCCGAGGACACCCTGCGCGTGCAATATTACGGCCGTGTCGAGAACTATACCGACCACCGCGGCCGCAAGGCTTCTCGCTGGGTTGACACGCACGACGTGCTCGCCGTTCCGTACGACATGCCCGTACCCGGCTATCGCTGCAACACCGTAAACACGTTGCGACTTTTCTCCGCGAAGTCCACCAGCGAATTCGACCTGACACGGTTCAACAGCGGCGATTACATGAGCGCCTGCGAGGACAAATCGCGTTCGGAAAACATCACTAAAGTGCTCTACCCCAAGGACGATTCATTGCAGGGACAGGAATTGCGGCTCAAACAGGAGTACATGCTCGTGTCCGCGTCGCTCCAGGACATCCTGGCGCGTTTCGCGGCCCGACACGACGACTGGCGCGACTTCCCCGACCACGCCGCCGTCCAGTTAAACGACACGCACCCCGTCCTGGCCGTCCCGGAATTGATGCGTCTGTTGATGGACCGCGAGGAGTTGGATTGGGACGAGGCCTGGGACATCAGCATCCGCACGTTTGCGTACACCAATCACACGGTCTTGCCCGAGGCGCTCGAACGCTGGTCCGTGTCGCTGCTGCGCAATCTGTTGCCGCGACATCTGCAAATTATTTTCGAGATAAACTCCAGGCTGCTGGATGAAGTCGCCCGCCGCTATCCCGGCGACGACGAGCGACTCGCCCGCATGTCTCTGATCGAGGAAGGACCCGAAAAAAAGGTGCGCATGGCCAATCTGGCCGTCGTCGGCAGCCATTCCACCAACGGCGTATCAGCCCTGCATACCGACATCCTCAAAAACCGCGTTATGCGGGACTTCCACGAATTCTATCCCGACCGCTTCAACAACAAAACCAACGGCGTAACGCCGCGCCGCTGGCTCAAAAAGGCCAACGCCCCCCTGGCTTATCTGATCACGGAATTCATCGGCGACGCCTGGATCACGCGGCTCGACCTCCTGCGGCGCCTGATCCCGCTGGCCGACGATCCGGCGTTTCAAACCCGTTGGCGCGAAACCAAACAGCTCAACAAGGACCGCCTGGCCAAGCACATCCTCAGGAAACAGGGCATCCAGCTCGATTCGACCACGATGTTCGAGTGCCAGATCAAGCGGATTCACGACTACAAACGCCAACTCTTGAACATTCTGCACGTCATCACGCTCTATAACCGGATCAAGGCCGGGGAGGATATCCTCCCGCGAACGGTTTTGATGGCCGGCAAGGCCGCTCCAGGCTATTACAACGCCAAGCTGACGATCCAATTGGCCAACGCCGTCGCGCGCGTGATCGACAAGGATCCCCGCGCGGCCGGCCGCCTGAAACTCGCCTTCCTCGCCGATTACTGCGTTTCCCTGGCAGAAAACATAATTCCGGCGGCGGAACTGTCGCAGCAGATATCCACGGCCGGCATGGAAGCCTCCGGCACCGGCAACATGAAGCTCGCGCTAAACGGGGCGGTTACGATCGGGACGCTGGACGGCGCCAATGTCGAGATTCTCGAGGAAGTGGGCGACGAGAATATCTTCATCTTCGGACTCACCGCCGAGCAGGTGCTGCAGCGCAAGGCCGACGGTTATTATCCCTGGGACGTGTACAACTCCGACGAGCGTTTGCGCGAAGTTATCGACCAGATCGCTCGCGGCGAATTCTCTCATGGTCGGGCGGAACTGTTCCAGCCGCTGCTCGACGGCCTGCTGCACGGCGGCGATCCGTACATGCTTCTGGCGGACTACGCTTCATACGTCGAATGCCAGGACCGCGTAGCCGAGGCTTATCGTGATGAGCAGCGCTGGACGCGGATGTCGATTTTGAACACCGCCAACATGGGTAAATTCTCCAGCGACCGTACGATCCAGGAATATGCCAGTGAAATCTGGCAGGTGCAATCGACGCCCGTCGTCCTATAGCATTACATAATACGCTTGTCCTGCGGCGGCGAACGGCGTTAGAGGCGGTTTTCCGGCCGAAACGCTTGACACGCCGATATTACTAAGTAATAATATTGGTGGAAACGGACAAGGTTTATCGGGTGATGCATAAATCCGCGTTGACATTCGCGCTGGCGGGATTTCTATATGCCGCCACCGGTCTGGCTTTGGCGCACCATCTGTGCGAGTGCGAGCATCGCGCCGACCATCACGATCCTCAGAACTGCGTCCATTTTTACACGATTCACGCCGGCGTTGGCGCTGAACTAGCGACGCCGATTACGCCGCCCGAGCGGCTCGACGGCCCCCCGGTGATCCGAGCGCTCGATGCCGAGCCGACTTTCGTCAAGCGGCGCCGCGAGAGCGTTTCGCCCCGCGGTCCGCCCGCCTTACTTCCCACGCTTTAACAATCCCGTAACGCAAGAGTTAGAGAACGGCTTTGCGCTCCGTCGACGCGCGCGTTCCGCATGACCTGTTAGTCATTGCGGACGCGCGGCGGCGCCGTGCATGGCTGCCCGACGCCTGGACTCGCACGGAGACGTCCGCCATGAAACGTCGTGGATTTACATTGATTGAATTGATGGTTGTGG
>Ga0180434_10006681_pt1 | contig 13193 bp, 11 predicted proteins | sample SS_ome_7_FD_132453 | JGI IMG/M metagenome (GOLD analysis project Ga0180434, IMG submission 132453) | Hypersaline lake sediment archaeal communities from the Salton Sea, California, USA - SS_1_D_2 metaG | ecosystem: Environmental > Aquatic > Non-marine Saline and Alkaline > Hypersaline >... | reverse complement strand
GGCCCACGCGTCGGCCTCGGCTTCTATCACCTCTACCAGTTCCTTCAACTCGTCTATCCGCATGGCGCCTTCGCCCCGCACCGCGGGCGGTCTGACCAGTGCGGCCAATGCACAACCAATCAGGACAACCGTAGCTCTACGCATGTCAAGTTCTCCTATTCCTGTCGGGACAATTCCAAAGCCTGCTTGTATTAATTACATGTTACCAAACGAACCGCCCTTTGGGATATTCAACAATTCAAAATTCGCATTTTTTCAAGTATTCTTCCAGGGCGAATACAATCGCCCTTCCAGGGACGCCGACCTGTCAGGTCGAACCCCAGCAAAGACCGCATCCGCAGGTGGCGTGTCCTGCGAGACTTTTGTCGCGGCAGGAAGCGGTAAGGCGGAAAACCAACGCCCCCGTCACCATGTCGGATCGGCTGGCCGGGTCGCCAACCGCGATTTTCGCGTGGTGGGTGGGTCCGTGTCATGGCGGAACTCGTCGCGGCAGATGCGTCTTTACCGCCCCAAAACGCGACAAGCCGACAACTCCAAGCAAAGGGTTTCGATATAAACCTTTGCTAATACAAGGTTTACTGTCGCACAATCGAGTATGACACAGGTGTGACATACCCAGCGGTGGAATGCGATGGCGCAGAGGCAATTTTCGGCCGGCAAAAAGATTGTAACTGTATTGTTATCAATATTTTACTCTGGTCCAGCTAATCGACCACAGCCGTTTCATGCGTCCGCCACTATGTTCACACTTACCGGACATGTGACAGGTGAGCTTCCGGCATTCCTGGCAAGTCACAGACCGGCAAAATGTTCGTAAACATTTGTCAGGGCTGATCCTATCCAGATTCAGGTTTGCGTTGCGCCAAGTGCATTCCCTTTCAGTCACCGAGTCCCCGTTTGGAAACCTGTGACATATTTGTGACACCGCGTCATCCAAGTCGGTCCGGCGCGAGTCAGATCAGAAAAACCACCGGATGGGAAATTTGAACGACTTTTCTCATATTCTGTTCGCCTCCGGGCCTCAAGTGCGTAGAATGCTTCTTTCAATCTCAGTGCAGGAGAGTATCGATGGCTAAGTCGAATGGGAAAAACTCGAAGGTAAAGAGAATTAAGAAAATCGTCCTGGCGTATTCGGGCGGGCTGGACACATCAGTGATCCTCCCGTGGTTGAAGGACAAGTACGGATGCAAGGTCGTCGCGATGGCCGCCGACGTCGGACAGGGCGCCGGCGAACTTGACGGGATCGAGGAAAAGGCGATGGCGTCGGGCGCCGACAAGTGCGTGGTGGTCGATCTCAAAAAGGAATTCGCCGAACAATACTGCTTCAAGATGCTCCAGGCCGGGTCGATCTACGAACACGTATACATGCTCGGGACGTCCATCGCCCGCCCGCTGATCGCAAAGGCACAGGTCGATTGCGCCAGGCGGGAACGCGCCGACGCGGTATCTCACGGTGCGACGGGCAAGGGCAACGATCAGGTCCGTTTCGAGTTGGCGTTTATGGCCCTTGCGCCGAAGCTCAAGATCATCGCACCGTGGAAGGATCCCCAGTTCGAGCTGACCAGTCGCGAGGCGGCGATTGAATACGCCAAGGCGCGGGGAATCCCGATCCCCGTATCGAAGAAGAAGATCTACTCGCGGGACCGCAACCTGTGGCATATCAGCCACGAAGGCGCCGACCTCGAAGATCCCGCCAACGAACCGCAAGACAACCTGTGGGTGATGTCCGTGCCCATCAGCAAGGCGCCCGCCAGGCCCGGATACGTCCAGATCGACTTCAAGTCCGGCGTCCCGATCGCCATCGACGGTGTGCGCCTCGACGGACACGACATAATCGCCAGGCTCAACGCCATCGGCGGAAAACACGCCGTCGGGCAGGTCGACCTGGTCGAGAATCGCCTGGTGGGCATCAAGTCGCGCGGCGCCTACGAAACTCCGGGCGGTACGATCCTGTACGAGGCCCATCGCGCGCTCGAGTCGATCACGCTCGACAAGGACACGATGCACTACAAGCAGTTTATCGGTCTGAAATACGCTGACATGGTCTATAACGGACAGTGGTTCTGCGACCTCCGCAAGGCCCTGGACGCCTTCGTCGCCAAGACGCAGAAGAACGTCACCGGATGGGTGCGGATAAAATGCTTCAAAGGCCGCGCGACCGTCGCCGGAGTGACCTCGCCCAAGAGCATCTACAGCACCGATCTGGCCAGTTTCACGATGGGCGCCGAATACACGCCCGCCGACGCGACGGGCTTCATCCGCCTGTTCGGCTTGCAGATGCGAGGGCGGGGTTGAGGCCCGGACCAACGCGACCTTCAGTTATTGTCCGCGGAAGTACGATAGGGTATAGGACCTCCTAAACAGGAAACCACCCGTGGATACGATCAATTTAATATTCATTGTCGCGTTCGCCGCATGCATCGGAAGCTTTCTCAACGTGGTGGTTTACCGCCTCCCGAGAGGGCAGTCCCTGGTCTTCCCGGGCAGCCGCTGCCCCTCGTGCGGGTACGCCATCAAGTGGTACGACAACATACCGCTGCTGAGCTGGATGCTGCTCAAAGGCAAGTGCCGCCAGTGCAAAAAACCGATATCCCCGCGGTACCTGGCGATCGAGGCGGCGACGGCGGCGTTGGCGGGCGGGCTCTATATCTGTTACTACGTGCTGGAAATGCGCGACGGGCTGGGCGCGTTCGCCGACTCGTGGATCACGTTCATCGCATACGGGGCGCTGGTTTCCGGACTGCTGGCGTGCGCGATTATCGATATCGAACACTGGATCGTTCCGCTGGAAGTATGCTGGGCGGTATCCGCAATAGGAATACTGGCCGCAACCGCCAACCCGCCGGCGCCGCAGATGCTCTCGCCGGTTTCTCCGGGCCTCGGGGCAGCGGGGCTGGGGGCTTTGCTCGGACTGGTAATCTCGCTGGTGCTCCTGCACAAGGGCATGATCCAGCAGAGTTTCATCGACGCCGAAAACAAACCAGTTTTCCAGACCCCCGAACCGGAAGACCACACCGAAACCAGGAAGCCCCCAAAGTCAAACAAGGCCCGCCAGGCCATGAAGAAAAAGGGTAAGGGCAAGAAAAAAAAGAAGAAGGACAAGGCCCCCGCCACAACGTCAAGCGCAAAGTCAGACGCAACCCCCGCAAACAGCGCTGTTGCGGATATTTTCGGGGAAATACTCTTCCTGACGCCCATAGTCGTTCTGGGAGCGGCCGCATATTTCGCCGCAAGCGCGACAACTTCCCCCTCGCCGGCGAGTGAGGCGAGGACCAATTGGGCGATCGTTATCTGCATCGTGGCGATGGGAGGTATGGCGGGTCTTCTGATCTCCCTGATGCTTCGGCGGATGGGAATTATCCAGCGGGGTCTGCTGGCCGGACAGGCGCCACCTCCGGCGGTGGCGATTACCAGGGAGCACGGCGTGAATCCTCGCCTGGAGATTCTGTGGGAAGTGCTGTTCCTGGCGCCGGCGCTGATTCTGGCGGTAGCGGCGTATCTGCTGGTAACGCACGTGAATGTTGTCAGTTCCGCGTGGGAGTATTTCCACGACGCCCGCGTCGAGTACGTCAACGACAACTACACGTGGCGACCGGGCTGGCGGTTCGCGGGCAACCTGGTCGGTCTGGAAAGCGCCGTTGCGGGTTATCTTATTGGGGGGGCGTGGATATGGGGAATGCGTATTTTCGGGACGCTGGGATTCGGTAAGGAGGCTATGGGTCTGGGCGACGTTCACATTCTGGCAGCCGTTGGTGCGGTCTGCGGATGGATCACTCCTTCGCTGGTCTTTTTCGCGGCGCCGATGATCGCGCTGCTGTGGGCGATGCACCTGCTGGCATCGGGCAGGCAGCGGGAACTGCCCTACGGACCATGGTTGGCGGTTGCATCGCTGGTGGTAATTTTGTTTTATGATGGTATCATGAAATTGTTGGTGCCGTCGCTGGCGGCGTTTGGACACTGAGCAAGCAGGGAGTTGAAATGTTTCTCAAGAAGATTAACGGATACATCCTGGCGATCGTCAGCGGTCTGGTGCTGCTTGCGGGTGTGCTGCTGCTGGTGCTGCAGTGGGGTAATGGTTGCGATTTCTCACTTTACGGGAAGAACATCCGGGTCAATACGGGCGTGGTCATTCTTTGCGCCGCGATCGCCGGTTGGCTGACACCGAAGGTCTTCCGGGTCATGCTAAAGGGTATCGCCAAGGTGCGCAAGGTTCGCAGAGAGTACAAGAAACTCTGATCTCACCGGGAATCGCCCGAGACGCCGTCCGGTCGGCGGTGAGAAAAAACTGTGAAAAAAATCTTAAGACTCTGGAGTAGACCCGAGAAATAGCGGATAATATCTCGCAGATTCAAAATCACGTGCAACAATATCTTTGGGGCTCATTGAAAGGAGCAATCTACAATGATGACACGAACGAGACTGATGACGTTGGCTGTCGCGCTAGTGACCGCGGCGATGTCAACGACCGGATGCGGAAAGCAGGAAATCAAGCAACTCCAAGGCCAGGTGCGAACGCTCCAGGACAACAACGCGACACTTCAGGCCCAGAGAGACAACGCCCAACAGCAGTTAGCCACCGCACAGACGCGCAACACGGAACTCAGCGGGCAGCTTGACGCCAAAGATCTCGAAATTGAAAGCGCCAAAGCCGCTCGCGACAAGGCGGTCAGCGATCTCGATGCCCTTAAGAAGGAACGCACCACCGCACCCGACGCGGGCGGATGGAAGGCTGGGACCATCGGAGCTGAGATATCGATCGGTTCGGATGTGCTGTTCAGTTCGGGGCGGGCGACTCTGACGACCGCGGGCAAGCGGGCCCTGAGTAGTATCGCTTCGAATATAATGACCAACCACCCGGGCAAGAATATTCGCATTTACGGGCATACCGACGCCGACCCGATCAAGAAGACCAGGAAACTCTGGATGGACAATCTGGACCTGTCGTCTAACCGTGCGATGGCCGTCACCCGGTATCTGATCTCCCGGGGCATAAAGGGATCGCTGATCGAGAGCATCGGTATGGGGGCCACTCGCCCGATCGCCGCAAACAAGTCCGCCGCGGACAAGAAGAAGAATCGCCGCGTGGAAATAATGATTATCAAGTGACATTTTTGATCTTATCGAGACAGGGCAACACTCCAACACTTTCCGCCGGTCCGCCCATTGCAAGGGACGGGCCGGTTTCGTGCTTTATCGCCAAGCGCGACGGTCATGATCATGATTGGTATTATTGATTACGGTATGGGGAATATCCGAAGCGTACACCGGGCCCTCCAGCGCGCCGGCGGTGATACGCCGTTGGTGACGACCCCGTCCCAGTTGGCGCGGGTCGACAAGATCGTCCTGCCTGGAGTAGCCGCGTTTGAAGACGCCATGGTCCAACTGAAATCCCAGGGCCTGCTGGACCCGATCACTCAGGCGATAAGACAAGGCACGCCGTACCTGGGCTTTTGCCTCGGCCTGCAACTGCTGTTCGACGTTTCGCAGGAGAACGGCGAGCATCGCGGTATGGGATTGATTTCCGGAAAGGTGGTCCGTTTCGACCTGGGCGACCGGGCCTCCGCCCGGGCGCTGCGAGTACCGCACATGGGCTGGAATCGTATCGAATGGGACAAGGACAAAAGCTGCCCAATGCTGGATCGAATCGAAAGCGGGCGGTACGTCTACTTTGCGCACAGCTATTACGTCGTACCGCTGAACGAAGAAGTAGTCGCGGCGACAACCGAGTATGGGCACAGGTTCGCCTCGGCTGTATGGAAGGACAATATATTCGCCACCCAGTTCCATCCCGAAAAATCGCAGGCCGTCGGATTGACGCTGTTGGAAAATTTTGTAAATTTGTAAATTTGTAAATTTGTGAAGATATGAGGCGGTAGGCCCCGCGCAGGTGCGCCGCGCCCCTCCGCCTTGAGAGAACCCGGACCGATCAAATGAAGATTCTGCCCGCAATAGATCTCCGCAACGGAAAGGTCGTTCGCCTCGAAAGGGGCGATTACGACCTCCAGACAACCTACGGAGACGACCCGGTGGCGACTGCAAATGTATTCGCCGGCGCCGGCGCCGAATGGATACACATTGTCGACCTGGATGCAGCCAGGTCGGGGCGCCCGACGAACACGAGCGCCGTGGCGGCAATTCGCGACGCGGTGGATATCCGCCTGGAACTTGGTGGGGGCATGCGCGACGAGCGGACGATCAGATCGGCGTTGGAGGCGGGCGTAGACCGCGTAATAGTCGGATCGGCCGCCCTGAGAGACCTCCAGTGGTTCGAGCAGCTCGCAAGCACCGACGACCTGGCGGGGCGAATAGTGCTCGGCCTCGACGCGCGCGATGGAATGCTGGCTGCTGACGGGTGGACCACGCCAACCGAATGCACGGCCGTGGAAGTGGCCCGGCGCGCCTCCGATTGGCCCCTGGCGGGTATCGTCTACACTGATATCGCCCGGGACGGTATGCTCACCGGGGTCAATATCGCCGCGACGGCCGAGTTGATAAGCGTCACCGACGTGCCTGTGACGGCCTCCGGAGGGGTCGCCTCATTGGATCATCTCCTTGCCTGCAAGGAAATTGGTTGTTGGGGCGCCATTGTGGGCAAGGCCTGGTATGAGGGCCTGATCGACCTGGAGCGGGCCTGCGAGCTGACGGCGTAGAATTCATACTTTTGTTCGATTTTTTGAAAAAAAGATTTTGAAATCGCCAGGATTGCGGTAATATGTATGTGGCGGAGCAAGGGGTGGAACTCTGGTTTCACGATGCTGCTTTGAAGTGGCTTCGTCGTGAAGCGCGAGTTGGATTTGCAGATCTTATATTATTCAAACTAACCCAACGAAGGGAAACAACAAGGAAGGTTTACATGATGATCGATCGAATAGAGAGTGCGGATCAGGCCTCTGATACCGCCATCCTGACCGGTGAAGGGGTACTGGAAGTTACCGAAAAAGGCTACGGTTTTCTTCGCCAGTCTTCAACCGGGTATCGCGCAACGCCCGGAGACGTTTTCGTCGGTAAGGACTTCATCCGCCATGGCGGATTGAGGACCGGTATGCACATCGAAGGGCGCGTTATCCCACCGACCAAGCGGAAAGGCGGACCGAGGCTCGAGGAAATCCTCACCATCAACGGTCAGCCATATGACGATTTCAGCAATGTTGTTTCGTTCAGGGACCAGATTGTCGTTGACCCCCACCCGATGCTGAAACTCGAATACCCGGACGGACCGCTGGAAATGCGCGTGCTGGATATGATAACGCCGATCGGTAAGGGCCAGCGCGGACTGATCGTCGCGCCGCCCAGAAGCGGAAAAACCATTCTGCTTCAACAAATAGCCAACTCCGTCGGGCATAACCACCCCGAGTGCGCGCTGTTCATCCTGCTGGTCGACGAGAGGCCCGAGGAAGTCACCGAATTCAGAAGACAGTGCCCCCACGCCGAGATCATCGCGTCGAACAACGACCAGGACCTCTCCAACCACGTTCGCGTCGCCGAGTTCACCATCGAACGGGCCAAGCGTATGGCCGAGTTCGGACGGGACGTGGTGGTGCTGCTCGACAGCCTCACACGCCTCGGACGCGCCTACAACCGCTACGTCGAGAACTCCGGAAGGACGATGACCGGAGGCGTCGATATCCGGGCGCTGGAGATACCCAAGCGCCAGTTCGGAGCGGCAAGGAAACTCGAAGACGGCGGGTCGCTTACGATACTGGCCACCGCGCTTATCGAAACCGGAAGCCGGATGGACGACCTGATCTTCGAGGAGTTCAAGGGGACGGGCAATTCCGAAATTGTCCTGGACAGGAAACTCGCCGAGCGCCGCGTCTGGCCGGCGATCAGCATTCCGCAGTCAGGCACGAGGAAAGAAGAGCTGCTCGTCCAACCGTGGCAGTTGCCCAAGCTCCATATGCTGCGAAGGTTCCTGTCGACTCTCAGTGTCGATGAGGAGATGCTGCAGTTGATCAAGGCCCTCGAGAAGTTCCCCACCAACGAAGACTTCCTCAAGCAGTTGAACGTTCGGGAGTAGTGGCTGAAACCGACTGCGATCCTGACATTCAGGAGAGGTGACAGAGCGGCCGATTGTGCGGCACTGGAAATGCCGTGTGCCCGAAAGGGTACCGCGGGTTCGAATCCCGCCCTCTCCGTCAAGCCCCGACAACTCGTCTATCCAGCGAATTGTCGGGGCTTTTTCCTGCGCCATATCAAACCAGGCGGGATTCACACACGCACCGGGCCACAGGCCAGGTAACGCGGGAGCGACGACGAAATAAAGTGCCGACGCCGCGACGTCGTAGCGCGAAGTTTCCCACATTTCATTCGCCGAGGAAGGAGCAATCCCGCGGCCGCTGTTTACTTGGACGAACCGGCGCTTGTTTCGATCAACTTAACCATTGCCCGGCCCATGGCTTCGCCGACGTTCATGTAGGTCTCGGCATTACCGCCGTAGTGACCGTTGGAACTGCCGCCCATGCTGAGAGGGTTGGTGTATACGGTGGCGACGTTACCCTTGAACTCCGGGTACTTTCCGCTCTTGCCGTCAACCGCGAATTGCGCATTGAGGATCAGCCCTTCGTTGCCTTTGGCGCCCTTCCTGGTTTGCCCAAGGGTGGCGCAGACGAACTTCGCCTTCGGAGCATTAAAGTCCTTGCGCAGCGCCTTGATAAAATGGACGAGATTCGTCTCGTAGCGCTCGGCCCAGTAGGATCGGTAGCGATCCTTGTCGCCCTGCCAGAAGAAGAAGCCGGCGACCTCGTAGCCCTTGGCGCCTGGGTAGTACTTGTCGAGCTGCTTGAGAACTCGCTTCGCGGCGGCGACATCAGCGTCGTACTGCGTGCCGGCGTACCATCCCTTCGTCGGCGGTTGGGTCCCTTTTTCCCAAATACCGAATTCCTTGTATCCGGCGTGGACCATCGTCTTGCCTTTTTCCTTGAACTCGAATTGCTCGCTACCGGGCGGCAGCAGGTCGAAGCCGAGACAGCGATTGCCGATGCAGCTCTTGAGGATCATTACAGGCGCATCGACGGCATGCCCCAAGTAGTGCCCGATACCAAACTCAGGACCAATCCTCTTGCTGCCCTTTATGGTCATCCATTCGTTATTGAATCCTTTGTTATTCATCACTCGCACGTTGCGGACATCCTTGCGGACGGTCCACTGGCCGGCGTCGTCCACAAGGTAGGGGTATTTCTTCTTGGCCTTGACCGCGTTTTCCAGCGTCCCGTTTTTCTCACCGGCGATCCTGCCGGCGCCCACCATGTTGGACTGCCCCAGCAGGATGTAGACCTGTACGGGCCTGGACATGTCGGCAGGCTTACCATCCGGATCGGGCAGCGACTTGGATTTCTCGGCCGCAGACACGCCGATTACAAATATCGCCATCACCGCCAGCAACGATACTACACAAAATAATATTTTCTTCTTCATAATTCCGGGGCCTTTCGCCAGCGTTTTCCGTCAAGCCAATTCGTTTGTTATTGGTCGTTAATCTTAATTACAGGCCTGATGGACGACCATATTTATCAGGCCGATTACCTGCTTGTTCATCCTTGCTGTTTACTCTCTGTTTTGCTCTTCAGCCCTGCCCGTTTCGCCTCTTCCATGCCGATCATCTTTCCCACTTGCTTGAGGGTCTTGACGTCTATGTCGCGGATTTTTCCCGCATAGTTCGGGCCTATGTTGATCGAGAAGATATTTCCGTACTTCATCGCGCCCTGGTAGTCCTTGTAGACCTTGCTTGCCGGATGGCAGAGTTTGTCGTGCTTCGGCAGCGAGTAGAACCACATCGCCCCTCCCCGATGCCTGGGTAGGATGGGATAGGTAAACTCGGCTACGTAATATCCCTTGAATGACGCCTCGCCGTCCTTGTTGTATTTGGAGGCGCCCTTGTCGCCGATCTTGCCCGGTCGCCCCCTCTCGCGCAGGCAGAGTCGCCCGGCGGGCGTACCGTGGTTGAACCCGACAAACGTGTTGGGCTGGAACTTGTGCATCCACTCGACAGTGTCTTTGTGCGACAGCCCGCCGGTTCCGACGGCGTGATCCATCCACCAGAACTCGATCGGACCGTAGTTGGTAAGCAACTCCTTGAGTTGGGCTTTCTTGACCTCGGGGTTCTTTCCGCCGTTGCGCTTTCCATCGACCGCGCCGGGCCAGTTCCAGTCGCCCTCGGAGAAGTAAAGCGCCAGCTTGATCCCGTACTTGTCACAGGATTTGCGCAGCCTGGCCAGGACGTCAACGCCGATGGGGCTGTACGTAACCTTCTTCTTCGTGGTCTTCGTATCCCTCAGGCAGAAACCGTCGTGGTGTTTGGCGAGGAACAGGATGTATCCCATAGCGGCGTCCTTGGCGGTTTTGCACCACTGGTCGGTGTCGCATCCGGTGGCCTTGAAGAAAGACGCGTCTTTCCCCTTCGTCGGCGTCCATTCCCGCCCTCCGAAGGTGCTGAACGACCAGCAGATGAACATGCCCCACTTCATGTCCCGCACCTGCTTGGCGCGTACATCGTCGGGAAGCCTGGTCTTGTTGATTTCAGGCGCCGCGGAACATGTCTTACCGAGCACCGCCAGAATTAACAATGCTGCTGCAAATTTCGCTTTCATTTCATGTTTCCTTTCACTTTCAGTGGCGAAAGCATCGCCTGCCCGCCGCCAATACTAATAGGCTTCCTTGACCACCGCTTCAATTAACCGCATTAACTGCTTGTTCATCGCGGCGGCGCCGGCACTGGCGGTGTTACATTACGCCGCAGATCAGAACAACCGCGAACATACGCCCGACACCCAACAACAGTTTCCCATTCACTGCGATGTTCGACTGTCCCGAACAAAGCCACACCTCACCGACGAGAATGTTCTTGAGTTTAACGGTCTTTCCCGCGTTGTCGCTTATGACCATCTCCGCGGGTTCGAAACTCGCCTGAAGCTTGTCGAGATGAAGCATCCATTTTCCGTCCTTAGCGGCGAGGGCGGTTTTCTTCTGTCCGGCAAACTCAACGGTGACCTTCACGCCGGGTTTGCTCCAGCCCCAGACGGGAACCTTCATCTGGCGCTGCAGGACCGCGTTGTCGCCAAAAGGCACGCCCAGTTCGATCGCGGGTTTGGCGTTTGCCGCGGGCGGTTGCTCGGCGCCGGCGAGCGTGACGCCGACAAGCAAAACCACAACCATCAGCCATTTCGTTAGCGGTGAGCGTTTCATAGGCTTTTCGCTTCTTGTCATTTCAGCTTGACGAACCGGCCCTTGTCATTCTGGACGGTGTCTATGGCCGCACCGTGGTAAGCCCGTGCAAGAACCGCGATGTTCCGATCGTCGCCTTTCAATTCGCTTACGGGACGTTTCAACAGCCGTTCCAGCGGCAGGAGCGAATTGCGTCCGGGCTTGGCGAAACCGTACAGGCCGATGCCTTCGGTCAAAGCTTCCGGGACGACTTTAGTCGCGTCCTGCCGGTTCCATCGGGCCAGGCACGTAATCAGTCGCGTGTGCTTGCCGACCATGGATTTGACGGCCTTGACTCGTTTAATATCACCGGCCTCATTCATCAGCCAATCCGTCTCTTTATACATGTCCGAATTAACTACGTGCGGATGTGTCGTATGATTGCTGGTAAGCCAGATAATGCACTTCGGGTTGGCGTCTTTTGCGGCCTTGCGGATCGCTTTCCAGCACCGGTCAATGGCTTTGCGGCCGTAGGCGACGTCCTGCTCTTTGGACAACTTGCCCTCTTTTGGGAACGTTTCGCCCATGAGTTTGGCGTAGAGTTTCTTCTCGCACGCCAGCCATTTGCCCTTTGTCGACGCCCGCTTCGGCTGCCAGACCCAGTCAAGCATGATTCCGTCGATACCGGTCTTCCTGACGGCATCGCTGACGGACCTGGACAAATAGGCAAGATACTCGTCGGTATACGGAATATGATAGGTGCTCGGAGTTCCGTAGCTCAGGTCGGGACGGTCCTTGCCCCACTTGGTATTGGCTCCGACGCAGAAATAGCCCACCACGAGCATGCCTTCCTTGTGGCCCAATCGAACCACTTCGGTAAGAAAGTCGTGCTTCAGTCCAGGCTGCTCGGGAACAACGCCGTTCTTGTACCAGGCGTATCCGTTGCAGGAGACGGCGAAGGTCTGGATCACATTTGCGCCTATCGCCTTGTACCATGCCACGTGCTCGGCGGGATCGGCGGAGGCCCAGGTTCCGGGCCTGGCGAAACTCCTGCGCCCGCCCCAGTTGAAATCGAGGCAATATGCTTTGATGTCTTTGATCTTTGTCGGGGCAACGGGTGTATTTACCGGTTTCCCGGCGCCATCTTCGGCTGGTGCATTTACGACGCCGACCGCCATAACTGACAGCAGACAAAACAGAACCAGTACTGTAATACTCTTCATCGCGTTGTCTCCGTTCCTGGTTTTCGCTTAACGCGCCACCGGCGGGATTTTTTGCTCTTCCATCCAAACGGTAATGTGACCTCTGGGGGGATAAGGTTTTCTGCGCGGGTGATTGTATCTCAGGAAGCTCATAACCGCGATCGTCACCTTCCCGCCCTTGAACTCGCTTCGGAAGTCAGTGTAAATGTGCCCGCCGCGAGGTTGTCCGCCCTGGCGATTGGGGACGCCGGTTTTCGACTCAGCCAGCAACTTGCCATTGACATAGATCGCATAACCTTCGCCCGAATTGACGTGGTTGCTTCCGCCGACAATAAGGCGATAACGATGTCCTTCCTTCAACGCGGGAATTTCGAACGTGCCGCGGATCAGAATAACTTCCTTGGCCCACAAAGTCTTCGGGGTAACGCCGCATCCGCAATGACCTTCCGGGCCGCACGTGCCCAGAGGAGCCAGCTTGCCATCGAGCTGACCGAAGGGCGGCAGACCGCTTTTCCAGCCCGCCTTTTTGGCGTCGAAGTCGGGCGCGAACCAGTTTTCCGGACAGGTCACTTTGCGATACCGGTTTCCCTTGGTCTTGTCCAGGGTCTCTTTCGGATCAAAGCTGTAGTAGTCCCACTTGATCTTCCTGAGATCCGGTCCGAACGCGCGCCATTCATAGTCGTTTATCCCGGCCGCTCGATAGCAGTTTACCAGTCCGTACATGGCGCCCCGCAGGAACTGGTTGGTCCGCCTGGGTTTTTCTCCTTTGGCCTCGCTCAACAGGGTCTTGCTGTACCGGGGGTTGGCGATATACGCCGCCGCTATACCATCCATAACGATCGGGGCCAGCGC
>Ga0180434_10006679_pt1 | contig 13196 bp, 13 predicted proteins | sample SS_ome_7_FD_132453 | JGI IMG/M metagenome (GOLD analysis project Ga0180434, IMG submission 132453) | Hypersaline lake sediment archaeal communities from the Salton Sea, California, USA - SS_1_D_2 metaG | ecosystem: Environmental > Aquatic > Non-marine Saline and Alkaline > Hypersaline >... | reverse complement strand
CGGACGGCACGAAGGGCCGAGCAGCGAAAGACTCGGGGCCGACCGAGCTTGCGTGCGACTGGATCGACTTCGACAGCGTGAACGAAACGGGACTGCTGCGGGTCAAGTGGAGCGGCACGCTGGCATCAAGCGGCACGCAGACTCTGCGGATCTACCCGCCGAAGGCTGCCAACGCAAGCGTGGCAGCGTCGGACACCTACGGCAGCGACAATGCCTATGGGTCAACGGTCATTGCATATTGGCCGCTGAGCGATGTAAACGACAGAACCAGCAACAATTACAACATAACTGAGTTTGGCAACGCTGATGCCGGCTCAGGGATTTCCAGAATCGGCGGAGTCGCTTCAGCGGATTTTGGAGCCAGTGGAGATTATTTGACTGCGTCTATTTCGCTTTCATCTTCACAAGAGCTCTGTTTTCTTGCATGGGTGTATCCTGACGCTTCTGTAACGACAGCAGTCAGGGCAATCATTCATGCGAGACCATCAGCCAACAACAACTCATATGCAAGTTTGAATGCCAACTTTGGAAACTGGAGAGCCAGAACCTACGATGGTTCAACAGTCGGACAATCAACTGGCACAAGCACTCCAGTCGCATCTACTTGGCAGCATTTGATTGCCTACCACAATGGTCTAGCAGAAAGAAACGTCTACAAGAACGGCGTAGCGACAACTGCAAATACTACGTCGCTTTCGTGGTCTGCTGAACAAATATGGCTTGGATCGTCAAATACAGGTGGAATCTGGCAATATGAAGGCGCAATATCGGACGCAATGATTATTGAAGATGACGTATATCGCGCAGAGTATGAATACGAGCAATCTTCAGACCAAGCCACGTTCTGGGGCACCTGGACGAACGTGCCCGGATCGCCCACCGTCACGACAAAGGCATACTGGTGGGGATAATACCCCCTGTAACTACAACCCTTATTTAATAGGAACTAAAGTGCGACGAATTAGACCAGAGATCGAAGATTATATTCCGGTTCTCGATGATGATCTTACGGAGCTAGAGGCTCTGAAGATTTTTATGGAGAAGCAACAGGAGTACCTGTTTGATGTTGATCAATACATGAACTACCTTGAGCAGACGATGGAGGAATATGAACGACGACTCTATGATTACGGTGCTTGATAATGGATACGTTCGTTACGTTGATCACCTTGGCAGCGACCTTAGAGTTTGCGAAGTTGCTAGGCTCAGCTTTGACAAATGGGATCCTTCGTTTGAAGAGTATGTTCAATCCAGAAAACCCGAAAAGTTAATCAAGTATCTGGCAGAGCATAATCACTGGACACCATTCGGCCATCCACAGATCACGGTTGAGATTAAGTTGCCCATCTTTGTGGCACGACAGTGGATGAAGTCTACTACAGGGATTGTTTACAATGAAGTGTCTCGTAGATATGTTGACGACGAGCCTGAGTTTTATTACCCGGAGTATTGGCGAGGTCGTCCTGATGGCTCTATCAAGCAGGGGTCAGGTCAACCCATTGATGACCAGGATGAGGTTAGCCGTGATTATTTCTTTTCTGTACTGAAGAGTGTCGGTTGCTATAATCTGCTACTGTCAAAGGGCGTTGCCCCGGAGATGGCTCGCATGGTGCTACCTCAGTCAATGTACACAAAGATTGCCATGACCGCATCGCTGGCCGCATGCTGTCGTGTAATCAATCTTCGTAATAAGCCAGATGCACAGCTAGAGATTCAACAATACGCAGAAGCACTACGAAAAATTGTTGTTCGGTGGTTTCCATTATCGACCAGGTATCTACTAAAGTAAGGGATTATCTTGGGTAAGTTTATTCGACACGACCGCTGCCCCGCATGCACTGCATCGGGCAACGACAAAGCCGGTGACAACCTTGCAGTGTACGATGACGGTGTATACTGCAACGCCTGCAAGTACTACAAATCAGAAAGAGGTAATTACATGCCAACCCCAAAGATGGTGCGATCCGTGGTAGAGTTTATCCACGGCGAGTCAGAGGCGATCCTTGATCGCAAGATCAGTCTGTCTATCGCTAAGAAGTATGACTATCAGACGGGCATTGACCCCAAGTCTGGTCGCCCTGTCCACATCGCACCATACTACGATTCCCGTGGCAATCTTGTTTCTCAGAAGATTCGGTTCGTTGACCAGAAGGGTTTCTTCATCGCCGGTAATCACCGTGGATGTACTTTGTTTGGTCAGAACCTTTGGAAGAGTAGTGGCGGTAAGCGTCTTGTTATCACCGAAGGTGAGATCGACGCTATGTCTGTATGCCAAACCCTGGGTGGTACATGGCCTGTCGTGTCCCTGACCAACGGCACTGGTAATGTCGAGAACGACATCAAGAACAACCTAGAGTTTATCGTATCTTATGAGGAGGTTGTCCTTTGCTTTGACTCCGACGATGCTGGCCGGGCTGCCGTAGAGAAGGCCCTTGGAATTCTCCCTCCCGGCAAGGTCCGTGTCGCTACCCTGCCTGATGGGTACGATGCTAACCAGATGCTGCAAGAGGGTCGTGCGGTCCAGCTTAAGAACGCTGTGTACGAAGCCAAGCTGATCTCTCCTGACGAGATCCTGCATGTGTCCGAAGTCTCAGAGGATGGATCATCCCTTGAGGACACCAAGGTATACCCCTATCCATTCGACAGCCTGACTGAGTTTCTTATTGGTCAGAGATCCGGCGAGATTGTGCTGTGGACATCTGGCACTGGTTCTGGCAAGTCTACGATTCTTCGTGACATTGCAATGGACCACCTTCGTGGAGGTCGCCGTGTCGGCATGATCATGCTGGAAGAGTCTCCCCAAGAGACCATTGATGACATGATCAGCATCATGCTCAAGAAGCCGGTTCGTCAGATCCGTGCCCAAAGAATCTTGCATAACCTTAGCAAGTCTATGGGTAAGACTTTCGTTGAGTCATCAATCAACGATGACCTGACCGATCAGGAGTACAACCAGGCACGGGCTGCCCTCAGTGAGATGGGTCTGTATATCTATGACCATCTTGGCAACAACTCAATGACCAACCTGATGAGTCGCGTAGAGTATATGGCGACGGCCCTAGAGTGTGATGTCATTATGCTTGACCATATCACTGCCGCAGCCACTGGTCTGATGTCAGCCAACGCATCCTTCGGTGACTCCGAGCGGCTGGTTATTGATGACACCATGAAGAATCTTCGTGGCCTTGTTGCTCGCACTGGTTGTCTGATTCACATTGTGTCACAACTTCGCAAGACCGACAAGGCTTACGAGGAGGGTGCCCGGATTACTCTGCAAGACCTTCGTGGTTCTGGTTCTCTGGCTACTGTGCCCAACGCGGTCATCGCCCTAGAGCGCAATCGCCAAGACCCTGACCCTGTGGTAGCCAACACTACTAAGGTTCGACTACTCAAGGATCGTCTGACTGGCCGCGCTGGTCTTGCACCATGTGCCCTGTATTGGGACAGTGCAACCCACTCTATCCGAGAGATTGGCATTGCTCAGAATGACGATGGGTCTGTTGTTCTTGATCCAACCTTTTCCCCTGTAGACTAAGGAGACACTGTGCAGAAGTGTTATGTATTTGATATCGAGGCCAACGGTCTTGACGAGGTAAAGCTTGACGGATCAGACATTCAGGCAGAGGCGACCGTGGTTCACTGTGCCTGTGTCATTGATCCTAAGACCAAGGATGTCTGGCTATTCGATCCTTCTAACATTGACCAGCTACCAGCAAAGCTCAACGAGGCAGACCTTTTGGTAGCACACAACGGTATCAAGTACGATGTCCCTGTCGTGTCTCGTCTGCTTGGTAAGGTAACCACACCGTGCTTTGACACACTGGTTATGTCTCGCCTTATGTACCCGGATCGTCACAAGAATCCTGGTATCAAGTATTGCCCCAACTCCCCCAACTCCCTTGAGGCCTGGGGCAAGCGTCTTGGTAACCACAAGACGGACTACAAGGGAGGCTGGGAAGTATTCTCAGACGAGATGCTTCGTTACTGCGAGCAGGATGTCTGGGTTACCGTGGCTATCTGGAACTACCAGAATGCTAACTGGCCATCGTTCCTACCTAAGGCTGTGGTTGACATGGAGATGAAGGTCACCAAAGAAATGGCAGACCTGAAGGAACGAGGCTTTCCCTATGATTACGAGTCTGGCTCTGCTCTAGAGTCGGAGATTGATTTTAATATCCAAGAGGTTACTGATAAACTTAATGAGTTATTTCCACCGAAAGAGATCGTCACCAGCACCCCAGAGTGGTGGAAGATCCAAGTCAAGAGCTTTGATACTATCATCGAAGAGCGATACTTCCCGACCAAGACACTGTGTGAGCAGTGGCGCAAAGAGTCTAAGATCGCACCGAAGATGTGTGAGTACATCAAAGGTCCAAACAAGGTCAAGCTAAAGTACTTTGATCCAGCGTCTGGTCCCGGTGTTGCCGAGCGATTCAAGGAGGTGTATGGCTGGGAACCAAAGCAGTTCTCACCCAAGAGCGGTCAGCCCAAGATGACCACCGACATTCTAGAACACCTTGACTTTGAGGGCGCTCGTCTTATCATTCAATACCGACGGCTTGAAAAAGTCGCTCAGTTTCTTCGTAACTGGAACCAGCGGATCCCCGCCACCAGAGACGGTAGACTGCACCCCGACATCAACCCACAGGGAACCAACACGGGCAGGGCTTCGCACTCTCAGCCAAACATTGGCAACGTAGACAGCGACCCCCGCCTAAGATCGCTGCTTATTCCCTACCCAGGTGAGACTATGGTGGGTGTTGACCAGACTGGTATCGAGGCTCGCATCCTTGCACACGAACTGTACCCGTATGACAACGGTGAGTATTGGGACATCCTTAACAGCGGTGTAAAGATTCACTGGTTAAATGCCCAGCGTGCTGGCCTGTGGAAGACTGACGAGCCATACGATTCGCATAACCCAGAGATGGCCAAGGCATATGCAAAGGCCAAGACTATGGTGTATGCCATTATGTATGGTGCATTCCCACCCAAGATTGCTGCAATTCTTGACTGTACTGTGCGTCAGGCAAAGACTACAATGGAAACATTCAAGTCTTCTTGGACTGGCTACAACGATCTACAGAAGGCCCTTGAGTACGAGACAAAGAAGCGTGGTGGTATTACGCTACCAAGCGGCAGGCTACTACCAGTCACTGAGGATCGCCTGTTGATTAACTACCGATGCCAGGGTGCAGCGGCTGAGACTGCCAAGCTGTGGATCCTACTGGCCCAGAGATCGGTCAAGCCACTTGGTGCAAAGCTTCTTGCTTGGGTACACGACGAGCTACAATACTCCGTACCAAACTCTGCTGTAGATTCTGTGTGTCGTCTTGTTGTAGAGGCCTGTGCGGATGCTGGTCGTCGTCTGTCTATCCGTGTACCCCTTGATGCTTCGGCTGAGGTTGGTAAGTCTTGGGCGGAGACACACTGATGCACACCGTATCCGTTGACATGTATGAACACATCCCCCAGATGGGGCACCATAACTGGATGCTTCGGTTCGGTGGACTGACTAAGTACGTCCATATTCAGTTATCTGTTGATGATATTACTTATGTTCCGTTACAGAATAGACCTGGCAAGGTTGTACGGCGCTCAGCCTTTGACGCTATAGTACCCCCTAAGACCAAGACGATACAGTTTCAGGTTGATAAGATTCCAGAGCAGGAACTTATGGACTTGGTAAAGATCCCACTGTGCAGCACCAAGTACTTTGTTTGGTGGTGGTTCATTGGGAAATACATTGGACAGTTACCCCCAACCACATGCGTATCATTCGTGCATGATGCCTTAAGATTGATGGGATATCCCGTCGAGAACAGGCTTGTCCCTTCAACTTTATTCGGAGAACTAGATGTACTTGTTCGTCATCGCGGGTAAGGCCCGTGTCGGTAAGACCACACTGGCTGACATTGTGGCAAGAGAGTCGTTCAACATGGGATATACCCCGGTAATCCTGCCGTTCGCAGAGCCAATCAAGTCTCAGGCAGCAGCCAAAGGTATCACAAAGGAAGATGACTCCGAGGCATACCGCAAGTATTGCCAGGAGATTGGCCAGTCAATGCGTGATCAGAACGAAGATCATTGGGTTAACCTGTGGCGGATGGAGGTCAGCGAGTTGCTGGCCAAGAGCGACGAGTCATTTCCAACCGTTGTTATCGTGGATGACTGTCGATACCCGAACGAGCTTCGTGCCGCTATGGAAATGAAGGGGCTGCTGTGGTGCATCCACTCCGGTGACCGGGAACTCCCCGAGGAAAACGCCGAGTGGCGTAACCATGCCTCCGAGGAAATGGGCAACACACTGAACAACACCGCAGATCCAGACCTTATTGACATGTTTGACTTCCATATTTCCAATGATGATACACTAAAGTCTTACACTTGGTTCTGTTCTCAGGCCATCAAGGCTTTAATCATGTCTGGCTGGGACTCCGACAGTCCAGAGTTTCGGGCAATCCTTGCGGAGAAGATGATTGAAAACCTATCCGACATCGGCGGTACTTGATGGTGACATTATTGGGTATCGCCTAGCATTTAAGTTTGAGGCTACGGGCTTTGAGGATGACGAGCTAGCTCATGAGGCTGCCGTTGAGGTGTCTGACTGGACTCCTCCGGGTGTGTCTGACATCCACCTTGCGTTCTCCTGTTCACGGGAGAAGAATTTCCGCAGGAACTTTTTACCCGAGTATAAGGCACACCGTAATAACTTTGCCAGACCCACATACCTATACGAAATCAATCAGTACCTCAAGGAAACCTATCCAGTTCTTATGGAGGATGGGCTTGAGGCTGACGATATCATGGGCATGCACCAGCTAGAGCGGGTAACCGTGACCATTGACAAGGATCTCCTGAGCGTTCCGGGCTGGCTCTGGAACCCCCACAAGGACGGTATGGCATCCCCTCGATGGATCTCCCATACACGGGCCTTAGGTCACCTGTGCCTCCAGTGGATGACAGGAGATCGGACTGATAACATTCCCGGCATTCGTGGCATTGGTCCCATGAAGTCCTGGGATGCTCTGGTCCAGTCCGGGCCACCCAGCAACTGGCTCTGGGCCGTGCTGGCCATGTATGAATCCCGTGGATATACCCAAGAGGAAGCCCTGTGTTCGTACAGGGGGGTGTATATTCTTCGGAAGAATGAAATCAAGTTTCCCCTCGATTAAATAAAGTACCCTCTGTAAGGGTATCCTATGTATACCTTGGATACTGCATGGCCCCATGGATATTATAATTACTAATATTCATGGACCCAAGCACTGTCCAAAGGTATATAATTACTTCTAATAACCAAGACTCCATGGATACAACCAAAGGATACCAATGGATATCAAGTTTGAACTTTGTTCTGAAGACGCTGTACTTCCAACCAGAGCCACTTCTGGCTCCGCTGGGCTGGATCTTTATTCCCCCAAGGACTTTTCCCTTCACCGTGACTACCCCGTCTATGTAGATCTTGGGGTCCGTGTAGAAATCCCAGAGGGCCATGTTGGTCTTCTGGTGGCAAGGTCGTCTATGGGCAGATCTGGCGTTACCCTGTCGAATTCTATCGGCGTGATTGACTCAGACTTCCGAGGCGTGCTTGGTGTTACCCTGGTTAACCACGGTCCCCATGGATTCATGGGATACAAGAAGGGCGACAGAATTGCCCAGCTTGTAATCACACCATTCCTTATGTGTAACCCTGTTGAATCAGACAACCTATCAGACACCGACCGTGGTGAGGGTGGGTTTGGGAGTACTGGTCTATGAATAACTTTCAGAACTTTATTGCACTGTCGCGGTATGCTCGCTGGATTGATGAGCTTGGTCGTCGGGAGACTTGGGAAGAAACCGTAGACCGTTACTGGTCTTGGGTTACAAACCGTTTCCCTGACCTGTCCGAAATGACCTACATTCGGGATGCCATCCTTAACCACGATGTCATGCCATCCATGCGCCTGCTAATGACTGCTGGTGATCCGGTAGATCGAGACAACACCTGTGCCTATAACTGTAGCTACCTTCCTATCTGTGACCTTCGATCCTTTGCGGAGGTCATGTTTGTCCTGATGAATGGTACTGGTGTTGGGTTCTCTGTCGAGTCTCAGTATGTCACAAAGCTTCCCCGTGTACCACAGTGGATCAATCGCATGGAGAGTCATGTCATTACCGTGGATGACTCTAAGGAGGGTTGGGCCAATGCCACATACGAACTACTTCGTTCTCTGTTCTCTGGCTACCATCCAACATGGGATCTGTCTAAGATCAGACCCGCCGGTGCTAAGCTAAAGACCTTCGGTGGTCGAGCCAGTGGCCCCGGACCACTCAACGAGGTCTTCAAGTTTATTGTAAACACTGTGACAAAGGCCCGTGGTCGTCAGCTTACTCCCCTGGAGTGTCACGATATCTGCTGTGTGATTGCACGAAGCGTTATCGTTGGCGGTGTCCGACGATCTGCCATGATTTCCCTGAGTGACCTGTCAAACACCGGCATGGCCGAGTGCAAGTCTGGTGCTTGGTGGGATTCTTCTGGTCACCGTGCCCTTGCCAACAACTCTGCCGTCTACGAGGGTAAGCCTTCCGTCCAAGACTTTATGACTGAGTGGTTGAATCTATACCGATCCCACTCCGGTGAGCGTGGTATCTTCAATCGACACGCCATCGAGGACAAGGACAACCTTGGTCGTGACATGACCTATGTCTTTGGCACCAACCCATGCGGCGAGATCCTACTGAGACCGTGGGGCTTCTGTAACCTGTCAGAAGTTATTGTCCGCCCCGATGACACGGAAGATACACTGACCAGAAAGGTTGAGATTGCCACCATCCTTGGTACAATCCAGTCTTCCCTTACTTACTTCCCATTCCTGCGTCCAGAGTGGACGAAGAATGCGGAGGAGGAGCGTCTGCTTGGTGTGTCAATGACGGGTATCTATGACAATGCCATGACACGGGACCACCGAAGCGGTGAATTACCACAGATTCTGACACGGCTGCGGCATGTGGCCGTGCAAACAAACAGGAAGTTTGCCGCGATGTTTGGTGTTACGCCTTCTAAGGCGATTACCTGTGTCAAGCCAAGCGGTACGGTGTCTTGTCTGGTCGATTCCTCCAGTGGAATCCACCCCCGATTCGCCCAGCACTACATTCGTCGTGTTCGGATCGACAAGAAGGATCCCATGTATCCCTTTATGCGTGACCAGGGAGTGCCCGTAGAGGACTGTGTGCTTAACCCAGACTCTACGGCAGTGTTTTCCTTCGCCATGAAGGCCCCAGACACCGTGTTCCCCATCTCACCGATGGATCACTTCGCCCTGTGGCGAATTTACAAGGAACACTGGACACACCACAACCCATCCGTAACGATTGACTACACAGATGACACCTTCCTAGAGCTAGGAGCCGAGGTTTACAAGAACTTTGATGAAATCTGTGGTGTTTCCTTCCTCCCGAAGACGGATCATGTCTATGCACAGGCTCCCTTTGAGGAGATCTCTGCCGAATTCTACGAAACTTTCCCAAAGATTGACGTAGATTGGCAAATGCTGTCGTCTTATGAGCTAGAAGACACCACTCAAGCATCGCACACCATGGCCTGTACTGGCGGATCGTGTGAGATTGTAGACATTGAGTCGTCTGATTTTACTAATTGAAGGATATTAATACCATTATGCGATTTAACGTACCGAATACACGATTCCGACTTGAAAATAACGTGACACTCTCGAATGTAGAGATCCGTAATTTGTTCATGATGATCTTGGAGACTCTTGATGAGCTACAGAAGAACGTACAGGGGTGTGAACATTGCCAACAGCGTGGCACTACCCCAGAACCAAAGCCCACTAAGCGGGGTCCGGGTAGACCAAAGTCTTCTGGATCACCTGACGGAGGTGTTTCCTCCGACCCTGGTGTATGATCAGGCATGGACTGACTCCCAGATCTCTAGAGAGATAGCATTCAAGGCAGGGCAGGCCGCTGTGATTGACTACCTTCGGCTTCACTTGGGTAACAGCCAATGATGGGAAGACGAAGAGCATATCGAGAGTACAAGTACCAACAGCGACTACTTGACCAACGAAGACAGTTGTCAGAGTATCAAAGGTCAATTGCCGACTCCTTTGCCGAGCAATTCAATCAACAACTAAGAGAAGCGACAAGCAACCTCACCTCAGAATTCGATGGATTCTTTGGTGAAGATACCGCCCGCCGTAACGAGTTCATTGATAACCTCCGTGCCGGGATTGAGGCTTCGGAGGCCAACCTAAATACAATCTCTGATCTTGAGTCTCAGCTAGTTCAGGCCGTTCGCCGTGGCGAAACAGACAGATCACGGATTGCATCAAGGTCTGAGATTGCACAGATTAGAGATAGGCTCAAGGAAATTCGCAGTACCCAGATCTCTGAGGACACTGAGGCCACTATGGTTATGGATCTCATGGGCAATCTAGTACCTGTGGATCAGCTTGATATCAACCAACGACGAGAACGAGACCTAATGCTGGAGTCACCCGTCGGAGAAACCAGTCAGCAGACCCTTGACTCTGTGAATGAAATGTATAATGAGTTTAAGTCAGAGGTCGAAAGGCTGGGTCACTTTGGTCAGGCCGCCAGCAGAACCCAATATGGTCGTCTCATGCAGAAGTATGGCAACAGAAGTCCAGAGGTCATGGCAAGATTAATTGATCTGTATGGTAATACCGACATGAATCTTTCCGTTGTGCGTGACGCAGACCTTGATGAGTTCCTTAATCCTGGTAGTCAGCTACAAGCACAGACCCTGGAGCAGCTACAGGCAGCCATGCAGGAGCTTGACCGCGATGAACTGATTCGCCGCAGAGACCTTGCATTGCAGAGAGAAGGCCAAAGAATCACAAAGAACCAAGAGATTGCCGATATCCGGCAGTCCCTTGAGAGCCGTGCATCTAGAATGGAAGAGACCTTGAAGCGTCTTGGCTTATCTTCCGAGCAGTTGCAGGCAAGGGTTGGCCTGTCCGAAGAGGGAGCGTTAGTTGATCCACGAACGGGGGTTGTTATTCCATCCAGATCAGCCACGGCACCCGTACCAACATTCCAAACCAGACCGGAGTAAACCATGGGTCTAGGAAAAACAGTAATTTCAGGAGGTATGTCTCAAGCCGAGTATGAAGAAATCCTGCAAAGAAACCGAGAAGAACAGTCCAGACTTGAAGAAGAGCGTCGAATCGCAGCCGAAGAGCGAGAAGCCCGTAGGATCGAGCAAGAGCAAACGAGACTACAGGAACAGAAGCAGGAAGAGATTCGGCTGGAAGACGAACTAGAAAAAGCTGAGCGAGAACTTATGCGTGAGCTAGAGTCTCAACAGCAAGAGCGACAACAAGACGGACTGGCAATTGACTTCTTTGGTTCTTTGATGAAGGGGATTTCATCCGGCAGGACTACTTCCACTGATACGGAGCGGTAATCATGGTATCAAATAACATGGAGAGGTTTCGTACTCTGGATGCCCAGAGAACTTCCCACCTAGATAAAGCCAGACGGATTGCTGCTATTACAATTCCCCGATTGCTACCACCCGAGGGGTGGGCCAGCGATCAGAGTCTACCAAAGCCATTCAGTTCTACCACGGCACGGGCTGTGTCTTCGTTGGCCAGCAAGATCCTTCAGGTTCTTGTACCAACCAATGACCAGCCCTACTTCCGATTTGGTCTTTCTGATGGCGGTGATGTACCTGTAGAGATTCGTATTCTTCTGGATAACCTGGAACGCCAGGTATACAACAAGATTAATCTCACAAACTTCCGAGAGGTTGCCTTTGAGATTCTAGAGCAAGTCATTGTTCTTGGTGATGTCCTTATTCACCAGACTGACGACTTTAATTTCTTTGTCTCACGGCTAGATGAGTTTGTTGTTGTTCGGAACCAAGAGGGCGAGATGCTGGAGGTTGTGTATCTTCAGTATGAACCAGACCCAGAAGAACCAGTAAATCAAAGTTACATGTCAGCCTATGGTGATGACTATCACAAGCAAGGCTTCTTGACCTTCTATGTTCGTGTCCACAAGGATCTAGAAACAGACAAGTGGATCTATTCAAAGCAATGCTCTAAGGGAATCGAGCATGAGTCCGGTGAGTATGACGTACCACCGCTTGCCGTTGTCCCGTGGAAGCATGTCTCTGGTGAACACTGGAGTCGAAGCCATTGCGAAGATCTGATCGGTGACATTGATGCCCTTGAGGAATACACTATGATGCTTCAGCAAGGAATTGCTGCTTCCATCTGGTTCCTCCTGGGACTGAAGCCATCCTCTATCTCAGACATTGACGATATCCGTGGACGAGATGTGGGCGATATCGTTGGGCTTATGCCAGACGATCTCTTTGCTGTCAGTCCGGGGCGGGAGCTATCTCCTCAGGTCAACACAGCATTCAATGGTGTTCAGGAAATGAGACGAGAGATTGGTCAGGGATTCCTGATGCACACCTCGTCCATGCCAACCGGAGATCGAGTAACAGCTACAGCCATTCGCATGGTTGGGTCTGAGCTTGATTCTGTAGCCGGTGGCGCTTTTAGCAAGATCTCAAAGGTTCTTATTGAGTTTGCTGTAAAGCGTACCCTGGCTATCATGCTCAAGAAGAATGAAATTGATGAAGCTCTGAGACAAGAGCTATTTGGCAGTAACGCAAGTATCCAAATCGAAGTACTTACAGGTTTGGCTGCGTTGAATAGAGATGCAGAATTAACCAAACTCCTACAGCTTGGAGACATGGTAAGAAACCTACCAGAAGGAGCGACACAGATGTTTAATTGGAATGAGTATGCCCGTGCAGTAATCACTGCATTGGGACACGATCCGAATAAATTCGTTCGTGATCCGAAAGAGGTTGCCGCCGAAAGGCAGCAGATGCAAGCCGAACAAATGGTCAATCAAGTGGCCATGAATGCGGCACCAGATCTTCTTAACCAAGCTATGGGAGGGGGGTGATCAAATTTAATCTATTCACGCTGTCCTACCGGAGTACTTTATGACAGGAGTTTAATATGCTATACTATGAATTTCAAACCCAACAGGAAGCTGAACAAGCTGATGCACTAATTATCACAAATGTAGCATTGTGGGTATCTGAAAACCTACCAGAGCGATTCGATCCTAACGGTCCTCGCCTTCTGGGACAACGAGCCTCCAATGGTGAGATCGTCACCGACAGCGGAGGTACCACAAGATGG
>Ga0180434_10006678_pt1 | contig 13197 bp, 10 predicted proteins | sample SS_ome_7_FD_132453 | JGI IMG/M metagenome (GOLD analysis project Ga0180434, IMG submission 132453) | Hypersaline lake sediment archaeal communities from the Salton Sea, California, USA - SS_1_D_2 metaG | ecosystem: Environmental > Aquatic > Non-marine Saline and Alkaline > Hypersaline >... | reverse complement strand
ATCATGGCGACCGACGCCTGCATCCGCTATGGTCTTAAGATCGCGCGCTTCCAGGACTATACCGTCAAGTCCCTCCGGTTCCAGATGCCGCCGACCGGCAGCTGGAAGAACCCCGTCGACGTCATCGGCGATGCCAGGCACGACCGCTACCGGGCGGCGCTGGACGCCGTGACGGCGGACGAAAACGTCCACCAGGTGGCGGTGATCGTCACGCCGCAGATGATGACCGACGTCGAGGACATCGCCCGGGTCGTCGCCGAAACAAAAGGTTTCTGCAACAAACCGATCATCGGAGTGCTGATGGGATTGGTGGATGTTTCGCCGGCGGTCGCGATCCTGCAACAACACGGCGTGCCCACCTTCACGTTTCCCGAGGATGCCATGCGGGCGCTGGCGGCCAAGGCCCGCTTTGCCGAGTGGGTCCGCCGGCCGATGAGCGATTATCGCCGATTCGACGTGGACACTACCGCGGTCGAACAGTTGTTCCAGCGTGAACTCGCGGAGCAACGCAATCAGCTCGTGGAGCTGCAGGCGCTCGACGCCCTGCGCCACTACGGCTTCCCGACCGTGCCGTACGCCCTGGCGAAGACGGCGGACGAGGCGGCCAAGGCAGCCGGTGAAATCGGCTACCCGGTCGTGATGAAGATTTCGGGGCCGAAAATCCTGCACAAGACCGACGTGGGCGGCGTGCGTCTGAACCTGTCGAGCGAGCAGGAGGTGCGCGAGGCGTTCGAGGGCATGATCATCTCGGTCAGGAAGCACATGGGCGATGACGTCGAGATCTGGGGCGTGCTGATCCAGAAAATGCTCGAAAAGGGCAAGGAGATCATCCTGGGCATGACGCGCGACCCACGCTTCGGCCCGCTGCTGATGTTCGGCCTGGGCGGGATCTATACCGAGGCGCTCCGCGACGTGGCCTTTCGTCTGGCCCCGATTCGCGAAAACGTCGCGGCCGAGATGGTCAAGGACATCCGCTCGCATCGGTTGCTGGAAGGCGTGCGCGGCGAGCCGCCGTCGGACATCCCGGCGGTGGCCGAGTGCCTGTTGCGCCTGTCACAGCTTGTGAGCAGCCATCCCGGTATTCAGGAGTTGGACATCAACCCGTTGGTGGTCTACCCACGCGGTAAGGGCGCGGTGGTCGCCGACGCGCGGATCATCTTGAAGGAGTCGTAGGCCATGGCAGCAAAGTGGCAAGAGCGCTATGGGGACAAGGTTGTCAGCGCGGCGGAGGCCGTCCGGCGCATCAAGCCCGGCAACCGCGTGTTCTTCGGTTCGGCGTGCGGCGAGCCGCAGGCGTTGATGCAGGCGATGACGGAGGCCGGCGGCGGGCTGAGCGATACCGAGGTCGTCCAGGTTCTCACGCTCGGACTGGCACCGTACGCCGCCTCGAAATACGCCGCAAACTTCCGGGCGAATGCGTTCTTCATCGGGAACAGCCTGCGCGAGGCGGTAAACGAAGCCCGCGCCGACTACACGCCGGTCTTTCTCTCGAAGCTGCCGGCCTTGTTCAAGACCAGGCGGATTCCGATCGACGTGGCCCTGGTGATGGTCAGCCCGCCCGATGAGCACGGCTTCTGTAGCCTGGGCGTGTCGGTGGACATCACCAAGGCGGCGGCCGAGTCGGCCCGAGTGCTGATCGCGCAGGCCAACCGGCACATGCCGCGCGCCCACGGCGACTGCTTCCTGCACGTCAGCCAGATCGACTGCCTGGTCGAGCACGACGAGCCCTTGCTGGAATGGCCGGTGGCCGGCGAGGCCGACGAAGCCACCAAGAAAGTTGCTCAGCACATTGCCCGGCTGGTGCCCGACGGCGCGACGATGCAGCTCGGGATCGGACGCATGCCCGACGCCGTGCTCTCATTGCTCGCGAAGAAGAACGACCTCGGCATTCACACCGAGATGTTCTCCGACGGGGTGATGCGGCTGGCGGAGGCCGGCGTGATCAACGGTCGGCGCAAGACCTACCACCGCGGCAAGATCGTCGGCAGCTTTGCCGCGGGGTCGAAAAAGCTGTTCGAGTTCATGCAGGACAACCCGCAGATCGAGATGCACCCCTCGGAGTACACCAACGATCCGACGATCATCGCCCGGCACGACAACATGATCGCGATCAACTCGGCGATCGAGATCGACCTGACCGGACAGGTCGTGGCCGACTCGATCGGGCAGTGGTTTTACAGCGGGATCGGCGGGCATGCCGATTTCATCCGCGGGGCCGCGATGGCCAAGAACGGCAAGCCGATCATCGCCATGCCCAGCACCGCCAACACAGAGGGCGGCGTCGTGTCACGCATCGTGTCCAACCTGTCCGAAGGCGCGGGCGTGACAACCACGCGCGGTGATACGTACTACGTGGTGACGGAGTACGGCGTGGCGTACCTGCACGGGCGCAATCTGCGCGAGCGCGCCATGTCGCTGATCAACGTCGCGCATCCGGATTTCCGCGGCGATCTGCTGCACCAGGCCAAAAAACGCCGAATCGTCTATGCGAATCAGATCCTCCCGCCAACACGGCATCCCTACCCATCGGAGTACGAGACGACAGTGACGCTGAAGGATGACTCGCAGGTCTTCGTGCGGCCGATCCGCCCGGATGACGAGCCGATGATGAAGGAGATGTTCTACTCGTTCAGCGAGCGGACGCGCTACCTCCGGTTCCATGGGCCGATGAAGGCCCTGCCGCACGACCGGCTCCAGGTATTCTGCAACGTGGACTACCTCGAAGAGATGGCCCTGATCGGTGTGGTCGGCGAGCCGGCGGACGAGGACGTGGTCGCCGTCGGGCGCTACCTGCACAACGCGGCCGACAACACCGCCGAGGTGGCCTTCACCGTGCGGGACGACTGGCAGGGCAAGGGGCTCGGGACGTACCTGTTCGACCAGCTCGTACGGATCGCGCGCGAGCGCGGGATCGAGGTGTTTCAGGCCGAGGTTCTGCCGGAGAACGTCCCGATGCTCAATGTGTTTCACCACTCGAACTGCCACGTGAGCACCAGCACCGAGAGCGGGGTGGTGCACGTGAGGATCGTACTGAATCCCGAACATCGGCAACTGGCCGGGGCGTGATCCGGCGGCGACTGGCTGGCGGGGGGCCTGACGGGACAGCGTGCGCCGACGACCCGAAGTCAGTCCTTGTCGGCAAGGCCGATCGGGAGTGAATCAGCTTGAGACCAGAAGCTATGCTAAAACGCCTCTCCCCTCAGGGGAGAGGTTGGGAGAGGGGCGAAATTACCGGAAGATTCGACCCTCCCCCAACCCCTCCCTGTCAGGGAGGGGAGTTCTGGGATGGGTTCTGGTCACTCTTGGGGACCCTCGAGAGTCCGAAGGCTCGGCGGCTGACCGTGCAGGTAAGAGACGGACTCCGCACGCGTTGCTTTGACCCACGCGGCCCGTTTTTCGCACTTCGCTTTTGCACCTCCAGACGCTAATGTATAGATGGAAGGTGGCTTCGCAGGGGAGACCTTCAGGCACGTCATGTTATAACACGCAGGAGGAGGCAAATGATGGCTTCCAATCGAGGGAGTGTGCTGACATTCGGCATCACGTTGGTTTTGTCGCTGGTGACGCCGGTGGTGGCCGGCGGCGGGCAGTTTCGCGAACCGGTGCGGGCGCCGGATGTCTTCGGCGGGTGGGCTTCGACACACGTGATTGTCCGCGTCATCCCGGGTGTGACCGCCGGGCGTCTGCCGGATGGCCGGCTTTCGTTGCTGGGTGGTGCTGGTGCGCGTGATGCGGCGGTTGAAGACGCGATTGCGGACTTGCTGGAGATTTGGGAGGTGACGGCGGTCACGCCGACCGCCGATCCTGCTCCGCAGAACGAGGAGCTGGCGCGGGGGTTGGGTCTGGATCGTTACTACACGGTTCGCGTCCCCGCCGGAAGCGACACGCCGGCGCTGGTCGAGGCGCTGCGCGCCTTTGAGACGTACGTTGAAGTCGTGGAGCTCGACGGCGTGGGCGGCACGCTGCAGACGTTCCCGAACGACACGTACTTCGACAACCAGTACGCCCTGCACAACACGGGACAGAATATCCAGGGCCAGACAGGCATCCCCGACGCTGATATCGACGCCCCGGAGGCCTGGGACCTGCACACGGGCACGAGTGACATCATCGTCGCCATCATCGACACCGGCGTGAGCCACTCGCACCCCGATCTGGCCGGCAAGCTCGTCGCCGGCTGGAACACCTACGACGACAACAACGATGATGACGACGGGTGGATACTCGTCTCGCACGGGACGCACTGCGCCGGCATCGCCGCCGCCCTCAGCAACAACAACCAGGGAGTGGCCGGCGTGAGCTGGGGCGCCCTGATCATGCCGATCAAGGTGCTGAGCGATTTTGGCACCGGCGCGGAGTCGGACTGTGCCGACGGCATCATCTGGGCGGCCGACCACGGTGCCAACGTCGGCTCGATGAGCCTGGGTTACTCCGACGGCACCAGCTACTTCCACAACGCGGTCGATTACGGGCATGCCCAGGGGATGGTGCTGGTGGCCGCCTCCGGCAACACGCCCGGCTCGCACTTCTACCCTGCTCTGTGGGCCAACACGATCGCCGTCGGGGCGACCGACAATCGCGACCAGCTCGCCTCGTTCAGCAGCTACGGCTCAGAGCTGTGCGTGGCGGCCCCCGGCCTGAGCGTCTACTCGTGCATCGACGACCTCTGGAACGGGTTCGACTCGTACACCTACATGGACGGCACGTCGATGGCCTGCCCGCACGTGGCGGGGCTGGCGTGCCTGGTGTGGTCCGCCAACCTGTCGCTGAGCAACGATGAGGTCCGGGCGATCATCGAGTCCACCGCCGACGATGAGGGCTCGCCCGGGTGGGATCCGTACTTCGGCTACGGCCGCATCAATGCTCAGGCCGCGGTCAGTGCCGCGACCGAGCCTGCGGTCGAAGGCGATGTGGACGGCGACGGCGACGTGGACCTGAACGATCTGGCTGCTTTGCTGGCGGCATACAACACGTGCGTGGGCGACCCGGCGTATGACCCGGCGGCGGACTTCGACGAGAGCGGATGCATCGATCTGTCGGACCTGTCGGCGCTGCTGGCGAATTATGGGTACGGAACGTAGGGGATTGGGGATTGGAGATTGACGATTGGTGATTGACGATTGGGGCTCGGTCGATGAGCGGGGCTGCGGAGTTGGCCCACAGACTCCAGTCGTTGATCGTTCAACTCAAATGGAGGACGAACGATGCAAACCGCAATCAGAAGAACGCTCGTGGGGCTGTTGGCGGCCGGAATCGTAGCGCCGCTGCTGGGTCAGAACGCAAAGGTCGTGGAATTCCCCGATCCGGCCCTGTTCTACCAGAACACCACCTTCGACATGCAGGGCAACGTGGCCTACGTGCCCAGCTTCGACAATGACGTGCTGTGGTCCTTCTCGCTCGCCACGGGCGAGTTGCTCGATCCGGACGGTTTGGCCCTCCCCGCGCCCGGCACATCCAGCGACCCGTTCATCTTTCCCGACGATCGCCTCGCGATCCCCGGATGGTTCCCGAGCCAGGGAGTCCTGGTGGCCGACATCTCCAACCCGACCAACCTGACCCAGATCGGCGTCATCGCCTTCCCGCCGACCACCAACATCCAGGGGCAAAACGTCGAGATCGATGACAACGGCGTGATCGGCTACATCGCCGGCTTTCCGGATGACAAGCTGTACTCCTTCAACATCAACACGCTCAGCCTGGAGGATCCGGACGGACTCGGCCTGCCCGGCAATCCCGATCGGATCGCCCTGGCCGGCGACCGCCTGGCAATAGTCGATACGACTAACGGCCGCATCATGGTCGCCGACGTGAGCAACCCCGCCGACCTTGCGCTTGCCGGGGTGATCACGCTGCCTGGGGCGAACAGCTTCGGTTCGAACGACAACATCGTTTTCGCCGCCGACGGGCAGACCGGCTTCGTCTCGTCCAACGAGCGCGTGTTGCATTCGTTTGATGTGGTCGCGCTCAGCGTACTCGATCCCGATGGAATCGCGTTCGGCACGCAGAGTTTCGGGGACGACGTCGCGATTTACGGCAACACGGTCGCCTGCGTCTGGTCACGCGGTTTGGCGTTTATCGACGTCAGCGATCCAACCGACCTGACGCTGCTTTCAAATGCCAACTTCGGCGAGACCGTCGCGCCGCAGGGCAGTGCCACCGTTGACTTCACTGCCGACGGTATCCGGGCGGCCGTCCCGGTGATTTACCCGGGCGACTATGTCTACACCTTCGATGTCGCCAGCGGCGCGCAAGTGGCCCCACGCTTTCTGGTCGATGACCAGCCCAACTACCTGACGATCTTCCAGCCGGGTGACCAGGTCGGCGTGCTCTGTTCCGGCAACGAGGCCGACAATGTCTGGCTCATCCAGGGGTTGTTCGGGAACATCCCCGGCGACCTCGACGGCGACGGCGACGTGGACCTGGGCGACCTGGCCGAGCTGCTCGCCGCTTACGGCTCTTGCGACGGCGATCCGGACTACAACCCCGACGCCGACCTCGATGACAGCGGCTGCGTTGACCTTTCCGACCTGGCGCTGCTGTTGAGCAACTACGGCTACGGCGTGTAGAGGATTCACGCCGGACAACATCGGACGGATACGGGAGCCGGGCGCGTGCGCGGTGCCCTGTCCGTGCGGTGGTGACGCGTCTTGAATGGCCGACCTTACGACGCGCTCGTTTCGCTGCTCGACGTGAGATAACGCTGCGTATGCGGGCAAGCGGCGATGCAGATCCCGCAGATCGGGTGATCAATGCCCAACGAGGCCGACTGCGCCCGGGCCATCCGCCGGCAGGAATAGGCGTCGAAGAACTCGTCGCGAGCTAGGCTGGGCCGCCATTGCGCTCCCGACGGCGCACAGGCCGGACAAGCCTCTACGCATGCCGCGCATTCACCACAGTTGGATGCGTCCACGGGCGCTCCGAGCGGCAGGGGGGCATCGGTGAGGACGGTGTTGTATCGCACGGCCGATCCGTAGGATTCAGTCACCAGCAGCGCGCACTTGCCGATCCATCCAACACCTGCCCGGGTGGCGACCGTCTTGTGGGGAAGGGGGGTGGAGAGGTCGCTGTTGTCCGGGATGTATCCGGAGGCCTCGGCCGCAGCCGCACGAAAGCCGTGGTCACGCAGGAATCGCGAGCATGACTGAGCGAGTTGGTTCAGTAGTCGATTGACATTCCTGTATTGTGCTGCGTATTCACGCGTCGGCCCCTCGCTGATCTGCGAGATGATCCTCGGATCGAGCCGAACGCCCAGACAGATTCCCACCGGCAGGCCGTGTCGTGTCGAGGAGGGCAAGGCCGCGAGGTCAGCGCAGGCGAGAAACGTCAGGCCCTGAGGGATCAGCCGCGATTCAAGCTTGCTGAGGAGACGCGCGTCACTCATCCTGCAAACCTCGTGTCATGCTCAACCGAACACTTGTTGTTCGGGTCATCGACTTGACGTCTTCGACTCAAACTCGCGGCACGACCAGCGCCTTGGACGTTTCGCCCTCCGCGACGGCGGCCAGAGCTTGGTTCATCTCGCCTAGCGTGTATTCAGTCAGAGCGATTTCGCGATACGCGGTCGCGGCACGCGCGTCGCGCATCAGCTCGACCGAGCGATAGAAATGTGAGAAGTCCGAGCCCCACACACCCTGCACACGCAGGTGCTTGCGGTTGATCTCCGTGTGCGGATTCAGCTCGACCGATCCGCAGTCGGTGTATTGCCCCACGACGATCACGCGACCGGCGTCACGTGTCCAGCGCAACGCCTGCACGACCGCGATTGGCGCGCCCGTGGCTTCGATCGTCACATCGGGCCCGCGGCCGGCGGTCCGTTCCATCAGCCAGTCCCGCCGCTGTTGCTCGTTCGTGTCGCTGATGTCCAGACAATCCGCCGCTCCTATCCGTCGGGCAATGTCGAGCCGATGAGCCGGGGCACCGATGCACAGAACCCTCGCCGCTCCACGCAGGTGCGCCAGCGCCACGGCCGACAGGCCCACCGGCCCCGCGCCGAGCACCAACACCGTCTCGCCGATGCGAATCTCCGCCTGGTCAACCGCGTGCAGCGCGGTCGGCAGCCCACATCCACCGGCCATGAACAGCCGCGGATCGACGCCGTCCAGGCGAATGCAATGCGTTCCGGGCTTGAGATACACGGCCTGCGCCCAGCCGCCGGTCAGGCCATCCGCCACGCCGTACGTGATTCCGTACACCTTGCGCTGCGGGCAGCGCGTGCTGGCCTTGGCCACCAGGCAGTACCAGCAGGCGTGGCAGGTCTTGTGTACGTCCAGGTACGTCACCGCGTCGCCCTCGGCGAACGCTCGGCCGTGTACGTCGCGCAGCTCGCCGCGGATCTTCTCCAGCACGCCGACGGCTACGTGCCCGGGAATGATCGGATACGGCACGCCGGCCAGCCGCCCGTGCAGCAAGTGCACGTCGGTGCCGCAGACTTCGCTGTACGTGGTCCGCAGCAACGCCGAATCCGGCTCGAGTTGCGGCTCGGCGAACTCGCGGAGTTCCACGGGCTGATTCGGAGCCGGCATGACGGCGGCGGCGATCTTCGGCATGGCGATACCTTTCTCAGGTGCGGGGCCCTATCGCTACGTCCGTCGGGCACGGAGACCCGACGCTACGTGGTCCTTCGGCGCTCTGCGCGCTTGCCTCACGCTCGTCCGGCGCGTACAACCCAGCGCATGCTTACGCCGGAAGTCCTGCTGGCATTCTACCTGGCGCTGGCGCTCGGCGTCTCGTTCCTGTGCTCGCTGACGGAATCGGGGCTGCTGTCGCTTTCGCGCTCGCGTATTGCGGCACTGGTCAAGGACCGCCGACCCAGCGGGCAGATGCTCGAGCGGATGAAGGACAACATCGAGCGTCCGCTGGCCGCGATCCTCACGCTCAACACCGTCGCCCACACGATCGGGGCCGCCGGCGTCGGGGCCGAGGCTTACGTCATTTTCGGTAGCAAGTGGGTCGCCGTCACCAGCGCCGTGCTCACCGTGTTGATCCTGGTTTTCTCGGAGATCATCCCCAAGACGCTCGGCGTGGTGTACGCCGGCCGGCTGGCATCGTTCACCGCGTACACGATCACGGGCATGGTCTACCTGACCTATCCGCTCGTGGTTGTGTTTCAGGCGCTCTCGGGGCTGCTCGGCAAGCGCCACGAGCAGAAGCTCACCCGGGAGGAGTTCGCAGTGATCGCCGAGCTGGGCCAGACCGAGGGTGCCCTGCGCGAGAAGGAGTATCGCGTCATCCGCAACGTGCTGCGCCTGCGGCGCGTACGCGTGCGCGAGGTGATGACGCCGCGAACCGTCGTCTTCATGCTCCACAAAGACCTGACCGTGCAACAGGCGCTCGACCAGCACGGCCCGATCCAGTTTGCCCGCATGCCGGTCTACGGCGAGAGCCCCGACGACATCGTCGGCGTGGTGTTTCGCCACGCGTTGAACACGGCAATACAGGAGGGCCGCGGCGACTCCCCGCTCCACGAAGTCGCCGGCCCGCTCCACGCCGTCCCACAGGACGCCGCGCTCGACCAGGTCCTCGACCAGTTCATCCACCGCAAGGAGCAGTTCTTCCTCGCGGTCGACGAATACGGCGGCACGGCGGGGATCATCACGCTCGAAGACGCGATCGAAACGCTGCTCGGAGCCGAGATCGTCGACGAGACCGACCAGGCCGTTGACATGCGCGCCCTCGCCGGCCGCCTATTCCAAAACAAACTCCGCGGCCGAAGGTTCTAGCCAGACATCGTGCAGTGTGCCGAGGGCGACTTGCCCGCCGTCATCCGTGTGGCGCCGGCATCGTGCCGGTGGTTCAACAGGCTGGAAGCCTGTGCCACAGCCAGTGAGACGGCAGACGTAGGGTGCGGCTCGGCGCACGATCAAGCCTCGGCGCTGTTGGCCTGCTCTAGGCGTTCGTGCCGCGTTCCGGAAAGGCCTGCAACTCCCTCTCCAGTGCCGCCGACGCCTCAATCAGAGCCTCGCGCGACGTAGAGATGTTCAGCCAGCAGTCTTCCTCATAGGCTGAACCTGATGGCGACCATGGTGGCCGGACCTCGAGTTCGAAGTACACGCGGACAGTCACGCCTTCATCGCCTGCTGGCAGAAGAATAAACCGGAGATCCGGTTCTATGAACCCGATCTCCGGCTCGACGGACATGCCTGTGGCAATGCGGCGCAGCCACTCCACGAGGAACCACGCGTCGCGCACCTCGAGACAGGGGAAGACGGTCTTCCATCGACCCAGCTCGCACACGCCTTCGACTTCTACCAGCAACCAGTTCGCGTCGTCATAATCCTGCGCGTCGGGAAACTCATACCCGAGGATTCGAATCCCCACCTCCGTGCCATCACACCCAACCAAGCGCATAGCAGGACCCTCCGCTAACCGCACTGCCCAGCCGCTACGCCACCCTCCGTCACTTCGTCACTGTCCGACCGGTGCGGGGCCCGGCCGCTACAGCCATCGGCCGCAGGGGACAGACGCTACATCCTGAACCCCGAACCCTGAACCCTCAATCTAGCCACCTTTTGTCCTTCAGCTTCTTCGGCAGGTACTCCTGCGTGATAAAGCTGAAGTGCTTGTTGCTCAGAGCTTCGAGCTCGAGCTTCTTGCCGATCGCCTCCATGTGCTTGATCTCACGCTGCCACTCACGCTTCGCGAACCAGGGGTAGTTGCGGATCTCCTTCGCCCGGCGGCGGTCCTCCGGCGTCAGCGGCATCGCCACGTGCGCGGGAATGTCGAAGCGGTCGGCGTCGTAGCTGCTCATGCCGATGAAGCGGGCGGCGGGGATCGCCATTCGCTGGCTCTCGAACGCCAGGTTGATCGAGCCCTGCTTGAGCACGCTGTAGATGTAGTAGCCCCACGGGTCGTTATCGACCAGCACGTACACCGGCAGCTTCAGCTCGTTGTGCATGCGGAACACCAGCCGCCGGACGCCGCGCGGCGGCTGGCCTCCGCCGTGGATGATCATGCACTTGTTCTTTTCCCAGTAGCGGTCCTTGTTGAAACGCTGCCAGACGGCGCCTTTCTCGATCAGCAGGACGTACTTGGCGGAGTTCTTCTTGAACTTTATGACCTCCGGCTCAACGATACTCGGCACCGCCCAGCCGCCGGAGCCCATGTTCGACAGCGTGATCGTGTCGCCGTTGTCGACGATCGTCATCGGGCCGACCATGGCGCCCTTGGTCTCGGCGTGGACGCCGAGCTCTTCGCGCAGGGCGTTAACGGAGACCTCGACGTCCTCGATGATCGGGTCGGACTCGGACTGCTCGTTGAAGATCAGCTCTTTGGCCTTGCCGTCGGCGGACTTGATCGGGACCTTAAGGTTGTAGAACAGGTCACGAATGCTGGTGGAGTCGTCGGTGTCGATCAGCAGCTTGCAGACCTCGGCGACGCGGATGGTCTGCATGAACTTCTTGGCCTGGCTGCCCTCGCCCTTGCGTCGGCCGAGCAGGCTGAAGAAGAACCGCCGCTGTTTGCCGTCGAGCAGCTCGATGATGCCCTTCTTGTCGTTGAAGCGGACGTTGGAGAGCGTGCGCGAGGGGATGTCGACGTGCGGGTCACGCCGCTTGTGCACCTGCCCGATCACGTCCTTGGCCAGATCAACGATCCGCTTGCCGGCGGCGCCACGGTCACGTCTGGCGGTTCGCTTCGTTGTTTTCCTGGTTGCTGTCTTGGCCACGGTTGGCCTCCTCCTTGAGGTTGCGGGGTGCCATGGGCAGGGACCGCGTCGACCTGGTCACGATATCGAGGTAACTCTGTCGCGGTCCCCGCCCGTGATTATGCCGCATTGGAGGGCACGGGCAAGCCGGGCGGCGGCGCCAATCAGAACGCGAAGCGCAAGCGAGCGCCACAACGAGGACGCTTGCTTGCGCTGCGCGTTCTGATAGCTGGTCTGCGTTACGCCATTAGCCGGTCGATGATCACCGCCAGCACGCCCAGTGCGGCCCAGCCAACGAAGAGGCCGTAGGGGAGCAGGCTGACGACCAGCGCGGCGACGAGCGCCCCGCGGTGAGCTACCGCAACGGGCGGCTGCCTGAAGCGCTTGATCGACATCCCGAGGGTAACGGCGGTCGTCACCAGGCCCGCGGTAAACACGCCGAGGACCCCCCACCCGAGCACCTGCCCGGGAAGAAGAACCGATGCGAGCAGTCTCGCCGTCGGGATTGGTACTACCATGCCGAAGAGGCCCAACAGCGCCATAGTCAGGTACTTGCGTCCGTCGACCTGGCTGCAAAGAAACGTGGTGGAATCATCCGGATCGAACGCCCGCCCGCACTCCGGGCAGCGGTTCTCCGGCAAACCGCGGAGGTCGTAGCCGCAGCCCAGGCAGCGCATCGTTTCCGGTGATGGCATGGGTGCATTCTAGCGAGCAGCGGAGAGATGGTCCGCATGGCGCCCCCCTGCCCTCCCTGTCAAAGTACAATCAGCGCTACGACCATACCCACCCAGAGAACCAACAACCCAACCGCTACGACAGCGCTGCCGCGCCGTTCGACGAGGTGTGTCGGGCGTCGCAGAAACCGGATCCCGTGAACGCAGACCAGGCCCGCGGTTACCAAGCCGCAACACCAAACCAGCACCAGCGGAAGATCCAGGAACCAGGATGCCCACGAATGGATATACCAGTCGGTTCCCGCGATCAGGCCGAGTGCGAGCAGTGGCAGCGTCAACATGCACAACGACGCAATCGCCGCGACAAGATACCCTCGGCCGGAGTCCGGGAAAAGGAGGTAGCTGCCCGGGTCGCCGGGATCGAACGGCAACCCGCATTCCGGGCATCGATTCTCGGGCAGGCCGCGGAGGTCGTAGCCGCAGCCGAGGCAGCGTTTGTGCTGCGCCGAGTGCATGGGTTCAGGGCTTCTTCTTTTCTTTCAGGCGTTCCTTCAGACGGGACAAGGCATCGTCCTTGTCTTTCTCTTTCTTCTCGGCTTCCTCTTTCTCTTTCTTGTCCTCCTTCTGCTCTTCCTGCTTCTGTCCGGACAGGAAGGCGCCCACGGCGTCGCCGGCCGCGCCGAGCGGGTCTTCGAGCACGTCGCCGGTCTTGGGGACGCCCCCGGGGAGCTGCTCGGCGAGGACGTCGTCGACCCGTCGGGCAAGTTCCGCCTTGCCGGCGTTTACCAGCGCTTGCTTGAACTCGTTGGTAAGCGCCGGGCGGTCGAAGACCAGACGTGGCTGGGCGGTGGGGCCGACCAGTCTGAGCGTGGTCTGGACGTT
>Ga0180434_10006676_pt1 | contig 13200 bp, 11 predicted proteins | sample SS_ome_7_FD_132453 | JGI IMG/M metagenome (GOLD analysis project Ga0180434, IMG submission 132453) | Hypersaline lake sediment archaeal communities from the Salton Sea, California, USA - SS_1_D_2 metaG | ecosystem: Environmental > Aquatic > Non-marine Saline and Alkaline > Hypersaline >... | reverse complement strand
TTCAAGGTGCTTCAGAATGTTGAATAATGGCGTGATATGCCTATAGGTCGAGCTGGACTATGAAACGCGGCAATCCCGTATTGGTTTCGAACGGACATCCCCAGTTATGAGCGTCTTCTTACTTTTGGGTGAAAAGCGAGGTCTATCAGAAATCCCATAAGCCGTAGAAGGTGAATGCTTCTTCCACATTCTCCTTTGCCAGCAGTTGCGCGACTTCTTCAGGCGACTTGCGTTTCGTGGGGAGAGGTTTTGGCTCCGTCATAACCCTCATAAACCATTGCGCGTGTGCCATCGCGTTGGCACGGATCCAATCAATGGGAACTCTGTTGATTGTGTCCATAGCGGTATGAGACCACACAGGAAATGTATTGTGCCAATCTGCGGGCCGGGAAGCTGCAATGCCCGCCAACATAAATGGCATGTAGTCGCTCGACATGCAAAATAGATTTCGCGCATCCATCTCGCACTGCGTCTGTCGACTATATCGCTCAATCAGGTCTCGCATCTTCGGCGCCCACATCACTGCGACGCCTTTCGCTGTGGTGGGGAGCATACAGTCCAGGTTGAAATTGAAAGACACATTGTCCAACTCGTCCGCGTGTCGCTCAACGTAAGACCTGCTCCCTATCCAGCCGAGTTCTTCAGATGTAGTGAAGAGCAAGCGAAGATTTCGTCGAAATTTCTTCCTGAAAGGAGCCAGAGCGCGTACGATCTCGATGGCCGTAACGACCCCGGTGAGGTCATCAAAAGCGCCCGACACCGTTTCGGAGACGGCATCGAGATGTGCACTCATCACTACCATCTCATCAGTCTTGCAACCGGCTTTTATGTCCGCAATCAAATTTGTGCATGCTGTGCGTCGACTCCTGCCGCCGACCTCGATCTGAACCTTCGACCGCGGTTGCGCTGCATAGTCTGCAAGCTCATATCCGTCCTCAAAGGAAACGCCTACGGACGGAATAGGCAGATTGTCAAGTACGCCAACGTTCTCAACCGTTGGTCCAACATCGGGCTTTGTGTTACGAACAATAAGACCCGCCGCGCCACGATCACTGACACGGCGTGCGCGAACTGCCACGGGCACGTACGCTCCGACGGCTACCGTGTGTCCCTGCATAAGGGCAATGGCACCTTCCAAACGTTTGCCTACACGGTCGAGTGCCTCTACGCTTCCACCGCCGATGTCCACCAACGGACCAGAGACCTTGCCGCCAGTGCAAAGAGTGTGCTGAACGGCTTCGTATCGGCGCCTCTTGGGGGCCTTAAGCTCTACAGATACCGGGCCGTCTTTCCACGCCAACACCTTGACGGGTTCGGTCTTCACATTGGTCGCGCCAAGTTTCTTCAGTGCATTGCCGATGATTCGGGTTGCTTCAGCAAAGCCTTTTGAACCGGTCGTTCTCGGTCCGATATCGTTGCAGAGCGTGTCCATCAGGGACTTTGCATGTGGACTTGTCCAGACGGTTCCACAAATGTCATGATCGAGACGAGCCAGTTCTGATTGTTTCATCAATAGATTCCTTTTTTCGCCGACAATCTCTACATTACCACAGGCTCAATATGGTAACTGTCCGCCACTTCACGCGCAATATCAATAAATCGCCTGACATTCTCATCCGGCGTGTCGGTCGCTGCATTTATGAGAAGGAGCGAGACATTATCAACCGGCTCCAGCTCAGTCAATACTTTTCGTACATCCTTCTCGAATTCATCAGGAGACAACTTTGAAGCCCTGACAACATCGACGCTCGCCTTCACATGACGTTCTTTCAAAATCTGAGCAGCCTTCTTCAGATCAGTGCCCCAGCCAACACGCGCGTAACGAAGCTCTTCGATCATGGCAAAAGCCTCGAGATTCTTTGTGCTCTCACCACACGAACAGAGGAAGGCATCGCCAAAGTGTTTCGAGATGCGAGAGTAGCGTGGTACAAGAAACTTCTCGACGGTCGAAGGAGACAGCATCGTAGTCGAACACCCGCCCATGCTCAGGCCGCTACGTACTTCCCCATAACACTTGCGGTCCCAAAACTCCTTTGTCGCGATAACGGTATCCGTCAAAACATCAAGAAGTTTCTCTGCCCGTTGCGGCTCAAGCAGCAGGTCTTCAAGAAAAGCGTCTCCTCGCACGTCGAGTGCAGATTCAAGTATGCCATGAACTTTTGGCGGGCGGATATTCTCAGCACCAACACAAGAAACCGCCTCTTCATACTTCTTGAGAAAATGTGTGTGAGGCCAGGTGCTCTCTATTTCAGGAACGGCAAGTGAATCGACATCTTCAGCCGAGTGCAAAACGGGCGTTGTCCATGTCACGTCTGCGCCCAGGTGGAGCTCGCCACCAAAAGCGAGTGTCACATTCAACGTATCGTCGTAGCCGAGCTGAACGATCGGCTTCGGATCAGAATCGCCAAGACCAAGATCGCCGAAGCGTTCGTGCAATGCTCTTTTGGCTGCCTGATCCGTTTCGGCGCGCGCCGCAACGTTCTCGAAATACTCTTTACCGTATTCCAGTCCAAAGTTCTTGGAGTAATAGCCGCGGCAAAACGACACATCGATTTCTAAGTACTTCAATTGTTCTTCTTTCATTCAAAATAAGTGTTCTTGATCAACGCTCAAGTATCTGTCTTTGCGTTGAACGAGCGAATGGTCTCGTTCATCGCAATGAAGTTTTCTACTGGCACGTGCTGACTGATATCGTGGCTCGAAGAGCACACGTATCCTCCGCCGGGAGACAACCGTCGCAAGTGCTCGAGCGTGTCGGCGCGCACCTCATCAGGCGTACCAAATGAAAGAACGCCTGATACGTCGATGTTTCCGCTGAGACAAATACGGTCGCCACAAGTTTCTTTCAGATCATAAATATCGAAGTTCGCTGCGCCTGGTTCTATAGGATTGAGCACGTCAAACCCTGTGTCCAGGATCCAATCCATAATATCTGCGTTGCTACCATCGCTGTGGAGTATGGTTGGAATGTCTTTAGCTTTGATAATGTTAACCGCCTTTTCCACGGTCGGGAAGATGAAGCGCTCGTGAAGTTCGCGGGATATCATCAAGCCACTCTTTTGGCCCATCGGCCCTGTAACCAGAATCGCATCAAGCGGATAAGAAGCGGCGCACTCCGCGAGCGGTAGCGTATATGCCTCCACGCGTTCGATGAATTCGTCTACAAAATCCGAATCATCCAACATCTTCATCAAGAAATCTACCGGGCCTATTGCCGTATTGGCAATAGTGGTGGCAACGTCCAGAGCCACAATGCACCCGATGTGTGTCCCCTCGACCGCATCGAGAAAACCCTCTATACGACGGCGAATAATATCCAGCGAAGGAGGTTTGATCTGTTCAAAATCTTTGCGAGACTTGATCGTCCCGTCAATGTACTGAGGACGTCCCTTTTCGTCATACTTATTCTTACGACCAAGAAACCAACCTTCGAAAAGATACCCAACATCGAAACCTACACGTTTGAGAAATTCCACATAGTCAGGAGCGGGCAGATTCAACGACTTGCTGCCCATAGGTCGTCCCATGATTGCATCGACCACTTCTTCCGCCACATCAGGTTCCCAAGCCGGCACTTCACCGGTGAACCTATGATGCACAGCATCAAGAAATCTCTGTCTATTTCCTTCTCTCCCGACTTGCATACGCCTACCCCTTCTGGAAAGGAACTGCCTGGCGATAGGCGCTCGCCGCTTGATCAATCGTGCTGCCGACCAATTCCACACCGAACTCCGTGGCGCAGTCGCGGATGGTCTTGATCATTCCGAGCATCGTGTCTCTGCGGAAGTTACCTTCATCGCCATAGCGAAACAGGTTGTGCGTCAGAACCACGAGAGCCTTCAGCGGCAGACCTTCATCGACCTGTCGCTTCATAATCTTTCGTATGGTGAAGGCGTGGTTCTTTGCGTCGGTAAATTCTACACGCACATCCTGCGGATGCAAGCCGCCCCAGATCATACTCTCCCAATCTACAGATATGGGAATTTCCACAAAATCCAAGCCGCCAGTCAGGAAACGATTACTTGGGTGGGTATAGTGTGCAAAAAGCGGGGCACCTGCCCAGTTTGCAGCAAGGGCTGTGACCTTGCGGCCGGGCAGCGAAGCGCTGCTCTGGCGGAAACCACACTCTGCAAATACGGGGAAGGTGTGGTCATTTGCACTCGCATATCCAGGACGGAAGGAAGTGGGGCGGTGACCCAAGACTCGGTCGAAGACGTCGATTGCTCTCTCAGCAATCTCTTTCTGCTCCGACCTGGAGAAGACGCCCAGAAACTCCCACTCCCCACCCGGCTTGTCTGGATGCGGGTGGAAGGCAAGCTCATGTCCCTTTTCCTTTTTCTTGCCGAGAAGGTCGGATAGTGGCTCAAGCTCCTCATCCACAAGAAAGAACGTGCCTGCCCAACCTTCCTCTTCGAGCAAGTCGGAGAACCCGGAAATGGCGTTGTGGCCAAGCTTGACGTCATTTATGTCAGCGCGGGAGCTTTCGCAATCGATAGTCCAGCATACGTGGAATTTCATCAGAATCTCCTTTTCATTTGCATTTAATTCGGACTGCGAATATAATACTTCCTGGTTCATTTGTCAAGCCAATAATGTTTGCCTGGAAAAGCCGGGACACAATACCAGTTTTGTCCTGGTCAATGTAGAACGACGAGAAACCGTTCTGCAAAACTAGTTTTGTGTCCCGGTTTTTCCTGAGTTTTTGTATCGACTCATGTTGCCTGACAGATAATCGATGGAAACTAGCAAGGAATAATCCTATGGACCTGAGCGATCTAGCAGCCGCGAACAGGAGAAGAATCCTCCGCCTTGTACTGCGAACAGGAGGCCGATCTCGCGTGGACATCGCACGCGAAACGGGTTTGTCCCGTTCGACTGTCACAGACATCACCGAACGCCTCATCCGAAAAGGCATTCTCTGCGAAAAACAGGTCATGCGAAAAAAGAAGCGAGGTCGCCCGGCCATAGAGCTATCTCTCGATCCGGGCAAGTGCCTGGTCGCCGTTGCAGGATTCTCTTACGCCGCAGCCATAGCACACCTTGCGGACCCCACGGGGCAGGTGGTGGCAGAAGAGAGCATACCGCTTGCCGGACGTGTTCATTTCAAAAAGTATATATCCAGCCTTGTCGACGCTGTAAAGGCCCTCGGAAGCGGTCGCTGGAAAGAGATCCAGTCAATAGCCATCGTCGGTCCCGGCGTGGTTGATCTTGAGCACGGCATTCTGCTCCACAACCCTCTGGGCTGGAAGGGCGCACAGATGGTCGAGCCGTTCAAACATTTCAGGAAGCCACTTCTTTTGCAGAACGGTTCTCGCCTGCGTGCTGTTGCGGAGAGCTGGTACGGCGTCGCGCAGGACGTTCAGGATTTCCTCTATTTCCACCTCGACCGTGGTATTGGTGGAGCAGTTGTCCTTGACGATTCCCTCGTGATCGGTCCTTCGCACGGGGCTGGAGAGTTTGGCCACATGATTGTCGATCCGGACGGCCCCAAATGCACCTGTGGCGCACGGGGCTGCGTAGAATCTCTCGCCTCAATGCCCGCCATCGTCAGAACCATTGGACGAAAAAGCTGCAGGAGCTTTGAGCAAGCATGGTCTCTCTTTGAAAGCGGGAACAAAAAGGCAAGAACAGCCTTCGATGCCGCCATTGGCACAATTGTAAGGGGAATCCTGACTGCAGCCACCGCCGTAGGCCCATCTACTATTCTTCTGGGCGGGCGAATGGTGGATCAGACGGACGGCGCGATTGTCGACATGATACAAGACAAAATCGCAAAGACCCGATCAATGGTTGAAAGCCTCGATATCCGAAGATGCGAAATCCCAGACCAGAAAGCGCAGGTCCTCGGTGCCGTTGCCTATGCGCTGCAAAGTCTCAGCCTCGAATAGCAAAGGAATAGCAAATGCAAAAAAAACGTGACATACCTTTCATCGCCCTTGGTGGTCTCTTCGAACAGGACGATGTCGAAGCGGCAACGAAAGTCCTGAACGCCGCCGCGGCCGAAGGTGGTAGTTTCTTTCCACTCCCTGAGGAGAATGATTTTCAACAGGCCTTCGCAGAACACGAGGGAGCGAAGAAAGCTGTCGCCGTGAATTCGTGCGGCACAGCGTTGGACCTGTGTATGAAGGCGCTGGACATCGGCCCCGGCGACGAGGTGATTGTGCCGCCTCTTACCTTCGTCTGCTCGGCAACATGCGCAGCCGCTGAAGGAGCCAAGGTCGTTTTTGCCGACGTCGATCCGGTGACGTTGTGTCTAAACCCTGAAGCTGTCGAAGACAAGATCACTCCGAAGACAAAGGCTATCATCCCCGTCCACTTTGCAGGGCTCGCATGCGAGATCGAACGCTTCGACGCTATCAGCAAGAAATCTGGAGCAGCGATCATATACGACGCTGCACACGCGGTCAGTACGAAGTTTAGGGGCATACCCGTCGGCGGTGAGGGCAAGGCCAGTTGTTACAGTTTTCAGTCAAACAAGAATATGACCACCATCGGTGAGGGCGGGGCCGTCACGACAGATGACGAAGACTTTGCTGAACTGGTTCGTCAGAAGAAGACTTTTGGCTACATTTACGGTCCTGCACTTCGCGTAGCCACTATCGGCTTCAACTATCGAATGACAAAACCACAGCTCGCGGTAGGCCTGACACAGCTCGCCAAAATCGACAGTGTCATTGCTGCGCGTTGCGAGAGGTTTTTGAAAATGCAGGAGCTGCTTGCGGATGTGGATGAGATCATTCTGCCAAGCGGCATCGGTCCTGATCACGGCTGCCACCTATATGTGGTTCGCCTCGATACCAACAGAGTATCGTTCAGCCGGGACGAGTTCCGCGATCATCTGAAGAAAGAGCACGGCGTAGCAACTGGCATTCACTATCCGGCCGTGTGGAGTTGGGAAGCCTTCGAGAATATTGATTACGATGGAAGCAACTGTCCCGTCGCTGAGAAAGCATGTCAGCAGGTCCTTACGCTTCCCATTTTCCCGAAGACATCGATGGAAGATTTGGAATACATCAGAGAGGCAATTATCGCTTCGATTCAGGCATTGAAATAGCGAGGGCAAGGTTATGGCTTCGGAAGTTGTTAAATGGTTGGTCGTCGGTGCGGGGGACATAGTGCGAAAGCGCGTCGCGGGCGCGTTGACAGGCGCCAAGGGTAGCGTGCTGCAAGGCGTATGCTCATTGCCCGAAGAAACCGCTGTTTCGCTGGCGAAGGATTTCAGTATCAAGGAAGTCTACAGCGATCTTGATAAAGCTCTGAAAGAGACTGAGGCGAACGCCGTATACATCGCCACGCCCGTCTTTTTGCACGCACCTCAAGCTATGGCCGCCCTTGACGCAGGGAAACACGTGCTCGTGGAAAAGCCGCTTGGCCTCAATTACGCGGACTGCGTCCCGGTCATCGAAAAAGCCAAGGAGAAGAAGTTGACTGCCGGTTGCTCTTACTATCGACGATTCTTCCCACGCTTTGATATGGCGAAGAACATGCTCGAGTCCGGCGAGTTTGGTGATGTCGTGCTTGTTCGCACCACATATTACTCGTGGTTTTCTCCCGCTCAGGACGAGCCAAAGCACTGGCGCGTTGAGCAAGAGCGCTCCGGCGGCGGACCGCTGTCGGACATGGGCACTCACATGTTCGACCTGATCATTGGGCTGATGGGCATGCCCAAGGCGGTTTACGCACGCACAGCCTGCCTCGTCAACGAGTGGGACGTGGAAGACTCTTCTTCCATCATTATGACGCTCGACAACGGCGCGATGGTGACCGCCATATTCCACTGGAACTCTAAGACATGGACGCACGAATTTGAAATCGTAGGCACAGAGGCCCGCATAAAGTGGCATCCGGCAGACGCGCCGACAGTGCACAAGACAGTCGGGCGAGATATACTCGAACTCGACATGCCGAACGCAGAAAACGTGCACCTTCCTGTCGTCCAGGACTTCGTAGACGCAATAAACGAGGGCCGTGCACCGCGAGTAACTTTGGAAGAAGCGGCAAAGACCAATCGGCTACTGGACGCCATCTATGAAAGCTCGCGCACCGGTAAGGAGATCGAGTTATGAAATTCGCGCCGTGCCCGGAAAATGACTTCCGCGATTTCTATACCGAATACTACGAGCGATGTCGTGAGCTTGTGCCAAAGATCGAGGCCATTGCCGCAAAGTGGACCTTTGAAGACCTCCTGCCGGGACTGAGCGACTTCGATACGCGCTTCATATGCAATGACTCGATGAAGCCAAGAGACTGGACCGAAATGTCAATGGCAGTCGGCCATGTGCACACATCTCTGGCACAGCGGGAGAAGAAATGGGCACGCCTGCTGGAGCATCTGCCGGGGATCAATGTTACCTGGGAAGAGCTTGTCGATTGGACACGGTACTATCCGGAGTGCAATCAGTGGTCATTCTATCTCGGAGATGCAGACAAACTCGAAGAAGCTCAACGCACTCTGCGGTCTTACGAATGGACCGAGCGGGATGAGTATTTCCACATAAAGAAGTTCAGCATCTACTACGGACCATACATACGTGGCATCGACCCACCCATAAATCTCGGCCCCTTTGAAAACAAATATCCACTGCACAGCCGTATCTGGCACTACCTCGTCACTCCTTTGCAAAGTGCACTTTCAATTCTCAAGAAGCGCACCATCACAGGCAAGAAAGAGACCCTACGCATCGCACACGAGTGCCTCAACAGCAAGCGGCTTATCGAGCGCATCATTGACATCGTGGAACGACACTACGAGATCCCTGAATTGTGCGAAGATCCGGGGATGATGGAGTTTGAGGAAGAACTTAAGGAGCTTCTTCACGAGGCATACTGCGCCATTGTGCCGGAACTGACCATCATCGAAAGTTGTCCCGACGACACCCCAGACGATCTGCGAAAGCGCGTAAAGGAAGTTGACGTTCACCTGGTCCAACAGTTTTTTGAGCTGATCAAGTTTTCTCGCCTTATGAAGGGCCGCCTCTCGTTCTATTCAGAAGAGATCCTGTGGTTCGACGCCATACCGTGTCTCAGGATAGAGTTGAACCGGATAGGAGCGTGGTTCTACAAGCAGCCGCTGACAGTCTATGGCTGGCTTCGCTGGGGAAAGGAGATGAGTGCAGAAGAGGTCGCAGAGATGTTGCGGGGAGATATCTGGACCGACGAAGATTATCACGCAGTCATGGAATTCGCCCGCCTCGCTATTCTGCCGGACAATACCGACGAGTACCGACCCGTCGCAAGAGAGATATGCGCTATCCTTGACGAACTCATCATGGCCACAGAAAAGCTATCCAGCGTCGTACGAAGAGACTTCAGCCTCACAAGAGATTGAGGCGGCAGAAAGATTGGGGGAAACCTTTCTGAATAAAGGTTTCCCCTTGCCCCCTTCCAAAGACTTTGCTGGCAATGAGGCAATCTTCGATTGCCTCACATCACAACGTCAATCCTGCTATCCCTTCCGCCGACGCAGAAAATACGACGCACCCAACATGCCAGCAGCCAAGAGCGAGAGTGTGGCGGGCTCGGGCACAGGAGGGCCGCCGTACTCCACAACGTACGCAGGCCAGACATTCGAGCCCGAGACATCGTTCCAATAGCTACTCAGATCCGGATCCGGGAACAGTGGGCTGAAGATCTCCAACGCGTTTTCTTGGCCGTTTTCTACTCCATCCTGATCGTTCGGTTCTCCTGCATCCCACTTGTCATACGTCCATGTCTCACCCGTTACCCATTGCCAGTTCACGCCCGGTTGACCGCTTCCGTCAGGCTGAAAGCCACCCAACCAATATCGATCAGCGGAAGCGTTCAACATGAGCACTTCAGTAATGAATCCGTTCTCCTCGGGCGTAGTGACCGTGGCGAGGTGTCCCGATACGCCAAGATAGGAGAGGTTCTCGGCCTCCACCCTCGCTTCTTCCCATGTATAACCGCCAATTCCTTGGACGGGATCGTAATTCGGGTCCTCTATCAGGTCATAGTAATGCCCTGTTCCCGCGTAGTACACAGGCGCAGCCTGAGCACTTCCGCTTACCAACAACACCAAACCTATTGCCAATAACAGCTTCTTCATCCCTCTTCCCCCTCCTGGCTTGAAATACGCCAAGACGCCAAAACATACACTCCCCCGGTAGGTATATAAGAACGCAATCGGTTGGCCATCCGTGGCGGGAAAGGACCTACTGTCGATGCAAATCCTGCACGGTGATGTATTGTAGCGCGAGCGAGAGGGCAGTCAAGTAATTTCTTGGATATTTTTCGGGTAGGCTCGCCAACGACCCCGTCCTGACCGTATTGACGGACAGAGTGGACACGGTGATATGAAAGGACACTACGTTCCGGCAGCGGCACATGACTGCGAAAATCAGCCTACGGTTGACAGGATACCTTCAGAAAAAGAGGCGATAGTCAGCATGAGATGACCGGCCTTTTCCGCACATTCCGGCTACATGCGGTGACTGGTGAAGAACCGTGCATGGCTCTGAGCATCCAGGAGTCAATGCTTCACATGGTATTGATGAATGCCATTCATCAAACGCATGGCACCGATCTTTCTTGACTTCTTGTCTGAATCTCAATAGATAATCCACTACCACCGTCTTTCGTGACGTTCGACAGCTAAGGCTAAGTGATAACGACCACCGACGAGTCATCTCCGGCCACATGGGCCAGTGCATTACATGGCATTACTGAATGGCATTCATTGAACGAGCAATCTCATCTCCCATAAATAGTGACAGTCACCGTAACGAAATGTAACAGATAGTGGCAGTCACCATTGACCTGACCTCATTGACTTATTGGCTTCGGGAGTTGTCGTTACTTTCGCGAGAGAATTCCCGATTAGCCTGGGCCTTCCATAGGACCAGCAAGAGTGAAGGTTGTCAAATAGGTTGAGATTGCCGCGTCGTTCGCAGCAGCGAACTCCTCGCAATGACTCCGATTGTGCCGTTCACCGTCATTGCCAGGTCGCAATAGCGGTCGAAGTAATCTCTCACCCCAGAACCACCCTTTTCAACTGGGCCTTCTCCTTTACGCACCGGACCTTCTGCCCAAAATACCCCGAAATTCATGTACCGACTCTCATCTCACCTTTCCCTTTGAAATGAACCAGCCTTTGTGCTACAACTCTCTCCTCGATTTCACTTGAATTTGTCGATGCACAGAAAGGTTTGAGATGAGTAGAAAATCAGCGAATGTGCTGTTTGTCTGTACAGGTAACGCCGGCCGCAGCCAGATGGGCGAAGCAATGTTCAGGAAGCTCGCGGGTGACAAGGCCAACGTATTCAGCGCAGGAGTGGGGCCTTGGCCATTTGTTCATCCTGTTCCCAAGAAGCTGATGGCCGAAAAGGGCCTCAGCCTGGAAGAGCACTATCCAAAGCATATCCTGAGTGTGCGCGATCAGGAGTTTGACTACGTCATCACGCTTGGCGATCCGGCGCGGGATCACACTCCGGAGCTGCGTGGCAATCCTCGAAGGATGCACTGGGACATTTCTGATCCGGCAGATGCCGATGGCACGCCTCAGCAGGAAGCTGTCTTTCGTTGGACTATGGATAGGATTGAGGAAAGACTGCCCGAGCTGCTTCGGATGGTCGAGGAGTTCCCTCGGGCAAGTGAACTCCACATGCAGCCCGGCATTTCAACGTGCATCTTTGGCGAACAGTTCAAGCCCAAAGAGCACTTCCCGCTGCTTGCCGAAGCCGGCTTCAAGTGCATCGAGCTAAACCTCTTCCACGGCAGTGACCATTTTGGCATGGACAATTGGTCTTACGTTGAAGAGCTGATGGAAATGTCCAGACAGACTGACGTCAAGATATATTCGGTCCACTGTCTTTACTTTCCTGACGATACGACGGGCCAAGACTCCAGCATGCGGCGTTGCAGCACGGAGATGATCAAGTACATCGGAGGTTTGGCTGCCCATGTCGGTGCTCAGGTCGTGACACTGCACGCATGGCCAGCGAAGGATATGGAAAAGCAAGAGGCAGATTTCCAAATCATACATATGCTACAGGAGCTCGAGAAGTATTTCCTCCCTCTTCCGTGCGTGATCGGGTGGGAAAACGATATGTTCGGCCGCACCGCAAAGGAGCATCTGACATTCCTTCGCTCACTGAATCCGACCTCTTTTGGTCTGGTCCTCGACAACGGCCACTGCAATACGTCCAACAATACTGACGCCTATCTACCATCGGCTGATTTGCGTATATGCAATCTGCATCTGAACGATAACGACGGCGAAAAGGATCTTCATGGTTTCCCTGGCGATGGGACTTTTGACTGGAACGGTTTCCGATCAAAACTTGAAGCCGCCGGATACGTTGGGCCTCTCATGATCGAATCGATGTATCACCACAGAACTGATGACATGAAGAGTCTCTTGGCAGATGCGGCAGCCAGTATTGAGAAGGTGCTCTAGACGAAACGCAGGGAAAAGCGGGACACAATCCTGGTTTTCGCCATTTCCCCCAAGCTGTCTTCCTGCGGGAGACATAGCGGCCATTTCATGCTACTGGTGTCCTGTGATATTGCAGAAGACTAGTATTGTGTCCCGCTTTTCCCTATAACTTCAATGCCAAATTCCGCTAGAGTCTTGGCCCATTTGTTAATTGAGGCTCTGTCTGGTTTCCCGCTTGTCATTTGCAGGACGTCTCTTTTGCCTATACGCTCGATCTTGCTTTCCCCGAGCGTGTGGTATGGTATCAGCTCAACGCCTTCGAGATTCACAAGCTCACTAGCTATCTCTGCAAGCCTTTTGAAATGATCTTCCCAATCGTTGCATCCAGGTATTATGGGACAGCGAAGCCGGACTTGTGCTCCGGACTCATCCAGTCTGTGGAGGTTGTCCAGAATTCGATGATTGGAAAATCCTGTGAATTCTATGTGCCTGTTCTCGTCGGTCTCCTTCAGATCATAGAGAAAGAGATCGACAAATGGACGGAGGCGTTCAAGCTTTTCAAATTCACAAAACCCACAAGTGTCAACTGCGCAGTGTAAATCTGCTTCCTTTGCTTTCTGAAGGAGTTCTTGTGCAAATTCTACTTGCAGCGTAGGTTCTCCTCCTGAAAGAGTCATGCCGCCGCCTGAATTTTCGTAGAAGGGTCTATCGCGCAGCACCTGCGCAATGACATGGTCGGTTGAGACATCTTTGCCGACCAATTCCAACGCCTGCGAGTAGCATTCTTCAGTGCAAGTGCCACACAC
>Ga0180434_10006673_pt1 | contig 13206 bp, 8 predicted proteins | sample SS_ome_7_FD_132453 | JGI IMG/M metagenome (GOLD analysis project Ga0180434, IMG submission 132453) | Hypersaline lake sediment archaeal communities from the Salton Sea, California, USA - SS_1_D_2 metaG | ecosystem: Environmental > Aquatic > Non-marine Saline and Alkaline > Hypersaline > Sediment... | reverse complement strand
GAATTGAATGCCGGTGTTGACCAGGAACTCAGCACCGAGCGTGCCGTTCGGTCCAGCGGCGGCGTCGAGCCGGCGGCCGAAAATCGCCCAGCTGAAGCCGTCCTGACCCTGGGTCTGCCAGACGGCGAACAGATTGCCGCTGGCATCGCTGCCAATTGCCGGCTGCCGCTGCGGCTCAGCGGTTGTCTGGTTGAGGATCAGATCGGCGTCGGCAGCCGCGGTATCGGTGGCGATCGGCGTCACCGTGAACGGCCCCCGATCCAGCAGGAATCGTCGGGCGGCAATATCAGAGCCGGTGCCCATGCCCCCCTCCGTCTGCCAGGCCACCGTGAGCTGGCCGTTGGCACTGAAGGCAGCAGCCGGATTGGCCAGGTCGCTGTAGTCGCCGGCGTTGACCTTCAGCTCACCGGTGGTCAGCTGATCGGGCGTGTTGCGGAACAGGTTCATCAGAATGGCTGCAGCCGGCTCTTCCTCACTGGGTCCGGCTGTTGGATCGGGCCCCCGCCAGGCGATCAGCAGGTCGCCGGTGGTGCGATCGACGGCCACGGCTGGGGCTGTCTGGTCGCCGCTGGTGGTGATGTTTGCCAGGGCTTCGTCACCCGGGCTGAGGCCGCCGGCGAAGGTGCCCGGCTTGAAGTAGATGTCGATCCCCAGCAGGGGATCGGGATTGGCCCCTGCCCAGGCGACCACGTACCGGCCGGTGTCGTCCATCGCGACGGCAGGTGCTGTCTGGTCGCCGGCGATCACGGCCGAGTTGGCTCGCACCTGATCGGTGAAGACGAGCCCCGCGATCGGATCAAACGAGCCGGTCCGGACGAAGATGTCGTAACCACCATTCTCCTGATCTTCACTCTGCCAGGCGATGACAAACCGGCCGGCACCGTCGCTGGCAACAGTGGCTGCGAACTGGTTGCCAACCGCCGGTTCAGTCGGCACCAGGTCGAGAGGTTGATTGACCTGAATCGGTTCGAGCCCGGGGATGGCTGTACCTTCCCGGTCAAAGGCCTGCGCAAAGACGCCAAAGCCGTCACCGTCCTCCCCGTCGCTCTGCCAGACGGCAACGAAGGAGCCGCCGGTGGCCGGATCATGGTCGAGCACTGCTACGGCCGTGGCAGCCTCTGGCGGCCCGAGCACTTCGTTGGCGAAGATCTGTGCCTCCACCGGCTCCAGGGCGATGGCGTCAGCTGTCAGCAACCGGCGGGGTTCGAGCCGCTCAAGCCCCTGTCCGGGGCGGCGGTGGCGTGTGGCAGGGCGAATTCGACGGGGCCGGCGCGACGAGTGAAAGGCGGACCGCATGGCACTTCTCCAGCTGCAGGTGTGACACGAACCGTTGACACCAACGGGGTCCATCACCAGCCGCACAAATCTGGAGGTGCGGTGAGCATCCTGACGGCCGGCGGTGCCACTCGCGTGGAAACTGCTGGCGTCATCGACTGCCCGGAGCAATCGTAGCGGCCGGCCGGTCGTGGTGACGGCCAGCGTTCTTCCACGGGTTTTCCTGAGTTTTCTCGAAGAGAGACACTGCCGCTCGGGCAGCAGCGACACCGCCCGCTCACCCAGGGCGACCTCGCCGCGCTCACCGAACGGATCCGCCGCGGTGTGATCGGCTGGTTCAGGCGGCAGGGATTCCTCGCTGCGCAGGCCGCCACCGACAGGCTCGCCTGGTGGCATGGCGGGTTTTCAGTCGATGCGAGCGTCCGCATCCCGCTCGTCGCCCTCGATGTGCCGGGCTATTTTCAGTCGCTCAAGCATCTGTTTCATCGGGCCGCTGAAGTTGCCCCTGCTTCGCACCTGTGATAAAAATTAACTAGTCGTTGGTTAAAAATTGTCAAAGCTCGCGCGGGAGGCATGGCATGGCAAGCATCTCTGCATTCGATGCGAAAACGCGATTTGGGGAGTTGCTGAAGCGTGTCGCACAGGGTGAGGAAATCGTTATCACCCGGCACGATAAGCCAGTGGCGCGGATCGTGCCGGAGAGCGGCTTCGGAGGGGAGCAGGGCCGCCGCGCTTCGGCCGCCCTCCTCAATCTGCAACGGTCGATCGCGCGACGAACCAAGGGTACTCCACTCACCGATGCTGACGTGCGATCGGCCATTGAGGAGGGGCGTCGCTGACCGATGACACCGACACGGTTCGTCGCCGATGCCTCGGTCGCCATCGCCTGGGCCCACCCCGCGCAAGCCACCGCGTCGACGCAGGTGATGCTCGAAGCGATCGCCGCCGGCTGCATATTTGAGGTGCCGTCTTTATGGCCACTGGAGGTGGCCAATGCGCTGCTTGTGCTCAAACGGCGCGGGCGGATCACGGAACGGGAAAGACGGCTGGCAGCCGAGAATATCCTGTTGTTGCCGCATCTCGTTGACGGTGATGGCGGCGGTTTGGCATTTACGAAACTGACAGATCTTGCCGCAAAGTATGGCCTCTCGATCTACGATGCTGCCTACCTGGAACTTGCCATGCGGCGGAATCTCCCGTTGGCGACGAAGGACGGCCCGCTCGGTGACGCCGCCCGCAAGACGCGAGTGGGCACGTGGCCCGTTGTGTGAGAACGGCATTGGGCTGTTCAGGTGACCAAGTCGGAGATCGTGCCGGTGCTGTCGCCGTGGCGGTCGGCGTCGATGCCCGAGCCCTTGAGTAGCGGGAGCCAAGCGTTGCGCAGCGGCGTGACTGCCCGGAGCAATCGAAGTGGTCAGCCGGTCGCGGGAACGGCGAGCGTTCTTTTGCTGGTTTTCCGATGTTTCTGAACGCGGACACTGCCGCTCGGGCGGCAGCGACACCGCTCGTGGCGATCCGTGAACCGACTCAAGGGGGACACGATTGCGATCTATACTTGCGGCATGATACCCACGCGCCCCGAACTCCTTGCTCCGGCCGGTGACCACGACTGCCTGCTGGCAGCGATTGCCAATGGGGCCGATGCCGTCTATTTCGGGCTGGAGACCGGCTTCAATGCCCGGGACCGGGCAACGAACTTCACGCTCGACAGTCTGCCGGCGGTGATGCAGCTGCTGCACCGGCATGGGCTGCGGGGCTATGTCACGCTCAACACGCTGGTGTTCACGGCCGAACTGGCAGCGTTTGCGAACACCGTGGCGGCAGTCGCAGCGGCCGGAGTCGATGCCGTGCTGGTGCAGGATGTCGGCGTGGCCCAGCTGGCCCGGGCGATCTGCCCCGAGCTGCCACTGCACGCCTCAACCCAGATGACACTCACCAGTGCCGAGACGATCCGGCTGGCGGAGTCACTCGGAATGGAGCGGGTGGTGCTGGCTCGGGAACTGTCGCTGGAAGAGATTGCCGCCATCTCGGGCACGACCAGCATGCCGCTGGAGGCGTTTGTGCATGGGGCCCTCTGCGTGGCCTATTCCGGGCAGTGCCTGACCAGTGAATCGCTCGGCGGTCGCAGTGCCAACCGCGGCCAGTGTGCCCAGGCCTGCCGCTTGCCCTATGACCTGCTCTGCGACGGTGCTGAAGTCGATCTGGGGAACCAGAAATATCTGCTTTCGCCGCAGGACCTGGCGGGCTTTGCCCTGGTGCCTGACCTGCTGGCCGCCGGCGTCATGTCGCTGAAAATCGAAGGCCGGCTGAAGGCTCCGGAGTATGTCGCTGCCATTACCCGGCGGTACCGCGAAGCCATCGACACGGCGGTGGCCGGCGAGCCGGTGGTCTTCTCGCCCCGGCAGGTCGAGGAGATGGAACTCACCTTTTCCCGTGGGTTTTCACCCGGCTGGCTGCAGGGCTGTGACCACAAGATGCTGGTGCCGGCGACAAGCAGCGCCAAGCGGGGTGTACTGTTGGGCCGGGTGGTCGCTGTCTCAAGGCAGCAGGTCACCATCGAGCTGACCAGCCGGGTCAACCGCGGCGACGGCGTGGCTTTTGCGGTGCCGGGTGACGAGCCGCAAGGGGGCCGCGTCTACGAGATCTTTCGGGATGGCCGGCCGGTCACTGAAGCAGCCGCGGGTGACCGGGTGGCGGTGGCCTTTGGGACCGGAGCGATCGACCTCACCAGACTCACCGGCGGAAGCGAGGTCTGGAAAACCGATGACCCGCAGCTGACGCGGGCGCTGCGGAAGACGTTTGCTGGTGAGCGGCCCCGCCGGCAGCAGCCGATCGACCTCGCCGTGACGGCCACGGTTGGCCAGCCCCTGGAAGTGGTGGCGAGTCTGGCCGACGGCCGTAGCTGCCGGCTGCTGGCCGACACGCCGGCTGAGCCGGCGAAGCGGCACCCGCTGGATGAGGCGACGCTCCGCGAGCAGCTGGGCCGGCTGGGCGGAACGTCTTTTCAGTTGCAAACCCTCACGGCCACGATCACGGGCACTCCGATGGTGCCCTTCAGCGTGCTCGGGACGCTGCGGAAGCGGCTGGTGGCCGAGCTTTGCCTGCTGGTCGAGGCGGTGCCGCCCCGCGTGGTAGGCGATCCGACCGCGATGCTGCCCCAGCTGCTGCCACCGCAGCCACAGCGAGCCCAGCGGCAGCCGGGGCCCGACAGTGCCGCTGAGCCTAGCCTGCATGTCCTGGTGCGGTCGCTGGACCAGCTGGAGGCGGTGCTCGCTCTGGGTGAGCAGAGCCTGATTGCTGACTTCGCCGACATTCGGCAGTACCGCGAGGCGGTTGTCTGTGCCCGATCACAGGCTGCCCGGCTGCTGCTGGCCACACCACGGATTCAAAAACCGGGTGAGCTTGGGGTATTTGCGACCATGGCCCGCCACGACCCGGACGGGGTGCTGGTGCGGAACTTCAGTGGCCTGGAGTACTTTCGGGACCGCGGCATCCCGGTGATGGGTGATTTTTCACTCAACGTCACCAATCCGCTGTCGGCCGAGTTCTTCCTCGGGCAAGGGTGTCAGCGGCTGGCGGTCTCGTATGACTGTAACCGGGAGCAGCTGCTTGACCTGGTAGCAACTGTCGCTGCCCGCCGGCTAGAGGTTGTCATCCACCAGCACATGCCGATGTTTCACATGGAGCACTGCGTCTTCTGTGCCGTGCTCTCACCGGGGACCAACAAGACCAACTGTGGCCGGCCCTGTGACGATCACGCGGTGCATCTGCGGGACCGGCTTGGGGTGGAGCATCCATTGACGGCCGATGTCGGCTGCCGTAACACGCTGTTCAATGCCGTGGCCCAGAGCGGCGCTGAGGCGGTGGGCCAGCTGCTGGCCAGTGGCCTTGGTCACCTGCGGATTGAACTGCTGGAAGAATCAGCTGCTGAAGCCGGCCGAATCATTGCCGCCTACCGCGATCTGCTGGCCGGCCGTGTCACCGGTCGCGAGGTCTGGGCCGGATTGCAGGCGGCCAACCGCGTCGGCGTCACCCGCGGCACGCTGGAAGAACGCCGCAACCCCCTGGCGATTCTCTGACAGGATTTTCACCTGAAAAAATAGCGGTGAAGAATGCCATGGCTTAGTCGCCAGGCCTATTGTCTGAAGCCACCCCGATCGTCACTTCAAAACCATCGGTCGCCGTATTCCAGCGAAGGGGCGTTGTTGCTGGCGAGTCGTAGTGCTTTGGGATCCAGCCAGGACCAGTCGGCGGCCTGGCGAGAAGGCGGTCAACTGCCGCCTGATACTCATGCCAGCCCTTCGGGGCGATTCCCAAGGCCTGCTGTTCGGCCGTTAATTCACGATTCTCGTTTGGCCTCGGGATCGATTCGACAGAATTGATCAGGCAGATGCGGTACTCCCCCGGCATCGCTCCCGCCTTTGCAACGGATGCAACGGTAAATCGCCCCTCTGCACCGACCATGCCATCGGCTGGCCGAGTGCTCCCTAAGGGCGCAAAGAGCACACGCGTGCCCGGTTTGGCTGGCTTGCCGTCGACGGTTACGGTGCCTGAGAGTGGCTGGAGACCGTTGCCGCACCCAGTGAATCCGAGCAGGAGGGTTACCGCGGCAATCAGATGAGCGCGACAGTTCTTCATCACACAACAACCGTTGATTTGCCGAAATGCTCAGTCAGTAGGAAGGAATCGGCTGGCCGTCTGACGGGTGCCCCAGCAGTTGGTAGGTGTCCATATTGAGTGTTTCGTTCAGGAATTGCACCGTGCCGTCACCGAAGGCAAAGTTCGCACCGCTGTCATGCCGGGACTTAAAGCCATGTTGCACCCCCCAATTCGCCATGCCGTAGTCGGTTGTGTTGCAACGGTCGCTAAAGGGAATCGATTCATCGATAAAGGTGTTGATCGGCAGGACAGTCGTCAGCGGGTAGTTGCCGTAGGCTTGAAAAGAGTTTCCCTGATAAATATTTGATTGCGTTGGCAGGAATTCACCAAGCATCAGCGTGTGGGAAAGCCCGTCAGTAATGTGCTTTCCTTCCATCCGTAGAACATTCAGGAATCCAGGGTCTGACAGTCTGATTGGGTGAAACATGCCCCGGATATTCTGCCGCCGAGCGGATTCACCGTTTGGCCGATTATTCCCGATCGATCCCAGGGCCTCGCGATAATCCATGTACGGCCAGCCGCCGACATAGCCAAGATCGGGTCGGCTGGCATAGAGGGCGTTAAAGGGATTGGAACAGCCTGAGTAGGGGCTCGACTGCACTGGCCCGCGGCAGGCGAAGTAATTCGAGGCACTCTTTTTGTAGTTCGGAAATCGGTCCCAGGTGGTCTGAACCTTTCCCGGCAGCCGGTCATCACTAGGGCAGCGGTGATACGCCGTCTGTGTGCCCCGTATCCTGTAGGCACGGTCCGCCTGCGTCTCCGACTCACCGGACTGAACGGCCCCCTCGTTAAAAGCTGCCTCTTCCTCAATGAACGGCAGCACGTAGTACTGCCAGGAGTAGGAGTTTTTGCCCGTATTTCCGTCCGCACCGATCCATTCGACAGCTCCCGGGGGGAAATAGCGGTAGACCGACTCATGCTGATGAACCGCCAACGCTAGTTGCCGCAGATTGTTTTGGCAGGTCGAACGCCGGGCGGCCTCTCGAGCGACCTGAACCGCCGGGAGCAGTAAACCCACCAGCACCCCGATGATGGCGATGACAACAAGGAGTTCAATGAGCGTAAAGCCGCGATACCTTCCTAAGCGCTGCTGCATGGTTAGGCTCCTCACGCAAAACAGACAGATTTTCGGCGCCACGATCTCCGTTCACAATCGCCCGCGACTCGCAACCACTAACCCCGCCACCGGCAGGGTACGGCGGGAGTTCGATGTGTGCAACGGGTTCAGCCGTTGTGAAATCGTGTCACGAGTTACAAAATCGACGCAAGCGATCGCTCTTTGAAGAAGCTTTCGGGCATGATCGCATCGGTAAGCGGTATCATTTGCGACTAGCGGTTAGCGTTTGCTGACCAGTGAGAGAGGCCTCCCGTGCCCCGCGTCCACCGGTATTTCAAAGAACTGCGGCTGCGGCAGCTGCGGGCGATCGTGGAACTGGCCCGGCGGGGCTCGTTTGCAGCGGTGGCCCGGGCCCTTGATCTTTCGGTTGCCAGCGTCTGGCAGCAGATTCGTGGCATGGAGAAGGAATTCGGCGTGTCGCTGGTGCAGGTGATCGGCCGCCAGGTGAAGCTCACTGACGAAGGCCGGCTGCTTGTCGATCGGGCGGCACCCGTCGTGGAGGGCTTCGACGGGTTGCGGGAACTCTTCCGGGATCCGGCGGCTGATGTGCCTCGGCGGCTGGGGCTGGCCATGCCCGCGAGCCTGCTGCTGCATGAACTTCGCCAGCCGCTGGCTGCCTACCGGCGGGCGTGGCCCGCCGTGGAAATAGATGTTCATGAGGGGACATCGGCTGAATCGCTTGAGCGGCTGCAGGCGGGTGCGGCCGACGTCGCGATTGCCGGCCATATTCAGGGTTCACCGCGGGGATCGGCCTCAATCCACTCGGTGCCGTTGCTCGAATATCCGTTTGTGGTCCTGACGCCACCCGGGCATCCACTCCTCGCGCCGGCGCGATTGAAGCTGGCCGACCTCGTCAAGCATCCGCTCGTACTCACCCGCGAAGGCAGCTTTTCACGGGAGCGGGTGGTCAACGTGCTCGAGGAGGCGGGGCTCTGGGAGCAGGCGACGGCCTCGCTCACCGCAGGCGGTGTCGATCTGTTTGCCGAGTATGTCCGGCTCGGCCTGGGGGTCACGATTGCGTCGGTGAGCCCGCAGTTGCTGGGCCGCCCGCCACGTGGCCGAGGGGCCCTCGAGGGCCTTTATTATCGCGATGCGTCGCGGCTGTTTGGCTTTGAGCAGATTGGTTTTTTTTCGCGCGCAGCCCATTTCGAGCGGCCACACATCCGTGGATTTCGCGAGGCAATCGTGGGGGCATTTGCCGCTCAGCCCCGGCGTCGGTCACGGGTGCCGCGGAGCTGAGCTGGGGTGAGGCCAAAGTGCCGCTTGATGACAGTGGACATGTATTGTACCGATCCAAAGCCGGCAGCCGTCGCGACATCGCGGATTGGGAGGTCAGATTCGGTCAGCAGACGAGTTGCCCCTGCGATCCGCACCCGCAGCTGCTCGCCATGGATCGAACGGCCGATCGCCCTTTTCATCCGTCGCTCCAGCGAGGCCCGCGACAGCCCCACCATCTGGGCCAGCTGCTGGGGTGACGGAGCGTCTGCGATCTGCCGCCGCATGATCCGCAGGGCGGCCGCCACAACCGCGTCACCCGTGTCGAAGGTGTCGGTCGACTCCCGTTCAACCACGCGGAGCGGTGGCACCGCGAACGGCTGGGAAGGCAGCGGATTTTTCCGGTGTTTCGTCAGGCTGATGAGCAACCGGGCCGCCTCCTGACCTAGCCGACCGGGGCCAAGATCGATACTTGAGAGGGACGTGTCACTAATCTCGCAGAGCACTTCGTCGTTGCCCGCACCGATCACCGCCACGTCGGCGGGAACTCGCAGGCCCGCCTCCCGACAGGCCTCGACCACACGAAGGCCGTCGATGTCGGTGGGGGTGATGACTCCGGTGAGCGCCGGCAGCCCGCTAAGCCATTCGATCAGCGAGCGGTCTGCTCGGCTCCCCTGCTCCGCCGGCAGCCAGACCTGATCTGCTGAAGTACCATCAACCATGGTGCGGAAGTCGGCAGCCCAGGCCTCCGCTTCCGAAAGCCGTCTCGTCACGGCGAAAGCAAACGACTCAACTCCGCCTGCTGTCAGATGATCGATGGCGAGCCGCATGACGGCCCCGCGATAAATTGACAGGGAAACTGTCGCCGCCCCACGGCAGCTGAGCCGCACCACCGGCAAGACTGGCCCCAGCGTGCCGTCACCCGCCTCGCAACTGAGCACCACGTCGGCCGCGGGCCTTATGGTCGGCGGACCGCCAGCGGCAGCGGCCAAGCGGTAGGACCAGGCCCCCTGGTCTCGCAGGCCGAGCATCACCCCGGCAATCACGCCACGCGCCAACGGCTGGCCCGCGGCGTACGCCAACTCAATGGTGCGATTGGTAGCAAGGCTGGTGTGTTCTGGAGGCGACATGCCAGGCAACTCCCCCAGCGTTGTTGCAGCCCGGGCGGTCGTTTGTCACGCCATCATTTTTCAAAACATTCATATGTCGCCGAAAAATGCAGGCCGTTGTCATGCGAAACCGGACCGCTGCGGGATGCAATTGATGAGGCTTCATTCGCCTCAGCCAAGCCTGCGGACTGCATCGGGCGTGGCCTGGTCGATCACGGTAGTAGCTTTCTTGCTCGAGGCGATTGTCGTGGGTGGAGTAGCCCGCGGGCAGGAGCCACGGCGGCCGATCGCCCTGCCATCAACGCTCCTACCAGGCCTGGGTTAGATTTCCCCGGTGACGGGGGCCATGGCCACTGGTTTCGATTTCCCGTCAACGGTTGCGAAATATCCGTGATTTGTTCAGTAAGCCTCTTGCTGACGTAATATTGAACTCGATAGATCGCTACCGAGACATCGTGCCCGCGAGGAATCAGCCCATGCCCGATTGCCAGCAGTGGACCGTTTCGACCAGCCGCCGCCAGATGCTCGCCCGGACCGGCCTTGGGTTTGGGAGCCTCGGCCTGGCGACGCTCCTGGCCGACGCCGGCCTAGCGGAAACCGCCGTTGCCCCGACGCCGGCCGCGTTGCCGCGGCGCGGCGCCAAGCATGTGATCCATATCTTCACTGAAGGGGGCGCTTCGCAGGTCGATACCTTCGACCCCAAGCCGAAGCTCAACGAATACCACAACCGGCCGATTGAGGAGGTGACGAAGGACTATCTCGCCAAGGCGCCCGAGGCGGCCAAGGGGATGGGCCGTCTCTCCGGCAAGCTGATGGGCAGCCCGTTCACGTTTGCGAAGCACGGACAGTCTGGCATCGAGGTAAGCGACCTGATGCCCCACGTGGCGGGCGTGATCGACGACATCTGCGTCGTCCGCAGCATGACCGCAAAGAACAGTGTTCATGAACTGGCGCAGCTCATCATGAACACGGGCGAGGCCGCGCTTGCCCGGCCGAGCGTTGGCGCCTGGTGTGTGTATGGCCTGGGTTCGGAGAATGCCAACCTGCCAGCGTTTGTGCATCTCTCTCCCGGCGGCCGGGCAGCCGGTGGCGATCGCGGCTTCGGTAGTGCGTTTCTGCCGACTTCGACGGCCGGCACCGGCATCGCTACCCGCGGCATCGAGACCGGCCGGCTCGATCCGGCGCGGCTTATCCAAGACCTTCGCAGTGGTACGACGTCACTGGGAGAGCAACGGCGGCAGATCGAGATGGTCGAGCGGTTGCACCGGGAGTTTTCCGCCCGTAACGGCGCCGACTCGTTTCTCGACGGCCGGATCACCCAGTTTGAGACGGCCTTCCGTATGCAGATGGAGGCCCGCGATGCCTTCGATCTCTCCCGCGAGCCGGTGAGCGTGCATCGTCTTTATGGTGACACCGCCATGGGGCGGCAGTGCATGCTCGCCCGCCGGCTCGTCGAGCGGGGGGTGCGGTTTGTGCAGCTGTACCACAATGGTTGGGATACACACGATGACAACGACAACCGTCACCGTGATCTCTGCCGCGCCGGGGACCAGCCCCTCGCTGCCCTGATTAAGGATCTCAAGGCCCGTGACATGCTCGATGACACGCTGGTCGTGTGGGCGGGCGAGTTTGGCCGTACGCCCACGACCGACAACAACGGCGATCCGAAGGCCAAGAAGGCACCCGGCCGCGACCACAACGCCGGCACGTTCACGATCCTGCTGGCGGGCGGTGGCATCAAGGGCGGGCAGGTGTACGGAGCCTCCGACGATTTTGGGGCGATTGCGGTGGAAAATCCGCTCGACGTCCATGACCTTCACGCCACCATCCTCTACGCCCTCGGCCTCGACCACACGCAGCTCACGTTTCGCCACTCCGGGCGAGATTTTCGGCTTACCGACGTGCATGGTAGGGTGATTGAGGCGTGGTTTGCGTAAACCGAACGGGGGATCAGCGATGAGCAGAAACCGCTTTTTGCTTTGTCTTTCGTTGGCACTTGCGGCAGCGGCAGGCGACTCTGCGGTCGCAGCCGAGGCGGCGATCACGCCCGAGCAGAACGACTTTTTCGAAAAGAAGATTCGCCCCCTGCTCATCGATCGCTGTATCGACTGCCATGCCGAGGAGGCCAGCGGTGGGCTCCAGCTTGACTCCGCCGCGGCACTTCGTCGCGGCGGCGTTGGGGGGCTTGTGGTGGTGCCGGGCAAGCCGGAAGAAAGCCGGCTCATCCATGCCGTGCGGGGTGAGAAGGGTTTGGAGGCGATGCCACCCGACGACCCGCTCGCGGAGAGCGAGATCGCCGACCTGATGAAATGGATCGAGACCGGGGCGGCCGATCCGCGGACGGAAGGTGGGGCATTGTCGCCGCTCGAGCGGCTGTTTGAGCAGGCGGGGGATCACTGGGCGTTTCAGCCGATCGCCAACCCGTTGCCGCCGGCTGTCAAGGCTGCCGACCTGGTCCGGAACCCGATCGATGCCTTCATTCAGGCAGCCCTCGAGGGCAAGGGCTGGTCGATGTCACCGCGGGCCGACGGCCGCACGCTGCTGCGGCGGGCTGCCCTCGATCTGACGGGACTGCCGCCGACGGTCGAAGAGGTCGAGGCGTTCGCCGGCAATCCGTCACCCGCCGCCTTCGAGTCGGCCGTCGACACGCTGCTGGCCAGCCCGCAGTATGGCGAACGGTGGGCGCGGCACTGGCTCGACGTGGCCCGCTACGCCGACAGCATGGGCAGGGCCGGCGGCGCCGAGAACCCGTATCCCTATGCCTGGACCTATCGCGATTGGTGTGTGCAGGCGGTCAATGACGACCTGCCGTTTGATCAGTTTGTGACCGCCCAGCTTGCTGCGGATCTCGTCGATGTGAAGCCCGACGACAACCGCGACTTGGCCGCACTCGGCTTCATGACCGTTGGCCGCCGGCCCAATGCGCGGATCGATGACGACGTGATCGATGATCGAATTGACGTGATCACGCGGGGCCTGCTCGGCCTCTCGGTGAGTTGCGCCCGCTGCCACGACCACAAGCTGGAGCCGATCCCCACACTCGACTACTACGGCCTCTATGGGGTGCTGAAGAGTTGCGTGGAACCGGCTGTCTACCCGCCGATGAAGCCCCAGCCACCGAGCGCGGAAAACGAGGCCTACGTCGCTGAAAACAGGAAAGCTCGGCAGCATCTGCTGCGGGTGCTGGCCTTTGAGGCTGAGCGGGGCGTGGTGGCAGAGCGGGCCCGGCTTGGCGACTATCTGTTGGCCGTCCATGACGGCAAGTCGAAATGGGTGTATGAAGACAAGGCTCGCGTCCAGAAGGAAATCCTCAAGCCCCGCGGTCTGTCAGGGGGCATCTACACGGAACTGATCCGCAAACACAAGTCATGGCTCGAGGCCAATCCAGCCATTTTTCGACCGTGGCTGGAACTCAGGGCGTTGCCCGCTGACGAATATGAGGCGAAGGCCCCGGTACTGATCGAGGCCTATGCCGCCAACAAGGACGGCAGCCTCGCGAAGGTGATTGCCGGTGCGTTTGCATCAGACTCGCCGCGGACGCTCGCCGACGTGGCCGAACTGTACAACCGCCAGGGACAGTCACTCGAGGCGATGTGGGGCGAGCGGTTCCGAGGGGCGCTTGACAAGCTCTGCACGCTTCGCCCCGACGAGGAAGACATGGCAATCGCCGACCTGGAGGTGCGGGCGATTCTGCGAATCCATGAGGCCGATGCAGAGGCCCTGCGGCCCGGCACACCGCTGGCCAACGACTCGGCGGCGGAATTTGTGAAGGTGCTCACCGCTGAGGAGTCGCCGTTTGTATTTCGCGACAATAAGAAAGCCCCGCTCTTC
>Ga0180434_10006672_pt1 | contig 13207 bp, 9 predicted proteins | sample SS_ome_7_FD_132453 | JGI IMG/M metagenome (GOLD analysis project Ga0180434, IMG submission 132453) | Hypersaline lake sediment archaeal communities from the Salton Sea, California, USA - SS_1_D_2 metaG | ecosystem: Environmental > Aquatic > Non-marine Saline and Alkaline > Hypersaline > Sediment... | reverse complement strand
TATCGTCCGCCTGTCTGGCGGATAGGCCTTCCACGCGCGGTCGAGACAACACCGCCAGTCGCCCGGCGTGTTCAGAACGCGCGCAGGTTTGCCGTCACCCTGAACTATGAACGCGGTGTACACGCTCATTTGCGCCCACGGTGCCATATCGCCGAATGACCATACGTAAGCTGCCGCGACGTTCTTGCCGCGCCTGAGATGCGGCGCGATATCGAGCGTCTCAAACCGCCAATGGAGCGGGTCGCCGTGCGCCGGTCCGAACGCTACACGTTCACCATTAACGTAAAGCTGGTACCTCTGATCGGCGCTCACGTGAATGATGAATCGGGTCGGTACGTTCTCGATCTCGAACGTCTTGCGGAACAGGAACACCGCCGGCTCGTGCGCAGGCCCATCCGGATGAGCGCACCACTCGGCTTCCCATCGCGTCGTGAGTATCCTCTCAGAAATCGTCTGGCAGAGCGCGTCGGACATAAGCCCAGCCAGACAGCAGAGCGTGATCGGCCACACTGCGACCCCAAGAAATCTAATCATTTGCTGCTACTCCCCTGCCGACGTACCCCCTCTCACCACCATCCACGCCGACGGTCTCAAAGAGGCTCGGCGACCTTTTTTATGGCTCTCGAGGGAACGCCCACCGACACCACGTTCTCTTCCACGTCTTTATTGACGACAGCCCCCGCGCCTATTATGGCGCCTCTGCCTATTTTCAAATTCTGTATGACTGAACAGTTCGTCCCGAGATCCGCCCCGTAGCCAATCTCGACCCTACCGCTGATGTTGGCGCCGGGCGATATCGTGACATAGTCGTGTATTACCACATCGTGCCCGATTGTCGAGTTGAGATTCACGTGAACGTGGTTGCCTATGCGAACTTGCGTCGTGATGATCGTGCCCGCGCACACAACACAGCCCGTGCCGATCTCGACGTAGTCCGACATCCGAACGGAAGGATGGATGGCCGTAACGAACTTGACACCGCCCTCTTCGAGCCTCCTCGTGATCTTCATGCGCACTCTCGGTGCCCCGATGCCGCAGATCGCGTGTACCTCCCCGTTCGTCAGTAACCAGTCTTCGGACCCAAGTACGGGCACGTCGCATAATGTTTTCCCGTGCATCGCCACGTCGTTGTCAACAAAACCCACGACATCGTAGATCTCACTAGATCGGTTTTTGCGCAGCTTGACCTCATCGTTGCGGTTTCTGATCAACCACAAGACTTCTCTGCCAAATCCTCCGCAGCCGACGATAGCAACCTTACGACTCTTCACGGTGCGCATCCTTGTCTGTTGACGGAAATCACACGTACTGCTCCCCCCATGTGATAGGATCCCACTTAATCGCTCGCACTTGCTGCTGTGGCATTATACCCAAGGTGCGCCTGGAACACAATTCTCATTAGCCTCGACCGTTTCGACGCATTACGTCTTACACTGCGGCAAGAAACGAGGCCACCGCAGCGCGCACTCACGATGAAACAAGTCTCGCAAGGGCATCGAGTTGCTTCACGATGACCACATCGCGGTCGAATCGTTCCTCGACCCTTTTCCTGCCCGCAACTCCCATCCGTCGAGCCAGCTCCTTGTCGACCAGGAGCCGCACGATAGCGTCCGCAAGCACGGGGACCTCCCGAGGAGGAACCAGGATGCCGGTTTCGCCGTCAACAACAACTTCGCGACATCCGCGCACACGCGTAGCTACCGCCGGTCGGGCCATCGCCATGGCCTCGAGCAGAACCAGCGGCATACCTTCCCGGTACGATGGCAGCACGAACAGGTCCATCGCCGAGAGCAGTTCGGGCATGTCGTAACGTAAACCGGTGAATACCACCTTGTCGTTGAGCTTCAGCGACTCCACGAGCTCCAGAAGACGCTCCTTGACGCTCCGCCTGTCGCTCGGCAGCGCGTCACCTACTATGACGAGCCTCGCCTGCGGCTCCACCTCAAGAACACGGGGCATGGCCTGGACGAGTTCCACAAACCCTTTTTCTCTCACGAGTCGCCCCACGGCTCCGACGACCGCTGCACCCTGCGGCAGCCCGAGCTCGTCCCGTATCCGGCGACGTTCCGGTTCAATCGAACGCGGATCGAATTTCCGCAGATCAACGCCGTTTCCCACAACCATGATGCGATCGGCGCGACATATCCTCTCGCGTATCGCCGTCTCGACATCCTCGGAGCTCACGGAAAACGTAAGATCGGTGAAACGTCCGACAAAACGTTCCAGTGCGATGAGCGCCTTTCTGACCACGGCGTGCATGTCCTCGTGGAAGTAAAAGCCGTGAACCGTATTCACGATGGCCGGGGTGCGAGCCAGCCTCGCGGCGATCCTCCCAAGAAAACTTGCGACGGGAGTGTGCGTGTGGACAATATCGAATCTCTCTTTTTTGATGAAGGCGTACAGTTGAGCCAGCGTGATCAGATGACGGAATACGTTCAGGTTGCGCCGAATCGGTATGGTTTTGACCCGATAACCCGCCTGGCGCAATTCTGCAGCATACGGACCGTCAGAACAGACAATGGTCAAGTCATAGTCATGGGCAGCAAGCGCCTCGATCAAATCCTTAAGAATCGTCTTGAAGGCGATACCAACAGCAGCCAACTCCAGAATCTTTATGTGACGGTGTGTTTCACCCTCTGGTCCGGCTATGGTTGGTTGCATGTCATCCGTCATGGCACAGATCACGGATAATTTCGGCGATCCTGTCCACAGCTATATCCCACGTGAAACGCTTCTCCACAAGTGCCCGACCACGACGCCCCATTTCTTGAGCCTCTTCAGGGCGTTCGAGCAGCCAGCGTATCGCTTCGCTCAGCGCCGCTGCGTCATCCGGTTCGACCACAATGCCACACGGGCCCTCCCGAAGCACGTCGCTGATCCAGGGAAAATCGGACGCGACAACAGGTCTGCCACATGCCAGGTACTCGTACACTTTAAGCGGAGACAGGCCTTTCTCGTTCGAGAGGCACCTCGCGTACGGTGCAACACAAACATCGGCTGCGCAGACATAGTGTGGCACGTTCTCGTTGGGCACCTGCCCAACAAGGAGCACGCGGTTCCCGAGACGCTTCTCACCTATACTCCTCCTGATGTCATCTTCCAGTACACCGCCGCCCACGATCAGCGTCTGGACATCGAGTGCTTCTTCGGCCAGAAGACTGCATGCCTCCAGCAGCGTTTCCACCCCTCGAGGGATTGATAAAGATCCCACATACGTTACTATCTTTCCTGTTTCCTTCAAGCCAACCCTCATTCTGGCCTCGTGCCGGTCGCCCGGACTGAACAGTTCGACATCCACGCCGTTAGGAACGACATGCAACTTTCTCGGGGCGATCTTAAACTCTTTTCTAAGGGAGTCGGATAAGCCGTCGCTAACCGCTACGACGGCTGAAGCTGCGCGCAGTGAAGGCCTGATCGTCTTCACGATTACGCGGGAAACGAACGCAGGCGGGCTCCATATCTCGACGAAATCGTCCGGCCTCCCGTTCACTTCGAGCAACGACGGGATATGCAGAAACCTGGCAACAATAGAGAGGACCGGCATGAACACGTGGTATCTTTCATAAAGGATAAGGCGCTTTCGTCGCAGCTCCGAAGCTACTAAAGCCAACACTACACGCAATTGTACCACGAAAATGGACAGACAACGGCGGCCGACTGACGGTTGCCTTCCACCATAGTCCACCGCGACGAGCCGCACCGGAAAGCCGCGTTTTCTGAGCCCTCCTATAACCTCCATGACATGGGTATACGGTGCGGTTCCTTCCTCCACAGCGCTTCCGCTCACGTAGAGAACTTCGGGTTTGTCGGAAACGCGTTGCATGCCTGAACCCTCACACCGTCATGCTCGCTCGCTGCGGCGTTGGTGTCGCGCAAGTACCTTTTGATAAACTTCCAGGAGTCGATCAACGTTCCTCTGCCAGGTGAACTGCTGCACTACCAGGTCGCGTGCGGCAGCGCCGACTCGCGCCGCAAGTTCCGTATCGTCTATCAGCAGCCGTATCTTCTCCGTCAACTCGTCAACATCATGTGGATCCACTAAGAATCCTGTCTCACCGTCCGTGATGGTGTCGGCGATACCCTCACCACGGGAACCTATGACCGGCTTGCCCTGCGACATTGCCTCGATGTAGACGATACCGAACCCTTCGTCCCAGCTCGGCATCACAAACACGTCGCACTCCGACATAAGTTCCTTCACACATTGCCGGGAACACAGACCAAGAAACTCCACGTTCTCGGACACGCCAAGCTCTGCGCAGAGTGACCGCAGCTTCCCTTCCTCCGGTCCAGACCCGGCGATCCTCAACCTGATTCCCGGATAGTCCTTCTTCAGTCGCGCGACAGCCGATATAACGGCCTTATGGTTCTTGTGAACTAATAGATTCCCGACCGTAGCTAGGTTGGGACCCCCACCAACACGCAGGGCGCGTGCCTTGGCGCCGGGATGCGAGAATAGGGTCGTATCTATCCCATTGTGTATCACAACCGGTTCACGACTGCCGGGAAACAGCTCGACAATCCGCCTCTTAAGCTTCTCGCTCACCACAACCGTTGCGTCCGCCTCTGCCACCACCTTGCCTACGAGCAAGCGGTGTAACGGGCTCATGTGCACAACCTTGTTTATATCTCTTCCGTGGATGCTGAGCACGATCGGTACCCTATACTTACGGTTGAGCAGCAGAACGCCGTGCCCGTCCGGAACTGCACCGTGAACGTGGATGATATCGAACCCACAACTCTGATAAATCTGTGCCACCGTACTCGCGATCGCTCTCTTATAGGAATACCCGTCGACCAGTAACGAAGCGTTCCTCGGCAGGCAGAAGAGCCGAGGGCGGTATACCTCGACACCTGCTCCCGTTTCGTGGAAGGGAGTATTCCAGAACCCCTCCCAGCGTGCATTTAGCTTTCTGAGTGGGCGTGGAACGGCCGGCAACGGCGCCACAACCGAGACGTCACAACGCGTATCGATCTCTCGAACCTGCTCCGCGACGAAGCAGCCTGCGGTCGGGTTGCTCAGATTAGGAAACATGTGTGAGATGACGAGGACTCTCATCTTCTACCTCGCGCGCTCTTCCAGATAACGCATACATTCCGGCGATAAAGCCGAAAGCGATCCAGTACGTTTCCCTCAGTCTATCGGAAGTAAAAATGTCCGCTGTGAGCGACTGAATCATCATGCCGACAATAGCACACGCGAACCCAAGAGCCGCTACCCGGCTTAGCTCCTCATTTCCTCGCTTCCATACTGACAGAGCGCAGTAGGACACCCAATAAAAGAGGTATCCCAGGGCCATCAGCCCCACGATGCCGAAACTCCGCAAAGTATACAGGTACATATTGTCTGGCACATCTTTGAGCTTCACAGCCGTACCCCGCCCGACTATGGGGTTCCTGGCAAACTCTTCAAGACTTTCCTTCCACCGAACCGCGATTCTTACATAGAAATTTCGGTCCACCAGAGCACCCCTCTCCAACAGTTCGGGGAGCGCTTGAAAGCGCCCAACATGCGGTGAGAGATAGACCACAAATCCCAGCACAAGGAAGGCAAGCGCAGCACCGATAAGTACTTTTCCGGCGATCGTGCCCCTGTGGGACAACAAGACGACGCACCCAAGGCCCGCGATAATGTTCAATAGTGCGCCGCGCGAACCCGTGAATATGACCGTCAATAGAGCGATCAAGAAAAGCCCGGCGAGAACACTCGGGTAAACGAAACGCCGTGGTCTACATAAGGCAAACGCAAAGGTTACCACGGCAAACATCGACGCAAAAGCGCCAAGCCTGTTGGGGTTCGCTTCGAATGTACCACCCACTCTCGACAGTGTCGACGCGGGCCAGCCCTGTTCCCAATAAGGGTTAAACCAACGGTTTCTTACCATCTCCGAAAAAGGTCTCAGTGCAGGTATAACGTAGTCGCCCAGATGTTCTGCGAACCCGATCCCCACGGCGACAGCCGCGACGACGCCTGTTCCTATCAGCATCGGTTTGAGATTACCTCGTTTCACCTCGGCGCTCACCATTACGCAGAGTAGGTACGCCTCAATAAGCCGAACGAACGGGAAGAGGTCCTTGTAGAAAAAGAGTCCCGGCGACCGGAACACCATCACCGCTGCAGAGAGCGCCTGCGATCCAAAAAGCAATAAGAAGGGGACGAACAACGGGCCGCGCAGCTCGATCGTTTTGCCCTCCGCGATCTGGCGTGCCAGGAACAGCAGGAACAATACGAATATTGCCGGGTCGCTCAGCGAGAGGTCCGACACGAATCTCACGCCGAGCACAACCGGGGCGAGCCAGAGCGCGCACAGCGACACGAAAAACCATCTCCGCCACCGGGCAAGCAGGAATGCCAGAACCACCATCGCCGCCGGCGCGAGCGCCACCATGCGCATCCCGAGCGCCCAGGATACGCCCAGCACGGTGCCGACCACGGCTGCAACCACGATAGGGACGTATCGGCTTGAAAGAGGTCCGAAAGGCTGCGTGTAAGGTGCTAACGTGTTGGCAGTATCGTGCATTGCCGAAACTTTTCTCGAATAATCCCCGGACCGAAACCTAATACGTTCGTCTCTCCGGCACGCCAAATTGATGAAAAGAACGGCCAGCCCGCTACCGTCTACGAATACTCTTCATCGGCGGCGAACCTCAAAGTCCGGCTTATTTCGATTCCTGCTGCGATTGCGGCGCATATGAGCAGGCCTATTACAGCGAACACCGCTAGTTTCACAGTCAGAACCCTCATGTATCCCGCGCGACGGACTATATTGATCCATGAATCCCACACATCAGCAAAATCAGGAAGATAAAGCGGTCGAAGCAGCTCTACGTTGCCCTCCACGATCTTTGTGGGGTAGTAGAAGAGAGGTTCCCCTGTGACGAAATTCAAAAGGCCGTTCTTAAGGAGGACCCAATTCGCAACTATTGGGCATCGGTCCGGCACATAGTAGATCTCGTCCTCGTTGAGCACGCCTTCGAAGAACATAGCGGTGGTAATCATCTTGGGATAGAGGAACAGATTCGGAAACTGAATGAGAATTCCTGCCACAAGAACGACAATCACCAGTATGCGAACAGCTACTGGTCTAGCGCCGCTTCTGTCGATAAGATGAGCCACCGGCAGCATCATAACCGGCAGTAACGACGTGAGATGGCGCGGCCCCCACACGTAACTCCCCTCCAACACCGGTCGGGACGCGAAAAAGAGCACATATCCTCCCACCACAATGAGACAGAACAACGCCACCTCCCGTGACTTCCTCCAAAACTGTCTTGCACCTAACAGCGCCAGAATCACTGGCGGGTTGAAGAAAAGCACGCTCTTACCCGGACTCAACAGCAGTCGGTACAGCCCGCTCACCACTGGTTGGCCGCTCATGGCCGACCTGATGGATTCGAGGGTCAAGGCGCCCCCGAGATATCCTTCGGCCATGAAAACACCGAACCGTAGCTTGTTATACAGGCACACAGCCGCAAATGCGCCTACGAAAGGGAGAAAGAAAGCGCCTAGGGTTCTCGCGTTTCTGCGTGACGGATCCCAGAACAGGAACACCACAAACGGGACGACTATGAACAGCCAGAATATCTTGATGGTAAGAAGGTATGCAACAAAAAGGCCCGAGAAAAAAGCGCTTGCGGCACCGCCCGACTCCCTGTATTGAACGGCTGCCAGCAATGCCGCCGTGATGGCCAGCGCTGTGACAGGTTCCGTCCACAGGTCACCTCGAGAATAGGTCCATAGCATGGTGGAAAATGCAAGTAAGAATGCAGTGAGAACGCACGTGCGGCGGCGATAACCGAGCTTGCGCAATACCAGGTATAACAGAGCCGCTGTTGCCGTTGAAATGAAGCTTGTGCTCGAAGACACCACGATTCGAAGCAGCTTGTTATCGGGCGGCAACCCCAGACGACCACAGAACAGGTCGCAGACGGCTACCACAGGCATAAGTGTTGCGGTCCATCCAATCCCGTATTGGACGGTTCTTTCACCTCTGACGTCCAGAGGTGTTCTATGGTCCACGTATCTGGGGTCTTCGACAACGGGCGCTTCCCCTTTGACCAGGTGTGATGCGGCCATATAGTGATACAGGCCATCGCTTCTGATATCGCCATTCATCACGAGCAGATATGCCGAGGCGATACAGACGAACAGACATAACGCCACGCGAATATCTGCGCGCTCAAACAAGCGTTTGAGATCGTTTTTCATCTCTTCTGTCGGATTCGGCATCGTATGTTCAGTACATCCTACTCGCAGGAGTTTCGGTTTCGACGAAGACAATTCGGTTGATCTCGTCGAGCGCGCGCCGCGCGTAAGCCCGTTCGAAACACGACGCTCGTTCTTGCACAGCTTCCAGAGCTGCTCGTGCTTCCCATGCTCCGGCGTTGCCGAGAGACCAGATAGCAAGCCGCCTGACTGAAGAGCTCGGATCCTCCAGGGCGCCTATCAGCGGCTTCACCGCTCGTGCACTCTTGGTCTGTCCGAGCGCTCGGGCGGCAAGCGCACGGGTTGTGACGTCGGACGACGTCTCAAGCACATCGACCAAATACGGAACCGCTTTGTCCCCGCCGCGCGCTACCGCCTCGGCCGCATAATACCGCACACCATAACTCGCGTCGACGAAGAAGGCTGGCAGCGCTCTGAGCGCGTTGTCCGTACCGATTCTCCCCAACGCCTTGCATATCTCGATGCGGACGCCGGGAGATTGCTCCGTAGCTTGCTCTATGAGAAACTGCGCCACGTCCTCCCCGCCAACGTTTGCCATCACTGTCACAGTCGCCCTCCTGACGCGCTCGTGGGAATCGCGCATCATACCCTTCAATAGAGGAATCGCCGATGCGCCTTTGATATGTCCGAGCGCCACGACCGCGTTGTTTCGCACACGCCAATCCGGGCGTTCGAACGCCCCGATCAAAACTGGCACCGCCGGCTCGCCGAGCTCGAGCAGCGCTAACACACACGCTTTTCTGATTATTTCGGACCGGTCCGCCATGCCTTCTTCGAGCTCCGGCAACAACGCCGGGTCGGCGAGTTTCTCGATCATCTCGATCCCTTCGAGTCTGTCATCAAGATCGGCGCTGGTGAGAAGCTCGCGAACCTTTTCCAAGGAGCTGGAGGACACAGCGGCAGGTTCCCCAGAAAACGGCTCTTCTGAAGGCGGTTCAGGGCGTCGGCACGATGCGATCGCGACGATCAGCAATGCCGATATCGCGGCGGCCGGCCCCAATGCACACAGCAGCCTACAGAGTATGCGACGGATCGTTCGTCGCTTCGCCGTTCCACAGCCGACTGCCCTCATTTCATCTCCAAGTTCCACGTGCACCGTGGATCCCTTCGAACCGCCTGCCGCCACAGCGCTGTCGTCAGCCGCTGCTCGATTGCTACGCCTGACCTACAAACCGCCGGAGGCTGGCACCCTGTCATCTCGATCTTCTCGACGAGAGAAAAGCGCTGACGCTTTCCCGTATGTACTGCAGTTCAGCAGGTCTATACAACCCGGCAACATAGAGAACCAGAGGATAGCTCAACAGACATAACGCCTTGATGCCAACGCTGAGCCAGAAGTCCTGGAGTCTGCTCATGGGCAATACTACCAGACCCAGCAGCACCGCCACAACAGCGATCTTGAAAAGCCTTCCGTACTCGTATCTGATGGGATAGAGCCGTAAGGATACCGCAGCAGCACCCACCGCAATCAACGCGTACGATACAAGCGTCGCTGCCGCTGCGCCGGCTGCCCCGTGGGCTGGTACGAGGAATCGGTTAAGCAGAAGGTTTAGCACCGCTCCTGCTACGACGACGGCGGCCTGGTGATGCGTCTTCTTCTTCAGATTTACACCGACGTTTGTGACCGCTTGTATCCCCCAAAACACGTAAGACGCGACGATCCACGGCACCACGGGAGCCGCTCGCGCCCATCCCATCACCCGTATAATATCCGGAGAAAAGAAGACCAGTACGAGCCCCAGAAAACAGAGCCCGTAGAAGAAATAGGTGAGAAAAAGGGCGTAGAACTCTCGTGCATTCTCGCGTTTCGCCACCGCGTACATTGCAGGCGGCCAGGCCATCTGCACGGCGGTTATCGCCAACCCCATCACCATCCCGAACCGGTACCCCATATCGTACACACCTACCTCGTCCAGAGAACGGTAATGCTGAAGGAAGTATCTGTCGGCAACCGTAAGCGCCGTGACGGCAAGAGCCGCTGGTACCAAGGGTAGGCCGAACTTCAGCATCACTTTGAGGCATCGTGTCGAAAAACGCCGTACGAGATCTTTTCGCATAGTGGCGAGAAAGAATACAAGGATGACAGCTGCCGCCGCCGTATTCGCCGCGACAGCACCGACCAACCCCGCTCGCAACAGTGCCAGCGCTACGAAGCAGAATGCTAGCTGCAAACCGGCTGCAGAACCGATCAGGATTGAGTAAGATGTTGACCGACCCTCCGCCCGCAACCGCGTAAGCGGTATGGCTCTCAGGACTTGGAACAAGGTAGTGCCTAACATCAGCACAAGGAGCATGTGATAACCGGTTGCATCGAGCAACAGTGCGGATAGGGGTTTGCTGAAAGCTACGAGCGTAACTACCACTACAAGCGAAGATACTGCCGAGAACGCAAACGCCGTGCTCAGCGTCGTCCTTCTGTCGGCTGTCTCTTCATGCATCACCGCCAAGAGGTAGGCAGGCCCCATCCCCATTTCGAGCACGACGATCAAGAACCGCACGGTTGCTTCCAGCAACGCAAAGATGCCGAAGTCGTGAGGTGACAGGAGCCCATACAAGGGGATGAGCAGCAAGGCCATGACGCTGCGAAATGCCGTTCCGCCTCCGTAAGCGAAAGAGTTTTTCAGCGTGTCCCGTATCTCGTCGAACACTCGACGCTGTTCGGATTCGCTCACCCAACAATGCTCCAGCCATCTAAAGGAGGTTCAGCATCGACCCCCGCACAGGAACCTCGATGAAGAATACGTCGTCGAAAAAAGATTGTCCCTCCGACTTCCAATTTGCGATCCGTACCGAACACGTTTCCGCCGAGTAAGGGACGCGAACAAGGGAGGACATCGAGGTCCACTCCACAAGTTGGTTTCCTCTGAGACCTGTCGCTTCGGTCGGCACGGTCTTGCCGGCTCCGTTAAACCATATACATGCCATCTGTGCATCGCCGCCGCGGGTGCGGAGCTGTCCGCCTAACAGGTAGTGCGTCCCGCCGGCAACCGGCCAGGGACGACTCAGCGCACAGCTGGTCAACTGCTTGCCGATACCCAACATACGCAGACACTGGTCTCCCTCATGATCTGCGCGTTCGTCAATCACAATCTGGCACTGATGAGGCGCGCTGCCGTAATACACGGCCTTGGCGAAACCGAGCGGGTACCGTTCTCCCGGCCCCCCCGTTTCAAACCCCGGTTCAGGCAGCATGTTACTCACCGTCGTCTTGTGAAAGACCAGTCCCCCCGCCTGAGCGACAAGACCTTGCGGACCCCGCTCCAGAACGACGAGCCGGTCTGCGGTGCGCGGTTCGCTCACATGCCAGAAATACGTCACGTCCAGGTAACCTGCGCCAGAGAGCCAGGGCGACTCGAGCGCCAACCCCGCGAATGCCAACCGCGGATTGAGCTCGTACCGCCTCCGAAAAGTCGGCTCAAGATCCTCTACTGCAGCGAGTATCCTCTCGATCTGTTCCGTATCACCCGCTTTCTCAGCAGCATCAAACGCGTCACACAACCACTCGATGTCGGAACCGTGCACTGTCAAAGCTTTCTTGTATAGCTCATCGGCCTCACGAACTTTTCCAAGAGCGTGTTGGATACGTGCAAGGCCGTACTCTCTGCACCCGGGCGGCGCTCGCGCAAAAAAACTTTCTGCCTGTTCCCCATCGCCTCGCTGCAGCGCGAGGAGGCCGGCACGAAACGCTGCCATTTCAATACCCGCGTCCGCCGCTTTCGCAAAGGCGCTTTCAGCCACCTTCTTCTTGCCGGCGCTCTCGCACGACTGAGCAAACTCCAAGCACACGGGCCCGTCATCCGGCATCATCGTTTCTAACGAATTCTCGTCAGCCAACTCGACGACAACGCTCCAGCATCGCATTTCCACCGCCGCCGTAAGGGCGTTCCGGCGGAACTCACCGGTCGCGGAGCCCATATTCTCTTCAGGAAGCAGGTAATATGCCGAAAGCGCCTTGAACCACTCGCCCCGCGCAACGTGATACCGGAACCAGAACTTGTACTCTCTCGACCTGTCTTGCACATCAACGTAGCGCTGGCGCTCAATAAGCTTTGCTCCTCTCTTGAACTCTTTCGATGCGCTCGCCATATCGCCGCTCCGCTCCAGCGCTTCGCCGAGCGAGTAGCGTGCAGCGATATCGTGTGGATCCAACGCCAATGCTAACAGAGAGAGTCTCTTGGCAGCGTCGAACTCCCCTGCATCCATGAGATCCTGGAATTGTGCCTCGAACGCGTAGCGATCAAAAGTGCTGAGATCCGACGTGATGTGAGGAAAAAAGAGAAGAACTACGCCGAATAGAACCAGAGTACAGATCCAGATTGTCAGGATCTTCCGCAACTGTGGCAGTCTTTGCATGCGCTCCCGTCAACCCTGACGCTCAGGGCGACACCGCTCTGCTCGCCGACAGCGAAACATACTCCATCAGAAACGCAATGCCTAGCCCGACCACGAGACCGAGTGCGCTCGCAACAGAGATGTTTACAGCTGTTCGCGGCGCTGCGGGCGAGGTTGGGACATATGCGCGGCTGAGAATCACGATCGGGTCCGTGGTCGGCACGACGAGGCTCTCCCTGACTCTCGAAAGACGCTGATTCGCCGCATTCAGTTCGCTGGTGGCGTCATTTACCGCCCGGCTCAACTGTTGGAGTCTCGCTTCGTCCGCCGGCAACTGTTTCTTCAGCTGCCCAAGCCTTTCATTCAGTCTGTTCTGTTCCTCCTCGAGCAGTCTTATCGTCGTGGCGATCCTCGCGGCGGTTCTCCCCATAGCCGCGAACAAAGTTCGCTTCGAAACGCCGTCCGAGCCGGAAAGCACTTCAAGGTTCAACCGATGACCCGTGTCCGTGAGGAGGCCTGTGTACTGCGCATGCACTCCAGCCAAGAACAGCACGTCGTCCGGACCGGCTTGCTCGCTGGATGCAGCATACGCTTTGTTCTCCTCCAAGAACGAGCGGACGCTCTTTTCAAGAAGGCTGAGCGCACGAG
>Ga0180434_10006671_pt1 | contig 13207 bp, 10 predicted proteins | sample SS_ome_7_FD_132453 | JGI IMG/M metagenome (GOLD analysis project Ga0180434, IMG submission 132453) | Hypersaline lake sediment archaeal communities from the Salton Sea, California, USA - SS_1_D_2 metaG | ecosystem: Environmental > Aquatic > Non-marine Saline and Alkaline > Hypersaline >... | reverse complement strand
CTGGAGCCCTCGCAAGAGCCATTCGGGCGGAGGGCGCGGCGCGACCCCTGCCGGCGGCGGCCAGGAGACCCCGAATCGTGATAAGGGAACAGGATCCCAAACCCCAAAATCCCCTCTCTCTCTTCTCCCCCGCAGAGGTCCGGGGGCTTCATCGAAGAGGGGGGTCCGGTGGGATCGAATCCCCCCGGCGGGGGGTGTGGGGGGCGGCGCCCCCCGCGCCGTGTTGCCGTGTGGCGGCCAGGCGGAGAGACCCGCTGTGGCTGATCAACCTGCCTGGCTACCGGCGATCCTGCCGCTTGGGGGGGGGTGGGGAGCGCGATGGGGGGGGTGTCCCCCCCCATCGCGCTACAAGCAATATCGTTCCGACAATTCTTCCTTTGTATGCAGACACCACTGCGGCCGCGGGGAACCGGGGACAGCGAGGGCATGGAAATCGCGAAAAACGGTTACAGCGTGAATAGCTCACGAGGGCCGCCCATGTCATCGTTGCGATCTGAAAAGGGGAAGTACTTCTTGCGCGGGCCCAAAGGAGAGAGAGGCCCACGACTTGCCTTCTCTTTGAGCCACACGTTGCAAAACAGGTTCCGTGTTTTGCATCATGAAGGATCGGAACAACCCTGTGCTGGGGTACGCGAACGAGCGCGAACCGGGACAGGTTGGTTTCCCACAACGCGCGCCAAAGGAGCCGACCGTGAAATTCACGCCGACCCGCATCCCCGGCGTCCTGCTGGTCGAGCCCAAGGTGTTCGGGGACGCGCGCGGTTTCTTCCTGGAGAGCTGGAACGCCTCCGCGTTCCGTGAAGCGGGCCTCGACGTCTCCTTCGTGCAGGACAACCACAGCCACTCGACGCGCGGCACGCTCCGCGGCCTCCACTACCAGATCCGGCGGGCCCAGGGCAAGCTCGTGCGGGTCGTGTCGGGAGCGGTCTTCGACGTGGCGGTGGATCTCCGGCGCTCCTCCTCCCATTTCGGACACTGGGTCGGCGAGATCCTTTCCGGGGAGAACAAGCGGATGCTGTGGATCCCCCCCGGTTTCGCCCATGGTTTCTACGCGATGTCGGACGAGGCCGATTTTCTCTACAAGTGCACGGAGGGCTACGCTCCCGAGCAGGAGAGGACCCTCCGGTGGGACGACCCCGACGTCGCCATCGACTGGCCCCTTCAGGAAGGCGAAACGCCCCTCCTTTCGGGCAAGGACGCGCGGGGCGCGTCGCTGGCGGAGGCGGAGACCTATCCCTAGTCCTGCCACGCTGGTTTCACGGAGAAGCCGGGCCGAGGCATTCGCGCTGTGGCTGTTTTGACTGGGCGCGGGCTGACGTTCGTAGTGAGCCACGTAGCGGTTGCCATCTTCTAAGGGTCACCCCGGGGTATTTCATGGAGGCGGGCGCGGGAAGAAAGGGAAGACCGCGACTTGCCGACAGCGCGAAACGCTCGGCAACCTCCGGCCTTGTCACGCCGGAGAAATTTCCGTATGTTCGCACTGGCCCCGCTTGCCAGTAGGAAAGACGAACATGCGCTGCCCCGAGTGCGGATCGGAGAACGTGGAAGGGGCCCGGTTCTGCAGCTTCTGCGCGAAACCCCTGCCCAGGATCTTCTCCTGCCCATCCTGCGGAGGGGACGTGCAGGAGGGGGCCAAATTCTGCCCGTTCTGCGCGGCCCGGATCGACGGTGATGCGCCTGCAGGCGTGACGAAGGGTTCCACGTTCAAGCAGGCCAGGTCCCCGGAGCCGCCCGCCGGAAATGGCACGGGGGAGGAGGAGAAAGCGGAAGCGGCCTCGTCCACCTTCTGCCACATCTGCCACGAGTCGACGCCGGCGGAGCAGCTGCTCTACGACGTCGACGGGAACCGGGTCTGCCGTCAATGCATGCTGTCGGGCAAGAAGAAGAAGTCCGCGAGGAGCCGCGCCATCGAGGCGATGAAGGCGGAGGTCGAGGGGAAGGACGTGCGCACCGTCACGCGCCTCACCCACAAGGGACCCACGAAAACCATGCAACGGTCTCCGGAGGCCGAGCCGAAAGGAGGCCTGCGCATCCTTCCCCTCGCGATCGTCCTGCTCCTTCTCGCCGGCGCGGGAGGCGGCTTCGCCGTGTGGTGGTTCGTCGTCAGGCCGGGGGGATCGTCGACGGCGGGCGGAAGCGGAACCGCCTCCACGCCCGCCGCGCCCAAGAAGCCCGCCGGGACCCCGGACGACGGAGGGAAGCCGGAGGGCACCGGGGACGATGCCGGGACGAAGGACCCGGCCCCCCTGGAGCGCTCCTTCGCCCCGCGGTGGTTCGAGGGGACGTTTCGGGGCGTGCATCCGACGAACGGCATCCTCTCCGGGGCGATGATGTTCGAGTCCCCCATGCACGAGGTCGTCTACGTCATTCCCCCCTCGCCGCAGCTGGCGAACACCTTCGAGAAAGGCACCGTCTACCGCTTCAAATTCAAGCCGGACGATCTCTTCTACGACTCCCGCCGCGTGACGTACCCGATGCTCGAGGAACCCCCGCGGGAGAAACAGTGAAGGGAACTTGAGGACGCCTCCTTCTTCATGGCCAGAATCGCCCTCGTCAATCCGCCGTTCCTCTTCTGGGACGAAGGGTTCGAAAACCTCAAGTCGGACCACTCCCCCCCGCTCGGCCTCTACATCCTCGCCGCGGAGGCCAAGAAGGCGGGCCACGACGTCCTGATGGTGGACCTCGCCATCCGGCCGCGACCCTACCAGCAAGCGCTGGCCGAGATCGTCGATTTCGCCCCCGACGTGGCGGGCATGGCCGCCGTGACCGTCAACGTCCACCACGCCGCGCGCTTCGCGCGGGACGTGAAGGAGCGCCTCCCCGCCTGCGTCACCCTCCTGGGCGGCCCCCATGGAACGGCCCTGCCCGAGGAGACGCTGCGCCGGTTTCCCGTCTTCGACGTCGTGGTGATCGGGGAAGGGGAGCGGACGTTTCTGGAACTGCTCGAGACGGTCGACAAGCCGGGAGGCTGGGAAACCGTGAACGGGCTCGCCCTGCCCCGGGACGGGGAGGTCCATCTCACGCCGCCGCGGAAGCGCATCGACGACCTCGATACGATCGCCCACCCCGCCTGGGAGTACATGCCGCGGTACCCGGAAGGCTATACCGCGCCGTTGTTCAATTTCAAGCGCCTGCCGGCGGCCACGCTCGTCACGTCCCGCGGTTGTCCCATGCGCTGCAAGTTCTGCAGCCGCGCCGTGTTCGGCAACCGCATCCGCTTCAACTCGGCGGCGTACGTGCTGGACATGGTGGACCGGCTCGTGAAGGAATACGGCGTGCGCCACCTCATCTTCTACGACGACATGTTCGTCGCCAACCGCAAGCGCCTCCAGAAGATCTGCGAGGGGCTGATCGCGAACTACGGGGGGCGCCTCAGTTTCAGCTGCAACGGGCGCGTCGGCTGGATGAACCGGGAGATCCTCGCGCTCCTGAAGCGGGCCGGCTGCTGGCAGATCGCCTACGGCCTGGAGAGCGGCACGCAGCGAATCCTGGAGATCCTGGACAAGCGGCAGACCCTCGAGAAGGTCGAACGCGAGGTGCGCCTCACGCGCGAGGCGGGCATCCGCGTCAAGGGGCTGTTCATGATGGCCCTGCCGGGCGAGACGGCGAAGACGGTCTGGGCGACGGCGCGCTTCGCGGCGCGCCTCCACCTGGACCTCTTCCAGATCACCAAGTTCACGCCGTTGCCCGGATCGCCCCTCTACACCGAGGCCGAGGCCTGGGGGACCTTCGAGAACGACTGGAAGCGGATGAACATGCTCAACGCCCTCTTCGTTCCCCACGGCATGACGCGGCGGGAGATCGAGACGCTGTTCTGGCAGATCAACCAGTTCTATTACGGCCGGGCCGAAATGGCCTTCAAACTCGCGAGGTTCTTCCTGACCCACCCCCACCAGATCCCTCTCGCTCTCAAGATGGGCACCGAGTTCTTCACGCGCACGCTCAAGCACCGCTGGGCGGCCGCGAAGAAGGCCGGGCCGTCCGGCCCCGAGGCTGCGTCCGACCGCGAGGCCTCGGACTCGCCGGAACGGTAGGCCTGCTTGGGAAAAGGGCCCCGTCGGGCGGAACGCCGGGATCGCGGCGCGAGGCGCGGTGAGGACGCAAGGTGCGCTACGAGGCCAGCGCCGTCCAGGCCGCCGCCGCCCCGTAGGCCAGCGCGCCCGCCACCGCCGGCGCGGCCGTCCACCCCACGAAGATCTTGGCCAACGTCCGGCGGCTCAGCGCATGCACGCCGCGGACCATCCCGATGCCCGCCACGCAACCCACGACCGCCTGGGAGGTGGAGACGGGGACGCCCAGCAAGGTGAAGGCGTGCACGGTGAGGGCCTCGGCCAGGATCGCGACCAGGGCGGCCAGCGGGCCCAGGGCCGTGATCCTCGCGCCCACCGTCATCATCACGCCCCGGCTGAACGTGATCGCGCCCAGCCCGATGCTCACCCCGCCGACCAGGGCCCCCAGCGCGGGATCGATCTGCCCCGAGGCCACGAAGGGGCCCGTGGCGTTGGCCACGTTGTTCGCCCCGAGCGTGTAGGCGCCGTAGCATCCCGCCAGAAGGATGCACCAGCGCACGATCGTGTCGAAACGGCGCACGCCGCCAGCGTAGCGCTTCATCAAAGCCCCGATCATGCGGTAGAGCACGTAGGCGAGAAAGGCCCCGCCCAGGGGCGTGGCGGCCCAGCAGATCACCATCTTGGCCAGGGGCGCCAGGCGGACCGAACTGTTCCAGATCCCGATCCCGATCAGGGCTCCCACCAACGCCTGGGAGCTGGAAGCGGGCAGGGAGAGGAAGGTGAGAAGGAGCATGGTCAGCCCCGCCGCGAGCGTGCACAGAAAGGCCCACAGGGGGATGATCCGGCTCACGGCGCCGACGGTCTCCATGCACCGGGGCCCCTCCACGAGCGCCCCGACGAGGGCGAAGAAGGCTGTCAGGAGGGTGGCCGTCCGGAAACGGACGGCCCCGGACGCCACGCCCGGTCCGAAAACGTTCGCGGAGTCGTTCGCCCCGAGCGTCCATCCCAGCAGCACCCCCCCGCCGATCTGGTACATGGGATTCTCCGTCCTGAAATCCCTACCCGCCCTGTCCGCCTTGGCCACCCATCAGAACTGCCGTTTCACCACCATCAGGGCCATGCGGTCGGCGGCGTCCTCCATGCGGTCGGCGATGGAACCGATGGCGCGGATCGTGTCCCGAAGAAGGACCTTCTGGGCCAGCTCGATGTCCATCTCGAAGAGCCGCTCCAGGATGTCCCACTCCATCTTGTCCACCACGCCCTCGGCGGTCGAGACCTCCGCCGTGAAGGTCATGACCTTCCCCATGTCGCTGTACAGCGTCTCCAGCGCCTTGCGAAGCGGCCCGAAGGCGGAGACGGAGGACCGGGCCAGGTCCCGGACCGGACCCATGCTCTCCTTCGGGAAGGGCGGCTTCTCCAGGACGAGATCGTCGATCACGGTTTCGGCCTTGTTGGCCACCTTGTCGACGAGCTCGGCGAGCACGTGGTAGTCCTCTCGGAACACCGGGGTGTACGCGCCCTCGAAGAGGTGCACGACGATCTCCCGCCGGACGTCGTCGGCCCGTCCCTCGGCCCGGTGGACCTCCCGGCCCCGGGGCACGAAATCCGGATTGCCCTCGAGATAGAGGTCCAGCACCTCCAGGAAGAGATCGAGCGTTTCCTTGACGGTGTCGAAGTGCTTGAAGATCAGTTTTTCGACCTTCGCTTCCCGTTTTCCGAACGGCATGACGAACCTCGCGCGATGAAGACGGCGTTCTGCAAACGATGCCCGATTATAGAGCAGGAGGCCGGAAGGGAAAAGAAAAGGGGCCGGCCTTGCGGCCGGCCCCTTCGGGTTCTGTCCGTGACCGTCGTCTACTTGAGCCGCGTGAGCAGCTCGATCGATTTCATCCGGACGGCGGCGACCCAGTTGACGTTCTTTCCGATCCGCCTCAAAATGGGCGTCTCTTCCGCCGTGTCGGCGATGTTCCCCAGGCTCACGACGATCAGGGCCCGGAGCTCGTCGTTGCCTTCCTCCTTGAACTGTTCCACCAACGGGTCGATGGTGGTGTCATCGCGGAAGTAGGCGATGGACCGGACGGCGGCTTTCCGGATGGCGAGGCTGCCGTCGGAGAGGTCCTTCTTGACGAGATCGATGGCGGCCTGATCCCGGTTCTTGTGGCCGAGAAGCCCGAGCCCCGTGGCCGTCATCCACTTGAGGTAGGGATCGTTCACGGTCTCGTAGACCGACTTGAGGTACTTGGTGGAAGCCGGATCCCCGATCATCCCCAGCGCGACGGCCGCGTAGCCACGGGCATCGCCCCCGTCCCGCGGGTTCTTGACTTCCTGGCCGAGGTCCGGAAGCGCGGGCTTGTACTTGATGATCCCGAGCCCCACGGCGGCCGCGGCCCGGACGTCGGGCCGGTCGTTGCTGTTGAACACGTCCAGCAGCAGCTGGCCGGCATCCTGGTCCTGCGAGAGCCCCACGGCCAGAGCCGCGAACCCGCGCACCACCACGTCCTTTTCCCTCATCAGCGCACGGCGGAGGAAATCACGCACCACCACCTTGTTCGCCTCACCCTTCTTCATCTGGGCCAGGGAGAGCAGGGCGAAACCCTTCACGCCCTTGTCCCGGTCCGAGGTGTAGGCCCGCTTCAGGGCGTCGATGCTCGTCTCTTCCTTCCCGATGGTCCCCAGCGCCATCGCGATCGAACGGCGCACCTCGTCCTTGGTCGTCTTCTTGGCGAGACGCTTCTCGAAAAGATCGATGATGTCGATCTCCGTGGAACGGCGCCCGCGACGGAAGGTGATCGTGGTGGTTCCGATCTTGGCCAGGGCCGCGACGGCCAGCGCCTGCAGCTCCTCGTCATAGTTGCTCATGAGCACCGGGTACAGGGTGTAGGCCGCCCGCTCGTTCTGCAGAAGCCCCATCGCCAGAAGCGTTCCCGCCTTCACCTCGTCCTTGGTGTCCGGCGCGTTGAAGATGGTCTGCAGGGGATGGAGGTTCGCCGAGTTGTCCATCAACCCCAGCGCGACGGCCGCGCGGGTCCGGACGCTCTCCTTCTCGCGCTTGTTCTTGAGGATGCCCGTCAGGTGATTCGTCGCCTCCACGGCCCGGATCATCCCCAGGCTAAGCGCCGAGGCGCCCTGCACCGTTTGGTCCTTGTCCTTCAGGCCCTTGATCAGCGCCCGCCGGATCTCCGGCGTGTTCTGGCCGATCTTGCCCAGCGCGATGGCGGCGGCGGCCCGGACGTCATAGTAGTCGTCGTCGTCCTGGAGCATCTTCAAAAGCCTGCCCACCAGCTGCTGCACGGCGGGGCTCAGCGTCTCGATGCTCGACTCGCCCGTGGTCACGCCCGATTCCTTGCTGAACCACGTGTAGAGGAACTCGTGCCGTTTCCACCATTCCTTCCACGTCAGCACGTTGGCCTCGACGGAAGGAAGAGGCTGAGGCGTCACGTTGCCGCCCGTGCCGCCCGAGGGCCTCGGCTGGCCGCTGGGCGTCGGCGAAGGCGTCGGCGTCGGCGAAGGGGAAGGCGTCGGCGTCGGGCTCGGCGAAGGCGTGGGAGAGGGGCTGGGCGTCGGCGAAGGGGAAGGCGACGGCGTCGGAGACGGCGTCGGGCTCGGCGTGGGTGTCGGTGTCGGCGTCGGCGTCGGTGTCGGCGTCGGCGTCGGGGTGGGGGTAGGTGTCGGTGTTGGTGTTGGTGTTGGTGTCGGTGTTGGTGTCGGCGTCGGATTTGGCGTCGGACTGGGCGTGGGAGAGGGACTGGGCGTCGGCGTCGGTGTCGGCGTCGGCGTCGGGGTCGGCGTCGGCGTCGGAGACGGCGTCGGGGCCGGGGTGGGTGTGGGAACCGGAGCCGGAACCGGCGTGGGAGAAGGCGGCGGCGGCGCCGGTGTAGGGTGCGATCCCCCGTGGGCCAGGACGGTCTCGGCACCATACAGGAAGAAGGCGCAAAGACCCAAGAGCAGCTTACGCATCCCTGATCTCCTTAAAAATGCAACGTGAACGAGATTTTCTCTTCGCCTTAAACACCGCAAAGGTTGTACCAGAGAACCCCCGCGAGTTCAATGAAATTCCCCTGAAAGGCAGAAAGTTCAATCATGGATTTCGTTTCTTGAAGAAAACAGGGCCTTGAAAACAAATATCAATAACAGCACTTCAAACATCTTCAAAAAGAAAACCGACGCAGAAGAGGGAACAAGTGCGTCCCTCCGGCCTCCCCAAATTTCCGCGTAACTTCCAGGTGACATCGTTACGGAAATGTAACAAATTCTTCCCATTCCCCTCTCTCCTCTCCCACCAGGGAGAGGGCCTTTCCTCCCCCCTACCGAGGGAGGGGAGGCAGACCCCAGACGAGCGACAGGAACCGGCGACCCAGACCGAAGACCAGCTTCGCCCACCACGTCCGCCGCTTCTCCTTCATCTTCTGCAGGACGTTGAGCAAACTCTCGGCCGTGAGCTTCGATCCCGAACTCTCCGCCACCCGGACGCTGCCCCGGCTTTCCGCGAAGGACGCCAGCAGCTCCGACAGGTCCTTCACCGTGTACGCCGAGGCGGGCTTCTCGCCCTTGCTCATCTGGCGGCCCATCTCCATGAACACCGCCGAGGGTTTGGTTTTCAGGTCCTCCGCCAGCCAGCCGATGGTCCGCACCGCATGCACGCGGTTGTAGGCGAAGTCCACCGCGTCCCGGAAATGGAGAAGCGTCGCCACGTCCTTCCTCGAAAGGAAACGGTTGGACTGCACCTGGTACTGCGCGTCGGGATCGAACTTGTACCGGTACTTCTTCGCCTGGTCGTACAGCGGCGTCCCGGGAAGGATCTTGGTCATGGACACGGCGATCTTGGACGGCGCCAGCGCGAAGACCGCATCGAAGGTGGCCATGATGTCGGGAACCCGGTCGTGGGGAAGCCCCACCATGATGTCGATGGTCACCCCGCCCCCGGCGCTGAAACTGCACGGCCGGTAGAGGCTCGCCTCCAACAGCGACCGGACGTTCGCCTCGAATTTCCGGGGGTCGTAGACCCGGTTCACCGCCTCGATCGCCTTGGGATTGGTGGTCTGAAGCCCGATCTCGGCGAAGAAGTCGAGGGAGGCGACGCCGCGGATCACCTCCGGGGACAAGGTCTCGGCCCTCAGCTCGAAGGCATAGCGCGTTCTCGCGCCCAGGGATTCCAGATGATCCAGAATGGCCTTCGCGCGGCCGGCGTCCTGGTTGAAGTTGGTGTCCAGGAAGAGGACCTCGCGCACGCCGGCCCGGGCCAGGAGGGTCAACTCCTCCCGGGCGCGGTCCAGGGGAAACGCGCGGACCTCCTTGAATCCCCGGGACTCGTAGCAGTACGCGCAACGGTAGTGGCATCCCCGCGTGGTCTCCACCATGGCCCGCTTGTGTCCCTCGAGGCGGTCGCCGAAGGACCCCTCGAGGTACGGCGAGGGGACGGCGCCGAGGTCCTGGATGGGCGGGCGCTCCCCGTTGGCGTGGACCGACTTCCCGTCGCGCCAGGCGAGCCCCTTGATCTTCTCCGCCTCCCGGGGCGCCAGGTCCGGCCCCGTCTCCTTCAGCGCCATGAGAAGCCCGCGGAACGTCTCCTCCCCCTCCCCGAAGATCACGGCCTCGACGTTCCGGTTGCGTCGCAGCGCCCCCATCGGATCCGGCGAAACCTCGACGCCCCCGAGGACCACGAAGGGTTTCTTCTCCCGCGAGGAGAGCTTGCCCACCACCCCTTCCACCGCCCGGATGTTCCAGGAAAAACAGGAAAACCCGACCAGATCCGGCTCCGCCCGCATGATCGAGGCCGCCAACTCGTCCACCGGCGTCTCCACCGGATGGTGGACGATCTCCGTCTCCCAGGCGTCCTGCAACTCGGGATCCGCGTCGACGAACGCTTTCAGGTACCCGAGCGCCAGGGAGAGATCGAACCCCTCCAGGGCGAACAGATCGATGAGAAGGGCCTTGCGCATCTCGTCTCCAAAGTCTAAAGGTCGAAGTCCAGGGTGAAAAGTCGCAAACCCAAAGCAGGAAAGCCGCACCCACAGCGAGAGGACTCTCACGCAAAAATTTCACGGGTACGACCTTGGAGGGCGAGGGTCTCCCCGAGCCAAAACATAGCCGGCTCGCCGGCCCGTACTACGCCGATCGGCTCTTGCAAGGGCTACGTAGGGTCCTCCGTAGCTCTCGCAACCACCTGCAAGCGAAGGAGGAGAGGCTCGCCCTCCAAGGTTCGAGATGTTATCGATTTTCAACTTCCGTCTTTCGACCTTCGACCCTCTCCGAGCCCTCTGATTCCTCTGGTTCCTCTGATTCCTCCGGGTTCCCGTCGAGGCGCAGGAATTCAGCCTGCCCTTTCAACCTTCAGGGACCGCGGCGTCAAAGCCGCTCCCTCCGTTCCAGGAAACGGAACAGCGCCGCGCCGCCTCCGACGTAGACCAGGAGGACGACGGCCAATGCCCCCAGAAGGCGATGCTCCACGGCGGAGGTCTTCTCCACCCCCTCGATCATCCGCGTCACCTGCTCGAGGGAAGCCTCGGCTTCTCCGAACGAGCGGTCCTCCTCGAGGGCCTCCTGGAAATGCTTCCTCGCCCGACCCAGCCGGCCCTCGTCCATGGCCATCAGGCCGAGCCATGTCCACGCCCGCGCCCGGTCCGCCTGCCCGCCGCCTTCCCCGGCCAGGAAACGACGAAGCACGCCCTTCGCGCGCTCGTACCGCCGAAGCCCCGTCAATACGCCCCCGAGGGTGAACAGCGCGTGCCCGTAGTCCGGGTCGATCCGCACCGCCTCCTCCAGGTGCGCCCGCGCCTCGTCCACGCGCCCCTCGTCCCGCGCGCGGATCCCGAGCGCCGCGCAGGCCATGGAGGCGTTCCGGCGCGCCGAGGCCTGCAGCGCCGGATTCCCGGACGCGCGCTCCCGGGTGAGAAGATACGCCCTCCGGGAGGCCTCGTACTCGCCGAGGTAGTAGTGCGCTTCGCCCTGGAGGTGCAGCGCGCCCGGCCCGGCGGCGCGGTCCCCGACGTGCTTCCGTGCTTCCGCGATTGCTTCCCGGTACTGCTTGTCCGCCAGCAAACGCCTCGCCTCCGCCAGCGGATCCTCTCCGAGAGCCGATGCGGAAAACGCCGAGAACAGCGCGACCACGAGAAACGGCCGGACCAGGTTTCGAACGGAAACCATCATGCTATGTCAGGACTCCCCGACCCATGACCCATGACCCATGACCAATGACCAATGACCCATGCCCCCCTACTCGATCTCGATCCTGCGGCGCACGTCGCGAAAGGAAGCGTCCAGAAGCCTCTCCAGCGGCGCGCAGTCGTCCGTGAGGACCCGCGCGCCCGCCTCGGGCTCGTGTCTCGTACGGTAGTGGATCGACCAGCGAATCCGCTCCTTCAGCGCTTCCGCCTCCGGATGGGAGGCCAGGGCCGGATGCTCGAGTCCGGCGAGCACCTGGCCGGCCGTCGCGGGGGCTTTTCCCTTCCGGGCGTAGACCAGGAAGTTCATCGTTCCGGGAAGCCTCAAGACGTACACGGCCCCGAAGACCTCGGCCATCGTGTTGCGAATGGCTTCCAGGGCGGGAGACCGGCCGCTGAAATCGCACACGTTCACCGCCGTCATGCCCCCCGGTGCGAGACGGGTCCGGCAGAGCGCGAAGAACTCCTTCGTGACAAGATGGAAAGGGATGTAGAGCTGCCGGCTGTAGGCGTCCACGGCGATGAGATCGTACCCCCCGCGGGAGGTCGCAAGAAGCATCCTCCCGTCCATGGGTGCGGCCTCGAGGTTGCGGTTCAAAGGCCCCGCCAGGCCGAAGTGGAGGCGGGCCGCTTCCAGGACGCCGGGATCGATCTCGGCGCCGTCGATCTCGACCCGGTAGAGCGGGTCGAAGAAGGCGTGGATCTGCCGGCTGTAGATGCCCGCCGCGAGCCCCACCACGCACACCCGAAGGCGTTCGCGATGCGCCGGGTCGAAGTGGAGGGGAACCAGGTTCAGGTAATCGTAGTAGTTGCCTTCGGTCAGCACCTTGCCCTCGATCATCAGGGAATGGTACTGGTCGCGCCCTTCGTTGAGCGTGAGGAACCGCTTGCCCTCCTTCTCGTAGACCCGGACGTACTGGTAGGGCGATTCCGTCTCCAGAAGCGTCTCCTCCCCGGGATGGACGGCGCGTCCCGAAACGAGCAGGCCCAAAACGGGGGGAAGGACGAAGAGCCAGACCAGGGTGCGCCGGCGCCCCTGGCCGAAGGCCCAGGCGCCGGCCCCGGCCGCGACCGCGAGCGCCCCGCCCGCGAGCGCCAGCGCGGGGCGAGGCCCCGCCGCAGGAATGAGCACGAGCGTCGGGAAGAACGTGCCCGCGATGCTGCCCACCGCCCCGAAGGCGTTGACGGCGCCCGCCGCGCTTCCCGATTCCTCCCGGGACCGCGCGAGCAGCCGCACCAGAAAGGGCGGGACCATGCCCAGCACGAAGACGGGGGGGACCAGGAAGATCAACGTGGCGAGAAGGGAGCCGAAGAGGTTGATGCGGAAGGAGTGCTCCGCGATGATTCCCTGCGGCACGCACAAGGCCGCGACGGGGGCGAGGAGGGGCGAAGCGACGCCGGCGCCGACGCCGGCGCTTCCAAGCAGGATCAGGAGGAGGGAGAGACGGGGCGTGCGGTCGGCGACGCGTCCGCCGATGTAGTAGCCCAAGGCGAGGGAGGCCATGAGCGCGCCGATGACGTTGGCCCAGACGTAGTTGGAGGAGCCGAAGTAGGGGCTCAGCGCCCGCGCCCCGGCCATTTCCAGGGTCATCACCCCGGCCCCCGCGAGGAAAGCCAGGAAGAAGAGGAACGGCCGTCTATACGCTTGCATGGACATGTCGCACGCGCCCGGAACCGGAACGAAGACTCATGACGAATGGCGCCACCCATGACCTGTAAGCAATGACTATACCAATTCCAGCTCCGAGGGGCACAAGGTTGACTCCGAACCCGGCGAAAACCCGGCTTCGATCTTCCGCGAGGAGAAAGCAGATTTACACAACGTAAGTCCTCTTTACAAACCCTTTGGTTTTTCCCTCCGGCTTCGGAGAGGTTCGAACGAGATCGCCTTTCAACCTCTTTTCGACAAAGGAGTTAACCCGGATTATTCATGAAAACTACTGCGGTCGCCGCAAGCACATGATCTGCTTCGTCGCTGCGACGATTCCGGCCCTCACGTGGCGCTTTGGCCACGCTCCGGACCGGAATCGTCTTGCT
>Ga0180434_10006669_pt1 | contig 13213 bp, 3 predicted proteins | sample SS_ome_7_FD_132453 | JGI IMG/M metagenome (GOLD analysis project Ga0180434, IMG submission 132453) | Hypersaline lake sediment archaeal communities from the Salton Sea, California, USA - SS_1_D_2 metaG | ecosystem: Environmental > Aquatic > Non-marine Saline and Alkaline > Hypersaline > Sediment... | reverse complement strand
CAAAAATGTTTCAACATCCCTGTTTTTTGTCCTCATGGACAAAACAGAATCAAGCGCATCTTTGAACTTTTTCGGGCTGCCGGACTGCTTAGCATACTCCTCGGCTTCCGGAGAGAGGCCACGAATACTCCGGGTACTGTCGGCGGAATCCGCTTCGATGCTGCTGCCTGAACTATCGCCGAGAAGGGACCCCAGCGAATCCTCGTCATCGCTCTCCACCTCCTGCTCAGGTGCCTCCGCTCTAACCCACCCCCGGTATACCCAGCCGGTTTTTTTATCGGGTGTTGATACATGATACCATCGGCTCTCAAGGGCAATGACATTGAGCTTCAGTCCGACGGGCAGGGCGGCAACGGTATCCGAAGACGACCGGCTTTCAGCCTTCAGCTTCGCACTTGTGGAACTGACCCACACGTTTTTCGGTCCTTCCGAAGATTGAGAAGCTTCAGCGATTTGATAAGCTTCCGTATTTTGACAGCCGGCAATTACAAACAGGATGGATATGAGGATCAATCGTTTCATGCAATACCTATGTTTCGGGTCTAATTTAGTGACTGGGTTAAAAACCGTTTTAAGATATAATTCGCTTATATATTAATTAAAATTAAAATTCAATAATAATCACCGGATAGGGTAAAGGCTCCCCAGTATCCGGGATGGGGGTACCTGTTTTTCACATGCAGGACAGCAAGGCGGAGACTGTCCGCCTTATCGTGGTTACGATATCTCCGGTAAAACGCTTTCGTCAGAACAGCCGTCGATACGTCACTGACCCTCCAGAGACTGGATACGATGGTATGCGTTCCGGCATAGAAAAATGCCCGGTTAAGCCCGATCACGTCATCTCCTTCGGTAACCCTGCCGAGACCTGTCTGGCATGCGCTTAAAACAACCATGTCGGCCCGGATATTTAACCCGAAAACTTCGGACGTCTCCAGGTTGCCGTCCACGTTCTCCCCTTTTGACAGCATAATGGCTGAGAATAACGGATTAATTTCATCAAACTCCCCGTGGGTGGCAAGATGTATTATTCCATACTTACTGATATTTTCCGTCACCCAGGATTCCGATGCCTTCTCCCCCGTAAGGACCGTGATATCAGGAAAATTCCACCGGATGCTCTCCACCTCGTGCTCGGCAAAGGGAAGGTCAAGCGCCTCTGTCCCTAAATCCGGATTGCCTATGGCCAGCACTTTAGTATTTTTTGATGCGGTCCGTCTGGTCTTGGTATACGAGTAGATGCTCGCGCTGGGAAGGTAGAAAATCGAGAAATCATCAACAAGGTAACGGGTGCCGTTATAGAGTGTGGCAAAAGAGAGATAATGAAGCGGACCGTGGGGTATTATCCCGAGCTTCTTTTCTTTCCCGAGAAGAGGCGCCACGTCCCTTATCAGCTTGTCATAAAGCCTCTCCGACTGCTCCTTTAACGGCTCGAGGTTCTGTATCCTTCTCCGGAAATCAAGAATTTCCAATTGAAAGGATTCGGTTTTAATAGGCGTCCTGACGAGTTGTATACCCCTTTTTTCACTCTCTGATGAAACAACCCAGCAGAAAAGTTCATCGGGGAGGATATAGTAGGCCAGAAGAACAACACCTTCATCCAGGTCGGCAATAAACGACTCCGCCTCAAGCGGCACGACTGAAACGAAAGATGCCAGTTGAGGATTTTCCGCCTGGATATCAAGCATAAGATCATCGTAATCGTTTGCAAGACGTTTCAGCCGTTTTCCATAAACATCCTTTTCTTCTTCATTCTTTGATCCGGAAAGCAGTCGTTTGGCCTGGTCGATTTCTTTTCTTAAAAATGCCTGACGTTGAAACAAGCTGTTTTCTTTATCGGTTTTCATTGATATCTGCCGATTTCCGAGGAGGTCGATAAAGTTCCTCGCCCGCGATCGCTCGGCAATTTCAAATGCCTCCTCAACCCTGCCCTTGTCGGCAAGGTGCTTCACCAGCGACTGATAGACGGCAAGCTTGTTGGCGACAAAGGACTCTTTCAGCTTGTCAATTTTCAAGTCCGCCCGCATTCCCTCAATCTCGTCCACGGCCTGTTTTAAAAGTGTTTCTGCTTCATCGCCCTGATCACTAGTTTGGCCGGTGAGCTTAAGTTGGGCGAGACCGTATAGCGCCCGCCAAGTTGTCTCGGAAAGAGACATCTCTCGGGCGAGGCGGAGCGCACTGTCAAACGCCTTTTCAGATTCGTTCACATTTCCTGTTTCTGCAAAGGCCATCCCGAGGCCTAAACGCGCCTTGGCCTCATTTACCCGGTTGCCGATTTCATGTGATATGGATACCGCCTCTTTAAACAGGGGTAGTGACTGCTCCGCATTACCCATCCGGAGTAGCGTCAGGCCCTTGTTTCTTAGATCATAGGCGATAGCCCACCTTGATTTTATTTCACGGTCGATGGACAGCGCTTTGTCAAACGCATCCAGCGCATTCTGATATTGTCCCGTCTCTCTGAAAACAAGTCCGATATTATTATACGTCGTCGCTATTTCATCTCTTCTGATTTTATTTTCATCGGCAATGGTCAGCGCATGGTTCAACTCCCACATGGCTTTTTTATTGTTCCCAAGGGCCCACCATATCAGGCCCGAGGTGTTTAACGCGAGAACTTTCACATCCGGCATACCGTATTCCGTGGCCATTTCCAAAACCTTTCGCTGCATCCTGAACGCTTCTTCATAGGAAGCCGAAAACCATGCACTGTTCGCTTTTTCCATTATAATCTCGGCCATCAGCCGCCGGCTGTGCGGTATGGATCCGGCAAGGCCTTCGGCTTTTTCATAATAGGTTTTCGCCTGATCGAAATCGCCGAGAAACCTGTAACATCTTCCTATGTTAAGCAGCGACTCGGCAGTTTTGAGATGGTCTTCGCTGTCTTTATAGAGGCTCAAGGCTTTTTTATAATAGGTAATCGCAACCATATACCGGTTTAAACGAAGGTCGTATATTCTCCCCATATTTCTATACTGGTCGGCGGCGATATCAAGCTTGTCTCTCTGTTTTCCGGAAGCGGCGGCGGAACCGAAAAACATAAGGGCACGCTCATACTCGGCTGAATTTTCCAAAACCGTCCCGAGGTTCGCCATGGCCGTGGTTTTTTCCTTTTCCGCCTCCAGAATCTCAAAAATCTCAACAGCTTCCTCCATTACCGGAAGCGCCTGGCCGTAGTTTTCCATTTTAGCATACAGCAGTCCCTGATAAAGCAATGCCTGGGCATGGTCCGCGGTGTCGGGTTTTTTCCGTGCCAGCTCTTCGGACAGCATCACTGCGTATCGAGCCGACGTTTCAATATCTCCCGCTTTGTAAGCACTTTCGCGGACATACCGGTATAAAGAGCCGATGTATTTATTATAGCGGTTGTTCTCGTGGGCAATTTTTACGGCGTCTTCAAAATAGCCAAGCGCCCCTTGAAAGATTCCTTTGTCAAACAGTGCTTTTCCCTTTTTCACATATGCAGCAAACCGTTTTGACGCAAACGCCGCCGCTTCTTCAGGATCCATTCCCTTGTACCCTAAAAGAATCCAGTTGTCGGCTGCACTGTCTTTTCCGGGGGCGGTTCGGGCGACCGCATCAAGGGCGGATGCCGTCTTGTATTCATTTAAAAATGCGCTAACAAACGGCTCACCTCCCGATCCTGAAAAGGGCACCAAAAGAGAGGGGCATCCGTAGATAGCCGTCAGGTGGCCTATCAGGAAAATATCACCGGGTTCAGTACTGGTCATGACCGCCAGGGACAACCCGTGCTTGTTCATCATATATTTTTCAATCCGCTGCCGCCCCGCCTCGGATGAATCAATCACCGGATCATAGGAAGACCGCATGCCTGCTCTCACCGGGACAGAGCTTGCGATGTGCGCCCTTTCTCCAAGGATCAGGGTATTCATGTTCACCAGAGGTTCGCTGATACCGTGGTATCCGCCGGGGAGGCTGCCGGCCGGGGGCAAAGAAAACACATTGTTCTTGAACGGCTTCCGTTTGGTAACGGACCGAATAAAGTGAGCCGAGTTGAATGCACAGGATCTGGCAGGCGAAAATACTTTCGAATCCTCACATACGATATATGTATAACCTGTTTCGTCAACACCTCTCAGGGCTTCTTTATAAGTCCCATGTGATGTCAGATCGACCCCGCCCTTGTCTACAATAAACCGATAAACGGATTTATCCTCTTTAACTCCCCCCCGGGGGGCAACAGAAAAAAGTCGAACCAGAATATCACCATCCTGAAGCGCATCCATGACATCCATTGCTTCGAATAGTTCCGGCCCCAGCAGACAAGACATGCCGGCCGTGGGGTTCCCGCTTCCCGATAAAAGCGCGCCTCTTTCCTTTATGTAGAGTTCAGAAAGCCGCCGGTACTCTTTAGTCAATGCCTCTGCCCGCTCTTCATTCACAGGACGACCTGCTGCTTTTTCACCGGCAATCGCCGCAATATCTCTTGCCGCCATCTCCGCATGGGAGGCCACACCAAGAAGAATGAGCACCTGTCTCCTGAGATCATCGGGTATCATACGGATAATCTCCGGCATTTTCTCAAAATCATTACCGGTCTTTTGGCGGACCAACTGATGTTCCTCTTTAATCCGCTCCCTGATATAGTCCCTTTCACCGCCCTTTGCACCTGAAATTCGATTTTCAAGATCGTTCAGGAGAATGAGTCGCGGATATAGCTCCATGTAAACATCCGGGCTTGCTTCACAAATTGACCTGAAAACAAAGGCGGTCCTGTTATATCTCTCCAGTTCTGACAGATATTCCGCCATATTGAACGCGCCTTCCATGTCGCCCCGGTTCGCCGGCCCGGTCACAACGGCGCTGAATGCTTCTATAATTTCGAAAGGGCGGCACCCGGCCCTCAATATGCTTACACGTTCCATCGCGGCGAAAGCCTCGTCATATCGTCCCAAACCGGCAAGACCCCGCCATTCAAGATCGGGGAACCGCCCCTTTCGGGCCGCCTCAATTGCAGACCCGAAGCTCTGTCCTGCGCGTTCACTTTCCCCAAGCCGGAGGGATGCATAAGCCATGTTCAGATAAAGTGTTGCCGTAAGTTCCAGCTTTTGTCTTGCGCTTTCGAATGATTCCTCCGCAAGTGTTTCCATGCCTCTACGAAAGTGCCTGACGGCCTTTCTCATCGCCTCCATTTTCCGGGCGGCTCCGGTTATCCCGTCTGAACCGTATTCGCTGATATCCATCCAGAACACACCCATGGTGTTATGGTAGATCGTGTTGAAAGCATCCGGGGATACGGTATTCGAAGCCCCGAGGAGTTCGGATGCCGTGTCATCCAGGTCGGACAATAGAATCAGGCTTTTGTTTTCACCGCCGGGATCCCTTAATAACGCATGGGCCATATTCAACACATTCAGGGCCGTACTCACCCTGTTTTCCATTTTCAGGCAAAGGCTGGCGGAACGGTTGAAGTATGAAAATGCCTCATGATACTTCCTTTCGGAAACTGCTATCAGGCCCGCCCTGTGAAGCAGAAGTGATACGCCGAACAAGTCTTCATCCGCTATCTTCTCGTCTTCTTTGTAACCGGCAATCTGCTTTTCCAGAAATTCCTCCGCCATCCTGACTTTTCCCAGTTCCAGGAAAATTCTCGATGTGAAGGCTTCTGCCAGTCGCTTCTCCTGGTCAACCGAAAAACCGTGGCCGGCTGATGTGGCCCCGGTTTTATCCAGTGCCACCTGGAGATCGAGGTTAATCAATCCCTCCCCGGCCTTTTCCGTTTTTTCCGCCACTCCGTATGTTTCGGCGAGATTCGATGCCTCCATGAAATTTTCTGCAGAAGACATCAACAGCGATTCCTTCTCCTGGCCGAACACGGTTTCCGACTGACGGTACTGGTTATAAGCGACGGACCTCTTGTTAACGGCAAGATTCTGTGTCAGCCCGAGTTTTTTATTTAAATCGTATGCTTTTTCAAAATGATCCCCCGCCTTCTCCCATGCCCCCTCTTCCTGAAATGCGAGGCCGAGCCTGTCCAGTATTTCAACCCTTAAACGATCCATTCTGACGGATTGCCCATCCCTGTCAGAAGACACGGGAACCGTCATCGCCGATTCATTTTCTTCATCATTCAGCAAGGCAAGGGTTTTGGAAAAGGCATGAATACTTTCGTTGTTTTCGCCGGTCTGGAATGCCGCCATTCCCAGCCTTCTATAAAAAAGAATTTCCCTGTCCCTGTTGTAAAAGGGCCGTTCCATTCGTTGCAGTTCTTTGTATTTAAAAAACGAGTTTTGATACCGTCCCAATGAAAAGTAAGTATTCCCAAGATTTAAGAGAAGGTTGGCGGCGTTTTCCGGGTTGGCCTTCGGGTTATTTAAAAAATAGGCTTTCTTGTAGCTTTCAAGGGCTTTTTCAAGGCTGCCTTCCTGTTGATACACCGTTTCAAGTACTTCGAAAACATAACCCAGCGTCTGGTGAAAGTACTCGATCTGCCCATTCATGTTGACGGCGCGAACCAGCATCTTCCGGGCCTCTTCGGCTGAACTTTCGGTGTTCAGGTAGGTAAGGCAAAGTCCAACGCAATAAACCGCCACCGGATCATCGGGATTGTCTTCAAGATGCGCCCTGTAATCCGCCAGTGTTTTTTCCATAATATTGAGGGATGCCGCACATTTTATATAGCCCCGGTGCGCTTCAACAATGGAATCATCGTACTCGACAAGCTCCTTGAATCGGCTCTGGGCTGCATATACTTCCCCCAAGTTGTAGAGATATTCCCCTGCTGCTGCAGACTTGTTGATATACCCCTGTCTCGCAAGCCTTCTTATATTATCCTCGGCCGGCCTGAGATTGATTTCTTTTTCGTAAAGCTTAAGGGCCTCCCGGAATCTCTCCTCCCGAAATAATATCTCTGCAAGGGAAAAGCGGGCTGCCGCCGTCTGTACCGTTGACTCGGGAAATTCATTGAGCACTCGACGGTAGACATCCTTTGCCGGCTCCCACCTGTCATCGGCAAAATAGATATCCCCTGCCCTGTTAAGGGCGCCTGCTGAAAGAAGGGGAGCGGAATCCCTGTTATCACCGGCGATGCGTATCAGCAGGTCAATCTTTTCATTCACATGTTTATGCTCCATACCGGACATGGTTTTATTCAGTATCCTGGCAACAGCTGTTTGGGACGGCCCGGTCTGCTCGGGATAATTATGGATGATTGACATATAAATCGGATGTACCTGTTCACCAATGCCGATACTTTCATAAATCTCCGCCTTCAGGACCAGTGCTTCCGCCACCTCGGCCCGTTTTGCCAAAGGGTTTTTTTCTATCTTTTCAAGAATGTCTATGGCCTGGAGCTGCCTTTCAGCTATTTCCAGCTTTCTGAGCAGCATCGCCGACTCAATGCCCGCCCGCGTCGAAATTATCGGATACCCCTTATCCGGCAGTCCGTTCATTATGTTTATGGCTTCTGATACGATTCGTTCCCTGGCCATGCTGTCGGCAGTCTCCCCCATCTTGCCTTCCGCTTCCAGGGCGTTTAATTCTATATATGACAGGGATGAAAAAGGTTCCGCGTCCTTATAGTTACTATATACGTGGTTAAACACCCTGGTTGAGGCGCTTATCATTTTCTCTTTTCTATACAGTTTTCCGATCCGGTACTCCGCCCTTGCCATATGACCCGTTTTCGAACCCGGCTCATTGATGAATTGTTCGGTCACCGCCCAGTACATCAGTATCGAGAGGTAAGGATTGGCTATATAGGTCTCCAAGACTTCGGCAAATTCCAGTTGCATGTCGATATTTTCCTGCCTGGGAACCATGCCGTTCTCCGGAAGGGACCAGACATTGGGAATTCCGGACAGCCTGTCTGAAATATAAAAGAGTCTCCCGTGGGAAGCCAAGGGATTTGCAATATAGTCATCTTCGGGCAGCACAGGATAGACCCTGAGGTTATCGTCATGAATATTTACCCGGTATACGCCTGCTATATCCTTAGTTGACAGTATACCATCACGATCCGTATCCCTTCCTATTCTTGAGAAAAACACCGCCTTTCCGTCACCGGACCATGACGGGGCGAAGTCGATAAAAGGGCCATCCGTAATAGTTTGACGCGTCTTTGTTTTTGTTTCAAAGACAACTATATTTCCCGACGGATCTTCGTCGTAGCTTATAAAGCATATGGAATTCCCGTCCGGCGACACCGAAGGGAAAGACCCGTCACACCCGGTCTCCAGGACAGAAACCTCTTTGCTGTCACCGTCAAGGTCTAACCGCACAATACGCGGGTGTGTATTTCCGGGTTGCTGCCGGTGAAAATAAAGCATATCGCCTGACGGACTGAAGCATGGTCCGCCGTCGGCGGTGCGCCGCCCTGTAAGGCGTAACGGCCCGACGCCTTTATTATTGAAATCAAAGATAAAAATATCACCTTTTACATCGTGACCGGTTCCGGTGTAGGCCAGGTAACTGCTGTCGGAAGAAAAAGCGGGGTCCGTCTCCACTGACGGGTCGTCGGTCAATTGTTCAGGAAGTATCACCTCCCCCGGATCTGCGGACAACCTCCACAAATCGGTAAACCCTCCCCTGTCGGATGCAATCACCAGGTATTTCCCATCCCTTGAAACCGCCATTGACAATACCGGATTGGTCTCGGCCGAGATCTGAACCGGGAGTTCGATGTCTCTGACATCCCGCTCAATCGACACGGCATTACACGGCAGAAACAACCATAAGAAGAGAATTGCTCCGGCTATTCTTTTACAGTCCATGTTCCATCTCCAGATTCCACCTTGTCTCCAGGCAAAGCGTTCTTTGCATTCATATCCGCAAACACCTGCCTGATTTTCGGCATATCCTCATCTGACAGGGTTTCGTTCATATCAATGACGCGCTGCATTATCGTCTCCCTGGCGTGATTATTATGGGACACAATGGAGTTCAGTTCATCCCTCGTTATCCCTTCCGCAAAGTCCTGCAATTTTTCCGGCACGGATGCTTTATCCATGCCCAGCACTTCAATCAAACCGGACCGGTTTTCTCCCACCCACCCCAGATCCTTGAACCGTCTCATATCATCTGAATGGAAATCAATTATCTGCATGGCCTCCAGGGCATCTTTTCTGCCCTTGCTTTTCTTGGGCGGTATTTTCATTCGGCCGTTCTCATCCACTCCCCGGACTGATGCCGCAAGGAGCATCTCCCGGTCCAGGGCATTGTATGTACCAAGAATTTGATTTTCCAATGTGGTCCGCTCACTTACCACTTCAACATTTACTTTTGCGAGGGTACACCCCTGGATTATCATGATTGCTATAAGGACGATTCTCTTCATTGTTTTATCCTCTTTATTCGGGGTTTCCAGCCGTCAGATGGTTTTCCCCCAGTTTAATTGCGGGCGCAGACGCAATTTCAAGCAACTCTGCAACAGGCTTCAAACCGGATAGCCGGCCGGTATACTTCTCAATTCCGGGCAGATTGGCAATATTCAACCTGTCCAGAGCAGGCAAATCGATCTCCACACCTTCAACAGAAATTGCGCCCCCCATGGACAGATTGCCGTCAGCAACCTTCAGTTCCGCCCATTTGGGTGACCCTTTTTGGAGCAGCCGCCTCTGGGCAACAATGGCTTCGTTACTTTCATAGGGGTCCAGGGAGTATAACAGGCGTTCAAGGGCGTCGGAGCCGATATGGGTAAATATCAGGTGGCTTTCCATCGTTCGAAGAAACCGGTCCATATCATCTGTAATGGGAAGGGTCAGCTTTAAATGTCCGCTCACCTCTGTATCTTCCGTCCCGTCACGGCGATTCTGCCCGGGCAACAGGGTATTGAAATCTATTCCCGTGTAATTAATGTCGGCGTCTAAAAAATATGCCCCCCCGCCCTTTTCTGTTCTGATTGACCCGGAAACCGTCCCGCCCAATATATCATTCTGAAAGTATTCTATTGCCGGCAGCCCATCCTCAAGATTAATATCCGCTCTGAGTCTGTCCACACGAAGCGGCACGGGCCCCTTTTTAATGTGCATGGAGGAAAAACCAATGGTCCGTTCCGGGTGAAACCGGTTCTTGGCCTGGGCATAGGTCCACCTGCTGTTTTCCAAAGAATCTGTGGCTACAGGCAGTATTCCAAAGGCATTTTCCATGACCACCGAAGACAGAGGCTTAATCTCCAGGTCCTGAGCGCCCCTTTCCTTTTCGTTTGCAGAAACGATTTGATATGTCTTTTTGATATTGACCCTGCCGTTGAAATCGTTGACGGCCGCGATGCCATCCACCCCCAAATCTACCTGTGAGGCGTTAATCCAAATCCGGGCGCTCGCCATCTTGCCGGGCAGAAGCCCCAAGATGACGCCTGCCGCCATGTCACCGCTTACATCCAGATTATTTTTCAACACTCCGGCCTCATCCATATTTTTTATTCGCAACAGCGCCTGTACGTCGCCGCCTGCTGTCGCCAGCCACGCCTGTAAGTTTTTTTCGCGCCTTTTTTCAAGTATGTTCTCCGCGCCAAAGAGGTTTATGTCTAAGGATTGTTCGATTGAAAATGGCTTCAACAAGGCCTTTTCGCTGAGGCTGATTCTCCGAAGCCCGTCATGACGACCCGTTAGCTCGATATGAAGATCTGCCCCGCCATCCATGCCTGTTTGCCGGGGAATCGCGATATCTTTTACTATAATATGACCCTCCACCACGCCGGCATTCTCTTTGCGGTCATATTCATAGCCGATCAGCGGAGATGCGGTTATGGGCCCCGCGGAAATCATATTTTTATCGTCGAGGCTCACATGGGTCTTCATCCCGTTTACAGACAATCGTATCCCCGCATGTTCGATAAAGGACAGCGCTTCCCCCGAATCGATCCCGGAGATTGACGCCAGCAGTTTTTTCTCCTTTGCATTGGGAAGCCTTCCACTAAATTGCCATTTTAATGCGGCATCTCCCGAAAACGCCGTCTTTTCCCTGTAACTGCCCGGCAACACTTCAGGTATTTTTCCGAGGTTGAAATAAAACGCTCCGACGCTTTGCAGCTTGGTTTTCGCCGCATCCCGGATCGTATAGTTCATATCAGCGCTTACAAAATCTCCTATGGTAAAATTTATTCCACCGTCTTCAATATCAAGCCGTCCTTGATGATAAATTATCCGGCAGGGCCTGAACCTGATGCCGGCATCGGCATCCAGTCGGCCCATGGACTTATTAACCAGGGTAATGGAAGGTGTACGGACGGCAAGTTCCTGCAGCAGGAGTTCCATGTGCGCCCTGGTTTCCATCCGGTATTCGGCACCCAGTTCCTGGGTCAACCCACGGATATTCAGCTTCCCCGGGATATTCACACGGCCTGCGGTCAGTTCGGCTTTCACGCCGGCTTTTAATGGAAAAACATCTTTAAACTCCGTTTCGATTTTCTTTAAGGCAAACGACACGTCATGGACGGATATCACCTTGTCTTTTTGCCTGAACTCAATACCCGGCAGATCAACCGCCAGCCGTTTGATATCCAACCGGTTGCCGTCGGCCCCGGGCCCCCCGGTAAACAAAACATCTTCTAACTTTAAATTCGATATTCCTTCCTGAGATGTATGGTAAAATTTCAAGGGCATATCAGGCGGCAGAAACGCGGCTGACAGATCATGAATCTCTTTAAGGTTCAAATATACGCGGGCTACCGTGGCATTCACTTTTGGTTTTCCGGATGAGACCTGTGACACCAGGGCGTTCCACTCTATAATTCCCTCGCTCATGAATTGTACACGTCCATCCGAGATTTCAAGGGTGCCGTTCGCCAAATCAAAAACCCCTTTATTTTTAACCGCCACATTCAAGGGGCCAACGGGTTTATTCCTTATGAACTTTCCGGAGGTCTTCAACCCTTCGACATGTATTCCTGCCTCGAAATCAATCCTTTTCCGGTCATCTATTTTTGCCGCCAGGTTGCATTCCATCCTGCCGTCCACCTTAGTGTCCTTAAACTCCTCCGGCAGAAAGGGCTTCATGGTTTCAATAATCTTGCCGGGAAAAATACCGACCTTGCTTTTAACTCCATTTCCCGCAAGGTCGCCTCCGGCGTTGAAGTCAATTCCCGGCACAACGCCACTGATATCCAAGGACAGATTCTCCGGTCTTAATTCCTCCGGGCTTTCTCCCTTGTTTTCCATTGACAAAAAGAGGCGTATGGGAATGGGGTCGTTCCTGTTAATCCGGACGCCGGCATTTACATTTAATGTTACGGGGTGTTGATAAACGGATGGGATGTCGAGGTGAACGGACCCGTTGTCCAGTTCGATATGTTTTTGACTTATCCGGTCATCTGCAGACAAAAAGATTCCGTCAAGATGAATTTTAGCCACTATGTCCATCGGAATCGAGATACGTCCATCTCCCTGAATCGCCTTTGGAGGTGACGTTTCTTCTGCTTTTTTTTCTTCTTCCGGGATTTTTTCTGATAAGCGTAAAAGGGTGTCGAGATTGCTTTTGCCGTTCCCGTGGCGGATATAGTTGAAATGGATTCCATCTACTTCCACATCCAGGACAAGGCGCCGCCCGAGCAGTCCGCCGAATCCAGGCCGGACAGATGCATGTTCAATCAAAATTACCGGTTGCCCGGAAAACGACGGATCATCTTCCACCAGAATATGTTTCATAACAATGCCGCCATTCCAGGACCAGGACAGCTTGTCTATCCTTAAACCCCTTGTCAGGAATGCCGCCGAATACCGCTCTAAGTATCCCTTAACGGCAGCTGTAGAAACGATGGCCGGAAGAGAGATCAGGCCGGTGATAAAGATTGCGGAGAAGAGTAGCGTAAAAACGATAAGTAACGGCAGTATTTTCTTTTTGAATTTGCGTTTTTTCGTTGTTCGTGAACCGGTATCCATTTCCAGTAGTGCCTCATAGCACCCATTTCTCGATCATTTCAAATACGACTTCCCGCTTAATGGGTTTTGTCAGGTAATCATCCATTCCGGAGTCAAGGCATCTCCTTCGATCCTCTTCCTGTGCATTTGCAGTCACTGCTATAATGGGGACACGGCTGTTTGGCGATGGCTGCGCTTTTTCCCACTTGCGAATAGCTGCTGCTGATTCCATTCCGTCCATTTCAGGCATTTGGACATCCATCAAAACCAGATCATATCTTTCGGGTTCCGCTGTATAACAGTTCAATGCTTCACGTCCATCATCGGCGGTCTTTACACCATAGCCGGCCTTCGTAAGCATTATCGTAGCCAGTTGTCTATTCACCGGGTTGTCT
>Ga0180434_10006668_pt1 | contig 13214 bp, 9 predicted proteins | sample SS_ome_7_FD_132453 | JGI IMG/M metagenome (GOLD analysis project Ga0180434, IMG submission 132453) | Hypersaline lake sediment archaeal communities from the Salton Sea, California, USA - SS_1_D_2 metaG | ecosystem: Environmental > Aquatic > Non-marine Saline and Alkaline > Hypersaline > Sediment... | reverse complement strand
GAAAGACGATGGCCGAGAAGCCATAGCTCTTCAGCAGGGGCCAGGCGTAGGTCAGGAAGTCGAGGTAGCCATCATCAAAGGTGATGACCACCGCTCGGCCTGGGAGCGGCCGGCGCGCTACCATCGCCGCGCGCCACTCCTCCAACCGAACGCTGTGGAACCCAGCGTCACGCAGGTACTGGAGCTGCTCCTCGAAGGCCTGGGGCGTGACTGGGTGGCGGCGGGCCATCGCAGGCGAACCACTCAGCGTGACGCGGTGATACACAAGGATGGGGAGCCGATCGGTAATGGCGGTCTGGACATCACCGTTGCCCTGCGGGGAACCACTGGGCGAGAGGACGTGGCGGTGGAGAACTGTCCGCACCCGCTTCAAGAGGTGAAGATAGATGCCCCTCGCCCCCGCAGTCGGTTTCTGCACGCACCCAGGCAGACGCTGGATCAGGTCCGGCGCGTAGACCACACGCGCCGGCGGCTCGCCCGGTTGGGGAACCTGGACCACAGGTTCGCTAGCGACCTCGGCGGCTTCTACGAGCTCACGGACAGCCGCCACAGGAAGGATCGCTCGCCGGGAGGCGCTCGTTCCAAATACCTCGGGGGTGCGCCGGCCGAGCACCACGCTAGGCTCGCCGGGCGACAGCACACCCCCGAGAGCACGGGCCGAGCCCGGCGCGTCCGGCCAGCCTGGGAGCGGCGCGGCCTCAGAGGCAGCGGCGGCCAGACGCTCGCGGAGCGATTCCGGGCCCGCCATAGGCTGGCCGAGCAGGCCCTCGCGCACAGCCGCGCGGCAGAGTTCGAAGCCACTGGCGCTTGTAAGCGCTGCCCGTAGCTCCTGGGCACGCACGATATTCTGCTCAACAGGGACGGTCACGACCCCCAGCGCAACTCCACCCACCGTCAACACCACATCAAGCTCATGGCCGGAGACCTCCAGGTCAGGAAGGTCTGCGCTGACCTCGACTGTGAACCAGTCGTCGGCGGCACAGCGTTGTGCGGCCGCCTCTTCTGACGCCTGCGGGTCGTAGAAACGCTCGTTCGGCCAGTCCGGTCGTGCCCAGATCTCCTGCAAGAATACCGCCCAGCCTACTCGATCGTGTGCCTCCGGCCAGAACGTGCCCTCGTTCTTGTGAAGTCTTTCCGCGAGGCGCAGGTCTCCCCGCCAGAGCGACAGGCTGGTCGGTCCCCGCTCCACATTGAGACCACGATAGACCGTGCGCTCGAAGAACCGGCCAAGAATCGGCCAGGCGAACTCGGCCGCGATGGCATCGGCAAGGATGTGGCTGGGTACAAGTCCATCGCACACGGGGAGGTCGATCGTGCCGATGCGCGTTCCCTCGAGCTCGACGGTGCACTGGAGACGCTCGACTGGCGCGGGGAGAAGAATGTCGGAGATCGGCTCTGTGACCTCGATCCGGACCGCGTGCGTGGCCCCAACGGTCAGTGGCTGCGCAGCCGTTGAATGCTCCAGGATCAAGCGCTCTAGAGCAGTGCGGGCGCGTCGAGCCAACCCAGGAGCCTCCGATTGCTCCTCGAGCGCGAGCAGGAACTCGTCAATAAGCTGCTCGAGACTAGGCCAGAGCTCGGCCCAAGCAGCAAGCGTCTGGCATCTGCCGAACGGCACAGCCCGAAAAAGGCCATCAGCGATATCTAATGGATCAAGTCCTGGGTACCGGTCTTCTTTGACTGCGTTGAGCAAGGGCCGGGCATCCTCACCGCGGCCGAGAACAAGGCCGGCAGGCCAACAGACCCAGTTCAGCCTCACAACGGGGAGATCCTGTACAGGCAAGCCATCCGCATGAGCAGGATCTGGGTTTAGCACGCGCGGGTCAGACGAATGCCCAAGATTGATCACGCGCAGGCCATCAGTGAGAGTCTGAAGCGGTGTGCGGCTCGAAACCGAGCCCGGCCGCATGCGGTAGCACCCAAGCACCTCGTGAATCGCACCGAAGCGGGCACCGGTACGGGCGATGCGTTGCCAGAAATCAAAGTCTTGAGACGTACGAAAGGAGGTGTCGAACCCCCCGATGGTCTCGACAAGCGACCGACGGACAACGCAAGCGAAGAGTGGAAAGGGACAGCGGCGCGCAAACACCGCAAACAGGTCGCCCGACTGGCGGCACGGCTCCTGGTCAATGAACTTGCCATTGAGCGCGACACGGGTCCAGCCACAGTAAACGGCGTCGAGCGTAGGGTCGGCAAGCAACGCCTCTGTCATTCGTTTAAGGTGGTGGGGAAGCAACCAATCATCGGCGTCGAGAAAGAGCAGCCAGTCGAAACGGGCTAGACCAATACCCGTGTTCCGGGCTGCGCACCCACCCATCTGTGGCTGGCTGACAACACGGATCCGGGCGTCACCCTCCGCAAAGCTCGCGGCGATGGCTGCCGTTCCGTCGGTCGATCCGTCGTCAACGACGATTGCCTCCCAGCCCGAGTAGGTCTGGGCAAGGAGGGACTCAAGCGTCTCGGCGATTGTTTCCGCCGCGTTATGCGCCGGTATGATTACAGATACGTTCATGCAACTTCCCTCGGGACTTCCAGCACCCCATTGTGGTCAAGGCTGAAATCCCAACAACTGAGATACGAGATGCTCCCAGCGTAGACGGTCGAGCACAAAATGATCATCCTCATACTCCAACTCATACCATTCAGCCATCATCGCCGACTGGGCGATGGCGAGGTCATCTAAATCCCCAGACTCAAGCTGGCGCTTATCAAATAGCACGTGCGAGATACCAAGCTGGTGCATCGTCTGAATAGCCTGTCGTTCCTGACCCCGTGTTGCCCCCCAAATGGCTGCATGGGCTATTGTGGCATCGCTGGCAATTCGGTCCCGCTCACTATAGAAGTGGTCGCCGCCGCTAAATGTGAGCACACACGCGCCATCGGGAAGATAGGTATTGATATGGCGCCAAGCAGTGTAAGAGGGCACCTTTCGGGCCAGGTAATCTTCCCGGGGTTCGCGGCCAACCACCACGCCCAGCGGCACTTCGTGTACTACGTGGGTGAGCCAACCGTCCCACATTACCCGGTCCCGTTCATGCAGCGAGGTAAAGGGGGGTAGATTAAGCAGCAGCAAGCCGGCCACCCCCCCGTAGGCAATCGCTTTACACCATTTCAGCCCCCGCAGCAGTTCCGCCAGTCGCCCGCATGCCTCAGCGGCCAACACAGCCAGCAGCGGTGTGACTGGAACCAGAAAACGCATTTGAAAACTGCTGACCGGTGAGGCCCAAAGGGCGATATAGGCCAACACAATAGCAACCAGCCAAAGCGTAGCTCCAGCGCGGCGGCGCAACAATAAAGCCGGTAACAGGAGTAGGAACATGGGGCCAAGAGTGCCACCATAGCGAGCGGCATGGACGGTCATGTTCCAGGACAACAGCAGTAGATTCAGCGGAGTGCGGGGGTCGCCAAAATGATTTTCAAAATTAGTCAGCCCCCGCTCTGTGATGTCGCTCCAACGCTCAGGCGGAAACGCGCCAAAAACGTTGTACAGGTCTGGGAAAAATGGGTTGCCGGCGGCGAACCAACTCCGCATGTACCACGGGAGGGGCAGCAACAGGCTCAGCCCAGCCAGCAAAATGGCCGGGGCCAAGGCATGGCGCAGATTGCGGTCCTGAAGCCAGAGCCAAAACGCCAGACCGCTCACGGCCAGGACCCACACGAACAGAGCAAGATGCTTGGTGGCCAATGCCAGTCCCAAATTAAGTGCTGCCAGCGCCAGCCATTGCCAGCGTCGCCATTCCACATAGCGCAGCAGCGCATAAATAACCAAGCCAGTGTGGAAGGCAAGCGCCAAGTCAATATAGGCTGTCGTTGCTTCCCAGAGCACCGTAGGGACAGTGACAAAAAGCGCGACGGCCAGCCAGGGTGAGGCCAATGGCATGAAACGGCGCGTCAATTGATATGTGAGCAATCCCGTTAGCAGCAAGCAAGCGAAGTGCAGTAACTTGGCAGCAACGGGGCCACCCCATATCATGCCCCCGCTAAAGACCAATTCCCAAGTGAGGGGGTAGAGCGAGATGTAATCTACGACGGTATCTACCGGTCGACCTTGCTCCAGCCAAAGCTTAGGCAACCAGAGGTGATACCAGAGGGCGTCCCACTCAATCTCCGGGGCCAGCCCCCCCACGAAGGCGATCAGAACCGCCAGCAGGGCAATCGCTTGCCAGACCTTATCTCTGACACGACGACGCGCTGTGAAGACAGATTTGACCAACGTCTCGATCTTCTGCCGATCGAAGCGTGTCAATTGCCAGCCGAACCCCAGACTGCCGCCCAGCAACACTGTAGCCAGGAGAATTTGCATGCTTATCGGATAGTAAAGGCCCAGTACGGCCAGCCCCAGCGAGAAATACGATACCGCCCCAAGGCCGACAGCAGTGTGATAGAGCAATCCTTCACGCCAGTCTTCTGGGTGCCAGCGGAGCAGCCGGCATATGCCTATGCCTAATACCTGTGCAGCTAGTAGCACTAGCCCAGCCCCAAAGATGGCAGCCAGCGCCCGCGTCAGTGCCTCTCCGAAGGCGGGCAGGCCCCAGGCTGAGGGGCCTGTCGCAAACAAGTGCCAGAGTGGCAGAACAAGAGCCAATGAACGATTATCTGCCACCCAGGCCGAAGGACCTACTGTAAACAGATGCCAAAGCCGTTTATAGTAGACCATCAGCAGCACCACGGCCCAAAGCAACCAGAGCGCCGCCAATATGCGCTGACACCAAGCACGGTAAGTTACAGCCAACTTTGTTAATACCATTCTCTATTACATTTTTACTTCAGCAATTTTGGCTTCCTGCCGTGGCGCAAAGTTCTAAAATTTCTCACGGGAGAGTCTCTTGGATAGTATAGTGCCTGGCCTCTAATCCCTGGTGGGCGACGGTGACCTGCTTGGCGTGCGCCCGTGCTGCTCTGTAAGCCAGCGGACTCAGCAGCGCCCCTGCCAACTCGATGGCAACCAGATGCCGTGGAAACTTGCCCGGCCGACTTAGGCGGTGAAAGAACCACCGACCTAGCCAGTGGCGGACGGCAAAACGCAGGATCGAACGTCTGCTCACGGTACGGTTGCGCGCACAGGTGAGCAGATAAGCGCCGAAAGAGCGGCCATTGTTGTAGAGCAACCGGCGCAGCGAGGCAAAGTCTCGCTGACGGATATGCCAGACCAGCGCCGCTGGCTCGTAGACGAGGTGGTAACCCCGCGCGACAAGGCGGTGGAACATCTCGATGTCGCCGCCGCCCCCGCTGGGCGTGCCGACACCGAGCGCTACATCGAAAGGACCAATCTCGTCAAAGAGCTTGCGGCGGAAAGCCATGTTAGATCCGGCGCCAAAGTCCCTCGCCGACAACAATCTCCAGTTCGTCAATCCGTTCCGCCGAATAGTCTGGCGCCGGAGCTCGCGGCCCATCCCGTAGCTATCCTCGAAGCGGACCTGCGCTTTTGTTTCCAGTTCAGCCGGGACGACGAGCCCGGTCACCGCCATCACCTCCGGCTCTGCGAAGGCGTGGGCAATGGCTCGCAGCCAGCCGCGATCCGGACGCGCGTCGTCACCGGTGAAGGCAATGATATCGTAGCGCGCCTCAGCGATTCCACGATTGCGCGCCCAGTCCAGGCCGGGTCTCTCCTCACGGACGTAACGGACCGGAAGGCGGGCTACGAGCCGAGAGGTATCGTCGCTACGCGAGGCGTTGTCCACGACGATGATCTCATAGTCCGGATAATCAAGCGCCAAGAGCGCCTGGAGACAAGGCTCGAGCAAGTCGGACCGATCACGGGTGCAGACGATAACGCTGATCGGCGGTAATGGCGTGCTGCCGGCCGCTCTGGGGACGATCAGCTCCCTGAGCACAAGCGGCAAAAGCTTCCAACCAAGCTGTTCGGTGATAGCCTCGCGTAGCCCCTCGGCAGAGACAACTGGCTGGTGCACGGTTATGCGGATCCATCCCACAGGTCGCCCTTGATAACGCACCAGGACGCGCAACCTATCGTATCTCTCTATACCCCAGACGGGTTTGATCCCCTCCGAGAGTTCAAAATCAAGTATTTTCGTTGGCATAGACAGTCTCCGAAGACTGAACTGAAGACTCAGCAAACAACCGATCAGCGTCTATGGCTTTGCCCGCCGCGCCCTCTAACGCCAATGCTCTGAGCAACGGCCAAGCCAAGTCAGTTGCCAGAATGGGACGCAGGTGGGCGCCGCGTAGCCGCTCAGCACCCGGCTGCGAAGGAATGCGGCCCACAGGCCATGGGCCGTAGCGGATACGGGTGCCCGCTGGCCGCTCCTTGTCCAGGCGCCGCTCCGCCGCCTCTAGCCCCTCACGGAGATCAAGTTCGATCTCGTGGACACTCTCATCGGCGCGGACCAGGCCATACTGCAGAAAGCTGGCCAGTTCCCGCCGGGTTCCCAATTCCTCCGCGACCCCCCGCCAGTACCAATAGTCGAGCAGTTCATCTAAGCGTCGGCGCCAGCGACTGCGTAACCGCATCCACTCCAAAATGTCGAGGGTGCACCGGAGGCTGGCGGCCAGTCTGTCACCACCCTCCGGCCAGGCAAAGGCAAGGAAGCGCAACCTACGACTCAGGGACGACCAAGGTTCCCAAAAGTGAGCCAACGGCATGGATGGGCATAACTCTGGGTAGCGTCGCCCGATCATCACATCGGCCCGGCCCTCCTGGTATTTTCGTTGGAGCGAACGGTTGAGATCACTTGTTTCATGGTGGTACCCCAGTGCATCGGCGGCAAAGGTGAGGGACGCACCCGCTTTGATTAAACGGACTCCCAGTTCGTAATCCTCGTGACACCGAAGAGCGGGATCAAATCCGCCTACGCGGGCGAATAGCTCTGCTTCGAGCGAGAAATTACCGCTGAGTAGATTCCAATAGCCATAGCGATGGCCGGGTTTGCGCATGGGCTGGAACATCGCCTCCAGCCAGACCCAAAGCCCGGTGCGGAAAAAGTCGGTCGGCTCCTGGATAACAGGAGGTAAGTAGCCGATGACCACCCGGTCTGGCTGGCGGGCGTGAGCTCGCACGTGTGCCTCAATCAGAGACGGCGCTGACTCGATATCATCATCAAGGAAGATAAGGAGCCGCCCCCTGGCTTGGGCTGCCCCCTGGTTGCGCGCTACGGACGGGCCCTGGTTCAGTTGCTCGATCACGCGCAGGGTAAATGGCGCTTCGTAATGACACAGCATTTCTGCTGTCCCATCAGTGCAGCCATCAGTCACCACGATGATCTCTACCTGTTGTAGGGGGTAGGTCTGGGCACATAGAGCATCGAGCGTCCGCTGTAAAGAAATGCTACGATTGTAGGTCGGAATAATGACAGTGACGGTTGGTTCAACCTTCATGGTTGTATAGCCTCTTCAGTCGTCTACGAGAGGAAAGGTAAGCCCAGGGGCCGGTAGCACAGCCGCGCAGTTCGGCCAGGAGCAAGTCGAGTGGTATGCTGCCTGGCCGCTGCAGGAGCGAACGGACCAGCGCTGGAAGCTGGGTGTGCCGGAACCAGCCCCAGGCCAGCTTGAGCACCGTCAGCTCTCTTTCAAACAGCAAATGACGGGTCCAGAGAGCGTAAACCCCTACGCCATAGCCGTAGAGCGTCTGGCGCAACTCCTCCCAGGTGCGTCGGTGGCGATGCCAGTTCAGGACCGCTGGGTCGTAAACGATACGGTATCCGGCGGCCAGGATCCGCGAGAACATCTCGGTGTCTCCGCCTGAGCGGGTAAGTGTCCCAGCATCAAGGGCTTCATCAAAGGGGCCAACAAGTTCTATTACGCTGCGACGAAAGGCCATGTTAGCTCCAGCACCGACGCGCCCTGCTGCCAGTGGGCTGATCCTCTTCTGATCAAAGATGGTACGTCCGAAGCCACGGCCAAAGGCGCTGTAGCGCTCAAACCATTCCTGAGCTTTGGTCTCCAGTTCCAGGGGCATGGTCAGCCCGGTTACGCAGAGAACGAGTGGATCGTCGAAATTACGGAGGAGGGCGCGCAGCCAGCCGCGATCGGGCACGGTGTCATCGTCGGTAAAGGCGACGACCTCGTGCCGCGCCTCGCGCAGCGCCCGGTTTCGGGCGACATCCAGACCGGGGCGCTCCTCGCGCACGTATCGGACGCGCCCATAGCCCTCCACAAGGCAACGTGTCATCTCAGTTGATGGACAGTTGTCAACTATCAGCACTTCCTGTCCGTCGTCGGGCAGACGCATGATCGCCTCCAGACAACGTCGCAAATCCTCAGGCCGGTCGCGGGTGCAGACTGCCACCGTCGCCGTTGGAGGCGCGGCGTTCGTTGCCCGTGCTTCCTCCCACCCCAACCAGTCATGGAGCCAGCGCTCCCAAAGGGTCCTACCTGCAGCGTCCACCAAAGCATCGCGTAACTTGGCGCCGCCGATTCGCCCGCCGATGACCGGCAGCACCACCTGGCCGACAGGATGTCCACGCAGCCGGATCAGAATCAGTGCCCGGCCGTAGGATCCTGGTACAGTGATAGCGGGAGGAAGGTGCTGAAGGTCAAGGTCAAGAACCGCGGTAGGCATCGTCACTCAGCGAGTCTGACAGATGAGTATTCCATTGGTTGGCTGCTGCACCGATGGGCTTCGCGTCATTATTACGGAGGCTCTGTCTCCACATTGATGCTTTACCCATATCCATTTTCTTCCACATAGATGAGCTTACTTCCTTGCTGACTGAAACGAAAGTCTATAGGGCGCAGTTCCGGCAGAGCTTCGCAGATCCCGGGGTGCCGTTCTGGCGGCGCGTAGAGCAGCAGAAACCCTCCACCGCCTGCCCCCAGGATCTTTCCGCCGATGGCCCCTTGCGCTCGGGCCCGCTCGTACCACTCGTCAATGCACGGTTTGGTGATGCCGCTGGCCAGTTTGCGCTTCTCCATCCAGCCGGTATGCAGCACCTCGCCAAAACCCCCCAGGTCGTTGCGCAGCAGGGCGTCTCGCATCTGCTCGGCCAGGCCGACCATCCGGCGCAGGCTGGTCCGTTTCTCCTCGTCAGTTAGGGTGTTGTGGGATTGCTCACGCAGAATGTCGTCGGCATTGCGGACCAGGCCAGTGTAGAGCATCAACAGCCCCTCTTGCAATCGCTGCCAGGTTTCTGGAGCACAGACTATTGGATCAATGAACACACTTCCATCGGAATTGAAACAAATGAACTTTAACCCACCATAGGCGGCGATGTACTGATCCTGCTTGCCGATGGGCTTGCCGCAGCGCTCGATCTCGATGATACACGCTTCGCGGGCCAGCCGTTCCGCCCCGGCAAAATAGTGCCGGTAAGCATACAAAGCGTTGAGAAGTCCCACTGTATAGGTGCTCGACGAACCCAGCCCCGTCCCTCTCGAAGGAATATCCGAGATAGATGTAATCTCGATTCCCCTATCAATCCGAACCAGCTTGAGCGCCTCGCGGATCAACTCGTGCTTCAAATCGTCAACGTGGCTCACAATCTCTGTCTGCGAATAGCTGGCACGGATCTTGTCATCAAACTTGGGATTGACCGTAATATAGATGTATTTGTTGATGGTTGTGCTCAGCACAGCGCCGCCTTCCTGGTGGTAGAAGGCGGGCAAATCACTCCCTCCACCGACGAAACTGATCCGCAGCGGCGTTCGTGAGATAATCATGTTGTTACTAGCCCCCTCTTTTCCTTGCTCTCTGGGGAAAAAACAATGTAGACGTTCGTTATGACTATCTACAGTATAATAGCTAAAGGTTAGAAAGGAGTAAATGAAAAGTTAGAGTTTGGTAAGAAACGCCCCCCTGTTCAGCGTATGCCGTCAAAAGAGGAATCTCTTCCAAGCCATCAAGAGGGGCACGGAAGGATTCCTGAGCAAGAAGGTGAGATCCAAGGCTCTTCGTGGATTCATTGAGAGGCGTCATGAGGGAAATAGAAGAGAGTGAGCACTCAGCGCAGATTCTGAGCGCCATAGACAACCAACGAGCTCCATGGGAAATGATTTCCTCACGGCGCTCGCTCATTCCAAGTCGAACCGCCAGAAATCTATTGTCAAACGATGGGGAAGGGGATCATACTGACAGAGTAACAGCCTCCACAGCCTGGTCAACTGGCGCTTCAGAGTTCAAGAGCGCCTGGCGAGCCACTGCTTGGGCAACAGTCTCGGCCAGTTGCAGGGCGCGCAAGCCATCGCTGCCTGGCACCTGGCTGGGGCGGTTCTCACGCACACAGTCCACGAAATGGCGCAGTTCCAACATCAGGGGCTCGAACATGGGGACGTGGATGCGCTCAATGATGCTCTCCTGACGGTACTTGGTGATATTGTGATTGTCAAGATATTGGGGGAATGTCCGTCGGTGAACCAGGACCGATTTGTTCAGCAGATCAGCCTCGACGTAAGCGCCTTTGGCGATCACCTCCACTGTTCTTACTTTCTGCTCTGTAACCCGCGAGGCAAACAAGGTAACGACAGGGCCATCTCGAAAAGAGAGATTCGTCACAGCGTGGTCTATCCCCGCGGTGCTGATGGAACGTCCCCAGGCGCTAAGCCCTTCGATGCTTGACCCCACCAGGTCTACTGCCAGGTCGAGGTCGTGAATCATCAGATCGCGGATGACATCCACGTCGGTGTTGCTCAGATCGAAGGGGCTGAGGCGACGCATGGTAACACCGATCAAGAGCATGGCCTCGGTAACATTTTTTAGTTCGAGGAAGGCGGGGTTAAAGCGCTCGATGTGGCCCACCTGAAGCACCAGCCTCCGCCCCTCGGCTATCTGGATCAACTGCTGCGCCTGCTGAACCGTCTCGGTGATGGGTTTTTCCACCATGACGTGGAGGCCCTGTTCGAGAGAGACCTTGGCCAGATCGAAATGAGAATCCGTGGTGGTGGCGATCGTGACGGCATCCGTTTGGGGTAACAAAGCCTGATAGTCGGAAAAGTAAGTGGTTTCGTAGCGGTCGGCGACCTGGCGTCCACACTCTTCGTTCAGATCGGCTACGCCAACTAGTTCGACGCAAGGCAGATTGGCACAGACCCGGCAGTGCCGTTCCCCCATGACCCCAGTGCCGATGACGCCTATGCGTACAACTTCCATAACAACTCCCTCGTTCTATGACTTTTCAACAAAGCGCCTCACTATGAATATCTGTCAAATTGACCAGAATTTGAGCACATTCTAGATTTTTACCTTGGGCTCGGCGTCGGACGGATATGGTTAACATCCGAGTGAGCAGCAAAACATTCACGAGGCACACATGAATTGAGGAGTTAACCCGAGACCTTCTGTAGTCTGTCGGATTTCGTCCTCATAGATTGGGTTCATCACGATCACCACATCCGGCTGATCGTCTCGCAGAAACTCGGGGGGCACAACCCGCTGCCCAGTTCCGGCAAGATACATGCCCTGCTTGCGAGGATTGATGTCAACCGCATACACAATCTGGTCTTGCGTCCCGAGCGCGTTCAAAAAGGTCACCCCTTTAGAGCCTGCCCCCCAGATTACCGCCCGCTGCCCTGCACGCGCAATCCGTTCCAGATTGCCTCGCCAGAACTGTAGCTTGCTACGATATTGATCGGCAAATGCCGCTACGTCACGGGCCATCCCTTCCAGGTCATCCCAAGAGTTATGTGCAGAGTATGCCAAACCCTGCCTGGGCAAAGCCTCAATGCAGAGAAACTGTCCTTCGTACGTCTCACTCAGGTCACAAATGCCGAACCCACACGAAGTGAATAGATAGGAGAGCGAACTGGCACCAAAGTACGAGCAATGTTCGTAGATCAGATCCCAAATCCCCAGATCCCTCAGAGTAAATAACACGTTTGGAACTTCAAAGAACACGACCGTCCCAAATCGGCCCCCTATCGAATGGCGCACACTGCTTAAAAAGTCACGGGGAAACTGGATGTGCTCCAATACGTGCCGGCAACAGATGAAATCCGCCTCATAGCTGGCATAGCGCTCCGAGTAGAAATCCCGAATGAAGGTAATCTGTTCTGCAGTCGCCTCGGCGTTTTGTTCAGGCACATAGCTTGGATCAAAACCCACTCCCCGATTCTCGCCCAATTCACAGAGCAACCTCAGAAAATCGCCTTTCCCACAGCCAATCTCGATGATATCCTTGCCCTGCAAATTATAACGGTCCACCAATCGTGCCGCCAGTAACTCAGCGTAGCTTTGAAAACGCGGGGAAAAGTGCAGCGAGTTTTCATAATCCTGGGTGTATTCCATCAGCTCCGGCTTGAAGGCCAGATTGAATATATGTCCACAGTGCCTGCAAAACCCCAGCCGTATGTCTCCCTTCGGAGCCCGGATGGCTTCATCCCGGGTTGGCCAAAGCAAGTTGCAATGAACAGGTACCTGGCAAATTTCGAAGAATACAGCAATGTCTGTCGAATGACAGACAGGACATTGGCTTTTCTGGAAAGTGTACTGAGTGTCCATCATTGTGCTTTGCAAAGTACGTCAGGGTGAGCCCTGAACAGTGATGAGCGGTAGGAAGATTTGAATCTCGTCCTGGGTAAAGGTGGCCGTAACTGCCTTGTGGCCATGCATAGCCAATTCCTCAGGGTTGTTATCTCCTGACAGGTCACCATCCCAGCCAGTGAAAGTCCAGCCGAGGTCGGCAGTGGCGGTCAGTGTGACCACCTGGCCGTAAGTGTAAGGCGGATCGGGTTCCACAGCGACCTCACCGTCTCCGATGGTGGTGACCGTCAAGATGTACCCATCCTGATCAAATGGACCGGGAATGACGACTACATCGCCAAAGCTGGCATCCACGTGATGGGCCAGCAGCAAGAAAGAACCATACTGAGGACCCGACACCCCCTGAACCGTAAGATCCCAGGCTGAAGGTTCGGGCTGACCCTCCTCCCAAACCTTGAGACCATAATCGCCCTGACCCGATATCGTCTCCACACGCATCTTAAAAAGGTAGGGCACACTATAGGCCAGTTTTCGACCGCTGGTATCCTCGGTAAGGAGGTTGCCATAGTTGCCACCTATCATCATCAAGCGGTCCCCCAGGGTGTCCTTCCGCCAACGATACCACCCCAAAGCTCCGATTGGATACCACCCAATCGTAGGCTGCCAACCTAGCCAATCATAGTGGCCATCCCAGCGCATGAGAATGCCCACACCGGGACCACCACTTGGATAAAAATAACCGGCCGGGTCAACCTCATGGATCGTGATGGGGACGATGACCTCATAGTCATCCCAGGACGCGTCCATGTCACCGATGGCGACCAAACGATCATAACCCATTACT
>Ga0180434_10006667_pt1 | contig 13214 bp, 7 predicted proteins | sample SS_ome_7_FD_132453 | JGI IMG/M metagenome (GOLD analysis project Ga0180434, IMG submission 132453) | Hypersaline lake sediment archaeal communities from the Salton Sea, California, USA - SS_1_D_2 metaG | ecosystem: Environmental > Aquatic > Non-marine Saline and Alkaline > Hypersaline > Sediment... | reverse complement strand
TATTTTCTCATCAACACTCTGGAATTCCCCCCTTTCAATCGCTATGCCGACAAGAGCCGAAGTAAAGCTCTTTGAGACTGACTGCAGTGTGTGCAGCTTGTCTGCCTCCCATCCGTTAAAATAATCCTCTAAGACGAGAAATCCATTGCGGATAATCAGGAGGCTGTGAAGCCTCGGATATTTCCCCCCTTTTTTTATAAGCTCAGTGAGTTCTGCCAGTATATCCGGATTCAGCCCCTGATCTTCCGGTCTGGCCGTCCTCCATTCAAATGGTTTTACACTGTGATTTGGCTGGCCCCTCGCATTCTGTACAGGTAAAAACAGGGGACATATGAGGAATGCAAAGAACAACCCAAACAGCATTACCGATCCACTTCGATATGCCTTCATCATGCATCCTTTCTTTTACAAAATATTGAATATGACCCCTTTATTCCTGTTTCACTCGATTTCATCAAATACTTGCCCTCTAAGAAACTTCGATACCAAAAATACACATAAAAACAGTTCCAGTCAATAGAAAAACCTATAGATAAGAGAAGATATCATAAAATCAGTCCAACTGAAGCAGAGAAAGTATTGAAAAAATAAAGAGAAAGATGGTGGGCGATGCAGGATTTGAACCTGCGACTTCTACCCTGTGTAAGTTAGACGGGAAAAACAGAAAGCGCAGAAAATAAACAATTTCCCCTGTAAAACGTAGGAAAATCAGGCTTTTCGGATTGCGATATTTTTTGATATTTTAACGGATTTCTATACTTTCCGCGATATTTTTGGGCACAGTTTGGGCACAGTTGATAAATGTGATGGCTTTAAAAACAGCTTAAGTTTCTGCTGTCGGAATAATGTGATTTTCTCTCAAATTCACCAAATTTCCACCCTAGTAGCTATAAAGAGCTATGCTTGAGGATGACGTGGGCGGTTTGCTCAGTTGGGAGAGCGTGGCGTTCGCAAGACGGTAAGCAAGGGGACGCTTAAGTTGTTAGAAACAAGGGGATTGCTAGTAATATCAGTGACTTGCCTTCGAATTTCCTTTCAATTCCAATACCATAATTTCAGCAATTTTCAGTCGATTTTGTCTCTTATTTGGCGCAAGGGAGGAAGTTATCCCTTTAATGATGATTTTTTATTTTTTGGATATATTTAATCTATATAATAGTCAATATAATAATCAAAGCTTAGAAAGTGGAAGGTTGATGAAATTGAAGCCAATGGCTGGCCATATGAAAATATTGATCCTTTAAGGTTATTAGGATCAATGTCCAAGAATTTCAGATATATAAAGTGAGATAATAGAGATTTAGATCACAAATCAATTTCTTTCTTTACTAGCCAGAAAGAAATTTTCTGAACCAAGATTTAATCCGGCCTTCATATCTTTTCACCATAATTACAGGTATTTTAGAGTTTTTTGCCACGCTTTGAGGGATAGTTCCAAAGAGAAGCCTTTTCCATAGAGGAATATTTGAAGCTCCAATAACCAGAAGGCCAGATTTTTCTGATGCTCTAACCAATCCAAGCTCTACAGAATCATCTCTTATTACCTGCTTATGTATCTTAATTCCTTCTAACGAAAATCCTTCTAAAGTGGAATCAATTAAGTCTAATTGTTTCTTCTCTTCAACCTCACTGGAATTCAAAGGTATCACTTTTACAATTTCTATAGTAGAACTAAAATGTCGAGCCATATCTAAGGCCAGCTCTAATCCTAAAAGAGCATGGGGCCCCCCTGCAAGGGGAACCAGTATCTTCTTTGGCGATCTCATTTCTAAGTCCTCAGGGAATCTCACCACTGCTAAATCAGTTGGAATTTCTCTGACCACAGGATCCAAAATTTCGCCTAACAATTTGTGTTTTGTAAGCGTATAGCCTTTCCATCCAACCATAACTAGATTTATATTGTTTTCATAAGTTGCGTCTATTATAGCTTTGTCAATTCGATGTGCAATGCGTACCTCGGTACAAAATGGAATTTTTTTTGGCCTGAGAAGGCTTGCCCTCTGTAATATTTGCTTATTCTTTTCAATGACCTGTTTTCCGCCGCTAATGAGAGTAATGTCTGGGATACTAGCAACGCTGAGGGCCAAAATTCCACCTTTCCTTTGTTTTGAGATGCTTGAAGCGATCTTCAACAAAGGTTGAACTTCTTCTTCACTTCCTAAAGAAACTAATATTCTATAGTGATTGAGACTCATGGTTTTTTCAGCAACCGCTATGCGTGATGATATTCTGTCCTTTTCCTTATGTCGTGAGTAGCCATAAAAGATAATTAAACCACTGACAATCCAACCTATGGTGACGTACCAAGCTGTGGGACTATAATTGAACATATAAATAGCCAGAAACAGCTTAGTGACAATCCCCATGATAGGAACTATTGGGAAGAGTGGCATTAGATAGCCTCTGTCAAGGTCAGGGCGACTTCTGCGCAAGTTGATAACAGCGAAGTTAACCAGGAGAAACAGCAATAAGAACATGATATCAGCCGCACTTGCAACATCTTCAATAGGCAAAGCTACTGCCATTACCGCGATAAAAATCCCCGAAAGCAGAATCGACCAGTGAGGCGTTTTTTTCTTAAGATGAATGTGTCCGAATATGTCAGGTAGATTATGGTCTCGGCCCATGGCAAAGGAAACGCGGGAGGATGAATAGATAGTAGCATTCAAGGCGGACATGGTTGAAAACAATCCACCGACCAAGATAATTAAAGCACCATAAGGCATAAAATACCTGGCAGCTTCCACTAGAGCTGTTTCCTTATGTATGCCGAGGTATTTCCATGTCGGGATCCCTCCTCCCTCGATGGCGCCAATAGATACAAAGGCGATGAGAATATATATTGGCACAACTATTAACAGCGAAAGGAATATAGCCCGAGGGATATTGCGCTTTGGGTTCTTTACCTCTTCTGAACACTGGGCAATAATCTCATAGCCTTCAAAAGCAATGAAAGTCAAGCCCATGGCGATGAAAACTCCACCCCAGCCGTTTGGCATGAAATCCTTAAAATGATTTAGGGAAACAGGATTTTTAAAAATTCGAATAAGTCCAAAAGTAATAAATAACGCAAGTACACCGATTTTTAAAGCGGCTACAAGTACAGCGGCTGAACCTGTTTCTGAAGCACCTTTTAGGTTTATATAACTAAATGCGAATACAATAATGACAGCGAGTATTTTTGCCAGTACTTCAGATGAAAGTCCGAAAAGGTTGAGATGTACTTCCTTTAGGATGTGGCTGAAATAGGCTCCGAAACCCAAACTGTAAAGACTGCATGCAACCATGTGAGCGAACCAGCTCATCCAGCCTGAAATAAAGCCGTTAGGCTGGGGCAAACCCTCTTTCACCCACAGATAGCCACCGCCTGCGTCATGAAATGAGGAGCCGAGTTCAGCATAAACCATTGCTGTAAAAATAGTGACAAAACCATTTAATAAAAAAGAAAGCATTAAAGCTGGACCGGCTGCTCCTGCGGCAATTCCGGTCAGTACAAAAATACCAGCTCCTATCATAGCTCCCACGCCTATCATCGTGACGGGCAACAATCCCATATCCCGGCTGAGGGTTTCCCTGGGTTGGGCTTTTTGGAAAGTTGGTTTAGATGACATGACTCGGTTTCATTCCTGTTTCAGAATCTTCTGAAAAAATCAGTTATTGTTTTTTTTTTTTACAATCATCACTGGTATTTGCAAACGTCGAATGATTTTTTCAAATAAATTTCCCTGCTTGGATCGAGGAAGAATGCTGGTCCACCATGCTGATTTATATGCGGGTAGAATAAGCCAGGTGTCTTCCCTCACTTCCTTTAATATTCTGGAAATGATTGAATTTTGCCCAGACTTTGTCTTTTTCATACTGATTGAATCTGGTTTGGTGTCAAGTCTATTCAAAGTTTTTTCACATAATTTCTCAATATTTTTTTGCTTTAAGTTATGTAAAATAGTCATTTTTTGATCATATGCTTTTGCTAGGATACATGCTGTATCCACTGCCAATGGAGTGTGAGGACTCTTTAGGAAAGGAACAATGATGCGTCTATAATCTCCTATATTTTTATTTGAAATGGGTTGGAGGATCATTGTATTTGCTGGAATTTCAGTGAGAACTTCTTTTAAGTTTTTATAAATATCCATAAAACCTTGATAACTACCGATGACAAAGTCAATCTTTTTTTTATAAGTTGTATTTGAGATTGTTTTTCTGCGGTTGTGTGATAAGAGCAAAAGGCAGTCCACAGGAGAATTTTGTGAGTGATACTGGCAGGCTGTCCTTAGGTTCTTAGAAGGCCCTTCAGAATAGGTGACACCAACTGATAGGGGTGTTACGTAAGGCAAGACTACAAAATTTACAGCAGTGATTTTCCCTTTATATGCTTCTGCTAGAGCTGTTGCTACCTCCACGACGGGCTTAACTTCATCTGATACATTCAGAACCGCAAGAAAATGCTTTCCATAAAAAGTTTTTTTTGTTGGAATTTTGTTAAACAATGGATTTTCCTTTTCTATGATTGAATTTTCCTGTTCTCCCTCTAGAGGACTTTAGTCTAATTAGAATTACAGTGAGACTCTTTTAATTTAAGCAAGTTCTATGCCAGATAATAAAAAAGCCATGAAAACCGTCATTTTCATGGCTAAATTATTTTAGAATCTTTAAATTTTCAACACATTAGCTTGCGTTTTGCAAGAAAAAACATTGAAATTTGCATTAATCCATATTTTTTATTCCTTGGACAATAGGTAAAGTGAAGGTGAATGTACTGCCTTCATGGACTTTGCTCTCAACCCAGATGGTACCTCTATGGGCACGAACTATTTCTTTAGCAATGGTCAGTCCTAAACCTGATCCTTGAGTTTCTTTGTTTTTCAGTTGAACGAATTTATCAAATATCTTACTTTGATATTCAAACGGAATCCCCGCACCATTGTCCATTACAGATATAAATGCCCAATCACCGCTGATATCTGATCTCAATTTAATCCTTCCCCCTTTATCTGTGTAGCGGACTGCATTCCCGAGTAAATTGGTAATAACCCAGATAATCTTACTTGCATCTGCTTTCACTTTAAGATTGGATTTTTCTAAATCCAGAGAAAAAGAAATCTTCTTATTCTGTGCCTGAGGTTTAACCGTATTAAATGCTCTTGTACACAGGGTTTGAATTTCTACGTCATCAAAGTCCATTTCGATATTCCCCTGTTCTATTCTCGATAATTCTAAAAGGTCATTAACAAGATTTTTTAATCGATTCAATTCTTCCTGTGAAGCTTGGAGAAGCGTCTTCTGCTTTTCATTTATTTTTCCAACACTCTCTTCTAAAACAAGTTTAACTCCCATTTCAATGGAGGTAAGAGGTGTCCGAAGTTCATGTGAAGCCATCATTACAAATTCAGATTTCATCTTATCCAATTCCTTCAACCTTGTAATGTCCTGTAAAAAAATGACAATCCCATAAAATTCCGAACTCTCGCCTTTAATCGGAAGGATAGCAAATTTGTAATGATTTTCATGATCATCAACTTTTACAGAGATCACATCTTCTTTAAGTGAGGGCTTCTTACCTTTGAGAATTTCCTGAAGATGTTCAAAAAGAGTCTCCTGGCGAGTGACCTCCAAGAAAGGTTTGTTGATTGCATTTGATTCACTGACATTAAAAATATGTCTTGCTATTGAATTTATGGAGGTGATCCGCATCTTTGAGTCGCATATAATGATTCCGTCCTTTATACTTCTTACAATGGCTTCCGACTTCTTTTTTTCAGAGACTATCTGGGATACATTCATTTCCTGAAATTCTCTTAAACTCTCAACCATTTTATTAAATTCCATAGCCAGTACTCCGATTTCATCTCTTCCCATTTTAGGAATCTTTACTGAGAGGTCGCCGTCTCCCACTTGAACAGCTGCATTTGTGAGCGACTTAATTGGTTTTACGACTATGCGAAGAATAAGCAAGCTGAATGTAAGCCCGAAGGTAATCACAATAACACCAACTATTAGGGTTGATATTGCGCTTCTTGTCGCTAAACTGCGTGCATTTGAGCTGGCTTGATACATCATATTCTGGTTCAATTCCCTAAGAGCAATACAGTTGTTCCTGATCTCTAGGAACTGAGGGTGAATTTCATTTTGGTACAGTTCTACGGCTTCTTTCATTTGGAATGAAAAATTACGGGTGGGTTCTGTGCCAAAGTTTGTGAGCTGAGAGGACAGTGTTAAAAATCTTGCATATCCTTCCTCTATTTTATTCAAAATATCGACTTCCCCTTGTATGGTAATGTTGTCTTTAGCGCGAGTGAGCCATTGGTAGAATACACCTTCATTTTTCTTAATTTGTTCTAAAGTTTCGTTTGAGTCATCAAGCAAACTCAGAATGATGCTGCTATCCTGCCTCTCGACCGATCCAATCATATTTTCAGAGGCAAGAATACTTTCATAATTTTCTTTAAGGATCTCCTGGCTTGCAGATCCAAGCCTGGAGATATGATATTCTGCCAGACCAACAATAATGACTAACAGCAAGATAATAAGCCCGTATCCTAAGAGAATTTTTTGTCCAAATTTATATCTCATAATGTCTTTCTCGTTTTTATCTCAATAAAGCCGGTTAAAAAAACCATAAAATTTGTATGTTTCAAAATTTAAGATAATCCGAATTTCTTTTTTTTACGCCAGAGAGTTGCTGGATCGATTCCCAGGATTTCAGCTGCTTCCTGTTGAGATTTTGTTCTTCGAAGGGTTTGCTGGATGTGTTTTTTTTCAACTTCACCTAGAGTCATCCCAGAATTGAATGTTTCATTCTTCTTTTCTTCTAGAAGACGCGCGGGAAGCAGATCTAAGCTTATTTTAGAGTTCTTCTCTGCAAGTATGACACATCGTTCAACAACATTCATAAGTTCCCGAATATTTCCAGGCCAGTTATAGTTAATTATTTTCTTAAGAGAACTTGAATCGAATTGGACATCACCTTTCTCATTTATCAAACAGTATCTTTTCAGGAAATGTCTGACAAGAATAGGCATGTCTTCTTTGCGCTCTCTAAGTGGTGGGACACGTAATTCCATTACGCTAAGTCTAAAAAAAAGATCTTCTCGAAACATTCCTTCCTTAATCATTGAATCTAGATCTCTATTCGATGCAGCAATAGCACGCACATCAACTCTTTTCGGTTTTGGATCCCCGACCCTTTCAAATTCATGATACTGCAGAAAACGAAGTAAACCAGATTGAAGTGATAAAGGAAGTTCGCCCACCTCATCAATAAATAGAGTTCCTTTGTCTGCAAGCTCCACTTTTCCTTTTTTATCGCTGATAGCTCCTGTAAAAGCTCCTTTGACATGACCAAAAAGCTCGCTTGCGAGAAGCTCTTCGCTTAGGGTAGCACAGTTAATCGTTACAAAGGGATTCTCTACCCGAGAACTCCAATTGTGTATCATCTGTGCGATTGCATCTTTTCCAGTTCCTGTCTCTCCAGTGATAAGAACGGATGCCGAAGAATCAGCTACTTTTTTGGCACTTTCTAAGAGCTGAACCATTCTGGGGTTTTTTGTCTTGAAGTCTTCAAAGCTTTGAACTTCTTTAAGTCTATCTTTAAGGGAGGATACTTCACATTGTAAACTCTGGACTTTTCTGAGTTTGTTGATTAGATGTGAAATTTGTGCTGGCGTGAATGGTTTAGCAATATAATCGTATGCACCTGCTTTTATAGATTGTACTGCTGTCTCAATGGCGGCATAGGCAGTAATAACTACAATGAGAATAGAAGGATCAATTTTAAGGAGTTCTTTGGTGACTTTTATCCCGTCCATCCCTGAGAGTTTCAAATCCACAAGAGCAAATTGTGGCTTCTCTTTCTGTGCGGTCATTAAAGCTTCTTGTCCAGTTGAGGCTTTAAATACCTCTAGACCTAACGATTCAAGGGCAATACCCAGGGTATTCAGGATGTTCTTGTCATCATCAATGATAATTACTTTTTCCATAAGCATTGATCGATTTTGTGTAAAATTAGAATTCTAAGTTCCTTTTCCATACTAATTGAAGGATATTCATTTTAATATTCTGAAAATGAATCTTATTTTACTACGTTTATGCCTTTTCAACATCTATATTAGAAATATTACAGAATAAGTATATCAAGTCAATAGATATTGAGTGCGCACTTAATGAGCACATTAGTATAACTGATTAATGAAAGAAGTAAGAGATATTTTTTGTAGGTTGACCTAAAAGGCTGAGGTGAGCTTTTGCGGGATTCAGTAAAAAGATTAGGTAAACAGGTATGATCTCCTAGGTTTTTTACGGTAAATTATAAGAGAGGTGAAGACGCTGGCGGTTAGCTCAGTTGAGAGAGCGTGGTGTTCACAAGACAAAAACGAAGGAGATATTTAAATAATTGAAAATAAGGAAACTGCCAGTAATATTAGTGAATTACCTTTGAATTTCCTTTCAGTCCTAATACCATAATTTCAGCAATTTTCAGTCGATTTGGGCACAAATTTGGCACATGGTAAAAGTATAATTTGATATGAATAAATTCAGGGACTTAAAATCCCTCGGAAGTTTTCCTCCGTGCGGGTTCGAGTCCCGCCCCGGCATTCTTTTTGTCCTTAATTTCCCTGGAATGAAGTAGTTAACGCCACTTAAACAAACTAAACGAAAAGGAATTTTGAAATGGATTTTCCATTTTTCCAGAATTTCTTATAGTAGTAGATATTGCCGCTAATTTTTCTTTTGTAAACTGATATGGCAGGATAGTCCTTTAGATATTTTTCCATCAACTGCAGCCGCTCTTGATGGTTCTTAATCTCTTCTTTGAGGTATACGATATTGGATTCTATTGACATTATTACACCAGGAAAATTGGAAAAATTAACAAAACATGGTGTAAAAGAATAAGGGAAAGAAAAAAATAAAGAGAAAGATGGTGGGCGATGCAGGATTTGAACCTGCGACTTCTACCGTGTGAAGGTAGCACTCTTCCTCTGAGTTAATCGCCCACGCTCACTTAATTTTAGATAAATTTGCTTGCTTGTCAATGTTTTTGATGGGGACGGTTCCAATTTGGAGAATCATACTTGGAGTTTCCAAAGTATCGAAAAAGGAGAACCGTCCCCGTTTTTTCTAATGGTTTTTAACGGTCATAAGCATTGATATCCAGGAATCCGTGTCCTGACAAGTTGAATAAAATAACTCTTTCTTGGTTTTTCTCTTTGGCTTCTACCGCCTCATCGATGGCTGCAGCCACGGCGTGCGAGGATTCGGGCGCGGGAAGAATTCCTTCAGTCTTTAAGAATACCTTGGCCGCCTTGAATATTTTGGTCTGCTTGTAGGCTCTGGCTTCAATGATTTCCTTTTTCGCCAGATGACTCACCAAAGGCGCCATTCCGTGATAACGCAGGCCTCCGGCATGAATCGGAGGCGGAATAAAGTCCATACCCAGAGTGAACATATAGAGAAGGGGAGTCATGCCCACACTGTCGCCATGATCATACTTCAGGTTTCCTTTTGTTAGAGTGGGACAGACTTTGGGTTCTACAGCAATAAACTTAATTTCTTTGTTTTCCACAATTCTTTTTCTGACAAAAGGAAAGGCTAAACCCGCATAGTTAGATCCCCCTCCCACACATCCGATAACCGTATCCGGTTCAGCTCCCAGTTCCTGCATCTGTTTATCCGCTTCTTGGCCGATCACACTTTGATGCATCATCACACTGTCCAGCACAGAGCCCAGGGAATATTTGGCTGTGTTGTTTTTTACTGCCAGTTCCACAGCTTCGGAAATGGCTATGCCCAAGCTTCCGGGATGGTCTTTATCTTGAGCAAAAAATTTTCTTCCAGCTTCTGTGTGATCACTGGGGCTTTCTTCCACATTGCCTCCGAACATTTCCATCATGATCCGGCGTCCCGGTTTTTGTCTGAAGCTGATGCGGACCATAAAGACTTTGACCTTAAGGCCGAAAATTGATCCAGCATGAGAGAGAGCGGATCCCCACTGGCCTGCTCCGGTCTCTGTGGTCAGTGTCTCCACTCCTTCTTGGGCGGCTAAATAAGCCTGAGCAATGGCGGTGTTGCTTTTATGGCTTCCTGTAGGACCGACTCCTTCATACTTGAAAAAAATGTGGGCAGGTGTATCCAAATATTTTTTAAGCTCTGATGCATAGACCAGCGGAGTGGGCCTGTAGACTGAATAGGCTTCCTGAACTTCTTCTGGAATGGAAATGTATCTTTCCATGGAGCCTTCCTGCTGAATAAAGCCCTCTGGAAAAATGGGAGCCAGGTCTTCTGGTTTGAGAGGTTCTTTTGTTTGGGGATTTAAAGGGGGTTTGGGAAGATCGTCAAGATCAGCCTTTAGGTTATAAAAATTTTTGGATAGAAATTGTTCTTTTCTGGATGCATATCTTTTCATAATTGATCTCCTTTTAAATGGATTTGAATCATTAGATTAAAATAAATTGAAAATACAAAATGGATGGGTAGTGTTGGTTCTAGGCGGAAGGACCCGCCCACCAGAAAAGAACAGAGAAACTGTTTGATTTTTGGTGTTTTTCAGTCTCTCTTTTAAACATAGAGAGAAATTATAGGGATTGAAAGGACAGATGTCAATAGAGAATAAAAAATAATATAATAGCCAATAAGGCAGGTTAAATGGATATACATGATCTTGAAATATGCCGCATATATCGATTTGTGGAGGGGGAAGGACCTTTGGATGCAGAGGTTATGCTTGTAGGTCAGAATCCGGGCAGAGAAGAAGATAAGACCGGAAGACCTTTTGTGGGCAGAGCCGGCAGATATCTTGACAAGATTCTCAATAAAAATGAGATCCAGAGAGACAAGATATACATCACCAGTGTGGTGAAATGCAGAACCCCTGGGAATCGAAAGCCCACTCAGAAAGAGATTGCCACTTCCATGCCTTATCTTCTGAATCAAATAGAAAAAATCGATCCAAAGATCATTGTGCTTATGGGAAAAGTGGCTTGGAAGACGCCCAGACAGGATGACAGAGAATATATCAAGACTTATCACCCAGCCGCGGCTATGAGATTTCCCAAAATAAGAAGAAAATTTGAAGATGATTTTAAAAAGTTGGCAAAAAAGCTATGATAGAGAAAGATGAAAAGCATATTTGGGAAATAAAACACCATGGGAAAATTATTTAAGGTTTTAAAAAAGTCTCTGCCGGTCGCCATTGTTGTTCATAACAATCCAGATCCCGATTCCTTAGCTTCTGCATTCGCTCTTCGCGCTATTCTAGAAAACAAAGGATATAAAAGGATTAAGATCTATTATGATGGGTTGATAGGAAGGGCTGAAAATCAGGCTATGATCAAACACTTAAATATTCCTTTATTTAAAACTAAAAACATGTCATCTCCAGAGAGCCGACAGTTTGTCCTGGTTGACTGCCAACCGTTTTCAGGAAATGTAACTCTCCCTTCAACGGCGAAATGCATAGGCGCTATCGACCATCATCCCAAGCAGGAAAAAGCATCCCAGCTTCCTTTCTTAGATGTGAAGCCTGATTATGGTGCGGGCTCCACCATAATCTATGAGTATTTTAAATCTCTGGACATAAACATTTCTCGAGACATAGCCACAGCACTGTTTTTCGCTGTGTTCAGTGAAACAGAGGGATTGGGAAGGGAAGGAAGCTCTGCAGACAGAAAAGCTTATCTGGAACTTCTTCCTTTGGTCAGCTTCAGCCAGCTGTCAAAAATTCAGTTTCCGGCCCTTTCCAAAGAATTCGTAGTCCGTCTTTCGGATGTTCTGATCAACACCTTCTATTACAAGAATTTCTGTGGAGTGGTTCTGGCTCAACTGCCTTATCCTGATTTTGTGGCTGAGATGGCTGATTTTTTACTGAGAATCAAAAATATTTCCTGGTCTTTATGTGTGGGTTCTTTTAAAGATTTGGTCTATATCTCTGTCCGCACTTCAAATGTGGAAGCCAATGCTCCTGAAATAATGAAAAAAATCATTCCTAGTTACGGGACATCTGGAGGTCATGACATGGTGGCCGGGGCTCAAATCAAAATAAACGACACAAAGGGAAAAAGTATTGATTTTTTAAAAAAAGATATTGTGAGAAAGATGCTGAGGGAACTCAATCATCAAAAGGTGAAGAATGTCTATCGATTGGTGAACAATGAAGAATACAATTTTTTTGAAAAATAGGCATATGAAAACAAACAAGGAAGTAGGATTGGAGGAAAACCATGTTTGGTAAAGGAATAAAATTAATAAAACTCTTTGGTTTTGAAGTCAAAATCGATTTTAGCTGGCTCCTTCTAGGGCTCCTTATCACCTGGACTTTAGCTCAGGGGCTTTTTCCCCATTATTACGAAGGTCTTTCCACAACCACTTACTGGTTGATGGGAGTGGCCGGGGCCCTGGGACTGCTGGTGTCCATTGTATTCCATGAGCTCTGGCATTCTTTGATTGCCAGAAGATTTGGCCTTCCCATGAAAGGCATTACTCTATTTGTCTTCGGAGGAGTGGCTGAGATGACTGAAGAGCCCCCCAGCCCTAAGGCTGAGTTTTTCATGGCTGTAGCCGGCCCTATTTCCAGCATTGTACTGGGTTTGGGTTTGTTTGGAATCACTTTTTTAGGAGATTCCATGGGATGGCCCAAGTCAGTCACAGGTGTGATTAACTACTTGGCTATCCTGAATTTAATCCTGGCCGGATTCAACCTCATTCCTGCTTTTCCTTTGGATGGCGGCCGGGTACTTCGCTCTATTTTATGGGGATGGAAGGATAACCTTAAATGGGCCACCCAGCTCTCCTCTAAAATCGGGGGGGCATTCGGCATCGCTCTTATCATCCTGGGAGTTATTGAAGTTGTTATAGGGAATTTTATAGGTGGAATTTGGATGGCCCTGATCGGGCTGTTCATTAGAGGCGCTTCTCGATCTGCCTACCAGCAGATGCTTTTGCGTCAGTCTCTGGAAGGAGAGAAGATAAGTCGATTCATGAAATCCGAACCAGTGACTGTCTCTCCAGCCCTCTCTGTAGAAGACCTTGTGGAAGATTATATTTACAAGCATCATTATAAAATGTATCCGGTGGTGGATAAGGGAAAGCTTGTGGGATGTGTGACCATTAACCAAGTCAAGGATATCCCCAGACAGGAAAGGAATCAGCACATGGTGAGAGAATTAGCTCAGTCATGTTCAGAAAAAAACACGGTCAGTCCGGATGAGGATGCCATG
>Ga0180434_10006666_pt1 | contig 13216 bp, 7 predicted proteins | sample SS_ome_7_FD_132453 | JGI IMG/M metagenome (GOLD analysis project Ga0180434, IMG submission 132453) | Hypersaline lake sediment archaeal communities from the Salton Sea, California, USA - SS_1_D_2 metaG | ecosystem: Environmental > Aquatic > Non-marine Saline and Alkaline > Hypersaline > Sediment... | reverse complement strand
GGCACAAGAAGCAAAGCGGCGGCCGCGGGCAGTTCGGCGAAGTGCATATCCGCATGTTCCCGCTGCCGAACGATGTGAATATCGAAGAGTTTGCGACCAAGGAACGCTTCGCCTCGATGAAGACCTACCACTACGACGAAGAGAATCGGTTCCTCTGGGTCGATTCGGTCGTCGGCGGCACGATCCCGAGCAACTTCATGCCGGCGGTGGAAAAGGGGTTCTACGACCGGCTGCAGCGAGGCGTGATCGCCGGCTATAAGGTCCAGAACGTCTGCGTCGAGGTCCACTTCGGCAAGCACCACCCGGTCGACAGCTCGGAAGCCGCGTTCAAGATGGCCGGCTCGATGGCCTTCCGCAACGTCTTCCAGCAGGCCAAGCCGGCGCTTCTGGAGCCGATCGTTCGCATCGAGATCACCATCCCCGGTGACAATGTGGGCGACATCAGCAGCGACATGTCGGGGCGGCGCGGCCGCGTGCTGGGCATGGATTCGGCCGGCGGCGGCATGCAGACGATCACCGCCGAAGTGCCCCTGGCCGAAGTGACCACCTACGCCCGAAGCCTTTCGAGCATCACCGGCGGGCAAGGCAGCTACACGCTGGAGTTCAGCCACTACGACGTCGTGCCCGGCAACGTCCAGCAGGAGATCATCGCCGCCGCCAAGCTCGAGGAAGAGGAAGAGGAGTAGCGCGGCCGTTTGTCGTCCCGCCTTATGAGTTTCAGTAGTTCCAAGTTGGGCGTGGTGTGGCTGGCAGCGGATGATTAAACCGTCATTCCCGCGCAGGCGGGAATCTAGCCGCGTCCTGGTTCACACTGGGTTCCCGCCTGCGCGGGAATGACGGATGGATACCCCCATGCCCGAAAACCAACCCATCACCGAAGCGTCCGTCCGCGAAGCGCTGGCCGAATTCCGTGATCCGGAGACCGGCCGCGGCATCGTCCAGCTCGACCAGGTCCACAAGCTCACCCTCGACGGCCAGAAACTGAGCGTTGCGCTCGGGCTGACCTCCTGGGCGGCGCCCTTGTGGGAAGAAACCCGGGCCGAACTGGCCGCCGTGCTCGAAAAGCGATTTTCGGGCATTGCCATCGAGGTCGACGTCGAACTCCACGCTCGCCCGGCCGAGAAGCAGGGCGACTTGGGCGTGCCGGCCAAGAGCGTTATCGCGGTCGGCTCCGGCAAGGGGGGCGTCGGCAAGAGTTCGATCGCCGGCTATCTGGCCTTCGGGCTCGCCCGGGCCGGCGCAAAGGTCGGCCTGATGGACGCCGACGTCTACGGACCCAGCATCCCGCACCTGTTGGGCTCCAACGCACGCCCGACGATGGTCGACGACCGCATCCAGCCGATCCTGATCGACTCGGTCAAAGTCATGTCGATGGGCTTTCTTGTCGCGCCGGACGACCCGGTCATTTGGCGCGGGCCGATGCTGCACGCCGCGATGACGCAATTCCTGCGCGATACGGCCTGGGACGACCTCGACTACCTGATCATCGACATGCCGCCAGGCACCGGCGACATCCCGCTGTCGCTGTCGCAACTGCTGCCGTTAAGCGGCGCGGTCGTGGTGTGTACGCCCCAGGACGTCGCGCTGCTGGACGCCACCAAAGCGGTCGGGATGATGCGCAAGGTGGACATCGACGTGGTCGGGATGGTCGAGAACATGAGCTTCTTTCTCTGCCCGACGTGCGAGACCCGGCACGAAATCTTCGGCTCCGGCGGGGCGAAGGCCCGGGCCGAGAAGCTCGGCGTGCCGTTTTTGGGCGAGGTGCCGCTGGTGACCGACCTGCGCGTCCACGGCGACCAGGGCATGCTCACCGCCGCGCTGGAGCATCCCACGGCCGGCCCTTATCTGCAAGCGCTGAGCACCAACCTCGTCCGCACGCTTGTCGCCCGCCGCCGCCAGCGTCCGCAGGCGCCCGAATTGCCGATCCTCGGCTGAGTTCCTGCAAGCTCGAAGCACAAGTTCGTAGTTCCGCCTTCAGGCGGCAATGGACGAGCAGAACGGGCAACGACTGACAGGAAGCAGCCGAAAAGCGAATTCCGGCCCCCAATGTAGTCATCACACTCCGTATGATGCCCTTCATCACACGGAGTGTGATGACTACATTGGATGCCACCGATCCGACAATTGCCCGTATTGTTCGTCAAAAGCCATTAGGCGGCAATGGACGAGCATTCGATCAACGGCCGCCTGAAGGCGAGACTACGAACAACAACAGCACACTCACCAAGGCCGTTGCCGGGTGTAGGCTTGCAGTGTGGTGAAGCTGGAGTAGGCGAGGTAGCCGAACAGAAAGGCCATGAACAGGCTCCCCAGCTGCGTCAGGGCGAAAATGGCTAGGGCCGCGCCGGTGAAGATCGACAGCTTCAGCGACTGCTGAATGCCCTGCCGGGGACTGATCGCCGTGAAGATCTCCCGGGCCACCTGCCCACCGTCGAGCGGATAGACGGGCAACAGATTGAGCACGCCCCAGGCGACGTTGATAAAGAGCAGTTGCTGAATGAATCGGGTTAGATTCTCGGAGCCGATGATTTCGGCCGGCACTGGCAGCAGCCCAAACGGCAGGCCGACATGCACGTAGACGCTGAACCCCACCAGGGCCAACCCGGCGCTGAGCACCGCGGCCATGAGGAACCCGGCCCCCGGTCCGGCCAGTGTGATGAGAATCTGCGGCAATGTGCCCGAACCGCGCGACCGCCCGCCGTGGGGGTTGTAGGACGTCAATCCGCCGAACCCGTAGAGCGTGATCCACGGCTGGTAGCCGTACGCCCGCATGGCGAAAGCATGGCCCAACTCGTGCCAGAGGATCGAGACGAACACCGCAACGATCCAGATGACCATCGGGATAATCGGCGAGCCGCTTGCAGACCGCCAGGGCCCCAGCAGGAAGACCACCAGGAAGAAGAACGGATGGACCCGAATGGGGATACCGAACAGGCTGAACACGAGGTCGGCTTGGCTTCTGGGGGGTTCGCCGAGCAACACGATAGGAGGGCTCCGGGGCTGGCCAGGGGGCAATGCAGCGATCGCCGCGTCTTCGTATTGTAGCGACATTGGTCCGAAACGTTAGTGCGGCACGATTTCGTCTGTGTCGCAGGTGGCCCGGACACTGATCGGCTGAGACGCAAGAAACACCCCGCAGAATGGCGATTACCCCCCTACTTCCGCACCACATTCGGCCGGAAATGGGGCGGCTTCAGGGCGGGCGCGGCAGGCTGGGCTGGCGAGAGGGCCGCGAGAATGTAGTCGGCTGCGTGGGCCGACGCACCGCCGTGGGATATCTCGGCTTTCAGGCGTTCCAGCTCGCCGACCACCGCATCGCGACGCGCGGCATCGCTGAGCCACTCGACCACATGCGCGGCGATCTGGCCCGACTTGTCCTCGCACGTCAAATACTCCGGAAACAGCACCTTCGCGGCGTCCGGCTGCGACGGGTGGAACGGGCTCAGGTCGGCCGGGTGAAGCTCGTCGGTGGTGAGTAAATTGACCAACGTAATGTACTTCACCTTGCGAAACAGCCCTTGCACGAAATAGGCCAACGGGCTGATGTGGTAGAGAATCGTGCTCGGTTTGGTGTGGTAGAGCAACTCCAGGCAGACCGACCCGGAAACGGCCATGCAACACGCAGCCGCGCGGATCAGCTCGGGCGTCCGCTCGACGTAAACCTCCACGGGCAGCCCCGAATCGGCCAATTGCCGGCGGACCCACTCGGCCTGTTCCGGCTGGAATGCCGCGACGGCGAACCGCACGTCGGGCACCTGAGCAACGACCTGCTCGGCCGCCTTCCGCAGCCAGGGGAAGTTGGCCTCGACCTCCTGGGTTCGCGAGCCGGGCAGAATGGTCACCAACGGCCCGGGCTGACTTTGCCGCTCGGCGACAAACGCCTCGTCGTAGGGGTGCTGGCGAACCTCGTCGAAGAACGGATGGCCGACGAACATGGCGTTGCAGCCATGCTCGCGGAACCACGCCTCTTCGAACGGCAACCCACATAGCACATGGTCGGCCAGCCGGCGCATCTTGTGGACCCGCCACGGAGCCCAAGCCCAAAGTTGCGGCGGCAGGTAGTAAATGACCGGGATGCCGTGGGCCTTCGCACGCCGAGCGAGCCACCAGTTGAAGCCCGGGTAATCGATCAGCACCAGGGCGTCGGGCCGAGAGCGGCGGAAATAGCGATCGGCCAACATGAACAGCCGGGCGAAGGTCAGCACGTGCAGCAGCGCCCGACCGAGCCACATCACCGCCAACGCGGTCATGTCATGGTGCAGCCGGCAGCCGGCCTGTTGCATCCGTGGGCCGCCGTAACCGACGGCCTCGAATTGGCCGCAGCAGGCACGCAGTTGGCGGATCAGGTTCGCGCCGTGCAGGTCGCCACTGGGCTCGCCGGCCGAAAAGAAGATCCGCAAGGGTTTCGAAGGCATGTCGGTTCCTTCCGCACGCGTCCGCATTTGGCTTGTTGGGCTCGAGGCCGTGTTATGGGACTCTTCGGATACCTCGCTTGTGTCGCCGAAGTCGGAATCTTTCGATCGGCCCACCACAAGGAGTCGTCCTGCCGGATACGCCGACCGTAACGATCAGGAGTATCGCAAAAGGGGGCGAATGGCGGAACCTCAGTTTCGCCCCGATGCCATTGGTCATGCCCCCAGTACAGCCATTTCGATGCTCCGCTCAAGTGGTGGACGCCGGCTGTTGACTGGAAGAGGCCTGAAATCATCCGAAATCGGGATCACGAATCTCAAATCCGAGATCTCATACCCCAACCCGGATCGGACCCCCGAACACGATCTCCCCGCCCTCTCTTCACCTTGGGGGGCGTATGCCTATAATGAATTTTTCATCAGCCGCGCGTCCCGCTTTAGGTCTACGGCACGAATCCACGCATCATCAACCCCCCTGGGCCAATCGTGACCACGGAAACCCTCTTGCTGCTAGTTCCCGAGATTGTCCTGGTCGTAGTCGCCGTGGCGATGTACGTCGCCGGGGCGTTTGTCGACGCGGAAAAGGCCTGGGCCGGACTGGCCGGCGGGGCGGTGCTGTTGGCAGCGGCCATTCTCTGGGGGCAGTCGCCCTCCTCGGCGGCCGGGCCTATCGACAGCGACGCGCTCGCCTATTTTGCCCGATGGTTTGCCCTGGTCTTCGGAGGCCTGTTCGTCCTGCTGGCCTCGCAGCCACCCCGCCGCCTGGGGGCCCCGGAATATGTCGGCTCGCTGCTGTTGGTTATCGTCGGACTGATGCTCACCTCGGTGGCCGCCGACCTGGTGCTGCTGTTCGTGGCCTTGGAATTGATCTCGATTCCGACCTATATCCTGTTGGCCCTGGGACGCGGCGGCATCGACGCCCAGGAATCGACCGCCAAATACTTCTTCCTCAGCGTCCTCTCCTCGGCCGTGCTGTTGTATGGGTTTACGTTCCTGTACGGAATGGCAGGCTCCACGCAGTTCAGCGATATCCGCGCCGCCATGTTCCTGGCCATCGGCCTGGAGACCGGGCCGGACACCCTGCTCCGGCTGGCGCTAGTCTTCGTGCTCGCCGGGCTGGCCTTCAAGATCGCGGCCGTGCCGTTCCACTTCTACGCACCGGACGTCTACCAAGGCACCACCGACGCCAATGCGGCATTGCTTTCGGTGGTGCCGAAGGCGGCCGGCATGGTCGTGCTCGTGCGGCTGCTGACGCTGAGCACGTGGGACTTGACGCCCTACGGCTGGCGGACCTTCTTCGCCCTTGCCGTCGTGACGATGACCCTGGGCAATGTCGTGGCGCTGTGGCAGACCAACCTGCGTCGGCTTTTGGCCTACAGCTCGATCGCCCATGCCGGCTATATGCTCATCGGCCTGACCGTCGCCTTGGCTCCGGCCGAGGCGGCGCAAGGCTGGGACGGCATCAGCGCGCTGTTGTTCTACCTGGGAGTGTACGGATTTGCCACGCTTGGCACCTTCGCCGCACTGAGTTATCTCGCGCCGAGCTATCGGCAGCTTGAGGCGGTCGACGAACTGGCCGGCCTGGCACGCACCCGACCTTGGGTCGCCGCGGCGCTGGGGTTGTTCATGTTCAGCCTGGCGGGCATTCCGCCGCTGGCCGGGTTCTGGGGAAAGGTCGTCCTCTTCGGAAGCGCTCTGAGCGTCGACACCGGCATGGACGCCGCCGGCACGTTGCGGCCTTGGTTTATTGCCCTGGCGGTGATCGGCGCGGTCAACGCCGCGATTGCGGCCGCCTACTATTTGCGGATCATCGCCGTGATGTACTTCCGCTCGCCGACGACCACGTTGAAGGCCGAAGGCGGCGCCGGCGCCGGCTGGGCGTTGGCCATCTGCGCGACCCTGGTCGTGCTCTTGGGCCTTTTCCCCGAGCCGTTGCGCCGCGGCGCCGACCAGGCCAGCCCCACGGCCATCGCTGCTGACGCCGCGCCGGAGGCAACCGTTATGACTTTTGATATTCAAAACCGATAGCCAATCTCCCGGCTCTCCAGATCCGGGAAAAATAGGCAACATTCGCACATTGCCCGTTTTGTTCCTCAAGAGTCATCAGGTCGCGTTTTCGCGATTCCTCCTGAACTACGCCCCCCCGTGCCCTGAACCGTGCTACAATGGCTTGAGTCCCCCAGCCGAGGAGCTTCCGGAACATGCTCGAAACCGCGTTGAACAAGGTCGAAAAGGGCGAGGATCTCACGCTCGAACAGATGTCCGAGGCGATCGGCCAAATCATGGACGGCCAATGCCCCGAGGACGAAGTGGCTCGGCTGCTGCGAGGGCTGCACGAAAAGGGGGAATCGGTTGCCGAAGTCGCCGGCGCGGCGATGGCCATGCGGGCGAAGATGACCCGTATCCGCAACGATCATCCAGACGCAATCGACGTGGTCGGTACCGGCGGCGACAAGTCGGGGACGTTCAATATCTCCACGGCGGCGGCCCTGGTCACCGCCGCGGCGGGCGTTCCGGTGGCCAAGCACGGCAACCGCGCGGTGACCAGCCGAAGCGGCGCCTCCGACGTGCTTCGCCAGTTGGGCGTGAACATCGAGGCCGACCTGAGCTGCGTCGAAGATTGTCTCGACAGACTCGGCATCTGCTTCTGCTTCGCGCCGTTGCATCATCAGGCGATGAAACACGTCGCGCCGATCCGCCAGAAGTTGGGCACGCCGACGATCTTCAATATTCTCGGCCCGTTGTGCAACCCGGCCGGCGCGGCGTTCCAACTGCTTGGGGTCGGCCGGCCACAACTGCGTGGGCTGCTGGCCGAAGCCATCGCCCTGCTGGGCACCCGGCGGACGCTGGTCGTCCACGGCCGTGACGGGCTTGACGAGGTTTCCCTCGGCGATGCGACCGACGTGACCGAGGTGGCCGGCGAGCGGCTCGACCAGTGGCAATGGACGGCGGCCGAATTCGACCTGAAGCCGGTCGACAAGCGGTCGCTGTTGGTCAGCGGCCCCGAGGAAAGTGCCGAGGTGATTCGTGGGCTGTTGGATGGGTTTTCCGGTCCTGCCCGGGATATCGTGCTGGCCAACGCCGCGGCCGCGTTGTGGACGGTCGGCCGGTCGGAGAGCCTGGTGGAGTGCGTCCGTCTGGCCGCCGAATCGATCGACAGCGGCGCCGCCAACGACCTGTTGGCCCGACTGGGTGAACGGACCCGCCGATAGACTTGATTGTTCAACCGTCATTCCCGCCGGCGCGGGAATGACACGCCGGGTAAGCCCGGCCGCTAAACGGTCGCAGAATGCCGCACCCGCTAACCGCTGCAAGTCTTGTAGCCGGCTTCTCCGCACGGGGCAAGCCCGCGCGCAACGTGGTGGCCGTCTTTCACGATGCGCTATCCCGCCGTCGCCCGGCCGCGTTCGACCGTTGGAATGACCGGATCGCCAAGGCCTCGGGCTTCGATCCGGAGCAGGACGGCCCGGCGAGGGCAAGCCTGGCGCGACTGTACGGCATGCCTTCCAGCGGAGGATGCCCACGCAATCTGCTTTTCGCGGTGCATACCTATTACGCGCTGATCGCGAGGCTGCTGGCGAGCCATGTGCTGCAAGACGGTTCCCGCAGCTTGGAAAGCGGGACAGGCACCCTGTATCTTGTGGCAAGGCAAGGATCCGTTCCCAATATCCGGGAGCCAGTCCTCCCTTTCAAGCAGCCTGCCACTCGCGAGTCCTGGCAGGATTGGGAAATGGCGGGGATCGGTCGGATGCTCGGCGGCGAAGGCCAATTCTTCGACTGGTATCTCGACGCCTGGTCGCCGGCGATTCAGGCGGCGCTTGGCGAAGTGGCCGAGGCCTTCGCGCCGTTGGACGTCGTCCCGAGCAGTGACGCTTCGTCCCAGTCGGGCGATCTGCTCAAGCCGCTTTACCAATCGCTCATCCCGGGCAATCTTCGACGGCGGCTCGGCGAATTCTATACGCCCGACTGGCTCGCCGAGCATCTGCTCGACCGAGTCGGCTATGCCGGCGAGCCCCAGCGGCGGCTGCTCGATCCGTCGTGCGGTTCCGGCACGTTTCTGTTGGCGGCGATCCGCCGGATGCGTCGCCGGCACGAGGTTGAGCCAGGCACGGATGCCGAAAAGGGTTCTCTGGCGGCGACCATTTTGCGGAATATTGTCGGTTTCGAGTTGAATCCGGTCGCTGCGCTGGCGGCAAGGGTGAATTACCTGATCGCGATTGCCGATCTGCTCAGCCCGGATACAGTTGTCGACGTGCCGGTCTACCTGTGCGACTCGATCCTCGACGGTCCGCCGGAGTCGGTCGGCACGTGCTTCGATTGCATAGCGGGCAACCCGCCGTGGATCGCGTGGGACAACCTGCCGGCCGACTACCGCGAGGCGACCAAGGGGCTTTGGCGGAAGTACGGGCTGTTCTCGCTCTCGGCCCACCAGGCCCGGCACGGCGGGGCGAAAAAGGACCTGGCCATGCTGATGACCTATGTCAGCGCCGACCGGTATCTCAAGCCCGACGGACGGCTCGGCATGGTCGTCACCCAGACGCTATTCCAGACCAAGGGGGCCGGCGACGGGTTCCGACGCTTCCGCCTCGGGCCCGAGGGAGAGCCGCTGCGGGTCGTGCGGATCGACGACCTGGTGGCCCTGCGACCCTTTGCTGACGCCGCGAACCGGACCAGTACGGTTGTGCTGGAGAAAGGTCGAGCGACCGAATATCCGGTGCCCTACGTCCGCTGGCTGCCCGGCAATGGGAGCCCGCCCACGACGGAAATGCTCCTGGCCGAGCCGATCGATCCGGCCCAGCCCGGCTCGCCCTGGTTTGTGCATCCGCCGGGCTTCCGGGCGCCGCTGGCCGAACTGATCGGCCCGTCGGCCTACGAAGCCCATCTTGGGGCGAATACGGGCGGGGCCAACGGCGTCTATTGGCTGCGGCTGCTGGACGGCGACGGGCAGACCGCCCGGGTCGAAAACCTGCCGGCGAAAGGAAAAGCCCAGGTCGAGCAGGTCGCCGCGGTCATCGAGCCGGACCTGCTCTATCCGCTGCTGCGTTGGGGCGACGTGGCGGCGTGGCGGGCGATCCCCTCCGGGCACCTCGTCCTGCCGCAAGACGCCGCCACGCGATCGGGCATCCCGACCGAAACCCTCCGGCGGAACTGGCCGCGGACTTTCGGCTATCTTCAGCGCTTCGAGCCGCTGCTCCGACGCCGGGCGGCCTATCGGCGCTATCAGGACGGCAAGCCGTTCTACTCGATGTACAACGTCGGCCCCTACACGCTGGCCCCGACGAAGGTCGTCTGGCGGCGGATGGATCGCCGGGTGCGGGCGGCGGTCGTCGGACCATGGGACGATCCGCTCTTGGGTCCACGGCCGGTTGTGCCGCAGGAGACGTGCGCGCTGATCGCCGTGGAAAAACCGGAGGAGGCCCACTTCCTGTGTGCGCTGTTGAACAGTGCGTTGATCGACCTGCTGGTCACCGCCCACAGCGTTCGCGGGGGCAAGGGGTTCGCCACGCCGAGCATGCTCGACTACCTCCGCCTGCCGCGGTATGACCCGGCCGACGCCCGGCACCAGCAGCTAGCGGCGCATAGCCGAGAAGCCCATCAGGCCGCCGCCGCATTGCCGGGGCTCCAAACCCAGATCGACCGGCTCACGGCCGAGCTTTGGGGATTGGAGGGGCAGTGTTCGTAAGCGCCGGCTTACCCCGGTCCGGGGGAATGGTAATCCCTATTGCCGAGGTAATCGAGCACGTCGCGGGCGTCTTGCCAGACGTCGGGCATGAACTGCTCCTTGATGGCACTGCGCACGGCGTCCTTCTGGTCGCGGTTGAGCGAGCCGTAGTCGCTGATCCGTGTGAGGACTCGGTCGTCGCCCCTGTCGAGATTGGTCAACGCCCAGCGATCGGCCAGTTCATAGGCGATCAGCCCCTGCAGCCGCAAGCCCGCGCCGGTCGTTTCGAGTTTCAGCTCGACGAGGGTGAAGGTGCCGGCGGTGGGGATCTTCTCGCGGTAGCGCACGGCGCTCAGCTTGCCAGTTCGGGTGTGCAACATCCACCCGTGGCCGTCGTTCTGCCAGGCGGCCACCACGCCCTTGTTGTCGCAGATCAGATAGCGGTGCTGGCGATCGAGCGATTCGACCACCGGCGGCTGCTTGATCGGCGGCAGCGAGTCCTTCTCTTTGCGTGGAATTCGTATTTCGGCCTGGGCGCCGGCAGGCGGCTGGTCGGCGTGGGCCTCCTTCTCCAGCGTTTCGGCCGCGTGGGAGATCATCACCGGCGTATGGCACTTCGGACAATGCCGGATCTGACCGGCCAAGCTTTCCTTGGCCTTCAGTCTGCTATGGCAACCTGGGCATGTGACTTGGATCATGCGGCCCCTTTCCAATCGGAGGAAGCGTGCTGTCGCAACTTCGGGCATCGAACAGCGCCAACTTAGCCTTTGGCAGGGAGAAACGCAACCGCCGAACATTCGAGGCAATGTCCGACTCGGCAGCCCAACCGCGCCAAAGCGAAACTCTAACCATTCCCAGATGCGGCAACCACGCCCGAAGCCACTGCTCCCAACCCATCCCCCCCACACACAGGTGCGCAATCCGCATACGGCCGGATTCCCGCCTGAATGGGAATGGCGTCTTGTCGGCGGGGGACGCTCTAGCCGGAGGAGTCCGTCTTTCCTGTCAGGAGTGCGAGGCAGTCACCCAAAAGGATTACATGCGTTTACTCGATAGAACTATTTACGTACTACCCCTTTTGTTAATAGAATGGAGCGGTTGTTTATTGAAGGGGGAGAATGAGTCACGCAAGCAAATCGGCGCTTCTGGGCTGAGAGTACAGTGCGTCGAGTCCTTTTGTACATTGAAGAGCGCTTCGCTGGCAAGCTGCTTGGTTGGGCAGTATCTTGTGGCGGCGACCGGGATCGCCGGCCGGAAAATAGGCGTCTTGGTTGACAAACGGTAGTGCCTGTTTCGCCGAGCAGCCCGACTAGCGTGCCCTATTTACCCCCCCCCGCGATCCGGCACACGGCCGCACTTGATCTCATAATGAGGAGTCTCTAGCGTGGTGAATCACCTAGACCGTCTGCCCGGACGATTCTTCGGCCCTTCCAATCTCGTCGAGATGCTCCGGCATCGGGCGCATTGCCAGAGCCAGGACACCGCCTTCACCTATCTGGTCGACGGCGAGACCGAGGAGCTGCATCTGAGCTACGAGCAGTTGGACCGGCAGGCCCGAGCGATCGGGGCGTGGCTGGAGTCGCACGACCTGGTCGGCCAGCGGGCGTTGCTTCTGTATCCGGCCGGGCTAGAGTTTGTGGCCGCCTTCTTCGGGTGTCTTTACGCGGGGGTCGTCGCCGTGCCGGTCTATCCACCGCGGCGCAACCGCTCGCTCACCAGAATCCAATCGATCGCCGACGACGCCAACGCCAAAGTCGCCTTGACCACCGAGGCCGTGCTCAAGCGGGTCGAACCGCTGATCGACGAGACTCCCCACCTGAAAGCCCTGGCCTGGCAGGCCACCTGCCGCGTGTCCGAGGGCTTGGCCGACAACTGGCAGATGCCGGACGTCCACGGCGATACGCTGGCCTTCCTGCAATACACGTCCGGCTCGACCGGCACGCCAAAGGGGGTGGTGCTCAACCACGCCAACCTGATCCACAACTCGGCCCTGATCGCCCATGCGTTTGAGCACACTCGCTCGGGTACTGGCGTCTTCTGGCTGCCGAGCTATCACGACATGGGCCTGATCGGCGGCATCCTGCAGCCGCTGTACGTCGGCCGGCCCAATGTGCTGATGTCGCCGATGACGTTCCTGCAGAAGCCGTTTCGCTGGCTTTCGGCCATTTCACGCTATCAAGGGACGACCAGCGGCGGCCCGAACTTCGCCTACGATCTGTGCGTCGAGAAGATTTCGCCCCAGCAATGCGAGTCGCTCGACCTGAGCACTTGGAAGGTGGCGTTCAACGGCGCCGAGCCGGTCCGGGCCGAGACGCTGAAGCGGTTCGCCGAGAAGTTCGAGCCTTACGGCTTCAGCCCCCGCGCGTTCTACCCCTGCTACGGCATGGCCGAGGCCACGCTGATCGTCTCCGGCGGCTTTGCCGTCGAGCCGCCGGTGGTTCGGACGTTCGACGCCGCTCGGATCGGCGAGGGTCAGGCCGTCGAGGTTCCGCCCGGTGCCGAGGGTGCCCGCGAACTGGTCGGATGCGGCCAGAGTCTTCCGGACCAGCAAATCGTCATCGCCGATCCCGAAACGCGCCGGCAACTACCCGAGGCGAGGGTCGGCGAAATTTGGGTCCGTGGGCCGAGCGTCGCCCAGGGCTATTGGCAACACCCGGAACTCAGCGAGCAGGTCTTCCGCGCCCGGCTGGCCGACACCAACGACGGTCCCTACCTGCGGACCGGCGACCTCGGCTACATGTTTGAGGGCCAATTGTTCGTCACCGGCCGGGTGAAGGACCTGATCATCGTCCGCGGCGTGAACCACTATCCCCAGGATATCGAGCTGACCGTCCAGCAGACCAACGCGCGACTGCGGCGCGATTGCGGGGCCGCCTTCACCGTCGAGGTGGGCGACCGCGAGCAGTTCGTCTTCGTCCAGGAGGTCGAACGGCACAAGAAGAAGGACTTCGACTCCATCTTCGACGCCGTCCGCCGCGCCGTGGCCACCGAGCACGACCTGATGCTCGACGCCATGGTGTTGATCAAGGCGGGCAGCATCCCGAAGACCTCCAGCGGCAAGATCCAACGCCACGCCTGCCGCCAGGGCTTCCTCGACGGGTCACTGCAAGTCGTGGCCCAATGGGAGAACACCGACGCCGCG
>Ga0180434_10006665_pt1 | contig 13216 bp, 18 predicted proteins | sample SS_ome_7_FD_132453 | JGI IMG/M metagenome (GOLD analysis project Ga0180434, IMG submission 132453) | Hypersaline lake sediment archaeal communities from the Salton Sea, California, USA - SS_1_D_2 metaG | ecosystem: Environmental > Aquatic > Non-marine Saline and Alkaline > Hypersaline >... | reverse complement strand
GTTAGTAAACAGGTTTGACACCTACCGCGTGGACCGCAAGGCGGTAAAGCTTGACAGTGGTTTTTTACGAGTGCCGGTTTTTGCTACAAGGGCCGGCATTTTTCATTATCGAAAACCAGACGGCACGGTGCGGCGCGAACTAAGGCACCCCGACGAGGTTTTCAAACAGGACTCGCTTGCCACACTTGAGGGCGTGCCGTTTACAAACAGGCACCCCGCCGAGCTTGTCAATTCCAACAATGTAAAAAAATACATGGTCGGCGTTGTAAGTGACCGCGTGGGCCGGCAGGACGATTTCGTTGACACGTCCGTTACCGTAATGGACAAAAAGACAATAATAGACGTTGAGCAAAAGGGGCTGCGCGAGGTTTCTTGTGGTTACAAGTGCGACGTTGACGAAACACCGGGCGAGTACAACGGCGAGCATTACGACGCTGTGCAAAAAAATATTCGTTACAATCATTTGGCCGTTGTTGACACGGGCCGGGCGGGCCCCGACGTGAAACTGCGACTAGATGCAAACGACGCGGAGTTGGTTGAGGACGGCAAGGGCGCTCCCAACCATTTTAATAAACCCATTGGAGGGAAAACCATGCTGGTAAGAATTGACGGCGTAGAATTTGAAATTGCCGACAACTCTTTAGCCTCGGCAGTAACGCAGGCGCTTGAAAAGCGTGACAATGCTCTTGCCGACGCCAAAAAAGAGTTGGACGCAACCAAGGCCGACGCCAAAAAGGAAAAGGACACGTTGCAGGCGAAATTTGACCAAAAGACCGAAGAGTTTGAAAAGGTCAAAAAGGACGCCGAAAACGCGCCAAAGGTTACTGAGCTTGTAAAGGCACGGGTTGCACTTGTCGAAAAGGCAAAACCGCACCTTGACAAAGCCACGGTCGAAAAGCTTGACGACATGGACGACAAGGCAATCAAGGTTGCCGTTGTCAAGTCCAGGGTTGAAAAGTTTGACGAAACCGAAAAGAGCGACGACTACATAAACGCACGTTTTGACGCAATCGTTGAAACAAAACCAGAGGGCGACAACAGGCAAACCAAGCTTGACAAAACCCTCGGCGACGTTGACGAAAGCAGAAAAGACGGCGACGAGTTGGACGCTGAAAAAATCCGAAACGACAACATGAAGGCCGACGAGGCCGCTTGGCAGCAACCGCTCGGAGCATTCGCAAAAGAACGCGCCGCAGCAATGGGGGGCAACAGCTAATGAGTCAAACAGATGCACCGCAAATAAACATGACAAGGGGTTTCAACGGGGCCGCCGCTGACAGTCACAACCCAAAAGACGTGCTCACCGGCAAGGCAGTAAAAGAGGCAATGCCGCTTGGACTGCTCGCAGTCGTTGACCAGGCAAACGGCGACGGCGCTGTAATGCTGCCGACCGCAACCGGCGACATTACAAACCTTACTGCAGGCGTTGTGCTGCATTCACACGCTATTGAGTCAAGCGCATCGGGCGACCCTCAATACCCTCAAAATGCAGCCGTCAACGTGCTCCGCAAGGGCCGCGTTTATGTGGAAACTGAGGACGCAGTGGACGAAGGTGCCGCCGTTTTCGCACGCCACACCGCAGACTTTGGCAAATTCCGTTCGGACATTGACGGCGGCGACGCCACACTTGTGCCGGGCGCAGTTTTTCGGTCGTCAACAACCGGCGCGGGGCTTGCCGTCGTCGAAATCAACTTACCGTAAGGGGGTGCTACAATGGGAAACCCAGTAGAATACACGCACCTTGACGCAGGCGAGTCCATTTTTTTCACTCGCCAACTTGAGCACGTCAAGGCCCGTACATACGACAAAAAGTTTGCTCAACTCAAGGCGAGGATGCTAATTCCGGTTTCATTTGAGGCCGGCCCCGGCGCGGAGTCAATACGCTATGAGCAATTCGACCAGGTTGGAATTGCAAAGGTTGTTGCCGACTACGCTAAGGACTTTCCACGCGCAGACGTTGCAGCCGAAGAGTTTATCAGCCCAATCAAGTCGCTTGGCGCGTCCTACGGCTACAGCGTCCAGGAAATTCGGGCAGCACAACACGCAGGCAAACCCCTGCAGCAACGACGTGCAAACGCCGCAAGGCGTGCCATTGCACAACAGGAAAACACCATTGCATTTATCGGCGACGCCGACCACAACCTGCCCGGCTGGTTTACAAATGCAAACATTCCAGACGTTGCACTGCCAAACGACGGCGGCACAGGCGGCACGGACTTTGCGGACAAGATCGGCACGCCCGACCTTATTGTGCGCGACCTAAACAGCCTCGTGAACGCGGTTATCACGCAATCAAACGGCGTCGAAGTGCCCAACACCCTGTTGCTGCCGATTGCACAGAAAACCCTTATTGCGTCAACGCCCCGGAGCACAACGAGCGACACGACCATTTTGAACTACTTTTTGCAAAACAACTCTGCGGACCTGCGCGACTGCGAATGGGTCAACGAGCTTGCCGCTGCAAACGGTTTTGTTTCAAACGACTCCGCCATTGTGTACGACCGCAACCCGGACGCCTTCACGCTCGAAATTCCACAGGACTTTGAGCAATTCCGGCCCCAGGAAAAAGGGCTTGAGTTTGAAGTGCCGGTGCACGCACGCATTGGCGGCGTTTTGCTTTATTACCCACTTTCGCAGGCTATGAGCGACGACGTGTAAAAAAACCAGTGCCGGGGGGCCCTTTCGGACCCCCGGACCATTTCGGGGGTAATTACCGTGGACAAGAAAGTTGACAAAAAGCCGGAAAAAAGACCGGCAAAAACCGTTGAGGTTACAAACCTCGGCAGCCTAATGCACACGCCAAGGGGCATGATTGCCAAGGGCACGGGCCGCATTGTCGAAAAGAAATGGGCCGAAATGAAAAAGTGCAAAAGCGTTGCCGCCGCACTCAAGGCCGGCAGGCTTGTCGAAGGTGACAAGGCCGAGGCCGCAAAGGTGAGGGCACAAAAAGAGGCCGAAACCAAAAAGAAAAAGGACGAGGCCCACAAGTCAAAGGTAAAGAAGGTTGCCAAAAAAAAGGCAAAACGAAAGTAACCATTTTTGAAAGGATCGGCGACTATGTTAATCGAATACGCAAAACCAAACGTGTTGACACTGCCAGTGTTGCCTAAAAAGGCCGGCGCTACCGTCCGCAGTGTGCTTTTGTCACCGGGTATAAACCAGGTTGACAAAAAGGATTGGGACGTTTGTAAAGAGCTTCCAAAAATCAAAAGGCTTGTTGCAGAGAAAAAGATTAAAGTCTGTGTTGGATCGGACGACACCGAAAACGAGTTTGCCCTTGGCAAGCTGCAGGTAAAGGACGCCGCCGCAGCAATCAAAAAAACCTACAACATTTTACTTTTGGAAAACTGGAAACACGGCGAAACACGACCGGGCGTTTTGAAGGCAATCAATGCACAAATTGCCTTTGTCGAAGAGAAAACCGCACCTAAAAAGGCGGCAACAGCATAGGGGCTAGTGGGCCGTGGCAATTTCAACTGATAGTGACATGGTAATTGTGGTTGCACCTGAGCTTGAGGGCACAAATACCGACCGCATTGACCAATTCATTGAATGGGCGAAAAACAGCGTTGACGAGTCCGTTTGGGGCGACAACGCCGACTATGCCACGGCCCTACTCGCTGCCCACATGCTCACGGTTGCAAACAAGCGCGGCATTGGCGGCGAAACCAAACGCAAAAAACTCGGTGACACCGAAATTGAATTTGCAACAATGGGGGCCGCCGGAAACCAGCAACCGCACGAGCTTACTGTAACAAGCTATGGAAAAGAGTTTTTACGTGTGCGCCGCACCCTTCAAATGGGTCCGCTTGTGGCCGGGGGGTGCACCTAATGGCAATCCGCACCGTTGAAAAGGACCGGGGTTACAATGAGTTTATGCGCGAGCTTAAAAAGATAAAGCGCCAACCCATTGTAAAGGTCGGGTTTCAAGAAGAGAAGGGAAACGCGCTACACCCCGGCGGCAGCATGGGCACAAAGCCGCTAACCGTTGTGCAGGTTGCCACGTTCAACGAGTTTGGCACCGAGGACGCCGACGGTAACTTGCATGTCCCTGAGCGGTCCTTTATCCGTTCGACAATGGACGAAAAGCGGCGCGAGCTTTTGAAGGTAAACAAAAAGCTTTACCGGCAGATTGCCGAGGGCACAATGAGCACCGAGCGGGCGCTTAAAATACTCGGTATAAAAATAAAGGCGCTAATTCAGAAAAAAATAACCGACCTGCGAAAACCAGCGAACGCACCGAGCACAATACGACGCAAGCGGTCAAGCAACCCGCTAATCGACACCGGACTAATGAGGCAGTCGGTTACATACAAGGTTGACATGGACGGGCGAAAGGCAAAAACAGCGTGAATTTTTTGGGCGACATACTTGCAACACTCGGAAACACAAAAATTTGTGTTACCCGGCACACGCAGGGCCGCATTGTAGGCGGCAAGCGCAAGGTGTCCAAAAAACGGCCTTTTCACATTGAGGCCGGCGTGCAACAGATAAACGGGCGCGAGCGCGAGCTTTTGCCCGAAGGTTGGCGACAAAGCTATATTGTGAAGGTTTACACCGACAAGCGGCTTTATGCCTCGGACGACGCCAAAAACCAACAGGCCGACCTTTTGGAAATTGACGGCGAGCGTTTTGAGGTTGTAATGCAGGCACCTTTCAAAGGGCTTGACCTGGACCATTTCCGGTATTTTGCAGCGAGGGCCAACGCATGAGCACAACGACCCCCGCAAACCTTACCGCAATAAAAGAGCGTTTCAACGAAATCCGTGAGGGTTTGTTGAAATGGCTGGGCGACTTTACCGATTGGCCCGTTGTAATGGCGGATCATTCGGACACAAGGCCGGACGGCCCGCACGTTGTTTTCAAGCTTTTGACCAATCTGGTTAAAATCGGTGCAAAGGACGAGCGGCTAATCGACAAAACCACGGGCAAGGTTACTGTGCGCTCGCACCGTGAGTTTACCGTTGCAATTGAGGCAGTGGGCAGGCCGGTCGGCCCCGATTGTGATTTAGAGGACTTTATAAGAGCGACCGACATGCTAGTGCCAATTCACTTGTCACTTGACGGCCCGACGGCGCACGAAATGTTTGACTCAATGGACGTTGCGGTTTTCAACGAGGGCGAAATACAGGACATTTCGCAAATACTGGAAACCGAAAAGCAGCCCCGCGCACTGTTGGAAATACAGTGTCGGGCACGTTTTGATTTTGTGGAAACACCCGGTTACTTTAATGCGGTTGAAATGTCAGGCGACTTTGACACCAATGCCGACGGTAATTTCAACCATAACACGGGTATAATTGAAGTTTCTTAATTTGGAGGTTTCATCATGTCGCTTGACAGCATTGTAACAGTAACAATTACAAGGCAAACCAAAACCCCCAGCCGCGCCGGTTTCGGCACGGGTGCCTTTGTGTCCGAGGGGGCCGTATTCCAGGAATTGATAAAGGAATACGAGGACATTGACGCGGTAAACGCGGACGTTACAGCCGGTTGGCTTGACGCAGACGCGCAGACCGCAGCACAGAGGTATTTCGGCCAAACCAACGCGCCGGAAAAACTCTATATCATTAAAAAGGGTGCCGACCGGGCGCACGTCCAGGAAATTGTTTTTGAGGGTGCATTTGTAGTTGACAACTCAATTTCAATTGACATTGACGGCACGCCGGTAGTTACTCCGTGGAATACCGACACGGACACGACCCTGCAGGACATTGCAACAAACATTGCCCTTGAGGCAGGCGTTGCAACGGCGGTTGCAGACACCGACGCACGCAGCATTCTTGTAACGGGTGCATCGGTAAACACCGAAGTGCTGATAGAAAACATTGTTGTTACCCTCGGCGCGTCACAAACCACGGGCAGCGTTACCCTAATCACTTACTTTGACGAAGTGCAGACTTACGTTGAGTCGATCATTCGCGCCCAACTGGTTAACGACGATTGGTATGGGTTGTGCATTGAGTCAAAGGACAAGGTTGAGCAGGAGCCCGTTGCAGATGCAATTGAACCACTCACAAAGTTTTTTGCATACTCAACCGCAGACGACGACGCAAAGGACGCAGCCGTTGCAGACGACATTTTAAGTTTGCTGCAGGCCAAAAGCTACGACCGCTCACTTGGTCTTTTCAGTGCAGACGCCGAAAACCACCCCGAAATGGGTTGGATCGGCGGACAACTGCCAAAGGACCCCGGCAGCATTACATGGGCCTATCAGACAATTGCGGGCGCTGTTGTTGACACGACTGCGACACTTGACGCAACAGGCAAGTCTGCAGTTGACGACAAAAACGGAAACACCTACACGACGACCGCAGCCGTAAACCTCACCGAAGAGGGCAAGGTTGCGTCGGGCGAGTGGATGGACATTATAAGGGGCATTGACTTTATCGTTGCACGCATGCAGGAGTTTGTTTTTGCACTCAAGATAAACGAGGAAAAAGTGCCCTACACGGACGACGGCATTGCGTCCATTGAAAACGAAATGCGCCGGGCACTGCGCCTTGGCGTCAACAACACCATTATTACCGAAGACTACACGGTTACAGTGCCGGCAGCCGCAGACATACCTGCAGCCGACAAGGCAAACCGTATTCTTGAGGGCATGGAATTTACCGCAATTTTGGCCGGTGCAATCCACAAAACCAGAATTGAGGGCACCCTAACATACTAATCGGAGGTTTTAGCTAATGAAAACTTTTGACCCTAAACAAGTCTCTGTTATTGTCGGGGGCCACATTGTCCAAGGCTATGCCGACGGCACCTTTGTGGAATGCGCCCGCAACAACGACACCTGGACACGCTCAGGCGGTGCGGACGGCGAGCAGACGCGCTCAAAGTCAAACGACCGCAGCGGCACCATTACAATTACCCTAATGCAGTCGTCGGTTTCCAACGCTGTTTTGGAAGGGTATGCCATTGCAGACGAGGCCACAAACGCAGGCGTCGTGCCCTCACTCGTAAAAGACAACAACGGCAGCGAAATTGTAACGGCGGCACAAAGCTGGGTCCAAAAACCTGCAGACAAGGGGCACGCAAAGGAAACAAGCGACCGCGTTTGGGTTTTGGAAACGGGCGAGCTTATTTTTGCCGGCGGCGGAATACCCGACGCCGAGTAAACATTTTAACTTTAAGGATCGGCGACAATGAGAACGTCAAGCAAATTTGAAACAGGCGGCCACACCTACGAGGTAAATATGTGGCACCCGGACAAGGCAATTGAAAACCTTGCCTGGTTGACAAAGTTGTGCGGTGAGTCCATCGTTGCGTTGCTCGTTAACGTGGACTCGGTGCGCGACCTAATGGACTCCGAGGTTGACCTTGCCCTTTTGACCCCCGCCGTAAGCACCATGCTGAAAAGTCTGGACGAAAAAGAGGTTGTTGTAAAAGTAAACCAGTTTGTTGACGGCATGCTTTGCGACGGGGCACAATTCAAGTACGACACTCACTTTATGGGGCGACCGGGGCATTTGCTCAAGGTTTTGGTCAACGTGCTCAAGGTCCAGTACGCGGATTTTTTCGCAGAAATCCCCGCCGGCATAGTGGCCGGAAAAAATCCGGCGACGACGGGGAAAACTTCGACCCCGGCACACTGAATATTAATCTATTCAAGTGGCGGCCAATCACGCGGGGGCTTTGCACCCTGCAGGAGTACGACGAGCATTACTCATTGGTTGACCTTTGCGACGCCAACGAGGCTTTGGACGTAATAGACGAGCACGAAGAGTGGGCGCACGAAAGGGCCGAAAAGAAGGCGAGGGCAAACCGGGGCAATGCACGTTGAGGTTTTAGAGTATGGCAACAGTACGCGAATTGGTTACACGCTGGGGTTTCAAGGTTGACGACCGCCCCTTGCGGCGCATCGACACCCGCGTTAGCAAGCTCAAAGCCTCACTCCGCAGCCTAAACTCAATTGGCATTAGGGTCGGCGCTGGTTTTGCCGCAATTTCAACGGGTATTGGCCTGTTGCTGCGCGAGGCCGGCGAATTTGAGCAAATAGAAATTGCCTTTGAAACGCTTACCCAGTCCCAGGAAAAAGCCCGAAAACTCACCGAAGAGTTGGTAATGTTTGCCCAAAAAACGCCTTTTGAGCTAAAGGGCGTTTTCAATTCCACAAAGCAATTGCTCGCTTACGGAATTGAGGCCGAAAACATGATTGACACGCTCACGGCACTTGGAAACATTGCCGCAGGCGTGGGTAAGGACAAGCTGCCGCAGCTTACCCTTGCCTTTGGGCAGGTCCGCACTGCGGGCAGGCTGCGCGGGCAGGAGGTTAGGCAGTTTACCGAGGCCGGCGTGCCCATTGCCGAGGCAATTGCCGAGCAAATGGGCGTTGCAAAAGAGCAAGTGCAGGACATGGTAAGCCGGGGCGAGGTTGGCTTTGAAGTTGTCAACGCAGCCCTGCAGCGGCTTGCAAACGGCACCGGGCGCTTTACCGGGCTAATGGAAAAGCAAAGCCGCACCCTGTTGGGGCTGTTTTCAAACCTAAAGGACGCCGTGCAGGTATTGGCAATAAGTGTTGGCGGGGCCCTCGTGCCAGAGGCGAAGGAATACCTGCGCATTGCAATTGCCTGGATTTCGGCAAACAAGGAATTAATACAACGAAAAACAACGCGCTTTATGGCGCTTTTGGTTGACGGGCTAAAGCAGTTGGTCAAGGTTGGCATGTTTGTGCTGCGCATACTAAAGGCGGTCACAAACGCCCTTGGCGGGTTTGAAAACGCCGTCAAGCTTGCCACGTTTGCGGTTAGCGCCCTTGTGGGCGTGCGCGTAGTACAGTTTTTGGGCAACGTGGGGCTTGTGGCCCTGAGCGCGGCCAAAAACCTTTTGGTCTTTACAGCACAGACACGCACGGCGGCCCTTGCGGTCTTTTCCCTAAAGGCAATTGCCCTTGCACTGCCCATTGCAATAGGCGCTGCGGTTGCGGCCCTGTTTCTACTAATAGAGGACCTGGTAGTTTACATGCAGGGCGGTGACTCGCTTATTGGGTCGCTGGTTGAAAACTTTGACAAGGCTGCGCCGGCATTTCTTGAGGCATTGGACCGCTTTGGAAACAAGGCAATAGAGAAGGTCCAGGAAGTAACCAACAAAATATTAAATTTTTTACAGGCCGAAGAGTTTGCACCGCAACGAAAAAAAATAGCGGACGCGCTTTTAGCTGCGTTCGACGTTGCAATTGTCGGGTCCGTGGCGCTTGCAAAAATCGGTTGGGCAATTGGCAGCGTGATAGCCGACGGAATTTTTGATGCTATAGCCGAGCGTTCGCCAATGCTTGCAACACTTGTTGGGATTAGTTCAAAACGACAACGTAAAAAGCGTTTTGAAAAAACCAAGTTTGACGAGGACACGGCCAACGCAATAAAGTTTATTGAAAAATTCGGTTTGGAAGACGTGCAAAAGTCGCAGGCATTTGCACCCGAAGTCCTTACACGCGCACAGGCATTAATAAAAAAAGGTGTTGACCCGGACAAATTGACAAATGTAAGGCGCGACGTACTGGGCGGCAGGCTTGAAAAAATGGGGTCGCCCGGTCAAATGATAAGAGGACCAATTCCAGGAATGCAAAACAATTCGTTTGTAACAAATGTAAAAATAGACGGTAGCGACCTGGACGAAAAGGCACTTGAGCGGGCAATTTCAAAAGGTGTAAACGAGGCGCAGGAAAAAACAGCACGCGACATGCAGCAACAGGGCGGCGCGTCAATTTCGGAGTAGTGAATAGTGACGATTTTGGGTTTTTTAACAGGTGGCAGCCCCCAGCGGGTTGTAATAAGTCGTGACGAGTCCGAGGCACCGGGCCTTACACTTGACGCGGCCCTATCAATTCGCCCGTTTCGTGACCTTAGCATTACAAAAAACCCGGTTGAGTCCGGCGCGACCATTGCGGACCATGCCGAGTTGGGCAATTTCAGTTTTGACCTTGAGGGCATTATTTCCGAGGCCCCGCTGCCAAGCGGGTTTGCGGGTGCGGCCCTTGGGGCGTTGGGCGGTGTTGCCGGCGGTGCAATCGGCACTGTAACGGGCGGCGTTGCGTCAACACTCATTACAAGCGGGGCACTCGTTGGGGCGTCGGCGGCGGCAAACTTTGCACTTTCGCCGGACATACCCGACGGGGCAAGCCTTGAAAACCAGATTGCCAACCGCAACCTTTTGGACGGCGACTACCCCCGAAAAGCGTGGGACTATCTTTTAGGACTGCAACAGGGGCGTGAGCTTGTGCGTGTTGTCACAAGGCAAAAGACATACACGCAGCTTTTGATAAAGTCACTGAGCAACCCGCAGACGATTGCCGAGGGCAAGTCTGTGAAGTTTACAGCGACGTTTGAGCAGGTAAAGATTGTGTCAAGCTCAACGGTGCAAGTGCCGGAAAACGTCGTTGCCGCAGATGCAACGGGGGCGGCGTCAAAGGCGAGCACAGGCAAACAGGCGGCAACAGAGGCGACTAGCGCCCAGTCGTCAAACGTGAGCACTTTGAAAAGTTTTGTTAACTCAGTAGGGAGCTAGGCAATTGACGACCCTTGTAATTCCAGTACGCGCAGACTTGCCGGCATACACCTTTCAAATAGAGCTTGACGGCAGCCTTTACACGCTTACTTTTCGTTACAATGAGCGCATGGACCGTTGGCTAATGGACATTGCGGACGAAAACGAGGACGCGCTTTTGCTGGGCATACCGATTTTAACGGATTTCAACCTAATTGAACGCTTTAAGGACGACAACCTGCCGCCCGGTGAGTTTTTCGCACTGGACGAGTCGGGTGCACAAAAGTATGCGGGCCGCGAGGACTTGGGCAACGACATTAAACTATTTTATGTGGAGGCTGCATAGTTGGCTGGGGTTGTAACAGCGGGTGCCTACCAATACCTTAGAACGGCAGAACTAACGGTATTTGACAAAACGGGCTTTGGTCGCAAGTACGACGGGCTGCGCGTGCAGTTTCACATTGAAAAAACCAGCGAGTCAACCGCCAACAAGGCTGAAATAAAGGTTTTCAACCTTAGCGACTCTTCGCGTTTTCGGATCGAAGAGGACGAAATGAGCGTTGAACTAAAGGCGGGCTACCCCGGCGCACTGGAAATTGTTGCGAGCGGCGACGTTTCAAAGGGCGTGTCGGCGAAAAAGGCACCCGACTGGCTTACTACTATGGAAATACAGGACGGCGGCAAGGCACTCCAGGAAAAACACGTTGACTTTAGCTTTACGTCGGGCACACCTTATCAGGCAATAATAGAGGCCGCATTAAACGGGCTTGGCGTGGCGCAGGGCCCCCGCTCGTTTGCAGTTTCCGAAACAGCCGTGCAGGGTTTTTCGTTTTCGGGCACTGCAAAGGAATTGTTGGACAAGCTGGGCCGGCGCTTTGGCCTTGCCTGGTCAATTCAAAACGGTGCGGTCCAAATGGGCATTGACGGCGCGACGCTGCCGGCAATTGCACCGCTCATTGACGTTTACAGCGGGCTAATCGGCAACGTGCTGAAACGTGAAAAGGGCATTGAGTTTACAAGTTTGCTCAACGGCGAAATAATACCGGGGCACCCGGTCGTTGTTGAGTCAAGGGACATTAACGGCACCTTTTTAGTTAAAAAAACCATACTTGACGGCGACACGCACGACGGGCCGTGGCAAACGAAAGTTGAGGCAGAGCCCATTGGGTAAGAGTTTTGGACAACCGCAGACCAACAGCGAAACGCCCAGTTTTGTGGGTGCGCTGCAGGCTGTAATAAACGCGCAGATTTTGCAAATGTTTACGGCAATGCCGGGGCAGATCCAGGCTTACGACAAGTCACTTGGCACCGTTGACGTGCAGCCCTGCATAAAACGCAAGTACATTAAAGACGACGAGGTTGTTGACCTGCCAATAATTAACAACGTGCCGGTCTGTTTTCCAAGGGCCGGACAGGCTGCCCTCACGTTTCCACTTGCACGCGGCGACTATGTAATGCTGGTTTTTTCGCAACGCAGCCTTGAGCGTTGGAAAACGCAGGGCGGCACGGTTGAGGCGGGCGACCCCCGGCACCATGATTTAAGCGACGCAATGGCAATACCGGGCGTTTACCCCGGCAGTGTGCCGCTCGCAGGCGCAGACGGTGACAACCCCGTGCTGCAAAACACGGTTGCAAGCAAAATCATTGTTAGAAAAACAGAGGTTGAGGTTGCCGTTGGGGCGGGTAAACTCATTGTAACAAAAGAGGGCAAGTTTAGCTTTACAAACGGGGTAATTGACCTAATGGGACTCATTGACGAGGCGCTTGAGCAGTGCAAGCTTATTACGGTGCCGACCATTGCCGGCCCGTCGGGCACCCCGTTGAACGCATCGGCGTTTGAATTGATAAAACAAAAACTGGGGGTAATTACGGCGTGACCCTTGAGGCTTTCACAATCTGGCAGTCAACTTTTGTTGCACAGGTGCCGCCAACAGACGCCCCCGATTGGCCCGACAACCTTGCCGACTGGCTTGCCGAACGCCTTGACACTCCAAAGTTAAGCCTTCCCGGCATTACACTAGCGGTGCCGCCCCTGCCGGTTGTATTCGGCAAGGCGGCATTTCGCAGCATTTACTCAACGGCGGCAGCCGGCGACACAAGGGAAACTTTCGCGTCAAAGCTTGCCAACGCCTACGAGGCCGGCATGCAAAACGCAACCGTCACGGTAAAGCCCGGCGACTCTATTGGGGTGCCGTCGCCTACAACAACCTGGTCGGTTGTGGCAAGCTCGGTGTTTGACGCACCCAGCATTGCCGCAGGCAAAAACAAGGTGCTTGAAATTGCCAGTGCACCGGACCCGGAAAAACCAGAGGACTCGGCAATCATACAAAAGCTTTACGAGGCCGTGGGCCTTTTGACTGTAACCACAACCGGCAGTGATAGTGTGCCGCCCCCGTCGGGGCCAAATTCACTCGTAGACACCGCAAGGGGGGTTGCTTGAATATACTTTTGGACGAAAACGGCGACTGGGCAGTTACCGACAACCAACTGCAGTTGGTCACAGGCGTCGAAGAAATTGCACAGATTGTTGCCACGCGCTTGAAATTCTATTTGGGTGAGTGGTTTATGGACGTCCGCAAGGGGGTGCCGTGGTTTTCAAAAATACTTAAACAGGGTGCCAACCCGTCCGAGGTTGAGGCAATTTTAACGCAGGCAATCGTTGACTCACCGGGTATTATTACCCTAAACGAGGCAACCTTTTCGCTTGACAACCAAACCCGGCGGTTGACAGTCG
>Ga0180434_10006664_pt1 | contig 13217 bp, 10 predicted proteins | sample SS_ome_7_FD_132453 | JGI IMG/M metagenome (GOLD analysis project Ga0180434, IMG submission 132453) | Hypersaline lake sediment archaeal communities from the Salton Sea, California, USA - SS_1_D_2 metaG | ecosystem: Environmental > Aquatic > Non-marine Saline and Alkaline > Hypersaline >... | reverse complement strand
GTGCCAGGAAGACTTGTCATTCTGAGTCTAAACGAAGAATCTCCCTGAGGAGAGTGATAACCCTTCACTGGAGATTCTTCACTGCGTTCAGAATGACACAATAAGCACTTTTTCTGTTAGCCCGTCCAAACATTGATAGATAAATGGCATTTCACACAACGGGTTAAATCAAAGAAAATGTCGAAGTAGGATAGATCGTGAAGAGACGTGATTTTGTTGGGTTGATGCTTGGAGGAGTAGCCGGGGGAACCCTGCTGAGTTATTGCGCGAACCAAAAGGAGGCGCCGCCCTTCTTTTCTGAAAAGAAACTCTTTTATAAGGGGTATAACGGGGTGGATACCTACCGGATCCCTTCGCTGCTGACTACGCAACAAGGGACAATCCTGGCCTTTAGCGAGTCCCGCCACGATTCGAGAAAGGATTCGGGAAATATCGATGTAGTAGCTAGGCGCTCCACCGATATGGGGGAGACCTGGAGTGAACCACTGGTTGTATGGGATACCGGATCGAATACGTGTGGAAACCCGTGTCCCGTCGTTGATCGCGACACAGGCAAAATATGGTTGTTGTTGAACTGGAACCTTGCCACGGATGAGGGAAAAGAATTGCACCTTGGCGGCGCAGAGGATACGCGACGGGTTTACATTACCTCGTCAGAGGACGACGGCCAGACCTGGAGCGATCCAATAGAAATTACCGGGATGGTCAAGCCGGACAACTGGCTCTGGTATGCCACCGGACCCGGCGTTGGAATTCAGCTCCGGACCGGGGCACACAAGGGACGATTGGTTATACCGTGTGACCATTCCACCACAGATCATCGGTTCGCTTCTCATGTCATCTATAGTGATGACCACGGCGAAACCTGGCAGGTGGGCGGCAGCGTCGAGAACGGCAACGAATGCCAGGTAATTGAGCGGCTGACCGGAGAATTGGTGCTGAATATGCGTATGCAAAGTGGTGTGCCGAGAAAAAAGCGCTGGGGATACCGGGGCGAGGCCTTCAGCAATGATGGCGGGAATACCTGGGAGAATTTTACCATCAACGAATCATTAATTGGGCCGACCTGCCAGGCAAGTTTGATTCGGTATGACTGGCCGGATGGCGCAAACCAGGGGCGGCTGCTTTTTTCTAATCCGGCCAGCCAGGATTCACGGGAAAATATGACAGTCAGGTTAAGCCGCGATGACGGTAAAACGTATCCGGAAGCGCGGCGGATTCATACCGGGCCTTCGGCGTATTCGTGCCTGACAGTGTTGCCTGATAATTCTATCGGGTTGTTATATGAGGGCGGCGAACAAAACAAATATGAGTCGATAACATTTGCGAAGTTTAACCTGGAGTGGCTAACAGCTTCAACAGAAAATACAAAGTAACTATTATTTAATGCACTTGTATGAATTCCAATAGCATGCTGGAATTCATCTTGATGAGCATGAGCAGAAATACTTTCGGTATAAGTTGTGTCTGGGGATCCATCCTCTAATTCCTAAGGTGAAAGGTATTGTTATGAAAAAAAATAATAAAGAATTGTCCGGCTTAATTGCGGCCCCACATACACCAATGCATGAGGACTACAGTGTCAATCTTGATACGATTTATTTACAAGCCGATACATTGAACACTAATGGGGTAAATGGAGTTTTCCTCTGTGGGACGACTGGAGAGGGGGTGTCCCTTACCGAAATGGAACGGAAACAGGTTGGAGTTCAGTGGGCTGACGTAGCCAGTGAAGAATTGTCAATAATAGTGCATGTTGGTGCCACAACACTGGCTCAGGCCAAACGATTGGCTCGTCATGCAGAGGAAAAAATCCAGGCTGATGCTATTGCCGCTATGGGGCCGGTAGTATTTAAGACCGCTACGGTGGAATCTCTCGTGAATTATTGTGCTGAAATCGCTTCTGCTGCCCCCAATACTCCGTTTTATTACTATCATATTCCGAGTTTTTCCGGGATTGATTTACCCATGATTGAGTTTTTAGAATTAGGGTCCAAACAAATTCCCACATTATCCGGGATCAAATATACTGACAGTGATTTATACGATTATGGTTTATGCCTCGACTATGAAAATGGAAAGTATAATATCCTGTTCGGCCAGGACGAAAATCTTCTGGCGGGTTTGGCGTTGGGTGCAAACGGTGCTGTGGGAAGCACATATAATTTTGCCAGCCCATTATATTTGCGCATCATCGAATATTTCCAGGCCGGTGATTTGGATGCAGCAAATCGGCTTCAGGCCAAGTCACGAAAAATGGTCCGGGCCATGAAAGGGTACGGTATTTTCGCCAGTCTGAAGGCAGCCATGCGGATCATTGGTGTAGATTGCGGACCGAACAGGCCACCAGTTGATGCATTAAGCGACGATGAAATTGCAGCATTGACTAGTGAACTGGAAGATATAGGTTTCTTCGATTTTTGCTCGAGCACGGAGAGTGAAGTGAAGGCGGTAGGAATTCAATAAATATAGAAAGCGGAGAGATTGATGCGGACGATTATGCAAAAAATATTGTTGTTGGCACTGATGATAAGTGTGGGGGCGCAGGGAGTATCTGCAAAGTCCCAGGATCCATTGATCCAGTGGAATACCATTCCGGATCTGCCCCATAGCAAGGGAGTGGCAGGACCATATACAGGCGTACATAACGATGCGCTAATTGTGGCTGGCGGCGCCTATTTCCCAGAATCCCTGTTCGAGGGAGGAGCAAAGGTCTGGACCGACAGTATTTTTGTGTTGGAAAAAACGGGAGATGGTGCATTTGCCTGGCGCACCGGGTTTTCGCTGGTCAGGCCCCTGGCATACGGGACCACGATTCAGACGGATCAGGGGCTTATCTGTATTGGTGGAGGTGATAGTGAACAGTTTTACCGGGATGTATTTAAATTACAGTGGGATGGCGGAACAATTGTACAATCAAGTCTGCCGGAGTTACCCTCAACCGCTGCATTATTGAGCGCTGCCAAGGTCGGAGAGGTGATTTATGTCGCCGGGGGACAGAAAAGCCCTGGTGCCAAAGAGGCGATGAAAAATTTCTGGGCTTTGGACTTGTCGCAAAAGGATTTACGATGGAAGCGATTAGAGCCATGGCCCGGACCGGCACGTATCCTCCCTGTTGCCGGTTCGTTAAATGACCATTTCTATCTTATGAGCGGGGCAGAGCTGGTCGTCAACGAAAACGGCGATGTCCAGCGGAATTACCTGACGGATGCCTATCGTTACAACCCGGAAAACGGCTGGGAAAAAATTGCCGAATTACCCCGCCCGGCTGTTGCTGCACCGTCGCCGACCATATCGGTCGGGCAGTCCCATCTGCTGGTCTTTGGCGGGGATGATGGTGAAGAGGCCGATCGGATCTGGGAACTGGAGGATGACCATCCGGGGTTTGAACGTGAAGTCATGGCTTACCATGAAATCACGGATACGTGGGTAGTGAAAGGCGAAATGCCGATTGCCCAGGTTACCACATCGGTAATCCAATGGGACGATGACATTATTATACCTACGGGAGAGGTCAGGCCCGGGACGAGAACCACTACAATTCTTCAGGGACAATTAGTTGAGTTCAGCCCGAAATTCGGGGCCTTAAACTATATAATGCTGGTCATCTATTTCGCCATTCTGTTGTGGATGGGGTATTACTTTTCGAAGAGGGAATCGACCACAGATGATTATTTCTTGGGAGGAAAACGCATACCCTGGTGGGCTGCCGGCGTTAGTATCTTTGGGACGCAACTCAGTGCCATTACGTTTATGGCTATCCCGGCAAAGGCCTATGCAACCAACTGGGTTTTCTTTCTGGCGAATATGGGGATCGTCCTTATCGCTCCGATCATCATCTACCTGTATTTGCCGTTTTACCGGCGATTGAATATCGTCACAGCCTACCAGTACCTCGAAAAACGGTTTAGTGTGGTATTGCGGCTTATCGGAAGTGCCCAGTATATTCTGCTCCAGCTCGGAAGAATGGCTATCGTTATTTTTCTGCCTGCCATCGCCCTGTCGACGGTCACCGGGATCAACATTTATCTCACTCTGGCACTAATGGGATTGCTGAGTACGGTCTATACTGTGATGGGCGGCATTGAGGCGGTGATTTGGTCCGATGTAATGCAGGCCGTGGTGTTGCTTGGGGGTGCCCTTCTGAGTTTGCTGATCATCTTTCTGGATATTGAAGGGGGATTCTCGGGATTTCTCGGCACTGCCGTGGCCAATGATAAATTTCACATGTTCAACTGGAGTTGGGACTGGACCATGACCGCAGTCTGGGTGGTTCTGGTGGGGAACACCATCAACCAGTTGGTTCCGTATTCTGCGGATCAGACGGTGGTACAACGGTACCTCACCACCAGCTCAGAAAAGGAAGCCGCCAAATCCATCTGGACGAATGCCATTCTTGCAATACCAGCATCGATTATTTTCTTTGGGGTCGGGACCGCTCTGTTTGTCTTCTACGGAGAGAATCCGTCGGCGATCGCTCCTACGCTGCAAACAGATGCCATATTCCCGCTCTTTATCATGCAGGAACTGCCGGCGGGTATCGCAGGAATTGTCATTGCCGGGGTGTTTGCCGCTGCAATGTCCAGCCTCGACAGTGCTATGAACAGTACCGCCACAGCATCGGTTACAGATTTTTACTACCGTTTTCATCCGGACTCCAGTGAAACATACCGCCTCAGGCTTGCTCGGGTCATTACAGTTGTTCTCGGATTTGTGGCCACCGGGATCGGATTCATGATGGCCAGTATGGATATCACCTCGCTCTTCGATCTGATTCTGGAAATCGTGGCACTGTTTGGCGGAAGTTTAGCTGGGTTGTTCGCCCTGGGGATATTCACGAAGCGTGCAAACGCTACCGGCGCGGTGATTGGCATGCTCACCAGTATGTCGACGCTTATACTGGTGAAATATACCACAGACATCCACTTCTTCCTATATGGCGGGATTGGAATTCTGGTCTGTATGGTGGTTGGGTATCTGTTCAGCCTTGTTGCTCCCGGGCCGGAACAGGAATTGGAAGGAAAGACTATCTACAGCATTCCGGATATCCTCTCTCCCACGGACAACTGATTTTCGCGTGTGGGTTGAAACCACTGCAGGCAAAACAGATCCATGGGAATTGGGCGACGCTCCTTCTCCCTATTAATTCTGACGAGAGTATAAATTATGCAGCTCTCGAGCGGGAGATCGACGTGCTCATTCTGGCTGGCGTAGACGGGATTTATTCAAACGGCACGGCGGGTGAATTCTACGCACAGAGTGAGGAAGAATTTGATAGGATACATACTGTATTAGCTGAAAAATGTAATCAGGCGGGTATGCCGTTTCAGATTGGCGCGAGCCATATGAGCGCCCAAATTTCTCTAAGCCGGGTGAAACGGGCAGCCGCCTTTGAGCCATCAGCAATCCAGGTCATACTTCCTGATTGGTTTCCGGTCAATCTGGAGGAAGCGGTCAACTTTCTGCACCTATTGGCATCCGAGGCAGAACCCATTGGATTAGTACTCTATAATCCGCCTCATGCCAAGCGACAACTCACCCCGGCAGAGTTTGGTCTCCTTGCGGATGAAATTCCGGCTTTGCTGGGCGTAAAAGTTGCCCCTGCAGGGAAGGACTGGTATAAGGAGTTCCGCGTACTGGCGAAGAATTTATCGTTGTTTGTTCCCGGACATCAACTGGCCACCGGGTATAGTATGGGCGCGGACGGGGCCTATTCCAACATGGCCTGTCTGCATCCGGTAGGGGCGCAGAAGTGGTTCGGGTTAATGGAGACGGACATAGAATCAGCCTTGAAACCGGAACAGAAGATACAGGCCTTTCTTAAAGAGTACATTGAACCATTCATCATGAAACAACATTACTCAAATCAGGCAGTGGATAAGCTCCTGGCGGCAATCGGCAACTGGGCCCCGATTGGGACAAGGTTACGATGGCCGTATAGCTGGATTCCAGCAAACGAAGCGGAGCGGCTAAGGCCGTTGGCTCAGCGGTTACTGCCAGAGTTTTTTATACCAATTAACTGATGGGAAGTAAATAAAAGTAAAACGGAAGTCTTTCGGTTAAGGAACGGGTAAACGATATTTAGTATCCCAACCATCCTGCCGGGGAATGAATAGTATTGTGGAATGTACTACACACTACCTAAAATAATTTTACCGTATTTACATCACAAAAAAACACAGAGTAGGACTACGGTATAGTTAAAATATTACTATAGAAAACTCTCTGTGTTAAATAGCATGGAGAGTGTATTCGGCGGCCATCATTGCCACCGATACCAGTTTTAGTTTACTATGAAGTTTGTGACAGGATCTTATTCTCGATTGCCTCTGCTATTACTAATTCTGGTATCGGTGGCTTTTTTTTCGGCCGGTCCCCATATTCTCCCGACCAGGGACAGGGCCGTTGAACTTGCCCTCCGGAATAGTTATCAGGTTCGGCAGTTACGATTAAACATCAAACGGAATACAAGGCGGCTGGAAGCCGAGAGAGCAAATTTAAAGTCAAAAGTGTACCTGGATTTTCAGGCCCCGGAATTCCAGGCAATCTCTGATTACAAATGGAACTCCGAACAGCAGAAATACGAAACAATCAAGGAAAACACCCGCTGATGGCAAATGAATCCTGCGATAGAACTACCGGTTATTTTACTCGGATATCCTACCAACGGGTATCTGTCATTGCCTAATCGCATCTATCGGTATCTGCAGTTGGGCGGTAATATCGATACGTAATATTATAAAATGTACTACCTTGAATTTCGTCAGCCGTTTTTTCAGCCGAATACAATAAAGAATAACCTGGAAAAGGCCAGAATTAGCCTGCAACAGGAAGAAGTAAAAAATTTGAGCGACCTCGTAAATATTATTAAAACAGCGGGATCTACGTATTGAGGAGGTTCAAAAGGAAATTCGCGCTGAGATAATCGACGATATAACGAATCTGAATGAATTTCATTCCCGGGTGGATACATTGCAAAAAAACAGTCAACTTGCACAAAAAATTACAGAATACAGTTTCGACCAGTATGCTAGGGGGAATATCCAGGTGCAGGATTTACTACGGGCGATTGAAAATGAGGCTGCAACCAGAGCAAACCTGCTCAATACTTATTTGGATTACAGGAAATCCCTGTTTAACCTCATCAAGCATACTTTTTTCGACTACGAACATGGTGTGCCGCTGTCAGAGCGGTTTGATATTTTTCCTTAACAAGAACTTACTTTCTCTCATTCACGGACATAATTGAATAAATGCTAATATAGAATCCCCTTTCCATGTGATTACCAAGCCTATTGATGCCATCTGCAATCTGGATTGCCAGTACTGCTTTTATCTGGAAAAAGAGCATCTCTATCCATTCACCAACGATTTCGAGATGACGGATGCGGTCCTGTAGGAGTGTGGTTGTCTATACCCGGATCATCCCAGCTGGGAAGTGACCGTTACCTACCAGGGTTGTGAACTCAGCCTGATGTCACTGACTTGTAATGTCGGCGCCGGACTTGAGTTCATCTAAATAATCCTCAATGGCTGCCTGCTGGCGGTCCTGCACCATATCCTGCCGGACTCGCTCTGCGACCTCAGCCAGGGGGAGAGGCGCAGGGTCCTGGTGCTCATACACTGTGGCGATGTGCAGGCCGAACTGGGTTTCAAACACCCCGCTGACCCCACCCGGCTCCAGGTTAAATACCACTGCTTCAAACGGCTCTACCATCCTGCCCCGCGGAAAAAACCCCAAATCAACCTCCGCCGGCGGACATTCGGTATATTCCTTCGCCACTGCTTCAAACGTTGCACCTGCTTCTATTTTCTCCAGCGCTTCTTCCAGGGCTGCCCGGACCTCGGGGACCGCGTCAGCGCTTTCCGGATGCTTGACGATGTGAGCGGCATGTACCATTTCCGGTCTCAGGTAATTCGCCTTGTGTGCCTCATAATATTCGGTGATCTCACTCTCTGACGGGTCCAGCCCTTTCTCAGTTATTTCCTCCAGCAATTTTTGCACCTTCACACTTAAGACGGCTTGTGCTCGCATTTCATCGGTGATTTCTTTCCCCCCGTTTACTCCGCCAGCCAATTCCCTGAGGACCTGCTGAATCTCGTCCTCGGTCACCTCTTCAATTTGCCTGGTGGCCTCGTACTGAATCAGTTTCCGCTCGATGAGGTTCTCCTTGGCCCATTCCATCAATTGCGCGTCGCGCAGTGTGGAATCCATCTCCCCGAACTGCTGCTGGTGGGAGGGGCGCATTCTGTCCATTTCCTCAAGAATCTCTTCATCACTTATTGTGATCGCATCATCAATCGTAATCACCGGTTCACTCCAATCTGTCTAAGTAGCGTATCAATAATCTCATGAACAATATAACTTGCTCGATACTCCCCGCTCTCGTAACTATAAAATTGCGTCTTGTCTGCATGCGAAGTGTTGCTGAACTGTTCAAATGTATACAAAGTTACGCAACTAACCCGGAGTTCAAAAGGGCATTTTCCCGGAAAAACAGTTCTGGATTTGCACAATTCCTTGACCTGAAACGAGGCAGATGATAGTGGCCAATTCTGTGCCTTCGGGTTGAGACTTTTCGTCACTCAATTGGAATTCAGCTTGAAAGCACAGAAAGAAGTAGTTAGAATCGACGGTCGGGGTAATTCACATACTTGGTAACCTTACTAATGCCGAAGAACCCACTTCATCGATCAAATGTGGCTACCGAGCCATACCACGTTATCACCAAACCCATTGGTGCGATCTGCAATCTGGATTGTGAGTATTGTTATTATCTGGAGAAGGAAACCCTGTATCCGGAGACAACAGATTTCAAAATGACCGACGAAGTGCTCCGGAAATTTACCCGGCAATACCTGAGTCAACCGGGTGATGAGATCACCTTTACCTGGCAGGGCGGCGAGCCGACGCTGATGGGGCTGGATTTTTTCAGACGGGCCGTAACGCTTCAAAAGGAATACAATACCGAAGGGAAGACCATCCGGAATTCGCTGCAGACCAACGGGGTCAAACTGGACAATAATTGGGCAGAATTTTTTCAGGATCATGATTTCCTGGTGGGATTGAGTATTGACGGTCCAGCGCATGTCCACAACAAGTATCGGTATTTTAAGGGGGGACAGGGCAGCTTTGATGCGGTCAAAGCCGGCCTGGATACCCTGAAGGAAAACGGAGTAGAATTTAATGTCCTTGGATGTGTGAATGACTACAGTGCACGATATCCTTACGAAATTTACGATTTTTACACGAACGAGGTCGGTACGCGGTATTGGCAATTTATCCCCATCGTGGAGCGGAGTCCCGGATCAAACGGGGGGGACGTTTCACTGGCGTCCCACAGTGTGGATGCCGAGCAGTATGGGGACTTTTTAATCCAGATATTTAACCGGTGGGTGCGCAATGATATCGGAACGATTTCGGTGCAGATCTTTGATATTGTGTTCCGGGTTTATCTCGGGATGAAGGCCGGGTTATGCCTCTTTGATAAAACCTGTGGGAACGCCCTTGCCATTGAACACAACGGGGATCTGTATAGCTGCGACCACTATGTGGAAACAGAGTATCATATCGGGAATGTCGCCACCTCCACGCTGAATGAGATGGTTGCTACTCCCTTCCAGCGGCAATTCGGGCAGGATAAGGAATCAAGGTTGCCTGCCTACTGCCAGAATTGCGAAGTACAGTTCCTGTGTAATGGTGGGTGCCCGAAAAACCGGTTTATTACCACCCCGGATGGTGAACCGGGTCTGAATTATTTGTGCGCCGGCTATAAAAAGTTCTTCCACTATGTGGACCCGTACATGCGGTTTATTGCCCAGCAATATAACGCCGGAGCTCCACCGGAACAGATGATGGAATATATCCGGAGCCATCCGGATGAGTTTGTCGGGGATATTAGCCGCAATGATCCCTGCTATTGTGGGAGCGGGAAGAAATACAAGAAGTGCTGCATCAACTAAAGAAGCCAGTCGAGGTAAAAAGTTGACTTACCGCTTATATACAATAGATGAATTTGGAGCTGAAAGGAATTTAATATGGATTAGCTGAATTATATGATTCGACACTGTTTCAAAGGAGCCCAACTGGCATAACCTGCTGGTTGGGCTATTTTTTTTAATCAGAGAACAATCCAATTGCGTGCGAAATTTATGTTTGCAATGGAGGGGTAGTTGGGATGCTTGGAATGGAATTAACGATTATTATGTTGATTTCTTTATAGGCATTTCTTCATGGAAATGGCAACAAAGATACGTAAAAGGCTTCGGTATCCGGGAATTGGGTGTCCACGATGATACTTTCTAAATATTTTTGTTTAGCTTATGATTTCTAAGGATAGTTATTTAGGCTGGTATTTGATATATCTCTGATCCTATTCTAACAAATATAGTGTTTATTCCTTAGTGATTATTATTCTGGCGTTTTATGTTAATTTGATACACGAATTTATCGGCGCGATAGCTGGCATAACAAAATTCTATTGGGCGCTCAGAAGAATCACAGGCCAAATGCTTCCGTATTAATACAGGAGTATTGTCTTCAATATCCAACTGTTCCTTTAATTTTTTATCCGGTATTCTAGCAGTGATCTCTTCCTTCGCAACAACAGGTACAATTTGGTATTTATCTTCCAATAGCTCGTATAGTGGTCCATCAAATTCCTCATCGTTCGAAATACCAATACTTGGATGAAAGTAACTGGTAAACAAAACGATAGGCTTTTCATGTTCTCCTCTCAGACGCTCAAGTTTTTGTATTAAGGTATTTTCTTCAATGCCAAGATAACATGCAACTTCTTGCGGGGCTTTAACAAGACTGACTTTTTTGTCAATATCACTAAATGGTCGGCCTTTGGCGTTCATTTCTTTTGTAAAACTTGACCAGGCTTCGAGATGGGTATGCACTTTATTCTGATTTACTTTTGTACCGATGCCTTTTTTTCTTTCAACCAGTCCGTCATAAACAAGTTTATTCATAGCAGCTCGAAAAGTGTTACGGCTAATTCCCAATTGTTTCGACATATCTTGTTCACTTGGGAGTAATTTACCGTTTTGGTATTCTTCCTGTTGAATAAGTTGACGTAAAATATTCTCGACCTGGATGTGGAGAGGTACATGAGAATCACGATCTATATTCATATCTATAGAGTCAGTGCTATTAAATTCCGAAGTATTCATCTTAGTAATTCTTTCTAATATAAAAAATTAATTGTTCGAACATTTCCGTTAAAGGATAATAAAAAAATCGTTGGGATTAAAAACAAATAATATTCTGATCGATTTTTTTTGATTTATATGCTTAATGGTTAGATGCAAAATAAAAGTCGAACACCTCCGGACTTTCTTTTTTGGATGGATTCAGCAACATTATAGAGAAAAAACAGTCCAGGGGCCTCATGAAAAAAAAGAAGCTATCCAAACCCGACAACGCGTTAATGCCCTCTATTTTGACCACGGGTATTCCAAACGGACGATTGCCCGGTTGGAGGGTGTCAGCACTGATTTTGTGGTGGATTGGACGCAATCGGCGGATCAGGATTGCACCCAGGATGGCCGGGGCTGGCCCAAAGGTACGCGGCGGAAATGGAGAACGATGGTAGAGCAGCGGATTCGTCACATTCGCGAAGCCCTCGAAGCCGATCCGGCGCAGTATTATATCGGCCCGACGGCCATCCAGGTGGAATACCACCGGCGGTACCCCGATGCCGACGTGCCCCCGGTGCGGACGATCGGGCAGATGCTGTCGGATTTGGGGTTATCTCACGCCCCAAAACCAGGACGCAATACGGGAGCAGCGCACTATTTAAGGTATCCCGAATGGACGATTTATAGGGGCCTCGGCGGCCGGGTGATGGAGAGTGATTTTGTGGGGGAGAAATTCATCACCGGTCGCAGCGCGCCGATTCATTTTATCGGATTTGCGTGCAAGCATCCTCCGCGTTTCCGACATTATGCGCGAGTGGAAGGCCAAACAACGGATGCGTTCATTCGGGAAACCCAGGCGGTGTTTCACCGCTTTGAGACGCCGGATTTCGCCAAAATCGACAATGCGATGGCCATGATCGGCGGACGGCGGGGTAAACGGGTTGTGTCCCGGGCTATGATCTTCTTGTTGGGCCAAAGCGTGATCCCGATTTTTTCGGTACCACGCAAGCCCTTTAGTCAGGCATCCATTGAAGGCAATAATTCGGTGTTCGGGCGCAAATTTTGGAATCGCTGGGAGTTCGAGTCGGTGGAGGAGATTGACGCGCGGCTGGCGGAATTTAACGCCTCCACCCGGCGGTATTGTCAGTATGCCCCACCCGACACGACAGGAAAGCCCACAGAGCCCTTCGTGCCAAAAGTGTATTTCACTCGGCAGGTGCAGCAGGCGGAAACCGGTGTGGGCGGCGCAGTGCACATTCTGGGGGAAACGATTGAAATGCCCACAGCCTATGTGAAATATTTCGTCCTGGGCGAATGGAATTTACGGGAAGAATCCCTGACCATTCGATTTGAACAAACGAAAAAATCCCTCGTCCTCAAAACAGTGGAATTTCCCATCAACGAAAGGTCAAAAGAAAAATGTGGCGATATATTAAACGGTTAAAAAAGTGTTCGACTTTCATCTTGCATTCAACCCTTAATCATTTAATTGTATTTAGAAAAATTTTCAAACGTAACTATGATGTAAGTCTGCAATTTACAGGAAACGGAAACCGGGCATTTTAAATTCCCAAAAGAATTATTATTCGAGAAAACTGTATCTGATGTAATAAATATTTCCGGTATTCACAAAAATACTTCTTGATTTTTGTTGGGCGAATATATATCATTCTTTTGATTAAATGTTTGAACATTTGGACATATGAATGTTTGAATGTTTATAGTCACAAAGTTGTTTTTAACACACCACTTGAAATCTTGGCAGGGATATTCAGTTTGAAAGCCTGATATATGGTCCCATTTGGTCATCTTTATTTTACATATAAATCTTACGGATTCCGTGAGGATTAAACAGGGATGATATAAACCCAAAAAGGAGGACTACCATGCGAAGGTTGGTATTTGTTTTGTTTCTATGTTTTGGAGTATCAGTACCCTTAATCGCACAGCAAGACTGGACAGAGGTTGAGGGTCCCGACTGGACGTTTACCGGTTTACTGGGGGCCGGATCTGACACCGTTCTGGTTGGCGGCGCCACCGGTATTGCCCGAGGCGGAGACGGGTTAATGTGG
>Ga0180434_10006663_pt1 | contig 13218 bp, 10 predicted proteins | sample SS_ome_7_FD_132453 | JGI IMG/M metagenome (GOLD analysis project Ga0180434, IMG submission 132453) | Hypersaline lake sediment archaeal communities from the Salton Sea, California, USA - SS_1_D_2 metaG | ecosystem: Environmental > Aquatic > Non-marine Saline and Alkaline > Hypersaline >... | reverse complement strand
TCTTAGCGATTATCGCTTTGCTGATCGCGATTTTAGCGCCGGCCCTGAAGCACGCCAAACAACGCGCCCTGACCGTGAAATGTCTGGGAAACATGCGTAATCTCGGCGTCGCGCACCAGATGTATCTCGCCGAATGGGACAACCGTTTCGTCGACGTCGGTTACTCGCACGGCAGCGGAGTCGGTCTGGACGAAAAATCGTCCTGGATTCGGACGCTGGAGCAGCAATACAGCAACGAATTGCTCTGTCAGTCGCCCGTCGACGACAGCCCCCACTGGGCGCCCGAGATGGGCGGCGAGGGCGTTCCGATCGCCGATCGCTCTCCGGAGGAGTATCAATATCGGCGGTCGAGTTACGGTCTGAACAACATCTTGAGTCGCGCGGCGGCGCCGTTTAATCCAGAGACGCACCGCAAGTACGATTACGCGCGTCTCGAAAGGATCCCGCAGCCTTCGATGACGGTGCATTTCGTTTACATGGCTGAGGAGGGCGAGTTCGCCGGCGCCGACCACACCCACGTGGAAACCTGGCAATTCATGGATTTCTGGCAACTGGCGCCGGAGAACGCAGCGAAAGAACTCGAACTTAACGCTCACGGCGGCCCGCCGAAGTCGTTCGAATCCGTATCCAACTACTGTTTCCTGGACGGTCACGCCGAAACGAGCGAATTTGGGAAACTCTGGAAAACCAAACAGGAAAACCGCTTCTGGCCCGAGGCCGTTTACGGCCCCGATCCGGATGAAGCGGGACGATAGAAAGGAAGAACGTGATTAACTACGCGTTGAAATGGACGCCGCTGTGCCTCTGTCTGGCGGCGGCGACATCGGCTTTAGCAGATCACTCCGACATAGTCGTAAAAGTGGAGGAAAACCAACTTGCCGCATACAACCAAAGCTCGGATCTCGCCGACTGCGTTTTCGAGGGCGAACTCGGCGAATTGAGCGTACCCGGCTATACCGACGATCCCGGTTTCGCATCCGACGACCTCGCCGGCAATTCGTTGCTTGGATACAACGTCTACGATTCGCTCCTCTTTTGGGACGGCGAGCAATACGTCCCGCCGCCCAACGAAGAGCGGTTGGAGATCGCCATCGGCGGCGCCTTACAAACGACGGTTGCCGGCGACACCGGCTATCAACTCGGCGAATATTTCGCCCAAGCCGACGGGGGCGGCCAGGTGCACAGCCATCTGGATTTCTTCGTCAAACACCCGGACTGGAATCCGAGCAATCCGTATTACAATCCGATTACCGTCGGGGCGTATATGTTGCAGCTCGAACTGACTTCCAGCGTCCATGACGCATCTGCGCCTCTCGCCATCGTATTCAGTCACGGTTTGGGACAGGAGGCGTCCCAGGCGGCGATCGACGCCGCCCGCAACATGCTTTGCCCGGAGTGCATCGGCGACTTCAACGGCGACAGCGTCGTCGATCTGTCGGATCTCGCTCATCTGTTGGGCTATTACGGAACTACGTCCGGCGCGAGTTACGAGCAGGGCGATCTCAACGGCGACGGCGCCGTCGACCTGTCCGATCTGGCCGCATTGCTCGGCTATTACGGTACGGTTTGCGAGTAAGGCGGAGTCGAGTCGCCTTCGAATGAAACCCCAAGAGGGAAAGGAAATATAACAATGTTACAAAAACTGACCGCCATAGCAGTCTGTGCGTTGATTACGCGCGGCGTCGCGACGGCGCAGCACGATCATGCCGACGTGGAATTCCACCCCGCCGGAGTCAATCTCGTCGTCCCGCCGATGGATCACGAAGGCGAAGAGTATTTCGTCTTTCCCGGAGTATTCGGCCATGAAGCGACCGATCCGCCGAACTTCACCGATCATCCCGGCTTCGCGGGCGCAGGCTTCAACGAAGACGACCTGATCGGTTTCAACGTCGTTCAGGAGTTATTGTACTGGGACGGCGCCGCGCTGGCGCCGACGCCCGCCGATCACTCCGTCATGATCGAAAACATCATCAGCGACGTCACGGTCACGGGCGACTCCGCCCCCCAGACGGGCTTCATCTTCGCCGAGGCGGACGGAGCGGGCGACGTCCACCAGCACATTGATTTCACGCTGCACGGCCCCGGCGAGCCCGATGGTCTGACGCCCGGCGCCTATGGCCTCTGGCTCGAACTGACGTCGCCCGAATACGACGTCTCGAACGATTTCGTGATCATGCTGAACTACGGTCTCGATCATGAAGAATTCGAAGCCGGCGTTCACTACGTCGGTGAGCATGTCGTGCCCGAGCCCGGCGGCTTAGCTTTGCTGGCGGCACTGATGCTCGTAACGACGCGTAGACGTTAGCGAACATACACGCTGTTAGTACATGAACCGCGGGCGACGCTTGTTCCGCAAGCGTCGCCCGCCGCTATTAAGCTTTACTCCAAATCGGGCCAGCGCATCAGCAACCGCACGGCTTCGTCCTGCAACTCCTCGAACGGCTTAACGTCGCCTGGTATCTGATTGTAAATGATCGAAAACGCCAACCGACGGCCCAAGTCGGTGACGACATAGCCGCTCAGCGAACGTACGCCGCTGATGTACCCCGTCTTGGCAAAGACGCGTCCTTCAAATCCCTTGAAACGATTCCTCAGCGTGCCCGCTATGCCGCCCTGAGACAAACTTTCGATGAAAGCCTCGCCGTCGCGATGATCGTACATCACGGCGAATATGTCGCTGATCAGGCGCGCCGTCACGCGGTTGTCGTGGCTCAAGCCCGATCCGTCCGCCAACACGAATCCGCCGTCGTCGATCTCATTATGGCGTAAAAACGCGCGAATCGCTTCCTCGCCCAGCGCCCACGAACCCGGCGCCGCGCGGCCTTGTCGAGCCGCGTATTCTCGCCCCGCCAGCTTGCACAACGCCTCGGCGAAGAAATTCTGACTGTTCGTGCTGATGCGTCGAATAACGTCGCGCGCCGATGTTTCGTGGACGGCGACGAGCTTGCACTCGGCCAGTTGCGTCTTGCTGTCGCGCCACCACGGCGCCTTCTTAATCTCGCCGTTGATCGCGATCCCGCGCGACGCTAAATGCGTTTGCAACGCGTCGCAGAAGAACTCCCCGGGATTCTCGACCGGCTTGCTGATAAGTTCTGTTTTCCGATTGCATACGCCGGATAAGCGATACACGTCGCAGCCGGCCAGTTTGACGATTTCGGGCTGGTGTTCCTCGGCGGTCAGGCATTCGTTGATGATCACGATGCTCGACGCCGGCGGCATTAACTCGTACCGAACGGGCTGACCGACCTCGGTCGGATAGACGGTCACGTCGATGCAGTTATCGTTGAAGTTCAAACCGCTGGTCGGGGCGGCGTACCAGTGCAGCAGATCGTCGTAATCCCAGGACGAATGAAACCACTCGTAATCCAGCGTCGCGTCGTAGTAATAGATATTTCCTTCGATGTGCTCGACGCCGCACTGAGTCAATGCGCCGGCCCATTCGTCGAACACGCCCAGCGGATTCAACCCGCGACTTTTAGCCAACCGCGGATCGCCGATGCCGGGATCGCCCGTCCCGATTACCCAGAGATCGTCGCCGTCGAGCGCCAGATAGGTCTTGAATGCATGGTCGGCGCCGAACAGGTCCAGGCCGGCGGCGCTGACCGGGATTTTCATGTTGCTCGCCGGCGTGAACGGCGCGTCCGCGTCGTGAACATACAACTCGCGTCCCGATTCCGGATCGAGCACGCGCGCCGTATACACGGCCCCGCTGTCCGACAGTCGCCCCAGCACCTCGTCGAGCCGCGCGGTTAGTGCCCGATCGTGCCCGGCCCAAGGCCCGACGCAACCGACCTGTACGATTGTCAGGAGAACGAACAATGAAATGAGGCATGCTGTTTTTCGACGAATCATGAACTCACCGTTCTTGCCCGAAACAAACTGTCTAACTGAACATTACGTGGCTAATCCAGATCGCGGCCAAAATGCCCGCCAAATCCGCCAGCAAACCCGCGATCATCGCCTGCCGCACCTTGCGAATGCCCACCGAACCGAAATACAAAGCGATGATGTAGAACGTCGTGTCCGTGCTGCCGAACATCGTCGAAGCCAGCTTCGCGTTGAACGAGTCCGGCTCGTCCTGCACGATCTCCGTCACCAAACCCAGCGAACCCGTCCCCGACAACGGCTTCATCAACGCCACCGGCAAAACCTCCGCCGGCAAGCCGATTTTTTCCGTATACGGCGACAGCACCCGTGTGATTTCCTTCAGCGCCCCCGACTCACGAAACACGCCGATCGCCACGAGAATCGCCACGATATACGGCAGGATCTTGATGAAGATGTCGAAGCCTTCCTTGCCGCCCTCGACGAACGACTCGTACACCTTCACCTTCCGCAGCATGGCGAAGCCCACGATCGCGAAGAAGATAATCGGGATCGTCAGCGAAGATATCTGATCGATAATCAGCTTGAACGTCGATCCATCTTGCATCATTAGCCCTCCCCGACCGACGCCGACGTCTCGTTCGCTTCCTCGGCCAACGCCGCCTGCACCGAGAAGAACGGCAGCTTGCCCAGCACCTTCACCATCACGATCGCCGTAATCATCGCCGCTAATCCGGCGAACATGCACGTCCCGATCACCTCGAACGGATCGGCGCACCCGGCCGATTTTCGCACCGCCAGCAGCGTCGTCGGCAACAGCGCCAAACCCGCCGTGTTGTACCCCAGCAGCATCACCTGCGAATCGCTCGCCACGTTCTTATGCGGATTCAGGCTCTGCAACTCCTTCATCGCCTTAAGCCCGAACGGCGTGGCCGCGTTCCCCAGCCCGAGCAGCGTCGTCGTCCAGTTCATCAAAATCGCCCCGTTGGCCGGATGATCCTTCGGCACCTCCGGAAACAGAAAACGCATGATCGGGTAAAACAGTCGAGCCACTAATTGCACGATCCCGGCCGCCTCGCCCACCTTCATCAAGCCCAGAAACAAAACCATGGCCGCGACTAGTCCGAGTGCGATGTCGAAACCAATTTTGGCGTAGTGGAACGCTGCGTCTGTCAGAGATTGCAGCGTGACCAGCTTGTCGGATTCGACAATCCTGTTCCCAACGGCTAAGTCATACGAACCGTATGTCGAACAATCCCATTCCAGAGACGCCGAGTCGCCGACAATAGCGGCGGATATCAACCAGGGCCGTTCGCCGTTTGATGCCTGATCGTCTTCCCGGATCCGAAATTCGCCGGCTCGCTTCTCCAATGTGTACGTGTAATCCCGTACCTCTTTATTCCGCGCGACCAGCCGGATGGTCAGCACGTTCTCCCCCTCGACAAGTAACTCGGCCGGGATCGCCGTCGCGATCGGCGTATATTGTTTGTACGCCCCCAGCGCGAACGCGATCAGGATCATCAACCCCCAGATCGTGTTGATGTTCAAAATGAATTTGATCAGCCTGCCGAATAACCGCATCTACGGCTCGCCTCCTCTCGGTCTTCGTCGCGTCGGGTCTCCGTGCCCGACGTAGCGGCCGACCCCCGTGTCGGCCGTAATCCGCCATAAGCGTTCGATCGTCAAATGCAGCGACAGCGTACTAAGACCATCGTCGTCAAAACAATCTCTTGGCGGCGAAGAACGCCCGCGCGCGGTCCTCGTTATACAAACGGTCGCCCTCTTCGAGACTGTTGATCTGTACGCCCGGCGGCGCGCAATGCACGTAACGCGTCGGAGAGACGGCGACGCCGACGTGATATATTTTGCCGCACGAGTCGATAAAAAAGAGCAGATCGCCGGGACAGATGTCGTCGCGGCGCCAGCGCGTGGCGACCAGGCGTCCGAGCAGAAATTGTTGCGACGCGTCGCGCGCCGTTGCGACGCCGACCTGGGCGCAGATGTTCTGGATCATGCCGCTGCAATCCATTCCGAGCGGCGAGACGCCGCCGAAAACATACGGCGCGTAGAGCAATTCCAAAGCCTTCTTCGCCAAGGCGGCGTTACGACTCTCCGTCTGTGCGGCACGACCGTCCTCGGCCGCGTCTGCTCGAGGTCCGGCATCCGGGAGCAGGCGGATATACTCTTCGCGCGTCCAGCCCCAATAGCCGTCCGGGCCGTGGACCAGGTAATAACCGGCGTCGATATCGCGATCGAGCAGCAGCACGGGTTGACCATATAGCAATTGCGTTTGCGGCGTGGAGGCTTCGCTCGGTTCGGCGAACGTCATGCCCGTCGAGGCGCCGCAAAAGCCGTGACGCGCGCCTTTCAAACGTCCTTCTTCCGGAAGCAAACGCATTTTATTCGTGACTTTTTCAAGGCCAACGGCATGTAACGCCTGAACGAGCGTCTCGCGCATTTGCGCGACGTTGGTTGCCCCGCCGATTCGGATCTCTTCACCGCAAACATCGATGCGCGGCTCGAAGTGCACGGTGGACAGATTGTGAGGGACGGCTTGCCGAAACAGGCGGCAAAACCACGGCGCCAGCTCGATCGGCAGGTCGCCCGCGGGCCAGAGTCGCCGAGCGGCGTCTCGCACGTCGGCCACCCAGCCCGCAAGGGTGAAGTATGGAACTGGTCGAATCGTCGCGCGGTCGCGCCGTGGATATTTCTCGGCGCGGTCGGTTTCGATTTGAGCGCGGTTTTCGCGGACGAACTCCGCCAACACGCGATAAATCTCCTCCGCTCGTCCAGGGTAGCACGGGCGTCTTGCCGGTGAAATTGACGAGCCAGCCGTCTCGAAACAAATGCCGTCTTCGGCGTCGGACAGCCGAGTGCGGCGGCCCCACTTATCGCCCTCGATCGAGACGATCAGGTCGCCTTGATGTCGGTCGCAGTACTGTTGCAGCGCCGGCGTACGATCGGCGCCGCGAATCGGCATGGGATTATCGTCGGAACGCGTCATGACGGGTATGCCGCCGGCCCTTTGAATCAAGTGGTACAGCCAGGCCCCGGTCGCCAATGAGAGATTGTCGCGCTCGCGATGTTCGTGCGGGCCGGCCCGGCCGCCGAGCGGATCGATAATCACCACGACGCCGCGCAGCTCGTCCGACGTCGGCAGCCAAGGCGGCTGAAATTCATCTATGCGGCTTTGGATCGCGGGGTCCGCGCGCATTCCGGATCACATCCTCTGAACACACGATACCGCAATTTAGACGGGTGGAAACCCGGCGCCTCTCACGGGTCGCATTACTTTTCAAAACATGCTATCTTGCCGCGCGGGGTGGATCGTTGCATTTTCGCGCGTGGTACTGCGCCGTTCGCCGATCGTACGACCACGCGGGCTGAAGCCCGCGGCTCTTCAACATTGCCGAATTGCGAGCAGTAATAGAGGGAGGCGATTATGGATCTGGGAATCGAGGGCAAGGTCGCCGTAGTGGCCGCGGCGAGCAAGGGATTCGGGCGTGCTGTCGCGAAGCTGCTGGCGGCCGAGGGATGTCGGGTGGCGATCTGCGCGCGGAATCTTGAGACTCTGGAGCAAACCGCCGGCGAAATTCGCTCGCTGGTTAAGGCGGCTCGTCCGGAGGCGGTAATCACGCCGGCAGTCGCCGACGTGTCCCGCGCGGACGATTGCCGGCGCTTCGTTCAAACCGCCGCCGACAAATGGGGCGGAATTGATATTCTGGTGACGAACACTGGCGGCCCGTCCCCCGGCGAATTCGACGCGCTGGATGAGGCCGCCTGGAGCAGCGCTATAGACAACACGTTGATGAACGTCGTGCGGCTGATCCGCCATTGTACGCCGTATATGAAGCGTCGCGGCGGGGGGCGGATAGTCAATATCACCAGCACGTCGGCAAAGCAACCGATCGACGGATTGTGCCTCTCGAATACGCTGCGGCCCGCTGTCATCGGATTGGCCAAGACGTTGTCGATCGAACTTGGCGGAGACAATATCCTCGTCAATAACGTGTGTCCGGGTTCGCACCTTACGGACCGCTTACGTGAACTGGCCGACTTTCGCGCGAACAAACTAGGGACCACGCCGGAGCAGGTGCTGGAGGGAATGGCGCGGGAGCGCCCCGTCAACCGTCTCGGCACGCCGGAGGAGCTGGCCGGCCTGGTGGTGTTTTTGTGCAGCGGTCAGGCCAGTTACATTACCGGACAGAGCATAGTGGTGGACGGCGGGGCGTACCGGGGCCTGCTGTGAGTCCGGGAGGCGGTTCATTCTGGAGGTTGGAGAAAATCCGCGGCCCCGTGGTCCGATAATTCAGGGGGGTCGGGTAAATTCGCGGTCAATTCAAACCCGCCGCGTACACGGGCGGCCAATAATGTCGTGGAATGAATGAACACCGGGGATAAACTGCCCTGGATTTTCGTTGCATCAATCGGCCCAGACGTGTTAAGGTGGGGAGTAGACGCAGGGGAGGCTGTAACTGCCAGAGGGTAGTCGGCGTATTAGATGGCGGGCGGATACACCGTTCATCTGATTCGCGGGCGGTATTTTTAATGATGATGAGTACGAAGCGATGCCATTGGAGCTACGCCGCCTTTGCACGGCGGGGGAAACGCCGCTTGGCGAGACGACGCGCTGTCCGTCGCTATACTTACAAAGGGGATTGAGCGCGCCGACGGATGGCGGCGTCGCTGAAATTCTTACATCTGAGCCGAATGAACACTAAAGGAAGGATTAAACTCATGAAATTAACGTACCGCCTTACTAACGCGTTTTGTTTGACCGGCGTCGCAATCGTAATGTTCGCCGCGATGCAAAGCGCGCGCGGCGACAGGCTCGCCGCCGCGACGGAGACATCGTCGGATCAAGCGGAGGCGCGGGTTTTGGTCCAGTATTCGGATGAATCCAGTTTGGAGGTATCTGTCGAGACTCCGACGCCGACTATGGAGTTGATGAACACTCCGATCGGAGCGTTCGTGCAAGTGAAATGGCCGGGGGCCGCGTTGCGAGGCGAAAGCGGCGCTCCCAAGATACCGGTGGTCGCCAAGGTCTTTATCGCGCCGCGCGGAGCCGAGATCACCGCGGATGTTCGTCTCGGACCGGCGACGTTGATCGATTTGGCGGAAGCAGGTTACGACGCGCCGTTGATGCCGATGCAAACAGCCATACCGGAGCTCGGTGATTATGGAGCGACGACGCCCTTCGAGTACGATTCGGTCGCTTACGCCGCCGACGCCGATGCGCCGACGATGCGCGTGGCGGTGCAAGAGATGGGAGTTGTGCGCGGGCGGCAGCTTTACAGGCTTGAAGTGCGGCCGTTGGCGTATAATGCGGCGCGCGGCGTCCTGACTTTCTGGCCGGACATCGACGTCAGCTTGACGTTCACGGGCGGGCAAACGGAGGATTCGGCGGACATGCCGCGTTGGCGACCGCTGAGCGACGTATTGCTCAATCCGCCCGCCATGAACGCCGGACGCGGCGCCGAGAATTACCTTATCGTGGCGCCGCCCCTTTTCGCGAGCAGCGCGCCGGTTACGCAATTCGCCGCCGCCAAAACGGTGGTAGGCTACAATGTATCGATTTACGAAGTGCCGTCCGGATCGACCAACACGCAGATCAAGGCTTATATAGAGGGTCTGTGGGGCACGCCGGACGCCCCTGATTACATTTTAATCGTCGGCGACACGGACTGCCTGGATGGTTCAATCGTGCCCTCGAACTATGACTCGATTCCGAACTTCCGCGGCGACGGAAATCGTCACGGCGCCACGGATTTATATTACGCCTGCATGGACGGCGGCAGCGATTGGTATCCGGACATCGCGATCGGGCGTTTCCCGGCGCAGACCTTGACCCAATTGCAAGCCATGGTGGATAAGACGCTCTTTGTGATGAACGGCGTTTTTAGCGACCCGGGGTATCTGACGACCGCCGCCTTCGTAGCGGGTATGGATTATGACTGCGGCGACCGGGAGGCGCACGACTACGTCATGGATACGCATCTCGACGCCGAGGGTTTCAGCTACCACAAGCTTTATTCGACGTTGGGCAGTACCACGCAAGACATGCACGATGCATTTAACGACGGTTGTTTATACGTGGTTTATTACGGTCACAGCGATTTCGTTTCTTGGTGGGACCCGCCGTATACTTTAGACGACATCAATGGCGGCAGCTTGCACAATGCGGACGGATATCCCTTTATATTCAGTTTCACATGCCGCACGGCTGGATTTGATTATCCCACGGAATGCGTCGGCGAAGCGTGGATGCGCGGCGTAAACAAGGGCGCCGTAACTTTTCTCGGCGCCACGCGCATGACTCATTGGTATACGGGCAAATGGATCGAGGTGTTTTTTCTGGAAACAAAGTTATTCGACGTGCTTTACTACGACGAAATCCGGGAGGTCGGTCCGGCGTGGCAAGCGACCATGGTGGAGTTCATGGCCGAAAACTTCGGGGCGCCGTTCGAACTCGATTATTCGGAAATCTTCAATGTTCTCGGCGATCCGTCCTTGCGTATTGCAGAGGAAGCCAGTTTCTCACTCAGCGCGGATCCGCCGACGGATTCGATATGTTCGTCGCCGGTTGACACGGCCGAATATGACGTCGAGGTCACGCCGGGACCGGGTTTCGACTTGGATGTGCATCTGAGCGTCTCGGGCTTGCCGGTCGGAGCGACGGCGGACTTCAGCATCAACGACGCCGAGCCTCCGTTCGTTTCGGTCTTGTCGATAACGACGGATCAAGCGGGGACTCACAACATCACGATTACGGGCGCCGCCGTCAGCGGTCCGCCGCAATTCACGTCGGTTAACCTGGAGGTGTCTACCAGTTCGCCTGTGGATCCGATGGTCCTCACCGCGCCGGGGGATGAGACGACTGACGCCCTCCTTAAGCCGACGCTCGAGTGGCAGGCGGTGGCTGAAGCGACCGAATACGACGTGGAAATCGCGCTGGACGAAAACTTTACGACAATCGTTGATTCGGCGACTACGCCGGATACGAGCTACGAAGTCGTCGATGCGCTGGGAAATGGCGTTACGTATTTCTGGCGTTGCCGCGCCGTGAACATTTGCGGCGGGGGCGACTATCCGCAGCCTTTCCAATTCACGACGTACACCGATCCGCGCTATCTTACGGAAGAGTTCGACGGCGGAACTTTCGACATTGAAAACACCACTACCGAATTCACGCCCGACGGTTCCGGATTCTATTACGCGATGTGTTCGTCGACGGCCGCGGAGTTGCCGACCGATCCGACCGGCGGCATCGTGCTGCCCCTTGGAAACGACGATTCCCTGCCCGTAACGCCCAGTCAGTCCATATCGCTGTTCGGCGAAGATTACAGCAGCTTTCAGGTGAATGCTAACGGCAACATTACTTTCGGCGTTTCCGACAACATTTACAACGAAACGATCACGGCTCATATGAGTAAGCCGCGCATCGCCGGCGTGTTCGACGACCTAGACCTGCGATCCTCGGGAACAGTAAGCTGGAAGGAACTCGCCGATCGGGTCGCCGTGACTTACGAGGACGCGCCGCTTTACGGATCCAGCGATACGGTGACCTTCCAGGTGGAGATCTTTTTCGACGAATCGATTCACATCACGTGGCTGACCGTGCAGTCGAGCAGTTGCATCGTCGGCCTGTCCAACGGCGCCGGCGTGCCGTTTGATTACGAAGATATGGATCTCTCCGCCGCCGAAGGTTGCGGGCCGTCATGCATCGGCGATTTCACCGGCGACGGACTCCGCAATCTCAACGATCTTGCGCTATTGCTGGGTTATTACGGCCAAACCGGACTGACCCATGAGCAAGGCGATACGAACGGAGACGGCGCCTGCAATTTGGACGACCTGGCCTATTTGCTGGGAGTCTACGGCGTACCCTGTCCATAGAAAGCTCGCGTCGGTTCGTCATCCCGCGGTCGGCGACGCCGACTTAGCGGGATGGCGAATCCGTACGTAACGGCCGACGCCCCTGTCGGCCGAGAGCGCCGATAACCATCTACGTCCGACACGTGGGAGCGGGCGCTACGCTTGAAATGAATGCGCTCCAGCGCCAGCGAACTGATTACGCGGGTACAGCGGTACGCCCGTTCGGACGCTCGGCTCCAGGATGGGAGGCGGTTATCACAGCGCGATAAGCAGGATGTTTCCGAGCAGGCTGAGCGCCAGCATCAAACCAAGGATAATGGTGACCGAGACGGGCGGGCCTTCAGCGCGTACCGGGTGTATTTCGGTGCGGTCGACTTCCTGTGCTTCGCCCTCGGCCAGGGTCGCGAAGACGTCCTGCCCCAAGGATTGTTCGGCGTAGCGCGGCGGATCGCCGCGGGCCAACAGGTCAAGATCCTCGATCAACTCCTTACAACTTGGATAGCGTTCGCCGCGGCTTTTGGCCAGCATTTTTTCGATACAGGCCGCCAAGCCGGCCGTCACCTGCGTGTTCAGGTGGTCAGGAGGTGTCAGCGGCTCCTTGAGATGCTTGTGCATGACGGCCGAAGGGGTGGGGCCTTCGAACGGAACGCGCCCGGTCAGCATGTGATACGAGGTGGCGCCAAGGGAATAGATGTCGGCGCGCTGGTCAATGTTGACCTCGCCGCGGATTTGCTCGGGGCTGATGTAATACGGCGTGCCGTAAGCCCGACCAGCCTCGGCCAATGCGCCCTCGACGTCCGAAGTCGCACGCGCCAGACCCATGTCGGCGAGTTTCGCGACACGGTCCGGCGTCATCATGATGTTCTTGGGTTTGACGTCGCGGTGAATGATCCCGCGGTCGTGAGCGTGCTTAAGCGCTTCGGCCACCTGACGAATAATCGCAATGGCCTCGGATTCGGCATAGATTTTGTCGCCGCTGAGTTCGTCGTACACGGTGTTCCCTTCGACGAACTCCATGACGAAGTAGTGATAGCCGCCGGATTCCCCGACGTCGATCGCCTGGACGATGTTGTTGTGGTTTAGGGCGGCGGCGGCCTTGCCCTCTTTATAAAATCGTTCGACGAATTCCTCGTTCTTGCTCAGCCGTTTCGGCAGCACTTTGACGGCGACTATGCGGTCGAGGCTTATTTGTTTGGCTTTGTAGACGACCGCCATCGCTCCCGCGCCGACCTTTTTTTGGAGTTGATAGCCGGGAATTTGTTGTGCCGGACGCCCGCCGGAATCCTCGTTGTCGCCTTGGATTCGATTGAGCTGGGTGCGGGTCAGAAAGCCGAGATCGACCAGCATTTCGCCGACGGGGCGATTTCGCCCGACGCCTTCCAGTTGCTTAACACGATCGGCGGCTTCCTGGACTTCCTCACGCGTCGCGAGCTTACGCTCCACGATCAAACGGCAAACTTGGCTGTCTCCCGGCGTATCAGCCACTTACGCATCTTCCGCGAGGTCGGTTATCGGCGG
>Ga0180434_10006662_pt1 | contig 13222 bp, 10 predicted proteins | sample SS_ome_7_FD_132453 | JGI IMG/M metagenome (GOLD analysis project Ga0180434, IMG submission 132453) | Hypersaline lake sediment archaeal communities from the Salton Sea, California, USA - SS_1_D_2 metaG | ecosystem: Environmental > Aquatic > Non-marine Saline and Alkaline > Hypersaline >... | reverse complement strand
TACCCGGGCGCGTAGACGAAGTCCCCGGCGGCGTTGTAGAACGAGGCCGGCCAGAACAGGTCATTGAAGCCGGGCAGCTGCGCCGGGTAGAACAGGTCCTCCGAGGCGAAGGAGAGGGTGTCCAGCAGGGCGGTCACCGGGTTGGCGAAGGCCGACAGCTGGACGGCGGCGGAGACCCGCTCGACCGAGGGCAGCACGTCGGGCTGGGCGATCGGGGTGAGGGCGAGGGTCGTCGCGCCGAAGGCCGCGAGGCCGGCGGTCAGCTGCGAACGCAGAGAGAGTTGCATGATGTCGGATTCCTCCCGGGAGTGGTCAAGCTGGGTACGGCCGCGATCTCCGTTCACCGTACCTGAGAGCAGCCTGAGCGCAAGCGACACCCCCGCCCCCGGATGGGCAAACCCGCTGCACCCGCCGGAAATATCCTCCGAAGTGCGGATAAATCGCAATGCAATGCGACGTTGGGCGAATTTCCATCCGTCTCCGCCTGCGCCCAGGGATCCCGGGAACCGAAAAGTCTGAGAAAACGCTGACCGTCGCGGGGTCAACCGCCGGCATCCTCGCGCAGCGCCGCCAGCGCCGCCTCGGCGTACTCGGTCCGGCAGACCAGCAGGTCCGGCAGCAGCGGGTCGGGCTGGTTGTAGCGCAGCGGCGACCCGTCGATCCGGGAGGTATGCAGCCCGGCGGCGCGAGCCACGGCCACCGGCGCCGCGGAGTCCCACTCGTACTGGCCGCCGGCGTGCACGTAGACCTCGGCCCGCCCCCGCACCACCGCCGCGACCTTGGCCCCGGCCGAGCCCATCTCCACCAGGGTTGCCCCCAGTCGGTCGCGTACCCGCACCGCGACCTCCGGGGGGCGCGTCCGCGACACCACGATGCGGGGGGCCGCCGCCGGTGCGGGAGGGGCCGGAACCTCCGGGGTGGCCAGGGTGACTCCTTGGGCGGGCAGCGCGACAGCGCCCGCAGCCAGTTCGCCTCCGCACCACAGGGCCACGTGCACCGCCCAGTCCTGCCGGCCCGGCTCGGCGAACTCCCGGGTGCCGTCGAGCGGGTCGACGATCCACACCCGCCGGGCCGACAGCCGCAGCTTGTCGTCGGTGGCCTCCTCGGAGAGCACCGCGTCCCCCGGGCGCCGGGCGCTGAGCTCCTCCATCAGGAAGTGGTGGGATTCCTTGTCACCGCCGGCTTTCCGCACCGCCGGGGGTGCGTCGGCCAGCTCCTGCCGCAGGGCCAGCAGCAGCTCCCCGGCCCGGCTCGCCAGCTCCGCGGCCAGCTCGTGGTCGTTCATCCGCGCGCGTCGAGCAGTTCGATGACCCGGTCGGCGAGTTCGGCTGCGGTGCCCTCGGGGGTGAGTCGCAGGTCGGGCCGCTGCGGCGGCTCGTAGGGGCTGTCGATGCCGGTGAACTGGGTGATCTCGCCGCGGCGGGCGCGGGCGTAGAGGCCTTTGGGGTCGCGGCGCTCGCAGTCGGCCAGTGGGGTGTCGACGAACACCTCGAAGAACTCGATGCCGGCCTCGTCGTGAACCCGGCGGGCCCGGGCACGCTGCTCGGCCAGCGGGCTGATGGCCGGGACCAGCACCGTCAGCCCGGCGTCGGCCATCAGGGTGGCGACATGGGCCAGCCGCCGCAGGTTCTCGTCGCGGTCGGCCATCGAGAACCCGAGGTCGGCATTGAGTCCGTGCCGCAGGTTGTCGCCGTCGAGGATGTAGGCAGGGCGGCCGTGCTCGAGCAGTTTCCGCTCCACCAGCACCGCCACCGAGGACTTTCCCGACCCGGACAGCCCGGTGAACCAGACCGTGCGGCCCCGGGTGAGCCGGTCGGTGACCAGCGACTCGTGCCGGACCGTGTTCGGCGAGGCGGTACGGGTCGCCGGTGCGGGGTCGCGCACCATCCCGGCGGCGACGGTGGCGTTGGTGTCGGGGTCGATCAGGATGAACGAGCCGGTGGCCGGGTTGCGGGTGTACTCGTCGAGCAGCAGCGGCACCTGGGTGCGCAGCGACACCCGGCCGAGTTCGTTGAGTTTGAGCGCGGTGGCGCTCTTGTCCCGGTGCAGGGTGTTGACATCCAGCCGGTAGTCCAACGCGGTGACCCGCGCGCGGGTGGTCCGAGTGGTCTGCTTGAGAAGGTACTGCCGCCCCGGCTCGAGCGCCGAGGTGTCGGCCATCCAGCACACCATGGCGTCGAACTCGCCGGTGGCAACCGGCTGGTTCTGCGGGCGGACTAGCATGTCACCGCGCGAGACGTCGATATCGTCGGCCAGCGCGATCGACACCGCCATAGGCGGAAACGCCTCGGGCACAGGGCCGTTGGGGCCGTCGATCGCGGTGACCCGGCTGGTCTTGCCGCTGGGCAGCACCACCACCTCATCGCCGGTGCGGATGATGCCGCTGGCGACGGTGCCGGCGTAGCTGCGGTGGTCGGCGTGGTCGCGGGTCTGCGGGCGGATGACGTACTGCACGGGGAAGCGGACGTCGACGAGGTTGCGATCACCGGCGATGAAGACATCCTCCAGGTGGCTGAGCAGGGCCGGGCCGTCGTACCAGTCGGCGTTGGCGGACCTGGTAACCACGTTGTCCCCGTGCAGTGCCGAGATAGGGATGGTGGCCACGTCGTGGATGTCCAGGCGGGCGGCGAAGGCGTGGAACTCGTCGCGGATCCAGGCGAACCGTTCGGGGTCCCAATCGACCAGGTCCATCTTGTTGACCGCCAGGACGACGTGGCGCACTCCCAGCAGCGAGGCCAGGAACGCATGCCGGCGGGACTGCTCCAGCAGTCCATGGCGGGCATCGACCAGAACGATGACCAGGTGGGCGGTCGAGGCGCCGGTCACCATGTTGCGGGTGTACTGGATGTGGCCGGGAGTGTCGGCGATGATGAATTTTCTTCTGGCGGTGGCGAAGTAGCGGTAGGCGACGTCGATGGTGATGCCCTGCTCGCGCTCGGCACGCAGGCCGTCGGTCACCAGCGCCAGATCGGTGTAGTCGTTGCCGCGCTCGGCGGAGGTGCGCTGCACCGCGGCAAGTTGGTCCTCCATCACGGCCTTGGAGTCATACAGCAGCCGGCCGATCAGGGTCGATTTGCCGTCGTCGACCGAACCGGCGGTGGCAATCCGCAGCAGGGTGCTCATCCGCAGGGTCCCCTGTTCTTGGCGCAAGCGCTCATCAGAAGTACCCCTCCCGCTTGCGGTCCTCCATACCGGCCTCGGAGATGCGATCGTCGGCGCGGGTAGCCCCGCGCCCGGTGAGCCGGGACACCGCGGTCTCGGCGATCACCTCGGTGACCGAGGCGGCCTCGGACTCGACGCAGCCGGTGCAGGTGACGTCGCCGACGGTGCGGAAACGCACCGAGGCCTCGAACACCTCCTCACCGTCGGCGGGCTGCATAAACTCGTGGACGGCCAGCAGCATTCCGTCGCGGCGGAAGACCGGGCGGCGGTGGGCGTAGTAGATGGCGGGTAGGGCGATGTCCTCCTCGCCGATGTAGGCCCAGATGTCGTACTCGGTCCAGTTCGACAGCGGGAAGACGCGGATGTGCTCACCCTTGCGGTGCCGGCCGTTGTAGAGGTTCCACAGTTCGGGCCGCTGGTCCTTGGGGTCCCACTGGCCGAACTCATCGCGGAAGCTGAACACCCTTTCCTTGGCCCGGGCCTTCTCCTCGTCGCGGCGGGCTCCGCCGAAGGCGGCGTCGAAGCGGTTCTCGGCGATCGCCCGCAGCAGCGTGACGGTCTGCAGCGGGTTGCGCGACGGCCCGTCGTCGGCCACCCGGCCGGCGTCGATGTCGTCCTGCACGGCGGCCACCACCAGGCGCAGCCCGTGCCGGGCCACCAGTTCGTCGCGGGTGGCGATCACCTCGGCGAAGTTGTGCCCGGTGTCGACGTGCATCACCGGGAACGGCAGCCGGGCCGGGGCGAAGGCCTTGATCGCCAGGTGCAGCATCACGATGGAGTCCTTGCCACCGGAGAACAGCAGCACCGGGCGCTCGAACTCGGCGGCGACCTCGCGGATGACGTGGATCGCCTCGGCCTCCAGTGCCCGGAGCTGGGTCAGCTCGTAGGGCCCGGCGACGGGATTGTCGAGCACCCGCTCGGCCATTTTTCCTCGCAATGTTGGTTGCTTTTACCTGATTTGCCGACATGGCAAAGGTAGTGGGGTCGTTCTGAGCTGTCAATCCCGACCCCGCCGGGTGGGCGGTTGCGCCCGGCCCCCGCCGAGTGTGCGGTTTCATCCGCGACACACCGCAGCGGTCGGATGAATTCGCACACTCGTGGGGAGCCCGGGCGCCGCCCGGCCGCCGCGGGAGGTCTCCAGAACGGGCGAGCCGGTCGCTCAGCCGGTGACCTCGTCGAGCTTCCCGGTAGCCACGTCGAAGACGAAGCCGCGCAGCGAGGTGTGCTTGGTGACGAACGGGCTGGCCTCGATGCGCCGCATCGACTGCCGGACGTCCTCCTCGACGTCGCCGAAGGCCTCGGCGGCCCACTCCGGCTTGATGCCGGTGTCCTTCTGGATGTCGGCCTTGAAGTCGTCATCGCTGAAAGTCAGCATGCCGCAGTCGGTGTGGTGGATCAGGATGATCTCGCGGGTGCCCAGCAGCCGCTGGCTGATGGCCAGCGAACGGATCTCGTCGTCGGTGACGACGCCGCCGGCGTTGCGGATGACGTGGGCCTCCCCCTCGGCCAGGCCGAGGATCCGGTAGACGTCCATCCGGGCGTCCATGCACGCCACGACCGCCACCTGCTTGCTCGGCGGCAGCGGCAACGGCCCGGAGAAGTTCTTGGCGTACTCGGCGTTGTTGGCCAGGTAGTCGTCGGTGACGCTCACGGGGCTGCCTCTCGTCGTTCGGGCTCAGAACATCGCGATAGTAGACCGCGGCGACCTTCGGTCGAACGGCTACGGTCTGACCCAGGCCCGCTGATGCCGATCGTGGAGGAGGCCGACAATGACGGAAGCCAAGGAACTCCCGGAGTGGGTGCGCTGCCTCGATCTCGCCCCACATCCCGAGGGCGGCTTCTACCGCGAGACCTGGCGCAGTGAGATGACGATCGGCCCCGAGGCGCTCCCGCCGGACTACGGGGGCCCCCGCAGCGCAGGCACGGCGATCCTGTTCGTGCTGATGCCCGGCCAACAGTCCGCCTGGCACACGGTGCGCAGCGCCGAACTGTGGCTGCACCACCGGGGCAGCCCGCTGATCCTGGAGCACGGCCCCGACCCGGAGACTGCCACCCAGTGGATCCTGGGTCCCGACGTCGAAGCCGGTCAGCACCCCCAGGCGCTGGTCCCGGGCCGGCACTGGAGCCGGGCCCGGCCGGCGGGTTCCGAACCGAGCCTGGTCAGCTGCGTCGTGGTGCCCGGCTTCGACTTCGCCGACTTCCACCTCCGGGAGTGAGCGCCGGGGCGCGCGCCGCGGCCTGCCCGGGCGGCGGCCCGTCATCTCCTACCCTGTGCTGCATGCGACGAGCCGGTAGCCGCCGATGACCCGGTTCCTGGCCCGGCGGCTGCTGAACTACCTGCTGCTGCTGGCACTGGCGTCATTCCTGACCTTCGCGCTGACCTCCTACACCTTCACCCCGCTGAACAGCCTGGAGCAGCGCAACCCGCGGCCCCCGCAGGCGGTCATCGACGCCAAGGCCGCCGAACTGGACCTCGACAAGCCGGTGCCGGTGCGCTACGCGCACTGGGTCTCCGGGGCGGTGCGCGGCGACTTCGGCACCACCATCGCCGGCCAGCCGGTCAGCGAGGAGTTGTGGCGGCGGATCGGGGTGAGCCTGCGACTGCTGGTGATCGGCTCGGTGCTGGGCACCGTCATCGGGGTGGTGGTCGGCGCGTGGGGGGCCATCCGCCAGTACCGGCTCTCCGACCGGGTCATCACGCTGCTGTCGCTGCTGATCATCAGCACGCCCTCGTTCGTGATCGCCAACCTGCTGATCCTCGGGGCGTTGCGGGTCAACTCGGTGCTCGGAGTTCAACTGTTCGAGTACACCGGCGAGACCTCACCCAATGTCGCCGGCGGCGCGTGGAACCAGTTCGTCGACCGGATCCAGCATCTGGTTCTGCCCACCCTGACCCTGGCGCTGATGGCGATCGCCGGGTACAGCCGCTACCAGCGCAACGCCATGCTCGACGTCCTCGGCCAGGACTTCATCCGCACAGCCCGGGCCAAAGGACTGACCCGGCGCGCGGCGCTGTTCAAACACGGCCTGCGCACGGCGCTGATCCCGATGGCCACCTTGTTCGCCTACAGCGTCGCCGGCCTGGTGACCGGGGCGGTGTTCGTGGAGAAGATCTTCGGCTGGCACGGCATGGGCGAATGGGTGGTCACCGGCATCGCCACCCAGGACACCAACATCATCGCCGCGATCACCGTGTTCTCCGGGGCGGTGGTGCTGCTGGCGGGCCTGCTCTCCGACGTCATCTACGCGATTCTCGACCCGCGGGTGCGGGTGACATGAGCGGGTCGACGGGGACACCGCAGGCCGGGGCGTTCGTCTCCCGGCGCACCCTGGTGCTGCGCCGGTTCGCCCACAACCGGTTGGCGGTCGCCGCGCTGGTGGTGCTGGTGGTGATGTTCGTCGCCGCCTACGCGCTGCCGCCGCTTCTGCCGCACTCCCACACCGACCTGGACTTCGCCAACCTCCAGTCCCCGCCCAGCCCCGAGCACTGGTTCGGCACCAACGCCATCGGCCAGGATTTGTTCGCCCAGGTGCTGCGGGGAATGCAGAAGTCGATGCTGATCGGGCTGTGCGTGGCGGTGATCTCGACGCTGATCGCGGCCACCGTCGGCTCCATCGCGGGCTACTTCGGCGGCTGGCGCGACCGGGTGCTGATGTGGGTCGTCGACCTGCTGCTGGTGGTGCCCAGCTTCATCCTGATCGCCATCACCAGCCCGCGCACCAAGAACAACGCCAACATCGCGCTGCTGATCGTGCTGCTCTCGGTGTTCAGCTGGATGATCAGCTCGCGCATCGTACGGGGGTTGACGATGAGCCTGCGCGAGCGCGAATACGTCACCGCCGCCCGCTACATGGGGGTGCCCAACCGCACGATCATCGTCCGCCACATCCTGCCCAACGTGGCCTCGATCCTGATCATCGACACCGCGCTGAACGTCGGCATCGCGATCCTGGCCGAAACCGGTTTGAGCTTCCTGGGTTTCGGCGTCCAGCCGCCGGACGTCTCGCTGGGCACCCTGATCGCCGAGGGCACCAAATCGGCGACGACGTTCCCGTGGGTGTTCCTGTTCCCGGCCGGCGTCCTGGTGCTGATCGTATTGTGCGCCAACCTGATCGGCGACGGACTGCGCGACGCGCTGGATCCCGGAAGCGCCCACCTGCGGCCCGCCCGGAAGTCGGGGTGAGCACGGGGTGACCGAACTGGAGCCGCGACACCCGCTGCTGGAGGTCGACGACCTGCAGGTCAGCTTCCCCACCGACACCGGCGAACTGCACGCCGTGCGCGGGCTGTCCTACCGGGTCGCCCCCGGCGAGGTGGTGGCGATGGTCGGAGAGTCCGGCTCGGGCAAGTCCGCGGCGGCGATGGCGGTGATCGGACTGCTCCCGGAATACGCGGCGGTCTCGGGATCGGTGCGGCTGCAGGGCGAGCAACTGCTGGGCATGCCCGACAGCGCGATGTCGGCGATCCGGGGCGCGCGGATCGGCACCGTGTTCCAGGATCCGATGTCGGCACTGACCCCCGTCTACACCGTCGGCGACCAGATCGCCGAGGCGATCACCGTCCACCACCGCGATATCGGCCGGAGCGAGGCCCGCGGCCGGGCCGTGGAACTTCTCGAACTCGTCGGCATCGCGCAGGCGGCCCGGCGCGCGCGGGCCTTCCCGCACGAACTGTCCGGCGGGGAGCGTCAGCGGGTGGTGATCGCGATCGCGATCGCCAACGACCCGGATCTGCTGATCTGCGATGAGCCGACCACCGCGCTGGACGTCACCGTGCAGGCACAGATTCTCGACGTGCTGCGGACCGCGCGCGACGTGACCGGCGCCGGGGTGCTGATCATTACTCACGACCTTGGGGTGGTGGCCGAGTTCGCCGACCGCGCCCTGGTGATGTACGCGGGGCGGGCGGTGGAGACCGCCGCAGTCGGGCAGCTCTACGCCGACCGCCGGATGCCCTACACCGCGGGGCTGCTGGGCTCGGTGCCCCGCCTCGACGCGCCGCGCGGCGCCCGGCTGGTGCCGATTCCCGGTGCGCCACCGTCGCTGGTGGCGCTGCCGCCGGGCTGCCCGTTCCTGCCCCGTTGCCCGCTGGCGGTCGACGACTGCGGGAACGCCGAGCCGCCGCTGGCCGAGGTCGCGCCGGATCACCGGGCGGCCTGCATCCGCGCCGATGAGGTGGGCGGCCGCAGCGCCGCCGAGATCTTCCGGGTCCCCGTCGAGGCGACCGGCCACGACGAGCGGACCGAACCCAAGGTGGTGGTGCGGGTTCGGGGGCTGTCCAAGACCTACCGGCTGACCAAGGGGGTGGTGCTGCGCCGTCGGATCGGGGAGGTGCGCGCCGTCGACGACGTCAGCTTCGAACTGACACAGGGCCACACGTTGGGCATAGTCGGCGAGTCCGGCTCGGGGAAGTCAACCATCCTGCACGAGATCCTGGAGTTACAGGCCCCCCAGACCGGGTCCATCGAGATCCTCGGCAGCGACGTCGCCACCCTGTCCCGGCAGCGCCGCCGCGAGCTGCGCGGCGACGTCCAGGTGGTGTTCCAGGATCCGGTGGCCGCGCTGGACCCCCGACTCCCGGTGTTCGAGGTACTGGCAGAACCGTTGCAGGCCAACGGCTTCGACAAGGCGGCTACCGATGTCCGGGTGGCCGAGCTGCTGGAGCTGGTGGGCCTGCGCCGGGCCGACGCAAGCCGCTACCCGGGGGAGTTCTCCGGCGGACAGAAACAGCGCATCGGGATCGCCCGGGCGCTGGCGCTGCGGCCCAAGATCCTGGCGCTGGACGAGCCGGTGTCGGCGCTGGACGTCTCGATCCAGGCCGGCATCATCAACCTGCTTCTCGACCTTCAGCGCGACCTGGACCTGTCGTATCTGTTCGTCTCCCACGACCTGTCGGTGGTCAAGCACCTGGCGCACCGGGTCGCGGTGATGCACCGCGGGCGGATCGTCGAGTACGGCGACAGCGAGCAGGTGTTCACCGCGCCGCGCGACGAGTACACCCGCCAACTGCTGGCCGCGATCCCCCAACCGGACCCGGCCCGCCGCTAGAGTCAGCGGGTGTGACCCCTCGGCGAACAGACACAAAAGTCTCCTCAACCCGGCGTGTCCGGAACACTTCGCGTCTGCTCGCGGTGATGGTGACCGGGATGGTGGCCGCGAGTCTGCTCTCGGCGGGGTGCTCCTCGGGCGGCCGGGCCCCGTCGGGGGTTGCCGGCAAGGCCGAACTCGGCTCGGCCAGCGATATCAACCCGCAGGATCCGGCCACCCTGCAGCAGGGCGGCGACCTGCGCCTGGCGATCGGCGCGCTGCCATCGAACTTCAACACCCTCAACATCGACGGCAACGAGGCCGATACCGGGGGGATGCTGCGGCCGACGATGCCACGCTCGTTCATCGTCGCCCCGGACGGTTCGATGAAGGTCAACACTGACTACTTCACCGACATCGAGCTCACCGGCACCGAGCCGCAGGTCGTCGTCTACACCATCAACCCCGAAGCCACCTGGACCGACGGCACCCCGATCACCTGGGAGGACATCGCCTCCCAGATCAACGCCACCAGCGGCAAGGACAAGGCGTTCGCCATCGCCTCCCCCAACGGCGCCGACCGGGTCGCCTCGGTGACCCGGGGCGTCGACGACCGTCAGGCGATCGTCACCTTCGCCGAGCACTACCCGGAGTGGCGCGGGATGTTCGCCGGCAACACGATGCTGCTGCCCAGGAGCATGACCTCCGACCCGGAGGTCTTCAACAAGGGTCAGCTGCGCGAACCCGGCCCGTCGGCGGGGCCGTTCGTGATCTCCAACGTGGACCGCACCGCCCAGCGGGTGACGCTGACCCGCAACCCGGACTGGTGGGGAACCCCGCCGCTGCTGGACACCATCACCTATCTGGTTCTCGACGACGCCGCGCGGATTCCGGCGCTGCAGAACAAGACCATCGACGCCACCGGGATCGCCTCGCTCGACGAGCTCACCATCGCCGAGCGCACCGACGGCGTCTCGATCCGCCGCGCCCCGGCGCCGAGTTGGTATCACCTCACCTTCAACGGGGCACCGGGATCCATCCTGGCCGACAAGGCACTGCGGCAGGCGGTCGCCAAGGGCATCGACCGGCAGGCCGTGGTCGATGTGACCCAGCGCGGGCTGGTGACCGACCCCACCCCGCTGGGCAACCACATCTTCGTCGCCGGCCAGGAGGGCTACCAGGACAACAGTGCGGTCGTCGCCTTCGACCCGGAGCAGGCCAGGGCTGAACTGGACGCGCTGGGCTGGACGCTCAACGGCGACTTCCGGGAGAAGGACGGCACGCCGCTGGTCATCCGCAACGTGCTCTATGACGGCCAGTCCGCCCGGCAGGTCGGGCAGGTGATCCAGAACAGCCTGGCCCAGATCGGGGTCAAGATGGAACTCGACGTCAAGTCGGCCAACGGGTTCTTCAGCAACCACGTCACCGTCGGCGACTTCGACGTGACCCAGTTCTCCTGGGTGGGAGACGCATTCGCGCTGTGCTGCCTCAACCAGATCTTCACCACCGGGGCGGAGAGCAACTTCGGAAAGATCTCCAGCCCCGAGATCGACGCCAAGGTGGATCAGACCCTCGATGAACTCGATCCGGCGAAGGCCCGGGTGCTGGCCAACGAGGTCGACGAACTGCTGTGGGCCGAGGTGTTCAGCTTGGCGCTGTTCCAGTCCCCCGGGAACTCCGCGGTCCGGTCCGACCTGGCCAACTTCGGCCCGTCGGGTCTGGGCGACCTGGACTACAGCGCCATCGGGTTCATGAAGCCGCCGGGGTCCTGAGCCGGCGGCCCCGGGGCCGAAGGTCACCAGTTCCCGCGGGGGTGAGGTGCGCCACATTCCGCGGCGTACATTTGGGCTCACGATGACCGAGTTCATGAGCCAGACCGACGCGTTCACCTGGGCGATGGAATCCGACCCGCGGCTGCGGTCCACCGTGGTGACGGTGATCATGCTCGACCGCTCCCCGGACTGGGGCGTGGTGCGGGCCCGTTTCGAGGTCCTCTCGCGCAACCTGCCGATCTGGCGTCAGCGGGTGGTGGAATCCCCGCCGCCGGCGCCGCCACGATGGGAGGATGCCCCGGACTTCGACATCGACTTCCACCTGCGCCGGGTGTCGGCCCCGGAACCGGGCAACCTCGAGGGCGTTCTGGAGATGGCGCGGATCGCGGCGATGTCGGACTTCGACCGGGCCCGGCCGCTGTGGACGGCCACCCTGATCGAGGACCTCGACGACGGCGGAGCGGCGGTGCTGTGCAAGTTCCACCACGGGCTCACCGACGGCGTCGGCGGGGTGCAGATCGCCATGCACCTGTTCGACCTGACCGAAGAGCCGCGGGCCCTCGAGGACGTCGAGACCAAGTCCGGCCAGCCGAAGGTGCACGAGCGCGGGGTGCTCGGCGACTACCTCGACGATCTGGCGCAGATCGTCCGCTACGACCTGGGACTGGTCGGCAAGGCGGTCACCGGTGCGGCCGGCGCCGCACCCAGGCTGCTGTTCAACGCCGTCCGCCGGCCGCTGCAGACCGCCGCCTCGGCCGGCGAACTGGCCGCTTCGGTCTACCGGACGATGCGGCCGGTCAGCGAGACCGGCTCGCCGCTGATGACCCAGCGCACCCTGGTGCGCCGACTCGGTGTGCACGAGGTGCCGCTGCCGGCCATGAAGGAGGCCGCCCACCGCAGCGGAGGCGCGCTCAACGACGCGTTCGTGGCCGGGATCTCCGGTGGCCTGCGGCGCTACCACGACAAACACGGCGTGACGGTCGGCGATCTGCACCTGACCATGCCCATCAGCGTCCGCCGGGACGGCGACGAGATGGGCGGCAACCGGATCACGCTGGCGCGCTTCGACGTTCCGGTGGGGCTGGCCGACCCCGCCCTGCGGATCAGTGAGATCCGGGAGCGCACCAACCGGGTCCGCAACGAGAAGTCCACGCCCTACATCCAGCTGATCGCCGGCGCGATGAACCTGATGCCGCGCTGGTACATCGGTTCGGTGTTGCGCAAGGTCGACTTTCTGGCCAGCGACGTGCCGGGGGTTCCGGTCCCGGTCTACCTCGCCGGGGCGAAGGTGCGCACCCAGTACGCGTTCGGTCCCACCATCGGCTCAGCGGTCAACGTCACGCTGCTGACCTACTGCGACACCTGCGCGTTGGGCATCGACGTCGATACCGGGGCGATCCCGGACTTCGACGAGTTCTTCGACTGCCTGGTCGCCGGCTTCGACGAGGTCCTCGCGCTGGCGGACTGACGCCCCCGCGGGTCAGGCGGACAGTTCGATCACCGAGGCCCCGTCGATCCCGGCGTAGCGGTCGGGCTGGCAGGTCAGCACGATCACCTGGCCACGGTCTCCGACGGCGTTGAACACCTCACCCATCCGGATGAGCCGGTCGGGGTCGGTGAACCCGAGAGCGTCGTCGATCAGAACCGGCACCGAGTCCTCCTCGGCGACCAGGGCCGCGCCGGCGAGCCGGGCCAGGATGCCCAACTGCTCCCTGGCGCCGCCGGACAGCGACTCGTAGGGCACCGTGCACCCCTCCAGGGTGCGGGTCCGGATGGCCAGCGTGGTGTCCACCTCGACCTCGAAGCTCTGGCCGAACACGATCCGGCCCAGCCGTTCCAGTTCGGAGCGGTAGGGCTGGACATAACGCTGACGGGTGTTGTCCCGGTGCCGGTTCATGGTGTCGCGCAACAGCATCGCCGCCTCGGCGCGGGCGCCGATCCGGTCGTGTTCGGCCTGCGCGTCGGCGAGGGCGGCCTGCGCCTCGGCGAGTTTGCCGTGCCGCCCCTCCCCGCCGATGACGCCGAGTTCGGCGGTGATCCGGTTGAGCTCGCGCTCGGTGTCGTCGCGCCGGGCGCGGACCGACTCCGAGGCGGCCTGGGCGGCCTCGAGTTCGGCCTGGACGGCCTCGGGCTGAGCAGCGCGGTACCGGGCGGTCAGCTCCGCCGACACCCCTTCGGCCTGCCTGAGCAGATCGGCGTCGGCAGCGGCCGCCCCGGCCACCTCGTCGTCGGTGGCCTCGGCGCGCCGGGCGGCCAGCTGC
>Ga0180434_10006661_pt1 | contig 13223 bp, 10 predicted proteins | sample SS_ome_7_FD_132453 | JGI IMG/M metagenome (GOLD analysis project Ga0180434, IMG submission 132453) | Hypersaline lake sediment archaeal communities from the Salton Sea, California, USA - SS_1_D_2 metaG | ecosystem: Environmental > Aquatic > Non-marine Saline and Alkaline > Hypersaline >... | reverse complement strand
TACTATTTCCGTTGGATGATGACCGTAATCATCTAAAAATAAGACACCGTTCTTTTCACCTTTTACCTCAAAACGCCTTTCTAACGCACCAAGGTTACTTAATCCCTCCTGGATATCCTTAAAGCTAATATCGAGTTCCAAACCTACCCCAATTGCTGCAAGTGCATTCAGCACATTATGACTGCCTGGCGTGGAAATAGTAACATTACCGATTGTCTTATTCTTGCATGTGACAACAAAATTAGTGGTTAGTCCCTCTTTTGATATTTCACTCGCCCTTATATCCGACTGCGAGTTAAGCCCATATGTTAAATAACTCTTTGTAAGACTTGGAATTAGCCCCTGTACTTCCTTGTCGTCAAGGCAGATAATTGCCCTGCCATAAAAGGGAAGTTTATTGATAAAGTTAGTGAATGTACCTCTTAAATTATCCATGTTTTGATAGAAATCTATATGTTCATAATCAATATTAGTCACAACAGCCATACTTGGAGAAAGAACCAAAAAAGAGCCGTCACTTTCATCTGCCTCCGCTACTAAAAGGTCGCTATTTCCCAGCCGTAAGTTCGATCCTCCCCATTGACTTAATCTACCCCCAATAACAACAGTTGGGTCGAGCCCCCCTTCAGTTAAAATCGAACCTATCATGTTGGTTGTAGTAGTCTTTCCATGTGCGCCTGCGACTGCTATCCCGAACTTCAGTCTCATCAGTTCAGCTAACATTTCGGCCCTTGGTATGACAGGAATCGATCTCTCCTTTGCCTCGATTATCTCCGGGTTGGTATTCTTTACTGCCGACGAATAAACTACTACGTCTGCGTTAATACTATTTTCGGCCTTGTGTCCAAAAAATATCCTCGCACCAAGCTCTGATAAGCGTTTTGTTACATCGGTCTTTCTTATATCAGAGCCGCTGATAGAGTAGCCCAAATTTAGGAGTAACTCTGCAATGCCGCTCATCCCAATTCCGCCTATTCCTATCAAGTGTATATTCTTAAGCGTTCCGAACGTCTTCATGTTTATCTTCTGTTATTTATTCTTTTATAAAGGTCAAAACTCAATCTTCGATTATCCTCAAAAGAGATTCACCACGTAAATGGAGAGGGAGATAACAGTTCTCATTTCCTCATATTTACAATCTTCAGCAGCTCTTCCGTAATTATCTCTCTGGCCTTTCGCTTAGCTGTTCTAAAAGCAATTTCTGACATTGTGTTTAGCTCATTTCTATTTTTCATAAATCTTAACACCTTATCCGTCAGGGCCTTACTATCAAGATGCCTCTCTAAGATGATATCTGCCCCTCCAACCTTCACTAAGGTCATAGCATTGATTTCCTGATGCCCATGGCTCGCATAAGGATAAGGAATAAGGATAGAGGGTTTCCCAAGTGCTGATAGTTCTGCCACAGTTGTAGCGCCCGCCCGACAAATAATAAGGTCTGCCCTTGAGTACGCCGACCTCATATCCTCTATAAAGGCCGATACCTCCACATCAATACCGAGCATTTCATACTCACTAACTACCCTCTTAAGATCTGCTTTACCTGTTTGATGAATTAAAAATGGAACAGCATGTTGCTCCTTCAATTCCTTGATCATAGATATAACGGCATCATTCAACCGCCTCGCCCCCTGACTACCTCCCATAACAAGAATAACGAATCTTTTATCAACTTGTGGCTGCTTGATCGGCTGTAAAAGCTCCAGTCTTATAGGGTTTCCACTTAAAAATACTTTACCTCTCCTTAGATATCTTCTTGTCTCCTCAAAGGATATAAATATACGTTTTACAAAAGGCGAAAGAATTCTATTTGTCAGGCCTGGAAATGAATTTTGCTCATGCAAAACTGTGGGCACTCTAAAAAGCAAGGCCATTAGGCATACAGGCCCAGAGGTATATCCTCCTAAGCCAAATACCAATTGAGGTCTAAAATCCTTTATTATAAAAAATGACTGCGCCAATGCTAATATCACCTTGTAAAATGACTTAGTTAGACCTAAAAGCCTTTTTCCCATTAATCCTTCTACATCTATGGATTTAGACTCAAAACCAGCCTCGGAAATTATTTCATGCTCCATTTCTCTTTTCCCCGTTATAAATAGAATAGATACCTTACTACGCCTTTTTTTCAACTCGCTCCCAACTGCAATTCCCGGGAAGAGGTGGCCCCCGGTGCCACCGCCAGAAATTATCACCCTTACTTCTTTTTCTTCTTTCCCCTCATAATCAGCCAATGATAAAGTGCGACGCATATTTTTCATAAAAGCTATCTATTAAAGGCCTTTTTCGAGATATTCATCAGTATCCCCATACCAATAAAATTAATAACAAGGGAAGAGCCTCCATAGCTCACAAAAGGTAAAGCCAATCCTTTTGTTGGCAAAAGGGCCATGACAACTCCCATATTGACTATTACCTGAATCGCCAGCATAATAGAGATACCCAACGCAAGATAAGTTCCAAATAGCTCAGGGGCATTGAGGGCAATCTTAATTCCCCTCAATACCAAAATTGTAAAAAGAACTATCAAGATACTAATACCCAAAAATCCTATTTCCTCACCTATAATTGGCAGAATGAAATCAGTATGAGGCTCTGGGAGATAGAAAAGTTTCTGTTTGCTGTCCCCTATACCAACACCAGTTAACCCGCCTGATCCAAAGGCATACAATGAGTGTATTATTTGGAAGCCTGAGCCGGTGGGGTCTTTCCATGGATTTAAAAAGGCTAAAAGCCGCTCAACCCTGTAGGGAGCAAGGGAGGTAATATAGTAAAAAACCGGCGCAAGCATACCTGAAAAAAGAACGATATATCCCACATTCACGCCGCCTATAAATAGGAGCACCAACATCCAAACGGCAATAATAGCCGCTGTACCAAGGTCAGGCTGTGGAAGTATAAATCCAATAAATATTGCAGTTACAATTAAATGGGGCATTAGTCCATAACGTATAGTTCCCATAGCATTAGAATTTTTACTCATACTGTAGGCGAAAAAGATAGCTAAAGACAGCTTCGCTACCTCAGAGGGCTGAACGGAGATAAAGCCTAATCTAATCCACCGATACGCACCCCCTATCTTTGACTTCACACCAGGCATAAAAAGCAATATCATTAAAGCCAAGCTAAGGCCTAAAAAAAAGTACGTACATTTTTTATACACTAAGTAATTAATATTTTTTACCGATACCATAAGCAGAAGCCCTAAGAGGCAGAACATAACCTGTTTCCTGAGGTAAAAATATTGATCTCCGAACCTCTTTTCCGCAAGAATTGAACTAGCACTAAAAACTGCAATCAATCCAATTCCAATCAGAAATAGAACAGTGATTAAGATAAATGGATCATAGCTATATTTATCTTCACCTTTACCCATTAGCCTTTAACCTCTTAACCGCCCCCTTAAAAGTATCTCCCCTCTGTTTATAGTCATTAAACATGTCAAAACTCGAGCATGCCGGCGCAAGGAGAACAACATCTCCTTCAGCCGCCTCATTGAAAGCAGTCAATACAGCCCCATCCATGTCTTTTACCTTAATCCAGGGTATCTTAATGTTAAAAGACTCTGCTAATATATCACTTGCCTCCCCTAATAGAACCACAACCTTTACCCTGCCGAAGGCTGATTCAACAAGAGGGCTGTAGTCACTACCTTTATGTCTTCCACCAGCTATTAATACAATCTGTGATGAAAAACTCATGATGGATTGTATTGCTGCATCAATATTTGTCGCCTTTGAATCATTGTAAAACTCAACGCCCTTATATTTATCAACAAACTCAATCCTGTGCGGTAATCCACGAAATTCATCAACTCCAAGCTGAATTGCAGATAGGGGTATCTTCAACAACGCGGATACCAAGATAGCTGCCACCAAATTTCCCTTATTATGATTGCCCGGCAAGGTCCAGTTATTAAGACTTACCTTGATGGAGTCTCCGTCCGGCAATTTTACAAACACACAACCGCTGTCTATAAAAGCGTTCCTGTTTTTTTCGCTTTCCAACCCATATCTGTACATGGTAACACCATTTACTGGTTCCAATTTCTTCAACCAGATATCATCGTCATTTATAATCAACCCTTGTCCTAGCCCCTGATTCTTAAAAATTCTCTCTTTAGACCTTCTATAGGCGTTATAATCTTCATATCTGTCAAGGTGATCCGGACTTACATTTAATATAACGGATATGAGCGGAGAAAAATAATCTTTGACTACATCAAGCTGGTAGCTGCTCACCTCTAATACAACATAATCAGCCTTTTGATCTCCGGCTATGTAATTGATTAAGGGATTCCCTATATTTCCACCAACAAATACCCCTTTCCCAGCCTTACGTAGTATATCGCCTATCAATGTAACAACCGTTGTCTTACCGTTTGTGCCGGTTACAGCTATTATACTTGTCTTGATATATCTGCACGCAAGTTCCACATCACCTATAACCGGTATACCTTTCTTTTCAGCACGAACAAGGCGCCCAATAGTTAAAGGTACGCCTGGGCTCACTACAATCAAGTCCGTATTGGTAAATGTCTCTGATTTATGCCCGCCAAGCTCAAGTTTGACCCCTTTTCTTAATAAATCATCTATTACACTTCTCTTAAAGTTTGGCTCATCCCGTTGTTCACTAACTGTTACTGAAACTCCCTTTGTAACAAGCCATTGAACAGTTGCCAGCCCACTCTCACCAAGGCCTACAACTAAAATGTTCTTCTCAATCTTTTCCTGATCCTCAGTAACTTTCAATTAATTACCTCAATTTAAGTGTGCTAACCGAAAGCAGGGCCAACATAATTGCAACAATCCAGAACCTAATCGTAACCCTGGGCTCAGGCCAGCCCTTAAGTTCGAAGTGGTGATGCAGAGGTGCCATTCTAAAAAATCTCCTTCCACCCGTAGCCTTAAAATAAAGTACCTGGATAATTACTGACATGGCCTCAACTACAAAAAGGCCCCCAACGATAATTAGTGTTATTTCCTGTTTACTGATTATAGCGATCATACCCAAGGCAGCCCCTAAGGAGAGAGAACCTGCATCTCCCATAAATACCTGAGCAGGATAGGTGTTGTACCATAAAAAGCCCATGCCTGCCCCTACCACAGCACCACAAAATACGGCAAGCTCACCAGATCCCCTTACATATGGTATTTGCAAGTAGTTTGCGATTTTAATATGCCCAGCAAGATAAGAAAATATTAAATAGCTCAGAAAGGAAATAATTATAGGCCCTATAGCGAGTCCATCAAGCCCATCTGTCAAATTAACCGCATTTGATGACCCTACAACAACCAGAATAATGAGAAATATATAAGCAACCCCTAAATCCGGCGTAAAATTCTTAAAAAAGGGAAAACTTAGCCTTGAATCAAAACCTGTATAGAAATACAATACCAGCCCTGAGAGAGATGCTATTCCAACCTGTATGGAAAACTTAATGCCTGGTGTGAGCCCCTTACTATTCTTTCTTTTTATCTTTAGATAATCGTCAAAAAACCCAATGATCCCAAATAAAATAGTAACAAGTAAGACAAGCCAGACATAAAAACATTTTATCTCCATCCATAAAAGCACAGATAAAATAACAGCAATTAATATAAAAAAACCCCCCATGGTAGGAGTGCCTGTTTTACGCTGATGATCAGGGGGACCATTTTTTCTAACATATTGACCTACCTGGAGTTTTTTTAATCTTGGGATAATCCAGTACCCAAGAAGCATTGAAACAAATAAGGCGGTCAGGGTAGCATAGATAGTCCTAAAGATTATGTACCTAAATACATTTAAAAACGAGTAATCCGTATGAAAAAGATAGATTAGTTTATATAACATTTTACCTTCTGCTACCTCTACAGCCGTTAAGCGGCTTTTTTAAAATGTTTGCCATTATCAAGTTATCCGCGCCTACGTAACCCAAAATGATCTTTGATGGCCTGTGCAACCTTATCTAAGGCCATGGCCCTGGATCCCTTGAGAAAAATAATATCTCCATTACTCACCTTGGTCTTTAACATATGGAACATGTCGTCATGATTAGTTACAAGGCACGTTTGTTCTTTTGAAAGCCCCCCTTTAAGGGCCCCCTCAATTAGTTGTTCACCATGCTTACCTAAAGCAACAAAAAATTTTACTCCGGAACCTCCTACCAGTTTACCTGCATTTACATGAAGGATTGATGCCTCTTTCCCCAATTCCATCATTTCCCCAAGGCCTACTAAAAGACCTGCCTTCTTAAGAACCTTGATTTCCTGGATAGCTGCCTTCAAAGATGAAGGGTTTGCATTATAGGTATCATCAATAAGTCTCACGCCCCTGTTCAGTGAAACTACCTGAAATCGGCCATTAAGCGGCTTAAACTCAGCCAAACCGTTAATAATCGATTCGTTTGACACTGATAGACAGTGGCCAACAGCAGCTGCAGCTAATGCGTTCATAATATTATGAGCGCCAGGGATATTAATGCATACAGGAATCCTTTGTTCCTCAAAAACAATATCAAAAAATCGGGCGGTATCTCTGCTACTCCTAATATTCTCTACCCTCACATCATTCATCCTTCCCAAACCAAACTGTATAATGCTGCCTTGAAAAACCGGTATTAGTTTCTTCGTTGCCTCATCATCTCCGTTTAAAACCGCAATAGCCCCTCCCCGCATGGCTTCGAGGAGCTCTGCCTTTGCCTTTATTACCCCGTTTAAATCCCCCAAACCCTCTAAGTGTGCACCTGAGATGTTTGTTATAACCCCGATATCAGGATTGGCAATCCGGGTTAAGCGTCGTATTTCACCGGGCCTATTCATTCCCATTTCCAAGACGGCCGTTTTATGCAATGACGTTAAGGACAAAATCGTTAGTGGTAACCCTATCAGATTATTAAAATTACCAGGTGTCTTTACAGTAGGGGCCTCCTTGGATAATATCGACGCAGTCATTTCCTTTGTTGTACTCTTTCCATTACTGCCTGTTATGGATACCAATTCCTTACCCCACTGCCTTCTCCACCACAACGCCAAATCACCCAGGGCATTTAGAGTTGATGAAACAGCTATCAATGTAAAGGTCTTATCCGAAATAGGCACGGATTCCATTCTATCGTTTTCAACAATTACACCAGCAGCTCCTGCACTTATGGCCTCCTGTATAAAATCATGTCCATCAAAATGCTCTCCCTTGAGCGCTATAAAAAATTCTCCTTTAGTTATTTTTCTCGTATCCGTTGACAGTCCATTTACAGGCATATCTTCAAGACCGAATACTAAATTGCCTCCTATGGCTGATTGCAACTCTCTAACGGTTACTTTTCCCCACTCAGCGCACATTTAATTTCCATATATATAATGTGAGAATTCATAGATTCTATAAATTGGGTTATGCCTCTCCATGTAAGGCCGCTGCTAAGGCAACCTCATGAACATCATTGAATTTTTCCCTTCTGCTGCCAATAACCTGATAATTTTCATGGCCTTTGCCGGCTATTAAAACAATATCTCCTTTTCCGGCGAAATTAATGGCACTATAAATGGCCTTTCTTCTATCCCATAAAATATCATAGCCTTTTCCCGCTTGTGGCTTCCTCAAGTCTATCCTTCTCAACCCTGCCTCTTTAACACCAGGTACAATTTCATTTATAATCACACCTGGATCCTCCCTCCTCGGATTGTCAGATGTAATTATAACAATATCGCTATTTTTCCCTGCAGCCCTTCCCATATATGGTCTCTTCCCCTTATCTCTATCTCCCCCGCAGCCGAATACTACAATTAACCTTCCTTTTGAGAGGGGTCTAAGGGTTTGAAGGGCCTTTTCCAGGGCATCAGGAGTATGGGCATAGTCAACAAATACAAAAATCCCTTTTTCATTTTTTACGTACTCAAGCCTGCCCGGGACAAAGGAGAGTTTTTTTACCCCCTCTGAAATATCTTCCAGGTTTACACCGATACTATAAGCAGCAGATGCAGCTGCAAGAATATTATATATGTTGATTTCTCCAAGAAGCTTAGAGGTCAGGGATACATTGCCTTCTGGTGTTACCAGTTTTAATCTTAACCCTTCAATGCTTGATTCAATATCAACGCCCCTTAGCATACAGTCGCAATCAACCCCATAACTAATAACGGGAACATTTGTCATCGTTTCTAATACTCTGCCCTTGGGATCATCCATATTAATAACCGCCTTAGTTTCTTCTCCCTGCCGGTATCGTATTAACGAGCTAAAAAGTTGGGATTTTGCCTTAAAATAGTTTTCCATTGTTACGTGATAATCGAGATGATCCCTTGAAAAATTCGTAAACAACACCCTTGTCCAATCAAGGCCCTTTGTTCTTCCTTGATCAAGTGAATGAGAGGAAACCTCAAGGATAACATGAGTTACGCCCCCATCTTTCATCTCCCGCATAATCCTCATTAAATCATATGGCTCCGGCGTGGTTAATGAGGCATCAAAAGATTTATTATTAAATCTATAATTAACTGTCCCTATAACACCTGCATGAATGCCTGCTTCCTTCATGATGGATTCTAAAATATAGGTTGTAGTTGTTTTCCCATTCGTTCCAGTTATGCCGATAAGTTTCATATCCCGAAAAGGGTAATCATAGAATCTCGCAGCCACCTCGGAAAGGGTAGATCTTGCATTAGCAACACGAACAATAGCTGCATCACGATAAATTTCATCTATTTCTTCAACAATTAATACGCCGGCCCCATTGTTGAGAGCATCCTGTAAATAACTATGCCCATCTTGGTTCCATCCCTTATAGGCAACAAACATGTAGCCCTGTTTAACTGCACGGGAATCATTGGTTATACCTTTAATCTCAATATCTGTTCTCCCGTGCCAATCCAAAGCATCAATGCCGTCTAAGAGATAATCAAGTCTCATGTTCTATTCTCACAAATATTTGTTTCCATGCCTTAGCTATTAATGAAACATTTCTTCTCTAAGTAACTAAAATTATTGCAAAAAGATGTATTTATTGTACGTAGCCGCATCCGTAACCATTAAATACAACTATTTGACCTCACCCTAACAAGGCGGTTTAAATGTTACATTCAGCAAGGTCTCGCTATCTAAAGGCGATCCAGGTTCCGGGCTTTGTTGCACTGCAAGGCCGGTTCCCTCGACAACGACCTTCAATCCCAGTCTTGCCGCCTCCCTTAAAACCTCCCTTATAGCAAGACCTTTTAGGTCTGGCATTAATCCCGGTGATTCATGCCTGAGCATACCTAACTTTATTTCTTTTAATTTATAGGCAATATATTCCCTCTTACTCTCTTCATCCTCCAGCTCGACATTATAATTTTGTGAAGGGTTTACATTTAGATAGTTGAGAGCCCAAGAACCCACCTCACTAAAGACCGGTGCAGCTACAAGCCCTCCATAAGGCTGACCCTTCGGCTCATCAAGTGCAACAAGGATAGCTAATTCCGGCGAATCAGCAGGCACAAACCCCCCGAATATAGCTACAAATTTCTCGTCCGAATAACTCTTCGTTACAGGGTCCACTTTTTGGGCAGTTCCTGTCTTTCCTGCCGCGGAATATCCCTTTATTGCTGCCCTAACCGCAGTCCCTCCCTTTTGCACTACACCCTCGAGTATAGATCTTGCCTCCTTTGCCGTTTCAGCCGATATAACATTTTCCCTTATCAAGGGGTAGAACTCCCGTATAGTAGCCCCGTTCTGGTCAACTATAGATCTAACGAGATATGGTCTCATAAGTTTTCCACCGTTAGCTATTGCGCCAAACGCCATTATCAATTGGATTGGAGAAACTGAAATGCCCTGGCCGAAATAAAGGTTATTAATTCCAATATAACTCCTTGTTTTGATAGGCTTCAGGCTGCCCCTTCTTTCACCTGGTAAATCGATACCGGTATTTTCACCAAACCCGAACTTCTTTAGATAATCATAATAAACCTCTGCCCCCAGTCTCTGGCCAATCTTTATTGCCCCTATATTGCTGGAAAATTTTATGACCTCACCTACACTCAATATTCCATAAGGGCGACTATCATGCATGATATGTCTTCCAATAATATAACTCCCGTTTTCACAATTAAAAACAGTCTCTCTTTCAACTACCCCTTCTTCCAATGCGGCAGCCACCAGGAATGACTTCAAGGCAGAACCAGGTTCAAAACAGTCAGTAACTGCCCTATTTCTCCATTTTCCCGGCTCAAAGGACTTTGATATATTCGGATTATATTCGGGAAAGACTGCCATAGCCAAAATTTCACCTGTCTGAGGCCTTGTAACTATACAAATACCACTTTTAGATCCTGACTTTTTAACCGCATTCCGAAGCGCCAACTGGGCCTTATAGCTAATATCTTTATCCAGTGTTAATATAAGATTATATGGGTCCTTCTTTTTTAATCCTGAGCCATAATAATCCACATGCCTTCCAAGGGCATCAAGGGTGCTCTTAAACCTTGTTACCTTCCCTTCTAAATAGCTGTTGTAACGTAATTCAATGCCTTCAAGGCCTTTATTGTCTTCACCTGCAAATCCTAAAGCATGGGCACATGTTTCCCGATAGGGGTAATAGCGCCTACCCTCTTTCTCGAAATATACGCCTGGCAAATTAAGTTTTTTAACCCTGTTAATTTCCTCTGGTGCAACCTTTCTCTTTATCCACTCGAAAGACCTATTTCTTTCGAGTTTTTCAAGTATATCCTTTTTGCTAATTCTAAGTATCTCTGAGAGAATAGTGGCTGTCCTCTTCTTTTGTGTTATTTGCCTTGGACAGGAGGAAATTGAAGGAACTTCTATGCTAATTGCCAATGCATTTCCATTCCTGTCAAAAATCGAACCCCTCTGGCTAGTAAATGAAACCTTTTTAGTATAATCTCTCTTTGCCAAATCTGAAAGCCTGTCTCCATTCCTTATTTGGAGTTGATAGGCCCTTAAGAAAATAATACAGAAAAAAATAAGAAAACAGAATGCAGTAATATATATTCTGATCCTTACCCACTTTTTGCTTTTAATAACCTTCATGGCAAAAAAACCACCTGATTAGGCAAGGGCTGCCTTAACCCCAATTCTAACAATGCTTCGCCTTCCAGATATTCCGGAGATTTTAAGAATGCAATCTCCAATTTTAATCTCCGATTGGTCCCCTCAATTTCTGCAAACTTATTTTTTAACCCACTTAATGCATATCCTGCATGAATTCTTTCAGAATTTACCCAAACATTAAATACACCTACCGTTAAGAAAAGAACCGATATCATTGCAAAAAGATACGATAATCTTATGGGCCGATAATTTTTTCTTTTCAATTAACACCTCTCTGCCACACGTAAAATAGCGCTTCTTGATCGTGGATTAAGATAAACCTCATTTTCACTGGGCCTAATCCCCTTCTTTGTTACTATCCTCATAGATGGATGTTTACCAGTATCACTAACTGGAAGCTTACGAGGGTAAATATTGCTACTGCTCCAGTGGCGGAATGTATGCTTAATAATCCTATCTTCTAATGAATGGTATGATATAACGACTAATCGCCCTTTTTTTTCAAGGAGTTGAGGGGCAGTCTTTAAAAAATCACTTATATTGCCCAGTTCTCTATTAACCGCAATTCTGAGGGCCTGAAAGGTTCTGGTTGCCGGATGTATTCTACGAGGATGATGTTTACCAGGAATAGCAGCCTCTATAAGTCTTGATAATTGTTTACTTGAACGTATCGGGTATTTTTGCCTCTCCTTCAATATAGCCCTGGATATGACTTTCGCCCACCTCTCCTGACCATAATTCCATATAACCTCCTCCAATTTTTCTCTTGTCAGAGTGTTAACCAGCTCTTCGGCATTTAATTCTGTGTCTTCATCCATTCTCATATCCAAGGGTTCATCCCTAAGAAAACTAAAGCCCCTTCCGGATGACTCGAGCTGATGGAAAGACATGCCAAGGTCTAAGAGTATGCCATGTACCTTACCAATGCCTACTTTTCCAAGAATATCTTTTAGCTCAACATAACTTCCCTTTACTATCGTAACCAAATCTTTGAATTGAGATAACCTTTCATTGGTAATCCTTACAGCCTCACTGTCGACATCTAAGCAAATCAGTCTTCCAAAAGGAGCAAGCCTTCTGCAGATCTCAATGCTATGCCCTGCAGTTCCAACCGTTCCATCAACATAAAGGCCTTTTGTATCAGTAATCAAGTATTCAATAACCTCATCAACCATTACAGGCTGATGGGAATAATCCACCTTGTTCTCCTTTAAATTCCAAGTTCTGAAAAAGATTGCTGAGCCTTTGCAAAGGATTTCTTTACCCTCTCGAACTCATTGTCCCATTTATCCTTATCCCAAATCTCAAAGCTGTTTAAATGCCCGACCAGAACCACCTCTTTCTTCAATTCACCAAGCTCTCTGAGATCCGGCGGTATTAAAATCCTGCCCTGCTTTAAGGGGCATTCTTTAGCGCCTGATATAAAATACCGGATCAATACATTGGCAGATGAATCAAATAGGGAAAAATTAACGGCCTTTTCCTTTATCTTCTGCCAATCAGTCCTTGTAAAGCCCACTAAATAACCATTGGAATTGGTGACTACAAGAGATGAATCCCCCTTGCTCTTTAGGGCCTCTTTAAAACGCGTAGGGATCGCCAATCTCCCTTTTTCATCAAGGGTATGCCGTGACCGGCCTTCAAAAAGGTTATTTATAGAATTATCCAAAATTTTTCCCACTTTTCTCCACTTTGTACCACTGTTATAAAAAAGATCGTGTTTGTCAAGAAAAAAATTATAATTAATGAAAAAAATTAGAGCATTCATAGAAACATATATATGCGCTTTTTACCTCAGGCAATTTCTAAACCTGGGTATCATATTCACTATCTCCCAACGCAGCTTGTAGACAGGGTTTTTAAAACCTAAAGCCAAAGGTGAAATATGTACATTTTTATGACTTATTTATGTGGAGCCCCACGGGCAAGCCCGCGGCACCACGTGGTTTCGCCGATTCTCTTCGCGAACGGCGGGGCTTAGTGGTGCGACATCCCAACTATAGGCGCATTCATCCACGGCTAAAGCCGTGGATGAATGCGGTCGGGGTAAGGGAAACTCAGGGAATTTTATGACGTGTTTTATGTAGGTAGGGTCTGGATAAATTCAAAATTTTTGGTTACAGAAAATGCTGGGAGCCTTATTTAGAGATAGACTAACCGATTCATGTATTTGATAGGCTGTTGTTTGAATTTCTAATTTT
>Ga0180434_10006660_pt1 | contig 13223 bp, 6 predicted proteins | sample SS_ome_7_FD_132453 | JGI IMG/M metagenome (GOLD analysis project Ga0180434, IMG submission 132453) | Hypersaline lake sediment archaeal communities from the Salton Sea, California, USA - SS_1_D_2 metaG | ecosystem: Environmental > Aquatic > Non-marine Saline and Alkaline > Hypersaline > Sediment... | reverse complement strand
TCATCCGCATTCTGAGGTTCGCCATCAGCAGGGTCAATCGCTTCTTCGAGGACGACGATCCTTCTACACGCAGCGAGCGCGAGAAGCGAGCGGAGACCCTCACCAAGACCCTCAACAACATCATGTCGCTCATCGTGTGGTCGTTCGCCGGCATGATGATCCTGAAGGAACTCGGCGTCGAAATCGGTCCGATACTCGCCGGCGCCGGTATTGCCGGGCTCGCAGTGGGATTCGGCGCTCAGTCGCTGGTGAAGGATTTCCTGAACGGCATCTTCATTGTGGTCGAGAACGAGTATCGTGTCGGCGACGTCGTCAAGATCGCCGGAACAGCCGGACTGGTGGAGAAGATATCGCTGCGCACGACGGTGCTTCGCGACCTCGAGGGGAAGGTCCACATCGTCCCCAACGGCGAGATCACGGTCGTGACCAACATGACAAAGGAATGGTCACGCTTCCTGATCGACGTAGGGGTAGCCTACAAGGAGAGCGTCGACAGAGTGATGAAGATCCTGGCCGACATCGGCCAGGAGATGCAGAACGATGAGTGCTTCGGCCCGCTGATCCTGGAGCCGCTGGCCGTACTGGGGGTCGACAGCTTTGGCGATTCCTCGGTCAACATCAGGGTCATGTTCACGACGCAGCCACTCCAGCAGTGGACCGTCGGGCGCGAGTTCCGTCGCAGGATCAAGAACCGCTTCGACGAGCTGGGCGTAGAGATACCGTTTCCGCACCTCACGCTCTACCTCGGAGAGGGCGAGCCCATGGACAACAAGCTGACGGTGCAGCTGGCGGGACAGTCGCCTTCCGGAGGTGAGGAGCGGAAGGGGCCGTCGGATGAGCTCCTTAGAAGGGACGAGTAGCCAGGCTTCGATCGCGGAATGGAGGGTCTGCGGATGTTCGAGAGGGTTCTGGTGGCGGTAGACGGATCGCTCGATGCCGACGCTGCGGTCGGCGCGGGCGTCGTCGTTGCGCGCGCGGAGGGCGCCGCGCTGGACATCTGTCACGCGTTTCACATCCCCGATCACTACCGTTCCGACCTGGCCGACGCGGCGGAGGAGGTCTTGAAGGCCGACTCCGAACGGATGCTGAAGCGCGCCGAGGAGCTGGCGAGCGAGTCGGGGGTCGACGCGGAGCTGCATCTGCTTGAGCAAGGGCACCCGGCCGAGGCGGTGCTCGAGCTTGCCGAACGACTGGGGGCCTCGCTCATCGTCCTGGGCGTCCGAGGCAAGAGCGTCGACGCCATCCGACCGCTCGGGTCGGTGAGCGCCGCCGTCAGCCAGGGCGCCAAGTGCTCCGTCCTTCTCATCAGGAGAAAGCCCGGTTCCTAGAGGCGTGGGGCGGGATCAGCATGTCGTGCTCCGGGCCCACGTCGCCGCGGTTTGGCGCGGCCGCACCTAGGCCACACCGTCAGGAGGTCATGGCGCGGCCGCACCTAGGCCACGCCGTCAGGATTTGCTGGCTCTGGCTAGAGAAGTGCCGTCGCGATCGCGGTCATCGACGAGAGGAACTCGTATACCTCGTGGGGGCCGCGCACGAAGAGCGTGGCCTTGGTGGGGCGTGGACTGGGCGACACAAGGATCGGCAGCGCCGCTGGGACATCGTCATCCTCCGCGTCGGGGTCTCCCATCATCCAAACCGAGCTTCCGAACCCATCGTCCGACCACTCCAGGACCGCCTCGAAAGCCTCCTCGTCGGTGACGTCGTCGCCGATGCATATGGCCAGCGAATCATCGGTGCTGACGTCCCTCAGGATGTGTCTGATCGCGTCGCCCTTGCGCCACCCCGCGAGTCTCGCCTCCACCCCGTTCGAACGATACATCAGCTCGAGTTGGTTGTGACGATCCACGGAGCGGACGACGTCCGTGAAGCCGCGAGTCGCGCGCCGAGCCACAGGAGAAGTGCAGCCGTCATGCTCGAGGGTGATGGCGAATCCCTTGTTGCTCAGGCGCACGTCGGAGTAGGCCTCCAGGCGACCGTGCGCCTCAAGCTCCAACCGGTGTAGAAGCTCGTTCGCAGACCCAACGTTCACCGGATGCACGATCTCTCCCCGCGGCCTCCTTATCTCGAATCCACTCTGTCCTATCAGTCCGACGTCGTCCAAGCCTAGAGCGGCGTCGAGTTCGCCCACTGTCTTGCCGCTCATCACGAAGATGGAGAAGGACTCGACCCCGGACAGCTTGTCGAGTCTTCTGAGAAGAAGAGGGCTGGGCTCGGCCTCCGGAAAGACCCCGTTGGGAACGAGCGTGCCTCCGTAGTCGGCGAACAGGAAGATGCGGTAGGCGTTGCCGAGAGCCCTTGAAAGCAGATCTATCTCTTCGGTGACATGCTTGGGGAATGCAAGGCCGGTTGTGTCGACGACCACCTTCTGCTCCTCGCGTCATACGAGTCGACCGGAGGCCGCCGCGCTTCGCGCTGGACGGGCCCCACGCCGGGGGGCCCGCGTTCAATGAGGTGCGGGGCCGAGGGACCCTATACATCATAGTCTCTCGACCCCGCGTTGCAAGACTCGCCGCGCTGCAAGATCCTCACTCGAGCTGAACGATCAGTCAGCTCGCTCGGGCCGCTACTTGAGCAGGACCATCATCCTCTTGGACACGTGGTCGGCGGCCTGCATCCGATAGAGATAGACGCCGCTGGCGACCTTGCGCCCGCTCTCGTCGGTCCCATCCCAGGTCACGGCCTTGTAGCCCGCTTCCTGGGGTTCGTCGACGACCGTCCGCACGAGCTTCCCGGCGACGTTGTAGATGTCGATCCGAACGTGCGCGGTCTGCGGAAGCTGATACTGGATGACGGTGACCGGGTTGAACGGATTCGGGACGTTCTGCTTGAGCCCGAAGTCGAGAGGAAACTCCCCGCTCTCCGCAACATCCGTGCTGCCCATGTCAGACGTCAGGTTAATGTCGTCGACGTACCAGCCCTCCTCGGTAACGTAGCCGTCGGACGCGAACCTGAACCGGACCTGGATAGTCTCGCCCGCGTACGCCGACAGGTCGAACGTCTCCTGCCTCCATGTGAACGAGCCCGACCAGCAGGGCGTGCCCTCGGGCAGCGGATTCGCCGTGTTGTAGTTCTTCGTGTGGCTATAGCCGCCGTCAGGATATAGCACGCTCCACGTGGCGCCCCCGTCGATCGTGTACTCGACGAGACCGCAGTCCCACGCCGACGTTCCGCTCTCCTCCTCGGCGTACATCCAGTGCCAGAACGAGAATTCCCCGTTCTCCCCGATGCACATCGGGCGCATGACAAGAGCGCCGTCCGACGAGTCCCCGTAGCCGCTCGAACCACCCTCTCCGAATTTCCAACTGTGGCCCGACGAGTTATAGCGATACGTATCGATGTGCCACTGGTCCTCGAAGCTCGGCGTCACGTTACCGTGCGTCCACTCTCCCTCGCCGGACTCGATATCGTCGGCGAAGTCGCCGCCAGCCGTCATGACGCTGAACTGGTGCGACGACCCGTAGCCCCAGTCGGCGCCAACCGAAACATCGAAGACGATCTCGTGAAACTCGGGACAGCCGGGAAGGACCGTCACCGAGTAGTCCGGCGCCACCGGCAGCGTCGCTCCGGAGCCTAGCGACGCGATCGCGGCCGTGCCCTCGTTGATCTGAATGTACGGGTCGACCGAGGTAATCACGGCCGACACATTCGAGGCCCCGCCAGTGCCGGAGTTCTCGAGCGACAGCGAGAGCACGAGCGTCTCGCCGGGTTCGATGCAGCCGTTGCCGTTCCCGCTATACAGCGGGTCATCGGCTTCGTGGTCAGCGTATTCGATCACCGGAGCGGAGACCAGGAGACCGAAATTCGACTCCCATGTCTCGCGAGCTGACCCGGCGATCGTCAGCGTGAACGGAATGACCTCGCCGTCAGGAGTGTCGGACGCGATCGCGATATCGTAGTCCTCTGCGCACTGCGCGGTGCCCGACGCAGGAATGTCGCCGTACTCCTCGTAGTCGTCGATCAGCGTCACACGGCTGCTGCTCGACGAGAGCGTCGCGGTCACACCGTAGGCCACGTCGACGCCAACGTTCTCGAGCGTAACGACAAGCTCGATCGTTTCGCCAGCATCCGCCACCGCGTCTCCGTTGCCATCGCTTTCGCCGACCTGATCGTCGTCGATCACGTAGCCGTCAAGCGTCACGTACGGGCCGCTTGCCGGATTGATCGGAATGTCGTCGTTCCATGTCAGATGGTCGTGCGCGTGGACCTTGATGTTCAGCGTGCCGGTGTTCTCGGCGCCCACCTCTACGGTCGCCACGCCGGTCGGGCCTGTCACCTCGGTGCCGTAGACCGAATAGTCGTCCGTCCACACGGTAACGCGCGCCCCCGACACCGGTGAGCCTCCATCCGTGACGGTGACGTCGATCGCGGGCTGGCCGACGATGACCGAGGACGGGTGGTTGACCGCCAACGCCGTCGGCTCCCCTGTCCAAAGGTGCATCGCGGGGTCGCCGAACAGCGTCAGCTGGTAGTAACACCACCTGTTCGCGTTGACGTTGATCGCCCACAGGACGTCCATCTTCGAGTCATCGTTGACCTCGCCGAGCGGATAGATCCCCTCCGCGAACATCGCGTCGAAGAACTCGCGGTCGAAGTACTGAGATGAGCCGTTCGTGCCGCCCGGGTCTCCCCATCCGTACCGCGAGTTCATGACGACTGCCACCGCGCCGTTGTCGTACGTGGTGAACTCCTCCGCGAAGCAATCGCCACCGTAGCTGCCGTAGGAGTCCCTGTCGTCGAACGCGCCGCAGTAGCAGCCCTGGCTGTAGACGAAGTTCAGCGTGTGGTTGGTCCCGTCGTTGTCGAACGAGGTGATGTCGGAATTGTCCATCTTCATCGCGTACTCGGTGTTGCAGTGCCCCAGGTGGTTGACGATGTTGAGGCCGTTCTCCATCATGTTGATCAGCGTCGTCGCGCTCCAGGTGGCATCGCGGTCATACAGCGTGCCGACGTTCATCGTGCCGGGGAACCCCGTTGTCGTGTAGCCGTTGGCTGACGATCCGTCCTTGACCTGGTCCTTGTAGTCGCCACCGTAGGTGAGAGGACTCGACCACAACAGCTCTCCGGCCATCAGCGCCTCGTCACACTCGCCCACGACCGGCGAGTCTACGTACAACATGGTCTTGTTCACGAAATTCTGGACGCCGGCGACATCATCGACGCACGCGCGTCCGATGGCCACCTCGGGATAGAGATCGGCTTCCTCGGGGGAATACTCGCCCCACATGCTGTCGCCGTCGGTGTTCCAGTTGCCGTCGAGACCCGAGTAATAGAGATCGCACGGGATGTCGTATTCGCTCTCGCCGTACGCGTCGTTCCACATTCCGCGATGCGGGATGCCGTTCGCGTCCCTCGCGTCGCCCACGAGGAGCACGTAGTCAATGTCCCATGTGTTGTAGGCGTCGATGATGAAGTTCCTGATCATGTCCTGATCGTCGTCGCCGGTGTAGTTGGCAGTGATCCAGGAGCGCAGGTAAATGCCGGCCTTGTAGCCGCGCTGCGTCTGGAACTCCGCGAACGAGGTCAGGTAGTCGTCCCATGCGTCCGTTGTGATTATGATGTACTTGTACGCCAGGGCAGGATCGAGAGAACGGCTGACCGGGCGCACGCGGCCTACCGCCGAGTACGGCGACTGCCTGCTCGGATTGTCGACCAGTCTCGCCAGTCGCGTCCTGGTCTGCGCGTCGGTCCTCACCATCCGCGCCAGCGCGTCCTGACCCTTCGCGGTCGGTCGACTGGTGATCTCCACGTCCATGCTCTTGTAGTAGGCGATCTCCCCGGTCCTGGGATCGTACTCGACGGGGTAGATGGGGACGTTGGCAATGCCGTGCCCGCGGAAGAGCCCGCAGACCGGGGCCCCGTGCTTCTCCGAGGGATACAACTCGAGGCCCTCGTAGTCGGCCTCGACTCTGGCGACCGGGCCCGCGAAGGACAGGGGATACTCCCTCTGGCCAGGCTCTACGACGTGGGTTCCGTCGAGAACCACTCGCTCACCGAGGGTCACTCTCACGCTCTCGAGCTGCTCGCCGGGGGGCAGGAGCAGGCTAGCACCCATCACCGGCAGCGCCGGCTTGCCGGGGGCGCCATCGACGATGCCGCCCTCCATCTCCCCCCGAACGTAGCCGTCCGAGACGGTCAGCTCAGGCTCGGGGAACTCGTAGTGCTGCGTCGTAACGCCTGCCGCGGCGCTTCCTGCCAGCAGGAAGACCAGGACCGCCGAAACGGCCATGAGGGCCCTGGGACTCACCGAAGTCTGTCTCATGCCTGCCCCTCTCCTCCTCGGAGGATACGCGGCGCCGCCCTCTTCCAGGGCGCGCCGACCTCCCTCGGCCTCGCGGACCGCCCGTCGGTCCGCGCCTCTGCGAGTTTCATCACTCAGCAAGGGTATGAACACACGACGTGCGTCCACCATCTACAACGCGCGAACGCAGCCGACGTAACTCACGATAAAGTATAACACTTAGCAAGATGTGGCGCAAAGGATTTCCGCTCCCGTGCTACAATCGGGCGGAACTCACATCGCTGACTGAAACTCATGAGGGACGTCGCGTGCGGTTCGGAATACACGTTCCCAGGCAGCGGAGCCTTGCTGCGACAGCCGCATACGCCCACGACATAGGATGTGACTCGTTCCAGATCTTTTCCGGGAACCCGGTCGGATGGTCGATCGGGAAGCTGGACCCCGCGGACCGCGACCGGTTCGTCGCGGCCGTCCGCACGGCCGGCATGGGCCCGATCCTCGTTCACGCCCCCTATCTCATCAACATGGCCACCGGCGACCGTCGGCTCAGACGGCTTTCCAGGCGCGCTCTGACGGACGCCATGACGCGCGCCGTCGAGCTCTCAGCCGGTCCGGTGGTCGTCCACGCCGGAAACCACAAGGGCGCGGGGAGCGCGGCAGGGATCGACCATGCCGTCCGCCTTATCGACGCGGTCCTGAAGGAAGCCCCGGAGTCGGCCACGCTGGCAATAGAGGGAGGCGCGGGCAAGGGAACCGAGATAGGCGTCACGTTCGACGAGCTGGCCGCGCTCGTCTCCCCCTTCCCCCGCGCCCGGGTCGGGGTGCTGCTCGACACGGCCCACCTGTGGGCTCTGGGCCACGACCTGCGCGACCCCGAGGAGGTCTTCGGTATGCTCGAGGCTCTCGACGCCGGGCCCGGCATCGAGCGTCTATTCGGTCTTCACGCGAACGACTCTGACGCGGAACTCGGCTCCAGGCGGGACAGGCACGCGTTGTGGACGGAGGGGCGGATGAGAAGACGCGGCCTCAGGAATCTCGTCGGAGCCCCGGAGCTGGCGGAGCTTCCGGTGGTGTTCGAGATCCCCGGCGACACACCGGAGTTCGATCGGAGGAGACTCGCCTCAATGCGGCGCATGGAAGACCGGCTTCGCCCGGCGCGGGGCCGCCGAGCGAAGCCGGCTGCAAGATAGACGGTCCTCTGTCCGGGCCGTCAGTCGGATCCCGCCTACTTGAGCAGCACCATCATCCTTCGCGACTCGAACGTCCCCGCCGACATCCTGTAGAGATACACCCCGCTTGCGACGGCTCGGCCCCTGCCGTCGGTCCCGTCCCAGATGGCCTGCCGGTAACCGGCCTCCACCGGGCCGTCAACCAGCCGCCGCACGAGCCTGCCGGCTATGTTGTAGATCTCGATCTCGACATGCGCGTCGACAGGCAGCTCGTAGCGTATGGCCGTAACCGGGTTGAACGGATTGGGGGCGTTCTGCCGAAGCGCGAACACGGGTGGCACGCCACGGTCGTCGGAGGGCTCCTCGCCCGCCGCCGTGGCTGGGAACGAGATCTCCACGTCGTCCACGTACCAGCCCTCCATGCCTACGTATTCGTCGGAGCCGAAGCGGAAACGGAACATGACCGTCTCGCCCTCGAGGGTGGAGAGGTCGAAGACCTCCTCGCGCCAGGCGTGGGTGCCGGACCAGCACGGCGTGCCGTTGGGGATGGGATTCCCCGCCGACCACGCCTTCGTGTGGCTGTAACCGCCCTCGGGCTCCAGGAGGCTCCAGGTGGCCCCGAAGTCGGTCGACACCTCGACGAGAGCGCAGTCCCACCCCGTTGTCGCGCCCTCCTCCTCGGCCTCCAGCCAGTCCCAGAACCGCAGCTCTCCGCCTGATGCGACGCATACCGGATCGAGCGACAGCGCTCCGTCAGACGAATCCGGATACGGCTCCGAGCCATCTCCTCCGAACTTCCAGCTGCGCTCTCCCGAGTGGCTCCGCCAGGACTCGACGTGCCACGCGTCCGCCGAGCCGTCGGTCGCGGCCTGATGATACCAGCTTGCGAGATCGCCCTCGATGTCATCAGAGAAGCCGGAGCCCGCGGTGAAGATTATCACCTGCTCCTGGGAGCTGTAGCCCCAATCGGCCTCGATGACCAGGTCCAGCTGCACCCCGAACCCGGCCGGACAGCCCGGAAGCAACGAGAACGAGTACTCCCCGTCCATCTCCGCCGTCTCTCCGGAGCCTAGCTCGATTCGCGATAGGACCCCATCGTGTATTGCGACGTACGGATTCGATGACGACAGAGTGGCCGTGACGCCCGTCGCCGCGGCGCTGCCGGTATTGACCAGCGAAAGCTCCAGGGAGACCGTCTCGCCGGCCTCGGCGCAGCCGTTGCCGTTGCCCGCCGTGTCGTCGACGTGGTGCGACGCGTGCGCGACAATCGGGGTCGACACCTGCACGCCGAAGTGGTGGGTCCAGTCGCTCCTCCCGGGGGAAGACACGGTGAGAGTGAAATCGACGGCCTCACCGTCCGGAGTGTCGGGCGCGACCTCCAGCAGGAACGGAGTCGCGCACTCCACTACCGACTGAGACGGCACGTCTCCAAAGCTCACGTCCCCGTCGACGAGCGTCACGTACTGATTGCCGCACACAAGCTCCGCGACGGTCGCGAGCGCCTCTCCCCCGCCAAGATTCTCAAGTGAGACGCGCAGTTCGATGACCTCGCCTCCGTTCACCGAACCGTCCCCGTTGCCGCTGCTGCCGCCGGACGAGTCATCATCGATGGCGAGCCCCGCGTAATCGAGATAAGGCTCGGTGGAAGAGATCACGGGAATGTCGGACTCGTAATCGAGATAGTCGTGCGCCATGACCCTGAGGTGAAGCGTGCCAGAAACAGGCGTGCTCGCGCCCACCGAGGCGACGCCGGAGGGGCCGGTGCGGCTAGTCTCGTAGACGTTCCCGTCGTCGGTATAGACAGCCACGCGGGCGCCCTCGACGGGCTCGCCCAGAACCCCGAGAACGGTCACGTCCATCGTCTCGGACTCGGTCAATATGAGGGTCGGCCGCTCGACCTGTAGCTCGCCGGGCTCCGCAGTCCAGAGGTGCATCGACGGGTCGCCGAACAGATTGAGCTGGTAGCTGCACCACCGGTTGGCTCCATACTCGATCGCCCAGACGACGTCCGCCTTGGAGTCATTGTTGGCGTGCCCAAGCTCGTAGATGCCCTCTCCGAACATCGCATCGAAGAACTCGCGGTCGAAGTACTGCGACGAACCGTTCGTGCCCCCGGGGTCGCCCCACCCGTACCTGGAGTTCGCGATACACGCGGCCGCCCCGACTCGGGCCACCGACATGAGCTCAATGAAGCAGTCGTACGTGTAGCCGCCACCGATGAGCTTATTGTCGAAGGCTCCGCTATAGCAGCCCTGCGTGTAGATGAAGTTGAGTGAATGCTGCGTCCCGTCGTTGGTGAACGAAGAGACGTCCAGCGGCTCAAGCTTCATCACGTGGTGCAGGTTACAGTGACCCAGGTGGTTCACGATGTTGACGCCGTTGCTCATGATCTGGATCAGGCCGTCGCTGACCCAGTCCCCCAGGTCCCTTTCGTAGAGGGTCTGCACGCTCATGCGATCGGGAATGCCGGCGGTCGTGTAGCCGTGCGCGCTCGACCCCTGCCATATCTCGTCTTTGTACGTCCCTCCGTAGGTGTCGGGCCACAGATACTCGCCCACGAGCAGCACCTCGTCGCTCTCCGAGACGACGGGGTCTTGCTCGTAATACCGGACCTTTTCGATGAAGTCCTCGATCTCCCAGTATTCGTTGACGCAGATGCGACCGACGGCGATGTCGGGATAGAGGTCGGCTTCTCCTGGCTCACCCCACCATCCGTCCCCGTCGTCGTTCCAGCTCCCGTCGAGAGCGGCGTAGTAGATGTCCCCGGGAATGTCGACGTCGACCTCTCGTCCTCCGAGGCCCGGGCCCGCGGTGCTTCCTCCGTACGCCACGGCGTAAAGCCCTCTGTGTGGGATGCCGGTCTCATCACGCGTGTCGCCCACCAGCAGCACGTACTCCGTGCCCCACGTCCTATAGGCGTCGATGATGAACTTACGAATCTGCTGCTGCTCGTCGACGCCGGAGTAGCGCTCGAGTATCCACGACTTCAGAAAGACAGCTGTCCTGAATCCCCTCTTGGTCTTCAGGTCCACCAGGTCATCCAGGTACTCGTCCCACGTTTCCGTGGTGATGATGACGTAATCGTACGCGGGCTCCCGGCCCAGAAGTGGACTTCCGATCTCGTGCTGTTCGAAACCGTGATAGCGACTCGCCGCGTCAGGATTGTCCACGATGGCCGCGACGCGCTTCTCGGTGGCCCAATCGGTCCGCGCCATAACGCGCGCGGACTCCGCCGTCTCCGAGTCGCGCTCCGTGGTCACTATGACGTCCATGCTCCGGTAGTAGAAGAGAGCCCCGGTCGCCGGCTCGTACTCGACCGGGTGCAGCGCCAGGCTCGCGATCGAGCGGCCGCGCAGTAGTCCCGTGCTCGGCTCGTCTGCCAGCCGCCCGGGGAATGTCACGCGTCCCTCGTACTCGGGCGCCATTCTCTCCACGGGGCCGTCGTAGGAGAGCGGATACTGGTGCTGGCCCGGCTCAACAAGATACCCGGCCCCGAGGGCCACCCTCTCTCCCGGGCGCACCGTCACGTCCACGGCGACCTCGCCAGGAGGAAGAAGCACGCGCGCGGGCGCCATGGGAAGAACGGGCTCGCCCGGAGGCGCGTAGCTCCACGCGCCGTCCATGGTGACGCGCGCGTACTTGCCGACAGTCTCCACGGTCGGCTCGGGGAACTCATAGTGCATGGTCACGACGCTTGCCCCCGCTGCTGCCGCTGTGGCGAGCGCGGCCAGAATGCATGATGCGAGGACTCGGACGGTCCGAGTGGTGCTTCTCATACGTGCGCGCTCCTCGGGGGGATGCTGACTCGCCAGGATGGCGGTCCTATACGCTGCCAGGCCATGCCGGTCACGACCGCCGGGCGTCCGCACCGGCCGGCCGACAGTGTCGGCCTTGGGGGCAATCGGCCGCTGCCGGAGGCGTCGACGCCTCCGGTTCCGTCCTCTACCCTATAAGATACACCCAAGAGCCGACGTGTTGAAAGCCACTTCCGCGTGGCCGGCATTGCTGAGAGGGTATTCATTGAGCCGCCCGACCGGCGTCTGGGCGGTGGCTGCTTGTCTGAACCGGACACGTGATGTAGAATCTAGTGACCCCGTTCATAGCAGCCTCGTCGGCGCTACCGTGATCAGACGCGACCCGGCCTGGTCATGAATCCGGATGCGCGTGCCCGGCGGGGCTTCGGTCTATCCTGGAGTCGCCCCGGGCGGCCTCCGACCGCGCGGCACACGCGATGATCCCGCCCGAGATCGCCGAGCCTCAGCCAGGAGAAGCACAATGCCGACGACACTCACGCCCGGAGACAGGGCTCCCGCATTCTCGGGTGAAGCGTCCGACGGAACGACGATCGCGCTCAAGGATTTCAAAGAGAAGAAGAACCTGGTCCTCTATTTCTACCCGATGGACAACTCGCCCGGATGCACCAGGGAGGCGCGGGCCTTCAGAGACGCCGCGGAGAGATTCGCCGAGACCGACACGACGATCGTCGGCGTGAGCACCCAGAGCGTCGAGTCACACAAGAGGTTCGCCGCGAACAACGAGCTGCCATTCGCTCTCCTCTCTGACAGAGACAAGAGGATCTCGCGCGCGTACGGCGTGCTCAAGGAGAACGGCAAGACGGCCGAGCGCGCGACCTTCCTCATCGACAAGAGGGGTAAGATCCGCGGCGTGTGGCCGAAGGTTAGCATCACGGGACACGCAGACGAGATCCTGGCCGCAATAGAAGGACTCTGACCCTTGCCCGACGACATCAGACTCAAGGTGCGGCGCGCCCGCCCATCGGACCGACAGCCGCTCATGAAGATGGCCGAGCGTATCTGGGGCGGGGACGACTACCTCCCGCTCGTTTGGGACAAGTGGCTCGCGGACGACAGAGGCGTGCTTCTGACCGCCACTCTCGACGGCGTGCCCATCGGAGTATCCAAGGTGTCGGTGCTCTCTCCGGGGGAGGTCTGGCTCGAGGGTCTGCGGCTGCACCCGGATCTTCACGGCAAGGGCCTGGTGCGGCAGATCAATCGCGTCAGCTTCCGTGAAGCCATGAAGCTCGGGCCAAGGTCGATACGCTACTCGACGGGGGCCGGCAACGCGGCTTCGAGGCATCTGGGTGAGATTCGTGGGTTCTGGATGGTCGCGCGAACGAACTGGCTCTGGGGGAAGGCTCTCAAGGGGGCGCTCCGCACGGGGCGCTCCGCACGTCCGGACGAGGTTGACGCGGTCAGGCAGTTCGTTCGCGGCTCCAGGTGCTATGAGGCCACCGGAGGGCTGTGTCCGAGGGGATGGAAGTTTCCGGAGTTGAGCGGACGGCGCATCAGGCAGCTCGTCTCGCAGGGTCGCGTGCTCGTGGCGCGCGGACGCGGCAGCATCGTGGGCGCGGCGATCTACGACATCGGAGAGATCGACGGTGACGTGTGCCTCGGCTTACTCGAGGGCCCAGAGGACGTAATGACGGAACTCGCGAGGGACGTCCTGCGTGTGGCGGCGGCATCCGGGCACGACGAAGGAAGCGCAATGCTGCCCACGGGCCGGTGGGCCGACACGGCGCTGCGGGCAGGCTACAACAGCATCATACCGGCCAACGCCGTCGTCTACGAGCTCGGGCCGAGGGGCTTCGGCCCCGACGACGAGCCGTTCGAGTCGATGGTGGAGAGGACGCTCCGATCCACAAACGAGGAAGCTCTCGAGGATCTGGTGGACCTGGTAGTGAGTCGCTCGCCCAAGCCCCTGAACAGAGAGAACGTGCGTGACTTCCTGACGAGGAACACGCTCCCGGACACGCTCCGGGAGAACTACGCCGTCATAGAGAACGTGCAGTACCGGCT
>Ga0180434_10006659_pt1 | contig 13224 bp, 30 predicted proteins | sample SS_ome_7_FD_132453 | JGI IMG/M metagenome (GOLD analysis project Ga0180434, IMG submission 132453) | Hypersaline lake sediment archaeal communities from the Salton Sea, California, USA - SS_1_D_2 metaG | ecosystem: Environmental > Aquatic > Non-marine Saline and Alkaline > Hypersaline >... | reverse complement strand
ATGCTCTGTACTGGGCGATGGAACTTTCCAATGGGTACTCGAAATATCTGTGGTACCGACTGAGGGTGATTGCTCTCGAAGAGATGGCCCCCGATATCCTCCAGATGGTGGATGTCTGCTATCGATGGTTCCAGGAGTTGGTGGCAGACAAGAGGAGAACTGGGGATGTCCACTTCTGCGTTTCTCAGGTTGTCTACGCACTGTGCAGGGCTCAAAAATCCACGCAGATCCACAACTACCAAGCGTTGATTGCTGGAATGAGGGAAGAGGGGTTCAGGCTTGAGATCCCAGAGTTTGCCCTGGACAAGCACACGAAGCGCGGCCGCCAGATGGGCAAGACGATGGAGGACTTCTGGGGAGACGGTGATCGTCTTGAGAACACGATCCCAGAGGGCAAGCCGTACTTCGATGAATACTATGAGAGGGCGAAGGCAGTGGCGAAGTCGGCGTCGAAGCACTGGAAGAATTGGTCGTTCATGGGATCCAAGGGTAGGAAGAGGACGACCTCCGAGGAAGACCAAGGGGAGTTGTTCTAGGAAGGGAGTAGTTATGAACGACGGGACCAAAGAGACCACGACAGTAGGTGAGGTGCTGAGAGCTTCAATAGTCGCGGTGAATTATGCGTGGGAGCTTCAGCCGCTTCCTCCAACGTTCCACCCATCTAGGGGATATCCCGAGGGAAGGAAGCGTAAGGACGCAGCGTTCAAGAACCGCCGTAAGGGCAGGTAGCGAAAGGAGTCGTAGTGGATGTTCAGAAGATGAAGGTTGCGGAGATCCAGTTCCACCCGAACAACCCGCGGGTGATGCCGGAGGAAAACCGCGAAGCGTTGGGTCGATCCCTGGAGGAATTCGATCAGGTAGTTCCGCTGGTGTGGAACAAGAGAACCGAGTTCTTGCTCGGTGGAGAGAAGAGACTGCTGGTCCTCAGAGCGAAAGGAGTCGAAGAGGTCTGGGTCAATGTGGTCGATGTCCCTGAAGAGAAAGAGAAGGCGCTGATGATCGCGCTCAACTCTCAGACGTTGCAGGGGCGGTACACCAAGGATGTGAGGGGAGTTATCGAGGAACTGGAGTCCAGCGAGATGGGCAAGGGGCTTGTTGATGCTTTCAGGCTCAACGAACTCCTGGCAGAGAAGGGAACCAAGAGCGCGCCGTCGGAGTCCAGGACTCAGGCCGCTGAGGACCTCTCACCGCGATTCAATGAGAAGCACAACTACGTGGTCTTTGTCTTCGATGATGACATCGACTTTGCTCACATCCAGACAGCCCTGGGTATGGGCCTGGTGAAGAACCGATGGACCGAGAAGCCGCGAGTCGGTTTGGGCAGGGTCCTCGATGGGAAGGTCCTCATGGATCTGCTGAAAGAGAGGACAACGTGAGGATCATCTGTCCAAGTCATGGCAGAGCGGATCAGGTGGAGCATGGAGTGATGAAGGTCTTTCCGAATCACGTCGAGTTCCTGGTAGCAGAGGACGAGGTCGAGGAGTATGAGCAGAAGACCGGGGCGTCCTGTGATCGGTCATCCTTGTGGAGTCGGTCATCTTGGGCGGATCAAGAACTGGATGCTGGACAACATCGTGGACGCTGAGTGCGTGGTCAATGTCGATGACGACCTCCACTACGTGGGCATAGTCCTGCAGGAGCCAGGGCCAAGACTGCTGAGGATGTCCGAGGGCCTCCTGGTGAACTGCTTGCATCAGGTAGGCCAGTGTGCTTCGGACCTGGGGACCAACCTTTTCTTCCTGGGCACGGGCTATCCGATGCGGTATCAGGACTTCAACCCGTTCATGCTCAGGACGATCTGTTGGGGAGGGCTTGTTGGCTACATCGATGACGGCCAGCGTTACGACGAGTCGCTCCAGTACCACACGGACATCGACTTCACTTTGCAGACGCTGGCGAAACATCGGAGAGTGTGGCAGGACACACGGTTCACAGCAGTGTGGACTGTGTTCACCAACAAGGGCGGTTATGCGTCTGTCCGCTCGAACGAGATGCTCAACGAACAGACGAAGAAGTTGCGGAATAAATGGGGCCAGGACGTAGTACGAACGGGTCAGTACTCGAAGTCTGGACGCCAAGTGTCGATCCGTGTACCGAAATGAGGAAAGTATGGAACAGAAGGAACAGCTCAATCTGAAGGAAGCCGCCGAGCTGTTGGGTGTCAAGTACCCGACATTGGCGCGGTGGTGTAAGAAGAGAGAGGACCTCCCCCACGTGAAGGTGGGCAAGGCGTATCGGTTCAACCGTACTGCATTGCTGGCGTGGGCCAACGGGCAGGATGAGCCGCAAGAGTCGGAGGTGGAGTCCACTGTGGATCCGTCCTGTCTCGAGATGCTGAAGAAGGAAGCGCAGGAAGCGCAGGCCCACCTGGCCACGGTTCTCCGGAAACTCGATATGTTGCTGGACGCCTGATGTGGCGTTGTTTGATGAAGGGGGCTCAGGGATCATTCTCTGGGCCCCTTTTCTATTCCAGGGAACGGAAGTCCTACGTGCCCACCATAAGCGATTCAGCAAGAACGTAGGCCTAATGGACAATGGATACCCCTGGATCCTCGGTGCAGTCTGAGGCGGGTCTAGGTACTGTTATCGGATCATGCGAAAAAGATCGAGAAAAGAGCAGAGGGTTTTACTCGGTCTATCAAATCGCATTGACGGATATGCGAGAAAAGGTTAAAGTATTAGTGTAAGATGGAAACATGGAAAACACAGAAAGGACAGCAGATGAGCAAGCGCGAAGCCCTCGAAGCCAGGATCGAAGAGATCGAATCTCAGATGGAGCGGTGCGAGCCTTTCGACATGGACGAACTTGTCAGCCTCAAGTGTGAGTACTACTCCATGATCGAGGATGAGATTGTGGCAGAGCAGCAGGGAGCTGCCATCAGGCTCGTTGGCAAGATCGAGGATGAGGAAATGAGAGATGACATGGTGTCTCTCCTGTCGGCACTCGCGTAGTCGAACCTGGAAACACGGAAACACAGAAAGGACCCACCATGAAAGTCGCGACAGCAGTACGCAAGTTGAGCAAGCTCTTCCCGCACATCCATGGGATCAAGGATGGCGCCGAGTGGGGCAAGCCTGGGGCGATCCACCTGGGGGATGCCGCTGAGGGCGGGACGATCAACGATCTTCCAGCGGCCAAGTATTACGACGAGTTCGGGCTGTGCAAGCTCGGGTACGAGTTCGGAGTCCATCCTGATCTGGTGAAGGCGCTGGACGAGTGCGGGTTTCACGCCGAGTGGTTCGATGGCGGAACTCTCCTCGGATACGAGAACTAGGAGCGAGCATGAGAGCAGTGCAGTACTCAGGAACGCAGATTGTCTCCGATATCCACCGGGCGCAGATGAGGGTCAACGCGATCATGGGACAGCTCGAAGCGCTGAACCCGAACTGCAATGCAGTGGACCGCCAGGAGGCGAAGTCCGAGTCCGAGGAACTGTGGGACGTTCTGTGTCAGATCGGGAACCATCTTGATGAGGCGTACGGTCTGTTGCCCGTGGACCTCGATGTCAAAGTAGAGTCCGCGAAGCGTAGCATCCGACTTGGGAGGTAGTCATGTTTGCATTGAACGAAGGGCTAGTCATGCTGGCAGGGCAGTTGCTGCATGCCCTGGATCGTCGTATCGAGGATCACAAGGAGAACATCCTCGATCTGTCCAACCGTGCAGCGAACACAGAAGGGAGGTATCCAGTCGAGGAAGAGGCAGGGTGTGAGATCGCATGTCTTCGGAGGATTGTGAAGAGGGCAGCCGACGTCGGGCTCAGGGATAGCTTGGACAAGGCGTTGGTTCGGTACCTGTCGTGCAACAGCTTTCCGAACGAAGAGAGCTTGCGTCTCAGGATCGACCATGTGACTCCCATCTTTGAGATGGGCAACCGTTTCCTTGGAGGTGTCTATGAGGATCGCGAGTGCAGAGCATCTGTCGAAGATGAACAGGTTGATGGCTGTGGTGACAACCCCGCAGGAGTACCAAGTGCTTCAGCTTAGGAGGAGCATGTCCAGGGAGAGGGTGGCCGAGTCCATGCGCTGCAGGACCGACCATGTGTATTCAATCGAGCGGAGAGCCAGGGACAAGGTCCGCGCGATGGACAAGCTGTTTGCGGAAGGGTTTGGTGACGACTGATGGATCGACGGTGGCTTGTGCGTGAGATGCCGGACTGGGAGAGGCCCACTGAGCGTATGCGGAGCCAGGGGCCCAGGTCCTTGAGTATTGCGGAGCTGATCGGGCTGATCCTCCAGACCAATCACGGCGTGGAGATCGGTCAGGCCTTGCAGAAGGACCTCACGGGGATCGAGGAGCTGTCCGAAATGAAGGCATCTGAGATCCAGGCGCGGACAGCCTATCGCGGGTTCGGAAGGAAAGGAGCAGAGAGGATCGAGGCCGCGGTCGAGTTGGGCCGGAGGATCTGGGTGGAGACCTCGAAGAACCTTGACGCCATCAAGAGTCCGGAGGACGTTTTCAAGGTGCTGGAGTCTGACATGAGACTCCTGGGAACGGAGCGAGCCTGGGTGCTGTCTCTGGACTCAAGGAACGTCCTCCTGGACAAGAGCGTCATCAGCATGGGGTCCAAGGACATGACAGTGATCCATCCGAGGGAGGTGTATCGCCGGGCGATCAGTGTCGGGGCCTCTGGAGTCATTCTCGCGCACAACCATCCGTCAGGGACGCTGGAGCCGTCGAGCTTTGACAAGGACCTCACGGAGAAGATGGTTGAGGTAGGCAAGGTCGTTGGTATTCCGTGCTTCGACCATGTGATAGTGTCAGACAACGGGTATCAGAGTATTGTGGAGTGGCTAAAATTCGAGGAGAGATCATGACCGTGCGTACCGAGCAGCAAATGCTGAATGTTCTCAAGGGAACAGTCGTGACGTTGGCTAGAGTGACAGAGGACTGGAAGATGATCTACTTGCAGTGGTGCAAGGCGCTTGGCGCGGCAACGCTGTTCTGTGCATTGTCCCAGCGTGGAAGGGAGGACTCAGAGAAGATCATGGGGTTGTGTGAAGAGTGGTTCCTGGGTGCCCTGCATCCTCAGTATCGGAGGATCATGGAGACTCGGAAGAAAGCCGTGGGTCGTGGTACAGCGTCAGGGTTCGAGATGCTGGCCGAGCAGATGGAGGTTAAATGGAGACCATACGACGTGCAGTGAGTGACTGGCATTGGGGGGACCCCGACTTGGACCGCTATGTAGTGGACGTGTCGGGGTCCCGATGTTCTGGGAGGCAGCTCATGAACCGCTATGCGGCTCTGGCTGTAGCGAACGATTGGCATACCCTTGGGGTAGGCGATATGTACGACTACTGCGGGAAGCTGTCCGAAGCCATGCGGGATTACGCTGAGATCATCATGATGCTGCGGAAGGCGGGGCTTACGATCATCCCAGGGAACCACGACTGGCGGAACAAAGGAGCCAAGCCAGCGGACACCCAAGGGACCGATAGCAAACAGCAGAGACAGGACGAGGTCTATGCTGCGAGGAAGGGAGACCTCATCATTCCTGGAGGGATTGCCGCTGAGGACGTTCTTGTGGAAGGGTACAGCTATCTCTGCATGCACTGGCACCAGTTCGATCCGGTCTGGAGCAATCCTGGGTGGCTACGTGCCAGGTTGGGAGAATGTCTCCTGAAGAACGGACGGGCACTCGAAACTGGGGTACACCCAATGATGGACGAGTGGATCCTGGGTACGCTCAAAGCGCCCCTGAAGCTCATTCAAAAGAGAGGGAACCGCATCGAGGATCAGCACTACCTGGATCATGCCGTGAAAGTGGCCCGAGCAATGAGAGTGGATGTGATGATCGGTGGGCATACCCACAGGATCGGATGGTGGAAGTACAAGGGGATCGAGATCGTCAACCTTGGTAGTGCTGTGCCGATGAAAGTGAGAGGATCCTCGAAGGAAATCATCCGCATGGGCATCTGGGAATTCGAGAGGCGTCGCCTAGTCGAGATGACGATGAACGGGCTGCGACCTGTGAAAAGAGTTCATCTGGACTCTTGACCGATAGGCGAGAAAAGGTTAGAATACTCTCGGAAATGGAAACACGTCACAGAAAGGACCGCCTATGAAACAATCCCTTGTTCAGCTAGTTCTCAACATAGTGACCGATGAGTCGGTTGTCAGGAAGGTCGTGGATGAAGTGGACTTCCTGATGAAGGTTCGGTCTAGAGGGAAGGAGGCAATTGCGAGTGGAGAACGGACTACGGAACAGCAGGGGTTTGCGGCGATAGCTGCGGCCAACCTCTGTCGGGAAGAGTCCAGGACGATCTTCGAGTGGCTAGAGGCTCAGTGGCTGGATGCAGAGAGGAGTTCCTTGTGAAAGGACTGCTGTTGATGAAGGTCATAGCGATGGTGGCATTCACCTTCCTGGGCATGGTCTGGATGCTGGCGTATGTGCTGCACGACCATGTGAGGAAGGAAACCGTGAAGTTCGAGGACGTGGCAGGGCAGAAGACCTGGTCCTTTCTCATGTCCGCGATCTTCCACGGGATTGCGCTGTTCATTGCGATGTCCATCTGAGGAAACGGAAACACAGAAAGGATGCGTGGCATGTCATACGCAAACGGCGAAGAAGCGTTCGACGACGTTCAGGGGAAGATCAGGAGTGGGGAGCTCAACCCTACGGTGGTCCATGAGGACCCGAACGTCAAGGTGATTGAGGTTCGGCATACGGAGATGTCTCCAGAGCTGGACAAGTGGGCAGGAGCGATGGCGGTGGCCATGGGGGAGATCGAGGCGCCTGAGCGAACGAACAAGGTCGAGGTGAAGAACCGAGAGGGACGGTTGCTGTACTCGTACTGGTATGCGGATATCTCCCAGTGCTGGGCAGCCATCCGAGGACCTCTCTCGAAGAACGGCCTGGCAGTCAACCAGTTCCCTGAGATGGTTGGGGATCCTCGGAAGGGTCGGCTGAGGATCGAGACGTGGATCACGCACAAGTCGGGTCAGTGGGTCATCAAGACTTTCGATGTTGTGGTCAAGGAGCCGCTGGAACCGCAGAAGGTGGGAGGACAGATCACCTATGCGTGTCGGTACTGTCTGGAGGCGATCTTCGGACTTCAACCGCCAGGGTACGATGACGATGCTTCCCATGTGACCCACAATGGGACGGACAGGGATGCCTCGGTGAGCGGGAAGTCGTGGTCCAGTGAGAAGGGAACGGAGATCGCTGAGAAAGCCAGGCAGAAGGTGAGGACCAACGGGAACAAGCAGGAGCGCCCCAAGCCGCCGGAAAAGGCAAAGGCTCTCTACGAAAAGATGATTGCGAAGTACAAGGACAAAGAGAAGGTCCTGTCTCTCCTGACTGGTGCGCTCAGGAAACATGAGGAGATCTCCGACGAGGCCGTATGGTCGTCCGAGTGGCTGGCAGAGAACCCTCCAACGGACAAGCAGTGGACCGAGCTTGGCAAGGAAGTGGACAGGATCATGAAGGCTATCCTGTCGCCGGACGAGGTGAAGGAAAAGACCAAGGGCAAGACCAAGGCGCAGAAGCAGAAGGAGAAGAGGGAGAAGAGGGTGGCCGAGGCGAACGCGGAGCCAGAGCCTGTGGATCCGAAGGGGTTTGAACCTCTCCACAACGGAGACAGCGAGAGTCAGTTCGATAGGGATATGGATAACGAGTTGGATGAAATCGCCAACAGCACGTTCTAGGGAAAGGGGATGAGATGAAGAAGAGGACGCAGCACCAGCTTGACCGATGTTATCTCGGTGGAAAGTGCTGTAAGTTTCTCATTCGGCCGTTGGGATGGGAGTCTCAGCGGTGTGCCACAAAAGTAGATTGCATATTCAAAAGGAGCAACCATGGAACCGAGAACGATTGTAGGAATGACCGCGAACAATGTGATGCGCCTGAAGGCGGTGTCGATCTCTCCAGACGACAACTTTGTTGTTATCGGAGGGGAGAACGCTCAGGGCAAGTCGTCGGTTCTCAATGCCATCTCGATGGCGTTGGGAGGGAAGAAGCTGTGCCCGTCCGATCCAATCAGGCATGGGGAGGATGAGGCAGAGGTGACAGTGGACCTGGGAGATCTCAGGATCCGTCGAGTGTTCAAGAGAAAGGGCGAGGACTTCAAGTCGTTCCTGGAGGTGTATGGAGCTGAGGGAGAGAAGATTGCCTCTCCCCAGAAGCTGTTGGACCGCATGACAGGCTCTCTGACGTTCGATCCTCTGCACTTTGCAAACGCATCCCCCAAGGATCAACTGGAGATGCTCAAGAAAGTTACAGGCCTCGAAGACGAGTTCGACATGCTGGACGAGGTCAGGGAGAAACTCTACGAGGATCGGCGCCTGGTGGGTCGTCACCGTGACGAGGTGAAGGGGCAGCTCAAGGCTCTCTCCTACGATGAGGATGCAGGGGAGGAAGAAGTCTCGCTTGAGGAGCTGCTCAGGAGGCTCAGAGAGGCACGAGAGCACAACGAGCAGGGGATATCTATCAGCCGAACGGTAACGAGCTGGAAAGAGAAGATCGAGAGCCTTCAGATGCAGATAGACCACCTACTGACCGAGAAGGCCGCAGCTGAGGTTCAGCTGGAAGCCGCAGAGCAGCGCTACATGAGCTTTGAGTTCATGGACCTGGATCAAATCGAGTCCCAGGTGGAGGACGCCGAGGAGATCAACAAGGTGGTGAGGCGAAACATCCAATTTGCCGAGAAGAGCGAGCAGTTCCGGTCGTTGTCGGCACAGTACACGGAGCTGTCCGCCGAGATCGAGCAGATCGATATGGACAAGGAGCTAAAGATGGAGAAGGCCGAGCTTCCCATTGACGGGCTCATGTTCGACTGGGATCGAATCACGTTCAACGGCACTCCACTCGATCAATGCAGTAGCGCCGAACGACTGAAGGTCTCGGTAGCTGTGGGGATTGCTGAGAACAAAGAACTCCGAGTGATGTTCATTCGCGAAGGTTCAGTTCTGGACCAGCAGAACCTCCGATTGCTCATGGAGCTTGCAGACGAGCATGGAGCGCAGCTCTGGGTGGAGAGAGTTGGTGAAGGGTCCGAGGTTGCCATTGTGATCGAGGATGGCCAGGTGGTGGACCGATGGTGAGTACCGAGCTGTTGGCGTGCAAGCTGGCGCTGAAGGAGTGCAAGGCCAGTCTGACTGCTACTGCCAGAGCCAGGGAGTACTACAAGACCGAGCTGGAGCGGGTTGTAGAACTGTTGCGAGTGACTCTCAATGCTGGCGACGAGCTGTTGTCGGACCTGGATTGGGCGCATAGCAGCATGGACTATGAAGGCTGGCGGGACAATGGAGTGAGCAAATGGGAGAAGGCCGTTGCGGATGCCAGGCTGGAAGTGGAGGGCAAGTGATGGTTGAACAGATCTGTAGGAAGTGCGGGTGCAGTCTTTTCACTCACGGGACGGACTTCACCTTAAACGTGAGTGCGGGTGGTGAGCCCATCATCACATGGGTGACTTACTCGAACATCTGTATCCGATGTGCCAAGTCGGAGATCAAGAGGAAAGTGGCCAAGCTGTATAAGTCTGGACTGAGGACCGAGTTCGAGCATCTCGTTCGTAAGGACCTCTCAGAGGGAGGAGGTTGATCGTGGGCATTGACAATCCAGACCATGGATTTGCGCTAGTACCGTGGGAGGGTGAGACGCGTCGGATGCGGATCGTTCGACTGAAGAACATGAGAGTCATCGAGTGCCCGTACTGCAACGGGCTGAAGCCGAAGGGGGCCGATGAGTGTCCTTCCTGCGGAGGCAGGGGATGGCTCATCAAAGTGATCGGATCCTTTGACGGCTTCATAGTAGGGATCGATGGAACCGAAGACTTCTACAGGAGGTTCGCTGAAAATAGCGAGGAAGGAGAGAGTTGTGGGAATGGGTGATCCGTTAGAGCGTACGAAGTTTGTGAGGAAATGCCCTCATTGCAATCGGTTGGTAATGGTGAGCTATGCGGAGGCTCGCCTGAGCAAGCCAAGCCAGGACGTAGAGAAGGAAATAGCCAGCAGGAAGCAAAGCATAGAGCGAATGCATGGCGAGCTGGTGCAGCTTGGGATCACATTGGCGGACGTCATGGAAAAGGAGCAAAACAAGAATGAACAAAACGCTTGAGCGAGGGATCAAGGAAGAGGTTGGGTACCACCACACCAACGACAAAAACTGTAATTGTTGTGGATGGGTGCGCCTAGAGACTAAGAGCAGGGGGGTGCATATGTACAAATGCCGCAGGTTCCATCCCATGGTCTTAGATGTGGAGGAGCTTGGACTCTGTGACTGTTGGGAAGCGCGACCCGACTGAGAGGAGCAAAGAATGGGAAAGATGCTTTCCGGTAGGCCGTTGCTTACCACTGAGATGTTCACCAAGCATGCAGTCTGGAATTACCGTGGAGGAGACAAGGTGTGGGGAAACTGCGCCCACTGTGGGTTGGAGGTCTGGGAGTACCTGTGCCTCCTGGACGATTCCTATGCAGTTTGGCGAGGGGAATGTCCCAAGTGCAAGGCCATCAATCTCCTGGACCTCACTCAGGGGCTGAGGGGGTATTCGAGTCAGGCGATGTGTCTCTGTCTCCCATGCAAGCACGAGGTGGAGATGAACGAGGACTGGACGGACGTGAAGTTCGTTCGTGAATGTACCTGTAGCGAAGAGAAGCATGCCGAGCGAATGGCTGCGATCCGAAAGGCGAAGGAGGCGAAATGTTTACAGGAGGGCTGAGAGCAGCGATATGGCAAGCGACGTTGGATAGCGTCTGCATCACAAACGGACATGACAGGTGGACGCTGTTGGGACTGACTTCAGAGGACACGGCTAGGTTTCTCTACTCGATTGCCTGGGTAGAGAGCCGAGGGGAGTGGGAGCGACGTGACCTGGAGAACATCGAAGGGACTGCAGGCGAGATCGGGCCGTTCCAGATCATGTATGGCGCCGCGATCGATGGGTTCAGGGCGTACAAGGATCTGCACGGGCTGGCGATACGCCGTTCTGAGAACAACCGCTTTGATCCAGGGTTCAGCTTGAGATCAGTGGCCCTGTACCCACACATGACAACCATCCGAGGCCAGGCATGCAACCGCATCCTGTACCTGTGGTACTACGGGTACAACGACCGACCTCAACCGAGCGAGATGCTGCGTACGCCGGACGCGAAAGTCATGGTCTATCTGAAGGAGCTGGTTGCACTTCATCACGGTGGACCTGACAAAGAGTCGTCGCGTATGGTTCAATATATCGATGACTTTCTGGAGACGTTCCACGATCACAGCGACGAAATTTTCAGTGGTGGGGTACAATGACGACCTCCGAGGGGCCCCGCTCCTTTCTGTGTTTCCAGAAGCGGCTCATGCCGATCTACAAGACGGGGCCCCTCACCCCCCCACCACAACACCACGGCTAAGGCGACGTGGCCTGAGAAAAGCTCTCAGGCCCGTCTCCATGTCAGGAGACCCTCATGAGAAAGGCATTCGTCATCAAGGGCAGGTCTGCGAGAGCAATCACGGGCATGTCTGAGAAGGAACTGATGGACTTGGAGGATGCGCTAGAGGGAAGGGCGTCCAAGGGATACCGCGGCCGCCGGAGGAAGAAGAAGCCATCACAGGAGGGCACCCGCGAAGGGTAGTCCACACGGAAGGAGTTGAGATGAAAGCGCTGAGTATCCGACAACCATGGGCAGACCTCATCATGTTGGGGGTCAAAAACGTGGAGAACCGCACCTGGTCCACGAAGCACACGGGGCCACTGCTCATTCATGCTCCGAAGACCATCGATGAAAATGCGCTGAAGCGGGGTGTGATCCTGAATGCTCTCGGAGTCCGCAGGGCAGAGGATTACCGTCCCGTGACGGGAGCCATCCTTGGCGAGGTGACGGTCCAGGGTTGTGTCGAGATGAGTACGCCAGAGGGTTTGAACATGAGGAAGACCAACAAGTGGTACTCTGGGCCGTTTGGGTTTGTCCTCTCAGACCCTCAGCTTTGGGATCCGCCCGTCCCATGTCCAGGGAAGCAGGGCCTGTTCGATGTGGAACTGTCAAAAGAAGAAGGAAATGGAGGTGAGTCGGATGAGTCAGAAGTCGAGGGATTTTCTGAAGGAACTGGGCAAGATACTGAAGGGTGATGGTCCTGGGATCATAGGCAAGCCCGAACAGTGCATCGAGTTCATCCAGGAGTATGTCTCGGAAAACGAGTTCAGCCTGGCGGTAAGCGCCAGCCTCACTGGTGGAGCGTGGTGCATCAAGAATCAGGCAGGGCTCTTGGAGTTCTTCGCGGAGAACGATACGGGGTTCGGCCTGGTCATCCAGGGAGATGCCGTCAAGGACATTGTTGGGATCGTGATCTCGATCTTCCTGTAGAAAGGAGCCGTCATGGAAGCGAGTGGCCAGGAAACCCTCCCGAACCTGCCCCCCGACGATAGCGCGTGGAAACTCGCTGTTGCGGAACTGAAGAACCGGTGTGAGAAGCGCGGCGCCCTGAGTGCACCCGTTCTTGAGAGAGATCCTCAACTCATGGAGCTAGTCTTGATGTGGCCGACCATGCCAGTTGCTCGGAAAGCCTCCCCCAAGAGCGGAAGCAAGACCAAGAAGATGCGTTCAGAAGAGTCTATGATTGCAGAAGCAGCATGGAATGGAGTCAAGCTGGACTATTCGGATTGGGCTAAGCGCATGGGCATGGAGACGGAAGACTTCAAGGCGCTGTTCAAGAGGGCCAAGGGTATGAACCTAATCTGGCCTGATGGGACCTCGAACGAATTGCTTCAGCAGTATCTGACCGCAAAACTGGGTCGGCAGATGATGCGAGCGATGAACAGTCAGTAGAAAGGAGTACAGATGTCAGAAGGAAGGAATCCAAAAATTGGGAAGAACTCACCTCTTGAGAAACTCCGTGAGGTGATCGATGCAGCTGTATCGGAAGTCCTTGAAGGACTCACGGAGCCAGGTATCCGAGATGAGGAGATGATCCGTGATGCCGTCAAGATGAGAACCATCCGTAGACGGCTCAAAAGGGTAGCCAAGGAGATACGCGAGCTTACCCCGCAAGAAGTCAAGGACCTCGAAAAGGAAAAGAAGCTGTTGAAGGACGAGCTTGCCGAACTCTCTGTCTCTCTGGAGACAAAGGTGGCAGGGGATGCTCAGATCCGCATAGACGAGGATGATGAAGAGGAAGACAGCGAGTTGACCGAAAACCGTGGAGGAAACGGCGGTCGTGAAGGCTAAGACGGTCACAGCCAGTCACGAAGAGTCATTGAGAGCCTCGGACCTGATACCAACCTAGTGTTAGGTCCGGGGTCTCT
>Ga0180434_10006658_pt1 | contig 13225 bp, 12 predicted proteins | sample SS_ome_7_FD_132453 | JGI IMG/M metagenome (GOLD analysis project Ga0180434, IMG submission 132453) | Hypersaline lake sediment archaeal communities from the Salton Sea, California, USA - SS_1_D_2 metaG | ecosystem: Environmental > Aquatic > Non-marine Saline and Alkaline > Hypersaline >... | reverse complement strand
TGCCAGGCTTGGTGGAAGTATCATTGGCGATATTTATTGGGGAAGCCATATCTGCCAGATATACCAAAGCAAGCAGGACCTTATAGACATTCTGGTACCCTACTTCAAAGCCGGACTGGAAAATAACGAACTCTGTATGTGGGTCACATCCGAGCCTCTGAAAGCCCAGGAGGCAAAAGCAGCTCTGAGCGAAACGGTGAAAGACCTGGATAGGCACATCACCGAAAATCAGATTGAGAGAACGGAACTGGAGAACTGGTACACCAGAACTGGTGAATACGGTACCGGTGGCATGATTAACTCCTGGCTAGAAAAGGAAAAACTGGCTGTAAACAAAGGCTTCGAGGGGCTTCGTGTCTGCGCTCATACATTCTACCTTCGGCCGAGCAAGTGGCAAAATATCGTTGATTACGAATCGGCGGTTGACAGCATCATCAAAAGACACAAGGTGATCGCTATCTGTTCCTACTCAATTGACCAATGCGGAGTTCCTGAGCTTGTCGATATAGTCAGCAACCACCGGTTTATTATTTCCAGACGCGAGAAAAAGTGGGAGCTAATCGAAAACACCGGATACAGATGGGTGAATGAGTTGAGGAAAACCGGTATGAGCTATGCCGAAATAGGCCGTAAACTAGGACTTTCGCGAGAGCGCATTAGACAGATAGTTACAAAACGAGACGTCGACAAAAGGATTTTACCAGATAATCAAATGCTAACGGTCTCTGAAGCCTCCAGACTGCTTCATGTCCATACCAATACGCTGAGGCGCTGGGATGAGGATGGTGTACTGCCATCTTACCGTGTTGGGTCAAGGGGCGACCGCCGATTCAGGCTCTCCGATCTGCTCGACTTCGTGCAGCAAAAGACACCTCCGGGCACGAGTTAGCCAACCAGCTTCACAACCGCAGCGAAAGAGAAACCCTTCCATAAACAGAGCAACTCCATAACGCAATTACGGCTATTTCCAGTCGAATAGCCCGGCGGTAAGGTCCGCCTCATGCTGCTTCAGCCAATTTTTATGATCTCGCCATTTGGGACAGTAACGAGCCACCAACTCCCAGAAACTCTTTGAATGATTCATCTCCTTCAGATGGACAAGTTCATGGATAATGACATAGTCGAGTACAGGCTCTGGCGCCATTACCAGTTTCCAGTTAAAGCTAAGGTTTTTCTTGCGGGAGCAGCTGCCCCATTGCGTCCTCTGACCTCTTATTACAATTCGCTTGTAGCTGACGCCCATATTGGAACTCAGTATACCTGCTCTCTCATTTATCAGCTTGGCAGCCTCCGCCCTATACCACTGTTCCAGAGCCAACTCCAAAATACCATTCTTGAATAACCCGGGACTTACTGCCAGCATATCGCCCTCTAACTTCACATCACCAACGCCATCGTCGTTTTCTCTTTCAATCAGTTTAAGGTCCCGGCCAAGATATGGAACAGTATCGCCATTACTGAGTTTTTTCCTGGCGGGCAGTGACTGGAAATTCCTACATCTTGCCATGTTTCTTGATATCCATCTTTCCTTGGATTTTAGAAGTCCAGGGATCCGCCCGATATCGTAGGAACGAGGAACAATCACCGTGAGCCCTGTCTGCAGTCTAACCTCAAGCCGTACACGTTTCGCCCTAAGACTTCGTCTGACCGTATACGTGATAGTCTGTCCGTTAATGCTGGCCTCATGTTTCTCTGTCACTGATGAGCGATGCCGAACTTCCTGTTCCATGCCTATAGTCTAAGGGTTAAACCTGTTATCTGTCCATAACATAAGGCAGAAAAAAAGCCGTGAAACTGTCCTCATGGATTGACAAAAATAAACATTATAACTAGGATTAGTTATCTGATCATGGCTATTCAGAGCTATTTTCTAAAGAGCACTGCCTATTTTTCCGAACTCCGCCCTGCGGACCTCGATTCAATCGCAAAGCTCTTTTTCGAGAAAAAGGCTGAGAGGGGAGAGATGTTCCTGCTGGAAGGTGAATCGGACGGGGTGCTGTATTTTGTTGTATCAGGCGTGGTGAAGGTATTGAAGACCTCGGCTGAAGGTAAAGAGCAAATTCTTAACATCGCACGCCCTGGCGACTCATTCAACGATGTAGCAGCTTTCGATGGCGAACCAAACCCCGCTGCCGCCCAGGCTATGGGAAATATCGTGCTTTACGGCATAAGAAGAAGTAACCTGGAGAATATACTGCATGATTATCCGTAGATAGTCTTGAACGCCACCAAAGTGCTGGCGGGGCGGGCACGTTACCTCTTATCACTAGTTGAGGATTTATCCTTCAAACATGTTATCGGAAGGATAGCCCGGATACTTCTCGAGCATGCCGGTGATGGAAAAGTAGCCGGGGAACGGCTCACACAGCATGATATGGCAGCTATGGCAGGTACTGTCAGAGAGGTAGTTGGCAGATCACTCAAAGCTCTGGAACAGGAAGGGGCAATCAGGTTTGACCGCTACCGGATAGTAATTACCAACAAGGAAATCCTGAAAAAGATAATGGAAACACCCTAATGAGACATAGGTTACATACAAATAGTGAAGTCCGGTTTTAAAATTAAACATGGAAAATTGTTGTAATGATTGAAACGCCATTGATAGATACAGAAAAGTGCACCGGATGCGGGTTGTGCGTCGAGGTATGCCATTGTGGCGCACTAGTATTGACTGGCAAGGTTGTAACCTTTATTGCCACGATAGAATGCGATTGGTGCGCTGAGTGCGAACTGGCTTGTCCTACCGAAGCTCTGAGATGTCCCTTCGAGATAGTTCTAGAGGAGCTATAAGGATACAAGGTCGTAACATATCACTAACTCCAGCACTTTCTATACTCTTCCCTGGCTGCTTAATGAGATAAAAGTCGCATACACAGGCGTTTTATTGAAATAAAATAACTAAAGATATGGAGGCGAAATAACATGAAAGAGAAAGTAGAAGCAATACTGAATAAAATAAGACCCAGCCTGATGGCAGATGGTGGTAATGTTGAGCTTGTAGATGCCAGCGATGGCATCGTAAAAGTAAGATTAACTGGAGCCTGCAGCGGCTGCCCTATGGCATCGATGACTTTGAAGCATGGCGTCGAAAGAGTGCTCAAAGAGCATTTGCCTGAGGTCAAAGAAGTTGTCGCTGTTTAAGCGGTAATTCCTGGTTTCTTATCGCCAGCGCCAGACCGCACGGTGTCCGTATAGACACCAAGCCGGAAACAGCTCACCCGACCATCTACTTGAACATCTCCAGGTCGTAGCTATACAAAAGTATAGGATATTAGAATGGTTTTAAAGAAAGTTGAAGATATAGAAGAAATCCTCTCTGATGATGCGTTTTACATGGATGACGAGTGGATTAACAGCGAGGATGAACCCACTGAGGTCAAGTACATTCCTTCAGGCGTAGAAGTTGAACCTCCTATGGATTCCGTAGACCTTTACCTCGCTGAATGCGGGCAAACCCCTCTGCTCAATGCCGATGAGGAAAAAACTCTTGGCAGTGCTATAGAGGATGACAAATACCTATCCCAGCTTGAGCAAGAGCTGGATGACAAACATGGCTTGCCACCCTCAGAGATAGACTTATTAATCGAGCTAATAAAGCGTTTCAGTCAATCAAACGTGCTTTTTGAGGCGCTTTGTCGGCATCTTGACCTGCAGTGGACCGATGGCATAGCAAAAACGGTATTGGCTCCGGACTTGCGACGTGCAATCGACGGCCCTATAGACGAGCAGCTATCCAGTGCCATAGCAAGCGCAATCGGAGCCAGCGAGAACCAAATCACCCAGAAGCTAATTCAGCTGTCTCTTAATAGCCGGCTGATTCCATGGCACATAATAGCAGAATTAGTAGACCCCAATTCCCTAGCCGAGCTTGAACAGCAACTGCAATCGTCAGGACTACAGGATGAGCTAGAGAAACTCCAGCCGGAGATTGGCCTTCACTTCGAGCAAATAAGAGAAAGAGCCCAAAAGGCAACCCGCCATTTGACTCAAGCCAACTTAAGGCTGGTAGTTAGCGTAGCCAAGAAATACAAATCAGGCGGCATGCCTTTAGCGGACCTCATCCAAGAGGGTAACATCGGGCTAATGCGTGCCGTGAACAAATTCGACCACCGCAGAGGCTACAAGTTCAGCACTTATGCTCACTGGTGGATTCGCCAGGCAATAGGTCGCTCGATTTCCGAACAGCTACGCACCATAAGACTGCCGGTACATATGGCCGACAACATGGCAAAGCTAATCCAGACACGCCAGAAGTTATACCAGAAGTACGGACGCAAGCCAACGACCAAGGAACTGGCATCCGAAATGGAAATCTCGCCCGAAAAGCTGAAGTCTTTACTAAAGGTGAATGCCGCCAGAGCCATATCTCTTGAAACACCCATAGGCGATGAAGGAGGTCAACTCAGCGATATCATCGAGGATAAGATATCGCCGATGCCTGCTGAAGAAGCTGCAGGCGGCCTGCTCCGAGATCAATTAGCAGAGACCCTTGGTTCACTCTCACCACGCGAACGACGCATCATTGAAATGAGGTTCGGGCTGGACGACAAAGGCAGCCGGACCCTGGAAGAGGTAGGCACTGAATTAGGCCTTACCAGAGAGCGGATACGGCAGCTCGAAAAAGAGACGCTGGCAAAGTTGCGCCACCCCAGGCACAGCCGCAAGTTCGTAGGCTACCTGGGATGATTGCAAGTATCTTCACGATACCGCACTTCAACAGTAAACTTTCACCGTTAAGCCACAATTAGTACTTGAAATAGACGCCTCTGTAACCCACACCACCCTGAATCTATGCGTTTTTCACCCAATATCATGCCCAAAATCACCTCCCGGATGCCCAATCAATAACAAAAAAGTGGTACAATTAACCGCAAAATAACCCAATAATTATTGACACATCCGAAAGCATATGATATCATAACATGCGGCAAGCGGTTGCCGTATACCACATATTAAGAGGAATTAAATGAAGAAGATTTATGTACGAGAAGAGGTCTGTATGGGGTGCGGGCTTTGCCGGGTCTACTGCATGGCGGAGCATTCCAAGACACGAGATATTATAAAAGCATTCAAGAGAGAGACCCCCCGTCCTCTACCCCGCATTCGTGTGGAAAGAAACGGTGAGGTATCCTTTTCTCTTCAGTGCCGGCACTGTGATGAGCCGTGGTGCGTTTACTCCTGTCTTACCGGTGCCATGCACATAGACGAAGTCACCGGGACAATAGCCGTCGATGCTGAAAAGTGCATAGGTTGCTGGACATGTATAGTAGCCTGTCCTTACGGAGCACTGACCCGTGACGGTGACAGAAAGGTTGTGGCGAAGTGCGACCTTTGCCCTGATAGCGACATACCAGCCTGTGTGGCTAACTGCCCGAATGAGGCGCTTGTACTTGTGGAAGATGTCAAAGCGGAGCAAAAGGTCTGAAATTAGCAGTCGATATTTGATGGGTGAATGATGAAATGATTTCCATAATCGACTACGGTGCAGGAAACCTGGGCAGTGTCGCCAACGCAATTATAAAACTTGGCTATAAACCGAAGGTCACTGACAAGCAGGGCGACGTACTTAACTCCACGGCTGTTATCCTGCCGGGAGTTGGTGCTGCGGGCAATGCAATGGAAAATCTACAGGCAATAGGTATGACAGATGTGATCAGGCAAATAATTCACCAGGAGCGCCCACTATTCGCCGTCTGCGTCGGATTACAGCTTCTGTTTTCAGGGACCGAGGAGGATGGCTGGCATAAATGCCTGGATGTAATCCCCGGGACTGTAAGGAGATTACCTGAAGGACTAAAAGTCCCCCACATGGGCTGGAACCAGGTTAAACAACAGGTAAGCCATCCGATGTTTAATGGCATACCGGATGAAGCCAATTTCTATTTCGTCCACAGCTATTATGTTGACCCGCAGGACAGGTCAGTTGTAGCCGGCACCACAGATTATGGCATATCGATGCCCTGCATGGTCATCAGGAACAACCTGGTAGCCACCCAGTTCCACCCTGAAAAAAGCGGCAGTTGGGGTTTAAGAATGTATTCTAACTTTTTAGAAATGTCGCTTGGCAAGGAAGAACGAAATGGTAAAGAAAAAAGCAATTAGAACCGAATACTTAATCGTAGGCAACTCGGCTGGCGGTATAGGAGCGGTTGAAGCTATACGCGAGGTTGATAAAAGAAACTCCATAACCATAGTCTCTGACGAGCCGTATCAAGCTTATTCTCGTCCTCTCATATCAAAGTATCTGGCTGGTGAACGCAACATGGACCAGATGCTATTCCGCCCTGCCGATTTCTACAGCCGAAACAGCGTTGATAGCCTGCTGGACAGAAAGGTTGAACACCTGAACCTGGAACAGCGAACCGCCCGACTGGCGAGCGGTGAGCAAATCACATGGAAAAAACTCTTGCTCGCTACAGGTGGTGTGCCCATAGTCCCCAAGATGAAGGGTAGCGATAAAGATGGTGTATTTACATTCCTGACCATTAAGGACGCCATAGCAATAGATGAGTTTATAAAAGATGGATTCCAGGCCGTCGTCATTGGTGGCGGTCTCATCGGCGTCAGCGCCACCGAGGCTCTGGTAAAACGTGGCATAGGCGTCACTGTGGTCGAAATGAAGGACCGGATACTCAACACAATACTCGACGAAACAGCGTCCTCCATGGCTGAAGAAACTCTCAGGCAAGCCGGCGTAAGGGTCATCACCAACCAGACCGTGAAGGAAACAATCGGAGGTAAATGCGTCGAGGGAGTTATCTTGGATAGTGGTGAAAAAATTAAATGCAACCTGGTGGTCATAGCCATCGGCGTATTGCCGCGCACCGAACTTGTATCTGGTACCGACATAAAAGTGAACCGGGGCATAGTGGTAGACCGCTTCATGTCTACAAGCTATTCCGGCGTTTATGCCTGTGGAGACGTAGCTGAAGCCTATGATTTTGTTTATGACACAAACCGGCTTACACCTATATGGCCAAACGCCTACATCGGTGGCAGGGTCGCCGGATACAACATGGCAGGCGTCAAGACTGAATACGCTGGTGGCACAGCCATGAACGCACTCAACTATTTCGGACTCGATATTGCTACTGCCGGGATAGTGACCCCTCCGCCTGACAAGAACTGGGATGTAATCAGCCAGCGAGACGACGGCGTTTATAAGAAGATTGTTCTAGGCGACGACCTTGTCATGGGCATGGTCTTTATCGGAGATATAGAGAAATCCGGCATGATTTTCAGCTTGATGAAAGAAAAGGTTAATGTGGCTAACTTTAAGCAGGCGCTTCTGACTAATGATTTCGGCCTAGCATATCTGCCTCGAGAGCTCTGGCAGAAGCATCTGGGAAATGCGCCCGCTGCAGTAAATAACCGGTGAATCCTAGAGTATTGAGATGAAAGATATTACAAAGATTAGTAATCCATACTTCGACGACAAGGCAATCGATGCCTGCTCCATCTTCGGGATGATGGACACCACGGGTAAGTGTTTCTCCGGAAAGGATGTAATAAAGGCTATCGCCAATATGCATGTCCGTGGTAACGGGCTCGGTGGTGGTTTTGCCGTTTACGGGTTATATCCGAAATACGCTGACCTGTACGCCTTCCATGTAATGTATCTTAGCCAGGAAGGAAAGGCGGAAACAGAGGATTTCATCAAGCAGCGATTTCAAGTGGCTCATGCCGAAGAAGTACCCGTCCAACCGACAGGGGCTATCGTGAATCCGCCTCTGGTGTGGCGCTATTTCATGGAAGTGAACCATCAGGAATCCGGCAGGCAGTCAGATGATGACTATGTTGTGGACAGGGTTATGGATATCAATACCGGAATCAAAGACACCTTTGTTTTTTCCAGCGGCAAGAATATGGGCGTATTTAAGGGGGTCGGCTATCCAGAGGAGATGGCTGAATATTTCTGTCTGGAGAACTATGAGGGCTATTTGTGGACAGCGCACGGCAGATTTCCGACCAACACACCCGGCTGGTGGGGTGGAGCGCATCCCTTTAACATCCTCGACTGGACAGTAGTTCATAACGGTGAAATATCATCCTACGGCATAAACCGGCGTTACCTGGAGCAATTTGGCTATCACTGTACTCTGCAGACCGATACCGAGGTGGTGGCTTATGCCGTTGACCTCTTAATTCGGAAGCATGGTCTGCCCATTGAAGTGGTAGCCAAGATACTGGCGCCTCCTTTCTGGAGTGACATAGAACGCCGTCCTCCAAAAGAGCAGGAGCTTCTCCGGGCTCTGCGTCAGGTGTACGGCAGCCTCTTGCTGAATGGGCCCTTCACCGTAATCGTTGCCCATCAGGGTGAGATGATTGGGCTTACCGACAGGATAAGGCTGCGCCCTCTGACTGCAGGCATAAAAAATCAGAAGCTTTATCTATCGTCGGAGGAATCGGCAATCAGGCTGATTTGTCCCCAGCTGGATGAGGCGTGGATTCCCATGGGCGGCGAGCCAATAATCGGCAGTTTGGAGAAACCGCTTCAACCAAGAAAAGGCAAGATTGCAGAGGAAGTAGCCAGGACAGGCTAGTTTGCAAAGAAGGATTGAGATAGATGTTGACAAAAAGAATTATACCCTGCCTCGATGTAACCAAAGGGCGCGTGGTCAAGGGTACCAGCTTCACCGACCTTCGTGATGCCGGTGACCCTGTAGAGCTTGCCGCATTTTACTATGAGGAAGGCGCCGATGAACTGGTTTTCCTGGATATCGGTGCAACCCCTGAGGAGCGCGATATCATGGCGGATGTAGTCGAACGCGTCTCTAAACAGGTCTTTATCCCGCTTACGGTTGGTGGCGGGCTACGCACTATTGAGGATATAAGGCGCATGCTCGAAGCAGGCGCCGATAAAATAAGCGTAAACACTGCCGTCGTCTACGGTCCCAGCCTGGTTGCCGACGCAGCATACAGGTTCGGCTCTCAGTGCATTGTGGTAGCCATAGACGCCAGGCGAAGCGGAAATGGTGATAAACCCCAGTGGGTGGTTTACACCCACGGCGGGCGCGTACCCGCAGACCTTGATGCCGTCAGTTGGGCAAAGAGGGCTGTTGAGCTGGGAGCGGGTGAAATACTGCTAACCAGCTGGGATGCGGATGGACACAGGGCAGGCTATGACCTAGAGCTAACCAGCGCCATCAGCGAGTCAGTGACGGTACCTGTTATCGCCAGCGGCGGTGCCGGTAGCCTGGAGCATTTGTATCAGGCACTCGTAGCCGGCAAGGCTGATGCAGTCCTTGCAGCCAGCATTTTTCACTACAAAACCTACTCTATACGTCAGGCAAAAGCCTATTTAGCAGAAAAAGGAGTTCCGGTAAGAATAGAAAAACAGCTTGGAGTATACAGATGAAGACTTATTTGCCACCAAAATTCATAGTAGAAAGAGACCCTGAGCGTTGTATCCAGTGCCAGGTATGTGTCAATCAGTGCAGTTTCGATGTGCACAGCTATGATGCCGCCGATGATGAGGTAAGAAGCCGTGAGGAAAACTGCGTCGGCTGCCATCGTTGTGTGGTCTTCTGCCCTACCAACGCCTTGACCATCAGAAAAAACCCTCTCGATTACAGGGAAAACTCTAACTGGCGCCCTGAGGTAATCGAAGACATTATCAAGCAGGCTGAGACAGGTGGCGTGCTTCTTACCGGTATGGGAAATGACAAGAGCTATCGCGTATATTGGGACCATCTGGTTCTCAATGCCAGCCAGGTAACAAATCCTTCAATCGACCCGCTGCGTGAGCCTATGGAGCTAACCACATATATCGGCAGCAAACCGGACAGGGTCGAGGTTAGTAAAGGTGCCCTTAAGCTAAAGACCAAGCTGGCGCCTCAGGTCAAAATAGAAGTTCCGGTGATGTTCTCTGCCATGTCTTATGGGGCAGTGAGCATAAATGTACAGGAATCTTTAGCCCGAGCGGCTACTGAAGCCGGCACTTTGTGGAATACCGGTGAAGGCGGACTGCATCCCAAGCTATATAAGTACGGCAAAAACACCATAGTCCAGGTAGCCTCGGGTAGGTTTGGCGTACATACTGAGTATCTCGATGCTGCTGCGGTGGTTGAGATTAAGATCGGCCAGGGCGCCAAGCCTGGCATAGGTGGGCACCTCCCAGGAGAGAAGGTCAGTGCTGAGGTAGCTATGACCCGAATGATTCCCACGGGAACGGATGCCCTGTCTCCGGCACCCCAGCATGACATTTATTCAATCGAGGATCTGGCTCAGTTAATCTATGCTCTTAAGGAGGCTACCGACTACACCAAGCCGATATCGGTGAAGATAGCCGCTGTCCACAACTCGGCGGCAATTGCCAGTGGCATGGTCAGGGCGGGAGCAGACATGATAGTTCTCGATGGGCTAAGAGGCTCCACGGGTGCGGCTCCTAAAATCATCCGTGACAACGTCGGAATCCCAATTGAGATGGCTCTGGCATCGGTAGATACGCGCCTGAGGCAGGAGGGTATTCGAAATCAGGCATCTATAGTAATTGCCGGTGGCATCAGAAACAGCGGTGATGTAGCCAAAGCAATCGCTCTCGGTGCTGATGCTGTCTATATCGGCACTGCAGCCCTGATGGCTCTGGGCTGCACCTGCTGCCAGCAATGTCACACCGGCAAGTGTGCCTGGGGTATTTGCACCAGCGACCTTGCCCTGACCAAGAGACTTAACCCTGATATAGGAGCTAAACGTGCGGCAAACCTCCTCAGGGGTTGGAGCATTGAGTTGAAAGACATACTCGGTGGTATGGGCATAAACGCTATAGAAAGCCTCCGAGGCAACCGGTTAGCTTTAAGAGGAGTTGGGCTTACCGATACGGAGCTGGAAATCTTAGGAGTAAGGATGGCAGGAGGCTAGAATGGCACGCAATGTCACCAACAAAAAGCTCGGACAATTAGTCGAAATCGATGCTATAGGAATTCTGACACGTGAGTTGAACACTCAATTGAGGGAAGCTGTGACTAACGGAACCAAAAAGATTGAGCTTAGAAATGTCTTCGGGCAGAGATATATCGGCACCGACCTGGGCAAGCCTGTTGAGATTGAAATATTCGGCACACCGGGCAATGACCTGGGGTCATTCATGGACGGACCCAGAATTATCGTACGAGGCAACGCTCAAGATGGCTGCGGAAACACCATGAACGAGGGGGAAATCATAGTGCACGGTCATGCCGGCGACATAACCGGCTTATCAGCACGAGGGGGCAAAATTTTCATCAGGGACGGCGTCGGTTACCGAGCAGGTATACACATGAAAGAGTATGGAGATAAGAAACCGGTGATGGTCATCGGCGGCACTGCTCAGGATTTTCTCGGCGAATATATGGCAGGGGGGATACTGATCCTTCTCGGCCTGAATTTGAAACAAGGCGAAACGCATCGAGCCAACTATATGGGCACAGGCATGCACGGTGGTGTCATCTATCTCAGAGGAAACGTCGCTGATTTTCAGCTAGGTAAAGAGGTAGGAGTTGCCGAGCTCGATGATAATGACCGGCTGAATCTGGAGAGGTATGTAGGTGAGTTTGCCTCTCATTTCGGTCATAACGCCAATGAAATACTGAGGCGCAAATTCATTAAGCTGTTCCCCCTTTATCTGCGACCGTACGGTAGACTTTACACATATTAGGCGGCAGATTTTAAGGTGATGGAGCAGGAATGAGACCAAGAAGAAAGTTTAGAAAGGAGATTTATGTGTGGTATTGCTGGCTGCTTTGGTGCGCCAGATATTGAGACTGTAAACCGTATGCTTGATGCCTTACCTCATCGAGGGCCAGATGATCGAGGTATTCATATACATAATGGTAACGTTTTCGGACATACCAGACTGTCAATTGTCGATGTGGTCGGAGGCCATCAACCCATCCTGGTCAACGATGGCAAAACAGGCATTGTCTGCAATGGCGAAATCTATAACTTCCGGGATTTGAGAGAGAAACTCTTACCTAAGTATCAGTTCACGACCAAATCCGACACTGAAGTAATTCTTCGCCTGTATCAGGAGAAAGGGCCGGATTGTGTGAAAGAACTGGATGGAATGTTTGCCTTCGCCATATTCGATGGTGACAATTTCATGCTCGCCCGCGACCCCATTGGTATAAAACCGCTTTACTATGGCTATGCAAACGGCAGAATGTACTTCACGTCGGAGCTTGGCGCTATGACACTAGCCGCCGTCGATGAGGTCTATGAATTTCCGGCAGGTCACTACTACACGCCTAAAGAAGGATTCGTCCAATACTACCAGATACCAGAGATTCAAGACCATCTGCTAACAGATGTGGAAGAGACCGGCAAATTAATTCGAGAAACTTTCATCAGAGCAGTTAAGAAGAGGCTGTTAGCTGACAAGGAAATTCATGTCGGTTCCTTCTGTAGCGGTGGCTTAGACAGTAGCCTGGTGGCTGCTATCGCTGCTGAAGAAATCCCCCATCTCCATACCTTCGTAGTCGGGATGCGTGATGAAACCGGGGAAGAGAGCGACGACCTTAAAGCATCACGAATCGCCGCTGCGCATATCGGCTCAACGCATCACGAATTACACTTTACCGAGGAAGAGTATTATGAGGCGCTGCCGACCGTTATTAGGAAACTGGAAAGCTATGACCCCTCGCTGGTACGTTGTGCCGTTCCCTGCTATTTCACGTGCAAGTTGGCCGCGGAATATGTAACGGTAGTGCTTACCGGAGAGGGAGCAGATGAGCTATTTACAGGATATCACTACATGAAACACTATCCTGTGGAGGTCCTTAATAAGGAGGCAAGGCGCTGTATTAATAATCTCCATAATATCAACCTGCAGCGTGCCGACCGGATGGGCATGTACTTCAGCCTGGAATTGAGAGTGCCTTACCTGGACGTAGAAATGATCGACCTTTCCATGAAGATTCCCCCCGAGCTAAAAATCCGTGAGTCTCAATACGTCGGAGACAAGATTGAGAAATGGATTCTGCGCGAAGCCTTTGCAGGAACCGGTTATCTCCCTGATGAAATACTCTGGCGTTACAAGGTCCAGTATACGCAGGGAGCCGGCTGTGAAAGCCTGGGAGAAAAATTGGCTGAGGCAGAAGTAAGTGAGGAAGAGTTTGAACGTATTAAGGCAGAGAATCCTAATGCAGTAATTAACAGCCGTGAGGCAGCCTATTACTTCAAGATTTTTCGCAAGTTCCACCCTCAAGACTCAATCCTCGGCTCCATAGGCATCTGGACAGGGTTTGAT
>Ga0180434_10006657_pt1 | contig 13226 bp, 6 predicted proteins | sample SS_ome_7_FD_132453 | JGI IMG/M metagenome (GOLD analysis project Ga0180434, IMG submission 132453) | Hypersaline lake sediment archaeal communities from the Salton Sea, California, USA - SS_1_D_2 metaG | ecosystem: Environmental > Aquatic > Non-marine Saline and Alkaline > Hypersaline > Sediment... | reverse complement strand
CTCCCTTTCCGCGTATTCCAACTGCTTGAGTTCCAGTCTTGTTTTCTCCACCAAACCGTTTGCTTCTCTTTTTTCCAGTGGAACAGTAAATGCGAGACCTAGAAGAAGATCGTATTTATCCATTTCCAGCGATGTGCCGAAATCATCGTCAAAGTTCTTGGTATTAGCTTCAACAGTCAGATACAGATCCGGGAGTCGTGTGTGCTCATAGGCATCGAGAACGACGTGAAGCTGCTCTTTACGTACTCGGATCGATTGAAGCAGGCGAGATGCTCCGGAAAGTCGTTCCAACTCAGCGTCTAAAGGGGGAAGCATAGGCTGTTCATACAAATCGAATGACGGATTCAATTCATTCATATCATCCCATTGAGCCAATATGGCAAGTTGAGCTTGCACCGCTTTTCGTCTGGATTTGACGAGAACAAGGGTTTCCCGGGCGATGGTCACCGCGTCCTCCGCACGGATAACATCCACCTGGTCAACAAGATTCGCTTCACGCTTCCGTTTTGTCCTTTCGAGTTCGTCGAGACTGAGAGAAAGGCGCTCTCCAATAATGTGTTCCTGTTCCAGGAGAAAAACTAAAGTAATGAAATCTCCTGCCACACCCGCGAGAAATATTTCCTGGTTCTCACGTGATCGGATAGCTGCCACATCGATGTCGAATTCTTTTAGATCGTAACTCAACCGATCGAGAATGCCGCCGCGGTTTTTCAGGAGAGGGTGAGTATAGCTGACCGCAACCCTGTGTTGATGAAACGATTCAGGGAAACCGTAGGTTGGATCCAGTTTCATTTCACCCACACCAGTGGAGATCGATGCGGAAAACCTTCCACCCGTTCGCCAGAATGCACGGTTTACACCCGCTGAAAGGGAAAAAGCATCTGTTCTTTCCGGACCTCCAATTGCAATCTCCGGGTTTTCTCGAAAAACGGTCAACCCGGCGCTAAGCATCCAATCTTCTGCGCCGAGAAGGCTCTCTTTCGCCTTTTGCTCAATTTCAACCGACAGGTCTTCTTTTGTGAACACCGGGTGATTCGAGCGGAGCGTATCGAGAAATGAATCCATCGTTACAATCTCTACACTCACGCTCGTTCCGAATACCACGCATAGTATGAGTAAGGGCGTTACAAACCGCGACATGGGTCACCTCCTGAACAGATTTCGTATGAAGCACGTAGGAATGATGTGTCTTGTGAACATAATAATGGAAATTGCATGTCTCATGCCATAAAAAACGGATCATCGTACCGGCAGGGGATATTCAACGCGTTCTAATGCACGGATTTGAATCGTTGAAACGCCAATTACGGCTACTTCTGCAAGGCAATGATTTACAGCATCGTCGGATGATTTCGCCGTAATGATATGAATCGCTCAATTCGGGCATTGAATCAAACACGGGTTTGACCCGTTCCTGAGAGAGGAAAATGGCAGGTCATGAAGTGTATGAAAACCTTACAGGTCAAAGGAGATGATGTATAGGCTCTTCCGGATCCGGAGTATCACATGGATCAGGGGCTACCAGTATTCAGGGAGATCCCGAAAAATGATCCCAACCCCGGGATTGAAAAGGATACCTCATACCGTGGCTATTTCTGATGAACCGCTCACGAGATTCCTCGATTATTCCGATGTCGAAAAGTTCCATATGACTGGAATGCGCACTATCCAGTAATGCGGGATCACCCGTACAGAGAAGAACATAGTCTTCCCCACCAGAAAGGGCGAAATCAAGCGGATCTTTTTTCAGAGCATGACAATATTCCCGGAGTTCATCACTTAGGGGAAGCGCGTGCGAATTGATGGTACATCCGACGGAACTCTCATCACATATATGACCAAGATCGGCGCTGACACCATCACTGACATCGATCATTGCGTGAGCATATCCGGATTGGGCTATCCACCGGCCTTGTTCTATATGAGGATATGGATCCAGGTGTGCATGTATGAGCGAGTTTCTGCCGGTGAGATCATATTCGGGTCTATTGAGGAGAATATCGAGACCGGCGGCCGAGTCGCCGACCGGACCGGTAAGGAAAATATGATCGCCGGGTCTCGCCGTATTCCGAAAGAGAACCTGCGAATCCGGGCATGTTCCGGTCAGTGTGATGGATATCATGAAGTCCCGTAACGATGATGTGGTGTCCCCACCGAGAATATTCACCTGGAATTCCTGAGTGCGTTCGTGGATACCTTCATACAATGCATCCAGGAATTCGACATCCAGATTTTCAGGGACGGCTATTGCAATAAATGCGTCGCGAGGAACTCCTCCCATGGCGGCAATATCCGAAAGGTTCACTGAGATCGATTTTCTACCGAGTCGCCGAGGATCTGTCGTCTTTCTTGTGAAATGAATGCCCTCAATAAGGAGGTCGGTGGTGATGAGGTAAAGATCGGGATCGCCGGTACGGATTACGGCGCAATCATCACCTATGCCCCTGACTACATGATTTGGCCGGGGTATGTGATCCGGTGATATCCGTTCTATGAAACCAAACTCTCCAAGCTCATTGAGTTTCATGATCAGGTACGGCCCCGATCGACTGCATCGCGTAAATCCCGAGCGGTACGGCACGGATCCGACGAAGTCATAATCGCGGATACCACGGCTATTCCATTTGCGCCCGCTTTGATGACATCGGAGGCATTACCGGCGTGTAATCCGCCGATACCGATCAATGGAAGCGTTGTTACGGTGCGTATGGTTTTCAAACCATCGAGACCAACGGCAGGCGGAGTATCCGTTTTTGTTGGCGTGGCATAAATCGGACTGATACCGAGGTAATCGGCCCCTTCCCTTTCTGCCGCTATGGCTTCCTTCGGCGTGCTCACGGAAACACCGATGATCTTTGTCGGTCCGATTATTTTTCTCGCTTTTCTACACGGCATATCATCCTGACCCACATGAACTCCGGCTGCATTCATTGCAAGGGCGATATCAAGCCTGTCATTTATGATCAGCGGGATATTGAACTCAGCGAGGCAATCTCTGATTCGGGAGGCGTGACTCAGAAATTGCCTGGTTGACGCCGTTTTTTCCCTGAGTTGTACTATCCCGACTCCCCCGGTCACTGCTTCTCTGACGATCTCCTCCATTGGCCTGGTCGTCATTGAACGATCAGTAACAAGGTAGACCGAGTAATCAATGATTGGTTTCATTCGCTATTGTTGTTCTCCTCAATTCGGGCCAATGAACCGATATGTGTCCCGTCAATTTCATTGAGCGCGTCGATGAGCGCGATCTTATATGAACCCGGCCTGGAAGCCTTCCGAGCGGCCAATTCACCGGCGATACCGAACACCGTAAGTCCGGCAACTGTACCCAGGAAAGGATCCGGAGCCGCTGAACAGAATGCCGCGACTACAGTCGTAGCGGCACACCCGGTTCCAGTAACCATCCCAAGGAATGGATGACCGTTGGAAATGGTACATGAGCGTTGTCCGTCGGTTACATAATCCGTTGGGCCCGTGATCGCGATTATGCTGCCATGTTCTCGCGCAAGTTCTGCAGCAAAGGAAACGGCATCATGTACGCTCCGGGTACTATCCACGCCTTTGGTTGATCCGTTTCCGACTCCAAGGGAGAGGATTTCGGAGGCATTACCACGGACTACTGTAGGGCGGGTTTTCTTCAAGAGTGTTGTTGCGGTTTCTGTCCTGAGACGTGTTGCTCCGGCTCCAACCGGATCCAGAACGACTGGAATCCCTCGTTGCGAAGCGACTTCTCCGGCGCTTTTCATGGCGCGTATCCACGGTGGAGACAGGGTTCCGATATTGAGAACCAGAGCGGAGGCTATACCGGCCATCTCCTCTACTTCTTCTTCTGCGTGTGCCATTACCGGCGAAGCACCAATCGAAAGGAGTACATTGGCGGTGAAATTCATTACAACGTAATTAGTAATATTGTGGATTAACGGTTTATGTGCCCGGATGTCATCAAGGGCCGCGCAAATCATCGTGGTAGTCTGTTCCATTCAACGCTACTCCTTCTGAGGGAATCGTTTGTATCATATGAGTTTCGATGAACCGGGAGGATCGGACATGTTTTCCTCCGTATGCGTGCAAGCGCAGAAATATGCTCAAAATATACCGAATACCGCCTTCTCTATTCGAAACGAAGAACTCTCCAGAATGATACAAATAAAAAAGTCGCACCGGCGATAAAACGCGGGAGCGACTACTCGTAATCCCGGTTCTGTTCCCTTCGCCGGTATAATCCGGATCAGGTTCCAGTGGTATGCTCTCAGCCCTTCCTGGGGGCACCCACACAGACCGAATTGTCAGACCCAATTAGTACATTGCGGGGATGAGAGTCAAATCATGCTTTGGAGTGAGTTGGATGGTAGCATCTGCATAGAATCCTGAACCGTATTCGGAATATCGTATGGAATATCGAGTCACATTTCACCGGATAGAAAAAGTGCGGGCTACCCAATCGATGTGAATTAAATCGTAGGAAAATCTTATCATCATGTTATTTTGTCTCGAAGGTTTTGGTGCCCGACTATGGACAGCTATATTATTATAGACTCTCATCGAGCTTCAGGGGGGTGAGATGGGTATGTACTCTACTGAATTCTTCGTATCTCGACGATGGATGTTCATCGTTGTTGCCGCTTTCTTCAGCCCTCTCCATTTCGGTTATGCGTATACGTCGACAGATATTATCGAGGCAGTGATGTCTGCCGATTCATCAGCAGTCGCCAGCATGACACAGGAATCGCCCGATGCGCTCCTGATCCCTGACGACAGCGGAAACTTCCCGATCCACGCTGCATGTGAATTGGGCTATACCGGTATTGCCAGACACCTGATACATTCCGGCAGCCCTGTTGATTGCCCGGATTCCGGCGGTTGTATACCGTTGCACCGTGCTGCCCGGGCTGGTCAATCGGAAACGGTGCGCCTTCTTATAGCATCCGGTTCGCCACTTTCGGCACAGGATCAGAATGGTAAAACACCCCTTGCGTATGCCCTGATGAACCGTGACCGGGAGTCGGCGGGAGTACTTCTGGATCATGGGGCGTCTTGCAGATTTCCGGATGAGGAAAAGGTAGAGATCCTTTTCGCGGCGGCTGAGCTGGGTCTGGAAATATTCGTGGATTCCACGCTTTCCAGTCTCGAGGATACATCGATTCGTCGCTCTGATGGTGGTACGCTGCTGCATGCCGTGTCTGAAGGAGGGATCTGTAAGGTGGCAAGTGCTCTCATCGACAGTGGGGCCAGCCTTATCGATCGAAATATTTACGGCCAGACACCATTACATACCGCGGCATCACGAGGTCATGCTGATATGATTGAGCTTCTCCTTGCCCGCGGTGCGTATATTGACGCCCGTGATGCCGCCGGGTTCACTCCACTCCATTATTCGCAGGCCGTTAAACATGATGCGGTAACGCGGTTACTCATCTCGCGAGGTGCAGACGTTTCGGGAGGCCGTTTTCGGGAATTACGCGGGGAATATATATCAAAAGACCCCCCTGCATGTAATCCGGAACCGTACGCGCCGGGTATTATATCATCATCAGATGAGGAATCCGGAGGAGTATGGATCTCTTCATCCGGAGAAGAACTCTATTTTTCACGAGTTTCAGCGAACATTGATAAGGGAGCGATTTTCGTAATGAAATACAGAAACGGCCGCTGGTCTCAACCAAGACCGTTGTCCTTTTCGTCGGATGTTTGTCACGATTGTTCTCCCGCGTTGTCTCATGATGGAACGCGATTGTTTTTCTGCTCCTGCCGTAAGAGGAGTGGAAACGGCCATACCTCTGCCAGCATCTGGATGAGCGAACGGAATACAGGCGGTTGGGAACAACCTAAACCGGTTGGCGAAGTGCTCGCTCATGTTCCCTCAGAAGGAGGTATCGCTATCAGTGAACGTGATTGTCTGTACTTCCCGGCAAAGCGTCAGGATGGCCTTGGTTCCTGTGATATCTATATGGCGATGCGCACGGAGGATGGGTATACCGAAGCCGAAAATCTCGGTCCGAATATCAATACATGCCATGGGGAATGTTGTTCATATGTGGATACTAAAGAGCAGTACCTGATTTTTGCGTCGGATCGACCGGAAGGATATGGATCCTGGGATCTCTATATCAGTATGCGTCAGGATGATGGATCATGGAGCGAGGCACGGAACATGGGAGAGAGAATTAATACCCCAGCTGATGAACGCAATGCAACGGTATCACCCGACGGTTCCGTTCTTTTCTTTTTGACCGATAGAAACGGTAATCTTGACTACTATTGGGTTCAGGTTGACCTGGCGGAGGTTATGGATAAAAAAGCCTCATAAACGATTCCTTCAAAGGCCCCTCAGGATATTGAACTGCGACCGCCATTTGATCGGAGGTATGGTTATATGAAGAACGCTCTTTCCAGACGTGATTTCTTGTGTACAAGTGTAGCCGGTATTGCAGCATCAAATATCGTATACGCTTCCGAATCGGACTCTAAAACCGATTCCACCGATTCACGTGGAATGAAAGGAATCCCGATTACCAGAAAACTTGGCGATACAGGCATAATTCTTCCTGTGGTCAACATGGGAGTCATGAATTCGGGTAATCCCGATCTCGTAAAACGATCATATGAACTGGGAGTCCGCCATTTCGATACCGCAGCCTATTACCAGCGTGGCAGGAATGAACAGATGGTGGGGCAAGCCATCAAGGATCTCGGCGTGCGCGAGGAGGTTATTATCGGAACTAAAGTCTTTCTTCCTCACCAGAGACGCGATATTCCGGATTCGGAGATCAAGGAGTTCTTTCTTGAAACGGCGAATGATTCACTGAAACGGCTCCAGACTGAGTATGTTGATATACTTTACAGTCACAATGTTTCAGACATAGAATACTTGAATAATCCCGGCGTTCTTGAAGCTCTCAACGAATTGAAACAGGCGGGCAAGACGAGATTCATAGGATTTACAACGCATTCAAATATGGCAGCGTGCATCAACAATGCCGCGACATCCGGATCCTACGACGTTTTCGCAACCGCATTTAACTATGCCATGGCTGACGACAATGTGCTTCATGATGCACTGACAAATGCATCATCCGCCGGTATCGGAATTATTGCCATGAAAACCCAATGTGCTCAGTACTGGTATCGTCAGTACATACCGCAATCGGACCAGTCTTTCTACGAAGGGTCCATTATGCACACCGCGGTACTCAAATGGGTTTTGCGTCACCCCTTCATTACGACGGCGATACCCGGGTACACCACATTTCAGCAGATGAACGAGGATCTTCCCGTTGCATACGATTTGGAGTATACACCGGATGAGAAGCGATTTTTAGAGGATCGTGATGTCAGGCTCTCTCTGGGATATTGCCGCCAATGCCGCGATTGCGTTGATCGCTGCCCACATGGTGTCGATGTTCCAACTCTCATGAGGGCACATCTGTACGCATTCTGTTACCCGAATCCGCATGAGAGCACGGATGCTCTCAGATCGATTCCTCCGGGGAAAGGGCTCGATACCTGCAAGCGCTGCGGTTCGTGTTCGGTTTCCTGCTCCAGAGACGTCAACATACGGCGACGAATCGAAGAACTGATCCCGGTATACTGCTAACAAACACGGAATGCCCCGGTACATAGAGAAACGGCCGGGATTCGGTATCAGAATACCGTGCTATAGTATGACGTACTCCTTCACGCGTCGGTGTTCGAGGTTATCAATTCCTGCCAGCGTTTCATCAGTGACGGGCATTTCATGCCAATCTTGAATAGATCGGCCGGTCGAGCACGGGGAACATCAATGGGATCTCCCGGATCTATTTCTTCGGCTCGCTCTGGCCAGTTGAGCGCAGGGATATACTGTCCCCGGGAAACGGACAGGTAGTCGTCGAAGCGTGGTCTCTGAAACGAAATAGAGGGTACTACATCAAGGGCCGCGGGGCTACAGGGATCAATGGAGGCGGTCTGAGCTTCCATACGCAGGAGGTCGGTCGGGTAGTTCTTGATGATCGACCACGCGACGTCGAGCGTTCGTTCCAGAGTTTCCGCTGTTTCTCCCGGGACATTCAACAAAAAAAACACATGCAGGGGAAAGTTGAATCGAGATAGCAGATCAATGCTCTCCAAAAGATGCTCATCCTCATTCCTGCGACTGGCAAAACGTCGTAAGCCCGACCAGGCCGATGTCGGAGAAAGGGCGATATAGGAATGTTCAACATCAAACGTGGCTCTCCACTCATGTAAGAGATCCGAATCGGGAACAGGGCCCCATGACTCGTTGCCCAATCCAACATGAATTCTGCTGTGACGTATACGTTTAAACAGGGGTCTCCAATACTCCTTGCCTTGAGTCATGATATCGTGTGAAAGATGTACGGCCTGGACGCCGGAGCGACCAAGACGAATAATATCATCGGCAACTCGTTCGGGCGGTCTCGTTAATACAGAGCGTCTGTTATACAGCGTTTCCATGGAATGTCGGGATCCGCCACAGAAAAAACAGGTTTTCCCGCAACCTCGCCCTGAAAGCAACCACCGGTTCCTATACGGAAAATCAGAGCGCTCGAATTCGTCATAATTGTCGAGCCAGGAAAGAGATGTATGATCGAGATGTTCCACGGATTTCATCGATACAAGACGATCCGGTTCAATGATTTTCCCCGATTCGTCACGGAACCAGGCATGCTCGACTTGTTCCGGACGACCTGAATACTTTAAAAAACAATCCCGCAATGAAAGCAGGCCGTTTTCCGCTTCACCGGCGATGATCATATCCACCGATGAATAGCGTTCGAGAATATCTCGTGGGAAAGCGCTCGCCGTCAATCCGCCCATTACTATGAATGTTCGCGGATTCGTTGTACGAATCGTATCCGCCAGGGTGAGTGCTCCGTGAGTGTGCACATACCAGTGAAGTTCCACGAGAGCTATATGCGGATCGTAGTCAACCAACCAGTCTTCAATTGAGAACGCAGGATTGATACGCAGTTCAACGGGAATATTCACTCCCCGGAGTTCGACACCTGGCTGAGGAAGTGCGTTCAGGGCTCCAATGATACCAACCGGCATATTCTGAAAGGCATCAAGCGGAATGTGAGATCCCTGTGCGCCGCCGTGGGGGCTGGGATGCAAAAAAGCTATCCTGAGTTGTTCCACCTCGTGTATGCTCCGGAAAAGAGGCTTGTCAAATCGCAGTCATATGATGATTTTATGCACACCGGATCTTTACAGATGATTCACCGTGGCTTTGATCAATGCAATAAGTATGCAAGTCACTTGGAGTCAAAGATGTCGAATCATTAGATTCATCAATGTCCAAACCTTATGGAGGTCTCGGATATGCGAAACATTGCACTGGCTGTCGGGATTTTCGTTCTCTTTGCCGTCGCGGCTACTGCGGATGAGTATGCCCCCGGTAGAATAATAATGAAGATCGAGCCCGATATGGCTCAGAAAATTATCGATCGCAGTTCTACGGGAAATGCGTTACTCGACGATGCGATCGCGGATATGCGGATTGTTCATATCCGGAGACTCGCCAGGCGGCGGACGGATTCCGTTAATCTGGAGCTCAGAAGACAGTTGGAAACAGACGGGATTATCGCTATTCGCTATGACGCGGATATCGATCCTATGGAGATCGTTAACAGGCTCTCCGGTCTTCCCGGTATACGATATGTTCAGCCTGATCACTACACCGAACCCCTTGACGTTCCCAACGATCCCTTACTGGGAGAACAGTATGCCATGGAGCTCATGCAGATGGCGGACGCGTGGGATGTGGAAAAGGGTGACGAAGAGGTCATTATCGCAATTAGCGACACGGGTACCGACTGGAATCATCCCGACATGGAATCAAATATCCATATAAATGAAGACGAGGATATCAACGGGAACGGTCGCTTTGACAACTATGCGGCCTCACAAGGTGGAGATCTCGATGGTATAGACGATGACGGAAACGGATATATAGATGACGTTATCGGCTGGGATTTCATTACAGGCGAATTCCCCGTGGAGGGTGAAGATGGTTATCCGCCTGACCCGGATCCCATGGACTTCGGTGGGCACGGTACAAATACCGCCGGCATCGCGGGTGCGGTGACTGACAATAACGTAGATGTCGCCGGAACGGCATGGTATTGCAGCATAATGCCTCTTAAAGTTTTGTATGAAGCTGCTCAAGGGTCGGGTGGTATTGAATCCGATAGGGTGGAATCATTTTACTATGCGGCTGATAATGACGTTGATATACTGTCCATGAGCTGGCGCTGCACCGATAGCGAAGCGTTCAGGGATGCAGCCACATATGCGCATGCGGCTGATGTGTTTCTCTGTGCTTCGGCCGGGAATGACAACTCGGACAATAACCAAACACCATCTTCATACCTTGAGATCCTCTCCGTGGCTGCAACACAGCAGGGAGATCTTAAGGCGGATTTCTCCAATTATGGTTCCTGGGTCGGGATTGCGGCGCCCGGTGTCGATATTGTAACCTTGGCTTACGATGACAGCGTCGAATATGCGTTCGGAGGGACATCCGCTTCGTGTCCCTATGTTGCCGGTGTGGCCGGTCTGGTCCGGAGCCGATTCCCCGAACTCAGCAATACCGAGGTATATTATCGACTTACGGGTACAGCTGATCAGATAGATCTAGTGAATCCTCTCTACAGGGGCAAACTGGGATCGGGACGCGTTAATGGATATCGGGCATTGACTGAAGAACCGCATCCGACTTTGCGTCTGGTAGAGGTTGTGGTCGATGACACGACCGGCGGTAACGGTGATGGACTTCTCAGCCCCGGGGAGACTGCGCTCCTTTCGTTCAAGGTTCGTAACTTCTGGATTCCCGCCACCGGCGTCTCAGGTTACGTGTCTTCTTCTGATCCATCCGTATCGGTAGACAGTCTCGCGGGTATAGAATTTGGATATATCGAGACGGATAGTACCGTTCTCTGTATGGATGGAATTCCGGTGTCGGTTGCTCCCACGGCAGATATCGGATACTTCGCGAATTTCGTCCTCAGGCTCGAGACAGATGGTGGATACGAGGAACTCCAGCCATTCGGAGTTCCTGTGGCGATTCAGACATTCGCGGATATCTCATCGGTATTGGGATATCAGAGTTCCGGACAGACACATACGGTTGCATTCGCTGATTTTGACGGAGATGGTGATCAGGATTTCTACCGTGCAAATTGGAGTTTCGATCATGGTCTGTACCGTAACGACGGTTCAACGCTTACCGACGTGACAAATGCATGGAATCTTCCGTTGACCGGCAAGGGGCAGGGAGCGTCGTGGGGTGATTACGATAATGATGGTGATCCTGATCTCATCCATGGTACCATGAATGGTATCGCTCTTTTCCGCAACGACGGAGAAACAACGGGATTCGTCGATGTAACTGCCGAGGCAGGTTTTTCGGCGGACCAGACAAAGAATTTCACACCCGTGTGGGGTGATTATAACAACGATGGATTTCTCGATCTCTTCGTTGCATATCAGGATCAATCGAATCAGCTATACCAGAACAACGGAGACGGCACGTTCACGGATGTTAGTATCTCGTCGGGATTGAACTCGGAGTGTTCATCATACGCCGCCTCCTGGGCGGATTTCGATAGAGATGGTGATATCGATTTGTTCGTATCCAACTGCGGACACCAATTCGACGGTGAGACAAATGCTCTATACGTGAACAACGGTGACGGTACATTCACCGACTGCGCTCTCGAATTGGGGCTCGGTGAACAGGCGCTCGTTTCAACGGGGGGCATATGGGGTGACTATGACGCGGACGGATGGGTCGATCTTTATGTGACGAATATCGGCATATCATTCAACGGAGGGCAGCCCAACAAGTTATTCAGGAATATTCATGGTCGAGGATTCGTCAGACAACGATGGTCCGGACTTGAGGATATTCGAAGTTCAGCTGGCGCGTCGTGGGGCGATTTCGACGGCGACGGTCTTATTGATCTCTATGTATCCAATACGCAGCGAAACGCGCTCTACCGGAATTTCGGCAACGGCGTATTCGGTGATGCCACCGAAAGTTCGATGATAACTGATCGTGGTTGGGTGTCGGCATGGGTTGATTTCGACGAAGACGGGGATGAGGATCTCTACGTGGGACGCGGAGGTACAGATCTGATCCTCTCAAATCTCACCGATCCCGGCACCGCGATTCATGTTCGTCTTACCGGCGCTCATGGTTTGTGGGGGAGTCCGGCGGATGCTCTCGGATCGATTGTCACGCTGTATGGTGAATCAGGATCCATATCCCGTGTCATCGGCGAAGGAGCGGGACTTGGGCAGAACAGCCACATCCTCACATTTCCGCTGGTCACCGCTGGATCGAATCCGCACCTTCGCATCGAATGGGCGTCGGGAACACTCCAGGATGTGACGATCGGTCAGGAAACCGAAATAGCCGTCATGGAAGAACGCCCGATTCATGATCTCGGGCTTCGTGCCCATGTCCTTCCCCTGGCGGAAGCACCGGCATATACGACAGTATCTGGAGTAGTAGCGATTCAGGATAACGGTACCGGCTCTTCGGGCGATGCGATTGTATCGCTCGATGTTACTACACTTCAGGGTGATCCGGTTTACTCTGATACCATTATTGTCCCGGTAAGTACCATGTTGGTTGACTTCCCAATAGTACCCGTTCCCCTGGCGGGGGATATATTTCAAATGCGATACGGAGTTTCTTCTCAAGGTGATTCGGATACCTGGAATGATGAGATCTTTTCCTTCTTATCTTCGGGACCGGCGATCCATGATTTCGAAATACCTCCGGTCTATTGGGAGCTGACCCCCGGATGGAGGCGTGCGACATCCGCGGGACCACGGCCCGCGGCACAGGGAGACGGATATCTTTATCTCGGTCCGGGCGAGGAGGGTGTATACTCTGCGGCTATGCCACCATTATCCTTTGATTGTAATTGCTATGTGGATGTAAGATTTCAGAGTATGTATTCACTTGAAGATGACACAGTTTGGGTGTCCGCCAGCAGTGCCGGAGAGATTGTGGCCCAGAAGGCTATTACAGGCTCCCAACCCGATTATGCATGGGATCTGCTCCGAATAAACACTTCGGTATGCGCAGGACGGATATCGGTTGTCTTCCACTGTGCGAGAGTAGGGACTACAAGCGATGATTGGTTCGTTTGTATAGATAGCGTAGAACCCGTGGTTGGTTCGTCAGGTGATGACGATCCCGCCTTACCCTCCGCGTT
>Ga0180434_10006656_pt1 | contig 13226 bp, 9 predicted proteins | sample SS_ome_7_FD_132453 | JGI IMG/M metagenome (GOLD analysis project Ga0180434, IMG submission 132453) | Hypersaline lake sediment archaeal communities from the Salton Sea, California, USA - SS_1_D_2 metaG | ecosystem: Environmental > Aquatic > Non-marine Saline and Alkaline > Hypersaline > Sediment... | reverse complement strand
GACCATACAGGCGTACTATATTGACTTCCATCAAACGGCGTGTTTATCCGGTCCGGCGGCAAAAAACCAGAGCATCAAGAGCCGGCGAGCGTGCGTTATCGCCGGCCATCCAAGGAGTTAACCATGTCCGTCCCCCGCGTATTGAAAGAGCTTTTGTCCTTGCCGACGGCCACGTTCGTCGAGGATCGAGTAGCGGAATACGTCAAGCAATTCTGTTCGAAGCGATCTTCGCTGAGCGTTTCGCAAGACCGGTTCGGGAACCTGCTAGTCCGATATTGTTATCGCCCCGCCCGCAAGAGGCCGCTGGTCTTCAGCGCTCACATGGATCACCCCGCATTTGTCGCGGAGGAAATGATCGATAAGCGCACGCTTCGGGCGGCGTTTCGGGGCGGCGTCCGCTCGGAATACTTCACAAACGCGAAAGTTCGGTTCCAAACGCCTCAAGCCCCGGTCTCGGGTCGCGTACTAGAGATAACAAAAGCCCGAAAAATCGTTCGCGGCGGCACCTTCTGGCATCATCCGGAACAGGCGTTATTGCGAGTGAACGGCGTCGTCGAGCCCAATACGCCCGGCATGTGGTCTCTCCCCGCGGCGCGCGAGCGGGGCGATAAACTTTACGCCCCGGATTGCGACGATATCGCCGGCTGCGCCGCGATGCTCGCCATGCTGGATCGTCTCGCGAAAAGGAAAGTACCGGCGGAGACGTATTGCCTGTTCACCCGAGCGGAGGAAGTCGGGTTTGTCGGAGCGATTGCAGCCGCCAAAGCCGGTACGATTTCAAAGAAATGGCCGATCATCGCGATCGAAACCAGCAGCGAGCTTCCGAACGCCCGCATCGGCGACGGACCGATCCTGCGTGTAGGCGATCGCATGAGTGTTTTTGATACCGCGGTCACCGCCTTTTGCGGCCGCGTGGCCAATGGGCTTGCGAAAAAACGCCGAACTTTCAAGTTTCAGCGTAAACTGATGGACGGCGGCGCGTGCGAATCAACCGCGTTTTGTGCTTACGGTTACCGCGCAACCGGCATTTGTCTCGCGCTCGGCGCTTATCACAACATGGATACGAAGCGTCAAAAGATCGCGCCCGAGTACATAAGCCTGAGTGATTGGAAGTTGATGGTTGACTGGTTCGAACACCTGGTCCGCGATCCGATCGGGTACCAGGATAACGATCCCAGCATACGCGCCGACCTGGATCAGATCTTCAACAAGTGGAAGGGGTATTTCTAAAGCGTATTTCCCGCAGCCAGAGGGGCGTGATTGGGGATTGACGAATAACGATTGCGGATTGAACAAACAGCCCTCCGCGGAAGCGATGAGCCGGCCGCAGCTGCGTATGCGTGTCAGCAACGGCACGCCCGGCAGAAACTTGAAAAGAAATACTTGAAATCCGCCGCGACATGAGCGGATTAATGGAGTTCTTTTTCCATCCATTCACAGAGCGGGTCGAGACCTTCGCCTCGGAGCGAGCTGACCGCCCAGACGGGGCGTTGATCCTCCAGTGAGTCGCGCAGATCCTTGATGGTTTTGTCGGCGCCGGGCAAGTCGGCCTTGTTGATTACGAAACCGGTTGCGATTTCGACGACGCCGGCTTTTGTGAACTGGATCGAGTCGCCGGTGCCGGGCATGAGCAGCAGGAGTACTTGCTGGGCGACGTCGCGAACGGCGACGTCGTTTTGTCCCGCGCCGACCGTTTCGATGAGGATCATCTTGAATCCGGCGGCTGCCAGAAGTTTTGTGATTTGGTTTGTTTTTGGAGCGAGCCCTCCGGATTCGCCAGAGGAAGAGAGGCTGCGGACGAATAGGCCGTCGTCAGGTTCCGGGGGCATCATGCGGAGTCGATCGCCCAGCAACGAGCCGCCTGTAAGCGGGCTGGAGGGATCGACGGCGATGACGGCGACCTTGTGCTTTCGCGCGCGAAGGTTTTTGGCGAGTCCACCGATGAAAGTGCTTTTACCGACGCCGGGGGCGCCGGTGACTCCGACGCAGAGGCTGGGCGCGGCTTCCGGGATCGGTCCCAGGGCGATATTGTCGTCCAAGAGCATGGTGATGGCGTGTGCGAGGCCCGGGGTTGTGTTGATGTCTGGTTTCGCGGCTTCTTTCTGTCGTTTCGCGCGACGCTTGGCGGCGAGATCGCGCACGGCCTCGATGATTTTAGCCATCGGCGTACCTGGTGTAAAAACGTCGGCGACGCCCAGTTCACGAAGCGGTTTATGGTCTTGCTCGGGGATGATTCCTCCGACGATGACGGGCATGTCGGGGATGCCGGTTTCGCGACACAGACGCACGACTTCAGGCATAATGGTTATGTGGGCGGCTGAGAGCAGGCTGACTCCGAGGACATCGACATCTTCCTGCAAGGCGGAAAATACGGTGGTCGCGGGCGTCTGGAACAGGCCGGTGTAAATGACTTCCATTCCGGCATCGCGCAAATTTCGTACGATGAGCTTGGCGCCGCGATCGTGGCCGTCGAGGCCGATTTTTGAGACTAAAACGCGAATTGGCCGGTCCATAGATACCTCTCTTAAAATTAATCAACCCGCCGCGTAGCGTTTCGCCAACGCTGTCGAATAATGCACTGTACACGAACCGTCGGGATTGACAAGCCTGGGGAAATATGGCAAAGTCTCGCAGTCAGGATCACGGCTGCCGCCCCAAGGGGGGGGCGACGTATGTAGTTCAGGCGGGGCGCGTGCATCCAGTTTTTCCCGAGAGCAGTTTTTTGAGCTTGATTCATGGGGCGTGGTAAGCCGATTATCGGTTTATGCGGGGGCGTCGGCGCCGGCAAATCGACGATCGCGCAGGAATTCGAGCGACTCGGCGGATTGGTGATCGACTCGGATGCAATCAACCGAGAGATGTTGAACAGGCCGGAGATTCTCAGTACTTTGATCTCTTGGTGGGGCGCCGGCATCGTGGATTCGGACGGTCGGCTTGATCGAGCTCGTATCGCTAACTTGGTTTTCAAGGACGAGCGGGAGAAACGGCGGCTGGAATCTTTGTTGCATCCCTTGATTCGGGATCGACATGAGAGTATTATTAGAGAAGGCATGAGGGACCCCAAGGTCGCCGCCATCATTCTTGATTCCCCGCTCCTGTTTGAGAGCAGACTCGACCTCGACTGCAACGCGGTTGTATTTGTCGAGGCCGGCGAGTCGTTGCGAGTGCGGCGTATTCAATCCGCACGAACGTGGGATGTCGAGGAATTAAGGCGTCGGGAGTCTTGCCAGGCGTCGTTGGCCGAGAAACGTGCTCGGTCACGATTCGTAATCCTCAACGAGGGGTCAATCGAACAATCGCGTACGCAGGTGGTACGCGTTTTAAGACAGATACAAGCAGAGTATTCATCCGAACAATAACCCACGATTCGCTGATCAGCTCCGCACGGTGCGGTTCCCTCGGCGGCATATCGAAGTCAGTATTTTGGAGCATTACCCATGGCGAAAGCCACCACGCGTTCGCGCGGAAAAAAGAAATTGCAGGACGTAATCGAAAGCATTCCCGAAGAAGGCGAGAGCGTCATTCCCGAGGAAAAGCCGAAGAAGTCCGCCAAGAAGACGACAAAGAAGTCCAAGTTCGTCGAAGTTGAAGAGGACGAGAACGGGACGGACCTTGTCACGGACACGGACACGGACGAGGTCGTCGCGGAGAAAAAACCCTCCAAGCGCGCCTCGAGCGTGAAAAAGGCTGAGCCGCCGCCGGTCGAGGAGGAGGAGGAGGAGGAGGAACCGTCTTCTCCGATCGACAAGGAAACCCACGAGAAATACGAACGTGTGAAGCGCGGCGAGCTTCATATCACTGATTTGCAGAAAATGACCGTATCCGAACTGCACGAGGTCGCCAAGAAGGAAAACGTTGAGGATTACGTCGGCCTGCCCAAACAGGATCTGATCTTCCTGATCCTCAAGCAACGCATCAACCAGAACGGATTGTTGTACGGCGAGGGCGTGTTGGAAATTTTGCCCGACGGATTCGGATTTTTGCGCAGCCCGGAATACAACTATTTGCCGTGCCCGGACGACATTTATGTAAGCCCGTCTCAGATTCGCCGCTTCGGTCTGCGAAACGGTCACATCGTGGCGGGGCAGATACGCCCGCCCAAGGAATCGGAGCGTTATTTCGCGTTGCTGCGGGTTGAGGCGATTAATTACGAAACGCCGGACGCGGTGGGAGAAAAGACCAACTTCGAGGATTTGACGCCGCTGCACCCCAACGAACGTTTCTTCCTGGAAACCGATCCGAAAGAGTTGAACATGCGGATCGTCGATATCGTGACTCCGATCGGCAAGGGGCAACGCATGCTGATCGTCGCTCCGCCGCGCACCGGCAAGACGGTGTTGTTGCAGAAGATGGCGAACGCGATCAGCACGAATCACGAGGACGCGAAGGTAATCATTCTGCTGATCGACGAGCGTCCGGAAGAAGTGACCGAGATGCAGCGAGCCACGAAGGCCGAAGTCATCAGTTCGACCTTCGACGAGCCGGCCAGCCGACACGTGCAGGTGGCCGAGATGGTGATCGACAAGGCCCGGCGTCTGGTCGAATTCGGCAACGACGTGGTGATTCTGCTCGACTCGATCACGCGTTTAGCTCGGGCGTACAACACCGAAGTTCCGCACTCGGGCAAGATCCTGACCGGCGGCGTCGACGCCAACGCGTTGCAGAAGCCCAAGCGCTTCTTCGGGGCGGCCCGTAACATCGAGGAAGGCGGCAGCCTGACGATCATCGGGACGGCCCTGGTGGACACCGGCTCGAAGATGGACGAGGTGATTTTCGAGGAGTTCAAGGGCACCGGCAATTCCGAGCTGGCGCTGGATCGGCGTTTGGTCGACAAGCGGATCTGGCCGGCGATCAACATCGCCGCCAGCGGCACGCGCAAGGAAGAGCTGCTGCTTGATCCGAAGGAACTCGAGAAGATTTACATGCTTCGTCGCGTATTGAGCGACATGAATCCAGTCGAGTCGGTCGAGTTATTGCGAAATCGTCTGGAGAAGACCGACGCGAACGCGATCTTCCTGATGACGATGAACCTGGCATAAGGCTTCGCCGCGACGGCGGAAGCGCACACTGAATAGAAAAAAGCCGGCGCAGCAGCGCCGGCTTTTTTTCATATGCGAAAGATTCTTACGCTTCGCCCTGACGACGACGAGTCGCCGCCAAAGCGGCCGCGGCCAATCCCAGCGACACGGCGGCCGCGGGTTCCGGGATCGTCTGGATCGTCACGAAGGGCATGTCGCCGGGCGGTATCCGGTGGACTAGGCCAGGCGTGCCGCTCAGCCAATAGCCCTCGTATTCGAATTCGGTGGCGCGTAACTCGACGCCCTGCGTTGGAAAAGTAACGGCGATAGCAACACCGCTAAGGTTATCGCTTCCAAGACCAACGGCATCGGTGAAATCGTATTCAAAAAGCGAGCGTCCTTCTTCCTCGCCCACATATGTCGGCGGGCCGTAGATGTCCGAATACCAACAGTCGTCCTCGACGCTGTCGAAAGTCAATCCGGCTGTTGTGAAACGCCCGTGTTCCAGTACAGGCGTAAAATAGTCATCTAATCCCCACGGCAACAGCCGAATCGTACCCGTACCGCTACCCAGGCTGTAGTCCCATTCAAGCCTAAGGAATCCTCTACAACTGAAGCCCTCCGAGGCGACGTCGGCCTGCGCCGGCGCGCTTAGTTGCCAACATGCCACGAGCAGGGCCGCGAGGATGAAGCCGCCGCGGGATTGGCCGAGCGATACGGGATTGCAGGCGCGATGCGACCTGGAGATGTAGACTTTGATCTTGCGGGCATTAATCATGATGATCCTCCGATTCGAGCAGTATGTCATGAAGAAACGAACGGGAACATAGAAGCCGCGTCGCCGGCGCCGCGACCGCGCGCCTGCCTTTGATTTTCCGAGCCCTCCTGGATGCAAACGGTTCATCGGACATGTCTAGTATGAATCATTAGGCATACTTCGGGAACGGCGCGATAGTGCTTCGGTATCACGCTCGCCGCGCACTAATCGCTGTTTAGCGGCGTCGCTGAAGAGCTGGAATGGGGGGGGGGCTGGATTGAACGGCTCGCGTCGGTAAGATGTGGTTACGGGCGTCGCGGAGGGGCGATGGCGGACGGACGACGCCATGTTAATCGCCGCGAACGGAGGCAGTCATGGGCAAGGCTCACGTGGACCCGGCGGAACTGCGGCGATTCGCGCGCGAGCTGACTCGTTTCAGCGGCGATTTACAGAGCCTGATGAGCGGTTTGAACTCCCGGTTGCGCAACCTGGAGAAGACCTGGCGCGACCAGGAGCAGCGCAAGTTCGCCGAGGAATTCGCACAAACCGTGAAAACGTTGGGGCGTTTCATCGAATCCACGGATCGGCACGTAGCCTTTCTTCAGAAACGCGCCAAGCACATTGAGGACTATCTACAGCAACGTTAGGCGCCCATGATGAGCGAACGCGTCCGCGTCGAATCGATTGCAGCGCTGCTGAAATTTCGGGCTTCGCTGTGCAAGCTCGCGGCGAAGGTGCGAATCGGCGTTGACGAGGGCGAGGCGGAAGTTCAACGCACAATCTTCTGGGTTCAACAGGAACAGCGGAATTACTGGAAACGGCAGGGTGATCAGCGCGCCGAGCTTGTCACCAGAGCCAAGAGCGCCCTGAATCGCAAAAAGCTGCAAAAGACCGATCTAGGCAGCAAATTCTCGTATGTCGAGGAAGAAAAAGCGTTGCGCGCGGCCCAACGGCGTCTGGAAGAAGCCAAACGGAAGCTCGACAACGTACGCCGCTGGGGCCGCTTGTTGGACGAGGAGAGTTTCTCGTATAAGAGCGTTTCGCAGGGACTGAGCCAGATTATCGAAGTCGACGTACCCGCCGCGTTGGCGCAACTGGACAACATGGTCGCGGCGTTGGAAGCGTACGCGGCCACCGGCGCGGCGAGCGAGCCGGTCTCGACCGCGTCGCCGGCGGAAGCCGACATGGTTGAGGCATTCGCGTCGGTATCCCGCGCGGCGCCGCCGCTCGACGCGGCGGAGGCGGAACGAATCAAGAAGCTGCGCGCTCGAACGCCGCCGGAAACGGTCCGCGAGGCAGTTCCGACATCATCGCCGTCGATAGCGGGCGCATTATCCGAAGCCGGGATCGCGTCGATCACGAAAGTGTTTGCGGAGCTCGATTTGCCTTCATCGCCGACCAGCGACGAAGAGCTAATTGTGTCAGCCGGGGGAGTTTGGCGGCATTCTCGTATTTACTTGGAGCGCTTAAAAGTAACGCGGGAGGGCGACAGCGGCTGGTTCGCCGGCTTCGCCGATGACACTGAAAATCCCGGTTACGAAGCGGCGGCGGTCGGCGATTTGCTTGCACAGCGCAAGGAATTGGCCGGCGTTTTGTCGCTGCCCGAGGGCAGTCTGGTCGTGTTCGACGACGCCGGGCTAGCGGCGATATTCGATGGACACGACAGATTAGTGTGGCCTGAGAAGTAAACGGCGCCATATGATTCGGCGAGTCGTCGCAGATTAGCGTGGGCGCCCCATGCCGCTAAGTCTGTTCCGTCGCCTTCGGGACGGGGGATGGACTGCCATGGCGGGCGGTTTTCATAGTCCACGGCGGGCGAGGCGCCCGCCGCTACATGCCCGCTCGCCGGCGCTCGGGGCTTTGATTGTTTTCGGTTGTGGCGCGTTGGTAATGGAGCTATTTTTGATGAGCGTTACGGCGGGACACGGCAAGATCAAGCGCGCGGCGAAGGATCTGCGTCTGCACTGGAGCGAGGTAAAACTATCCTGGCACGATCGGAACAGCCGGATGTTTGAGGACAAATACATCACCCCGTTGCTGGCGCGTCTGAACATGATGGAATTGACGATGGGGAACATGATTTCCACGCTAGGGAAAGTTCGCAATGACTGTGAATAATCGCGACGCGCGGGCGGTCGTTCCTATATTGGCAGGGAGCAGTCGCGGATAATGCCGGAAGGTATCGACGACAACAAGCAGCTCGGTCCGCGAATCCAGGACTCCGATTACCCGGCGATCCAGCGGGCGGGGCTGCGCGAATCGTTGGTTCTGTCCGCCGAGGCGGTCGCTCCAGCGGTTTCTGAAATCGAAGCGCGGCATCGACAAGTATGCGAAACGGCGGACAAACGACTGGCCGAAATGACGGCTAAAATCGAGACGGGGTATCGGGACGAACTCGAAGCCGCCGTGCAAGCCCACGCGGAGTGGGTCGAGCAACTCGAGCGCGACTATGCGGCGGCCCGGGAGGCGACGGTCAGGAAAACCGAACTGGCGCTAGCGCAAGACGCCGCTGAATTCGAGCAGATTGAAAAAGACGCTTCGCGGCAGAAGGAAGACAACCTGCTGATGGTCGAGACGGTGGCGCACGCCACCATCAAGGGTTTGCGAAACGAATTCGTCGCGGTTCAGCGCAAAATCGCCGATCAGCGCGAGCTTTTGAACTCGCTTCGAGAATCGACCCGAGAGACGCTGCGAGACTACAAGTACGATCCCGAACAACACTCCGCGTCTGAAACGGCGACGGCGGGGCCCGGCGATCCCTACGGAGAATTCGGGCGTCAATACTCATTCGCGGTCCGGCAACTCGATATTCTGCGGACTCTGCCGCCGCCGCGTTTGTTCGGCGACTTACGTGCGTTTGTCATGTTGATTTTATTCTGCGGAGCGACGGTAGGGGCGACGTGGATTTTCAGCGTACTGAAGGGCGCGCAGGCGCCTCGGTTCACAACCTCCGGGCCGGCGGCCCTGGCGGCGTCTCTCCTGATCGGGCTATTTACGGCCATGGCTTTCAGGCGCATCCCGCGCGAGTTGGTGAGCAATACGTACGAGCCGCTCAGGCAGGCTCTGGCCGCGGCCGAAACCGCGCTGGATCAGTCGCTGGAACATGCCCGGCGCCGGTTGGATCAAGAGCAGGCCAAGGCAAACGCAGAACGCGACCAGGATCTGAAGGACACGGAGCTAAACGCCGACTTCAGGATTACTCAAGCCGGACAAAGGCGCGCGGAATCTCGGCAAGCGTCCGAACAAGCACGCGAGCAACGCCTGATCGACTACGAACAACGTCGAGAAACGGCTTTGAAACAAAATGAAGCGGAGCAAGAGCGTAAATGTCGGGAGCTGCGCGAACGGCACGACAGCGACCTGGCGAAAGCCCGGCAGGTACATGAGGAGCGCGTCGGCGACAGTCGCCGGACGTACGAAAGCGCTCGAGCGGCGCTCGAAGCGAGTTGGCGGGCAGGTCTTTCCTCCGTCAAGCGGCTGCTTGACGCTACGGACGAGCAGAGTCGCCGTCCGAGTTTGGACTGGAGGGAAGGCGTTCCGTCCAGTTGGCGGCCGCCCGCGGATTTCGCGGCGTTCATTCCGTTCGGGCACTGGCGGCTTGATTTGAGTCGGCTTGCGGCCCCCGTTCGAGCGATGGGCGGGTTTCTTGATAAGCGAGCATCGACGGCGTCGATACCAGCGTTGTTGCAGACGCCGGAGAACTGCTCGTTGCTGTTGCAAACGGAGCGTGACGGGCGGGCCGAGGCGATCGGGGCGCTGCGGGCGGTCATGTTGCGATTGCTGACATCGCTGCCGCCGGGGCGCGTGCATTTCACGATCGTGGATCCGGTAGGTTTGGGCGAGAATTTCGCCGGCTTCATGCACCTGGGCGATTACGAGGAAGCGCTGGTGGGCGGTCGGATCTGGACGGAAAGCGAGCATATCGAAGCGCGGCTGACGGAACTGACGAGCCACATGGAAAACGTCATACAAAAGTATTTGCGCAACGAATTCGAGACGATCGACGCATATAACCAACAAGCCGGCGAATTGGCGGAACCCTACCGTTTTCTGGTAATCGCCGATTTTCCCGCGAATTTCAGCGACGGAGCCGCCCGACGCTTGAACAGCATCGTCAACAGCGGGGCGCGTTGCGGCGTTTTCACGTTAATCGCGCGCGATAAGCGTCTCCCGACGCCGCCCGAAATCCAACTTGACGACCTGGAGACGGGGAGCGTACATCTGGCTTATGAACGCGACGGCTTCGTGGTTCAGGACGAGTTGCTCCGGCAGTTCCCATTGATCCTGGCCCCCCCCCCGGACGAAGACACGCTCACGCGACTTATGCACCTGGTCGGGCGCGGCGCGAAAGACTCGCTGCGGGTTGAGACGCCGTTTGAGGCGATCGCTCCGGAGGAGGGACGGCACTGGACGGGCGATTCGCGCGAGGAACTCAGCGTACCGCTCGGGCAAACCGGCGCGGTTCGTCTGCAACGCTTGAGACTAGGGCGCGGCATCACGCAGCATGCGCTGATCGCCGGCAAAACCGGCTCGGGCAAATCCACGTTGCTGCACGTGGTTATCACGAATCTGTCGCTGTGGTACAGCCCGGATGAAGTCGAGTTCTACCTGGTGGATTTCAAGAAGGGGGTTGAATTCAAGACCTATGTCACGCACGGATTACCGCACGCCCGCGCCGTCGCCATCGAAAGCGACCGTGAATTCGGCGTCAGCGTATTGCAGCGCATCGACGCCGAGATGGCGCGGCGCGGCGACATGTTTCGCACCGCCGGCGTGCAGGATCTGCCCGCCTATCGCCGGGAAAGCGGCGCGGTGCTCCCGCGCATTCTGCTGGTAGTTGATGAATTTCAGGTGTTTTTCACCGAGGACGACAGGCTTTCCCAAGAGTCCGCGATCCTGTTGGACCGCCTGGTGCGGCAGGGCCGCGCCTTTGGGATTCACGTGTTACTGGGTTCGCAAACTCTGGGCGGGGCCGCCGGCCTGGCGCGCAGCACGCTGGGCCAGATGGCCGTCCGGATCGCGCTTAACTGCTCTGAAGCCGACTCGCAGCTTATTCTCGACGACACCAATGTCGCCGCTCGACTGCTCACGCGTCCGGGCGAGGCGATCTACAACGACGCCGGCGGGTTGGTCGAGGGCAACAGTCCGTTCCAGACGGCCTGGCTTTCGGATGCACAGCGCGGCGAGATGTTGGCGCGGGTACAGGCGTTGGCAAAAGATCTCCGGATGCGCGGCAAGCCGATGATAGTATTCGAAGGCGCCGCCCCGGCGGACATCCGCCAAAATCTCATCCTCGCCGAACTGCTGGACGCCCCGCGACCGCCGTCGCGTCCGGCGGCGCCGCAAGCCTGGCTGGGCGAGGCGGTCGCCATTAAAGATCCCACGTCGGCGACTTTCAAACGCCAGAGCGGCGCCAACCTGCTGATCGTGGGACAGCGCGGCGACGCGGCGACGGCCATGCTGGCCTCGGCCATGCTGTGTCTGGGCGTTCAGCACTCGCCGGAGGACGCTCGCTTCGTCATTCTCGACAGCCGCCCGGCCGACGCGCGGCGGGAAGGCGGGATCGAGAAAATCGCGCGTCTGCTGCCTCATGAAACACGCGTCGTCGAATGGTCCGACGTGGCCGGCGCGATCGCCGACCTCGCCGCCGAAATGCAACGGCGACTCCGGGACGACCGAACCGATGCGCCCGCCGTTTTTGTATTGGTGCACGGATTGCAGCGGTATCGCATGTTGCGGCGTCAGGAGGAAGATTTCAGCTTCTCCGCGGACGAAGAGGAGAAGCCGCCCGCGCCTGACGAGCAGTTCCTCGAGTTGTTGCGCGAAGGTCCGCCTCTGGGCATCCATGTTTTGGTTTGGTCGGATACGTTGGCGGCGGTCGAGCGCACGTTGGACCGCAAGACGCTCGGCGAATTCGACAACCGGGTTTTGTTCCAGATGAGCGCTGCGGATTCCAGCAATTTGATCGACGCGCCGGACGCCAACAAACTGGGGCACTTCCGGGCGCTGTTGTACAGCGAAGAGCACGGGTTAGTGGAGAAATTCAGGCCATACGCGGCTTTTGATGCGGACTGGCTGGAAGGCGTGAATAATTGGTTTCTTTAGAAAAGTTAGTGCATTTATCATTCAATCGGAGCGTTCGGGCGCCGTACCGGACGTAGGATTGTCGAAACTCCTACGGCCGACCGGGGCGTCAGCCGCTACACGAATAGGAATATTTCCAGTCACGTCCCCGGCAGGATTCGAACCTGCAACCTTTGGCTCCGGAGGCCAACGCTCTGTCCAATTGAGCCACGGGGACTTTGGGCTGCTTGTGCCAGGGTTGAGTGTACAGCGGCGCCGTGAACCGTCAAGGTTGGGAATCGTCGCGGCGTTTGGCTCAAACTGCTCTAATGTTTGAAGTGTCGCGTGCCGGTGAAGATCATCGCCAGGCCGCGTTCGTTGCAGGCGGCGATCGTGTCCGCGTCGCGTTTGCTGCCGCCGGGCTGGATGAGCGCGGCAACTCCGGCATCGGCGAGGATGTCCGGGCCGTCGCGGAAGGGGAAGAAAGCGTCCGAGGCGGCGGCGGCGCCGGCGAGCTGGTCGGCGTGGCCGCTTTCTTTCGCCAGCCAAGCGGCGATGCGGCAACTCATTACGCGGCTCATCTGGCCGGCGCCATTGCCCAGGAGCGCGCCGTCCTTGCAGATCGTGATCGCGTTGCTTTTGGTGTGCTTGCAGATCAGCCAGGCCAGCCGCAGGTCGTTCATTTCCGTCTCTGTCGGTTGACGTTCGGTGACGACCTTCCACTCTTCCTCGTTCAATCCGACGAGGTCGCGACTCTGCATCAGCAAACCGCCGGCGATGCGCTTGACGTCCATTTCCGACGGGTCAGGTTCGGCGCCCATGTCGCCGATATCGAGCAATCGCACGCGCTTGCCCCACGGCTTTCGCGGCCGGTCCTCGACCTCGCCGCGAATGATCCGCACAGCGTCCGCGTCGAACGACGGCGCCAGCCAGACCTCGATGAAGAAGGCGCCCGGCGCAAACGGTTCGCCCGCTATCTTCAAGGGCTTGCCCCAGTGCCGGTAAGTTTCCATAACCGCGGTCGCGAATTCCTCGTTCACATTGAAATTCACGGCCAGTACGCCTCCCATTGCCGCGTTCGGATCTCCGAGATACGCGCGTCGATAAGCCTCGATTGGATCGGTATGAACCGCTGAACCGCAGGCGTTGGCGTGTTTGATGAAGCAGACGGCAGGACGTGAGGCGTAAGCCCGCGTCAATTCGGCGCACAACTCCAACGCCGCGCTCGCGTCGGCGTAGTTGTTGAAGGAAACGTCCATTTGAGACTGATAAAGTGCATCAGCGACGGTAAGATCCGAGCCGTCAATTTCATCAATCAGTTGCAGTAATTGCCCTTTTTGGTGGGGATTTTCCCCATATCGAAGATTCCCCCAATTATGCGTAAAGAT
>Ga0180434_10006654_pt1 | contig 13227 bp, 10 predicted proteins | sample SS_ome_7_FD_132453 | JGI IMG/M metagenome (GOLD analysis project Ga0180434, IMG submission 132453) | Hypersaline lake sediment archaeal communities from the Salton Sea, California, USA - SS_1_D_2 metaG | ecosystem: Environmental > Aquatic > Non-marine Saline and Alkaline > Hypersaline >... | reverse complement strand
TCCTCGACGAGGTAGTGCATGTCCACGCCGAAGCGCTTTCCGTCGCCGAAGTAGCCCATGATCCTGTCCGCCATGTAGCCGATGCTCATGTAGACCCTTCGGATGCCGTTTTCCTTGAGAACGTCAAGAATCAGCTCGGTGAGGGTACACCCCTGGACGGGGATTAGGGGTTTGGGGATCTCGTAGGTAACAGGCCGGAGCCTGGTCCCAAGTCCCCCCGATATCAACACCGCGACTTCCATGCGCAAGTCCTCTGCAGAAGGAGCACACCCGCACGTTCACCATTCAACCATCATGTCCACTGTGGGTCAAGGTTGGTCCGGCGGGAGCGTCAGGCGCGAGGGTGGGCCTTGCGGTAGACTTCGCGGAGGCGCTCGGTGGTGAGGTGGGTGTAAATCTGGGTGCTGCTGATGCTGGCGTGGCCGAGGAGTTCCTGGACCGCCCTGAGGTCCGCGCCCCTGTCGAGCAGATGGGTCGCGAAGGAATGCCTGAGAGTGTGAGGTGTGGTGTCGGCCCCGACGCCGGCGTGGGCGATGTACTTCTCGAGTATCCTGCGGACGCTCCTGGGTGAGAGCCGGCCCCCGCGCCGGTTGATGAAAAGGGCAGCGGTGTCGAACTGCCCCTCGTTACGGGCATCCCGTTCGGCAAGGTATTTCGACAGAGCGCTTGCAGCGACGCCCCCCAGCGGCACCATGCGCTCCTTCTTGCCCTTGCCTCGCACTCGCACCATCTCGCTGAGCACGTCAAGGTCACCCCTGTCCATTAAGCCAAGCTCGCCGACGCGGAGGCCGCTGCTGTAAAGAAGCTCCATGATCGCGGCATCGCGCAGGCCCCAGAGGTTCGACCTGTCCGGGGCGTCGAGAAGCGCGTTCACCTGCTGGACGGTGAGAAAGCTCGGCAGCTTCTTGGGAAGCCGGGGAGAACGGACGCTGGCTGCGGGGTTGCCGTCGACGATCCCCTCGCGGGCGAGAAAGCGGTAGAAGGAGCGGAGCGCGGCGAGCTTTCTGGCGGCGGTTTTCCTGGAAGCCCCCTTCTGGCGGACGCTCATGAGGAAAGCGCGTATCCTCAGAGGGCGGGCTTTCTCCAACCGCTCCTGCCCGAGGAAGCCGGAGAAATCCTGTAGGTCGCGGCTGTAGGCCCTAAGCGTATGCTCCGAGCAATTGCGTTGGTCGCGCAGGCAGGAGAGGAACTTGTCGATTGTCTTCTGGTTTCCCATGGGGAGCCGAATCGAAGTGGACTAGCCCGCGCATTCCCTCACTTCCGGCAGCGCCGCCTCGATATTCTGCCAGCTAAGGGGGTACTGTGCATCCTCGGCATAGGAAGCCAGCGCTTCGGCGGCCTCCTCCTCTTGTCCGGGCAGGAACTTCACCAGATACCATTCACCTTCCGCATACATGACCAACACACAGAATTTTTGTCTAGGCTCCACTGTCTTTGGTTGCCCCCTCTATGAGCAGCTGCTCGGTTAGCATTTGTCGAACGAGACGGTTACACGCAAAGCGAAGGAACTCTTCAGTAATTTCCAGATAGGCCCTCCATCCCAGCGGCCCCTGCCGTCCCTTTCGCTGGGCGGCATAGGCCTTAGCCTCCTCAACCAACTCGTTATGCGACGCATCGAATATGCGCGCCTGGTAGGCAAGCAGCCCTGCGGGACCGGAGGGCGAGAAGGCATCCATGGCCCTTCCGGTCTGCTCGAGCTCCATTATCGCCCGGACCCCCTCCTCCGAGAGGTCGGCCCCTGCGGTAAGCATTACAGCGCTGAGCCCAACTCGCTTCGGGATGTACGGCTCGTAGGTGGTGATGCCGCCGAGAATGACGGCGTCGGCTTCCATGCTTCTTGCGATTGCGAGAGCGCTCTCCGGGTCTTTGCTGTCCAGATTGGCTGCGGCCGAGGTCGCCTTGACCTGCATGACCGGGAGGACATCATAGAACCCCGCCTGGGAAAGCTCGGAGGCAAAGAAGTCGGCGACTTTCCACCCGTCGAGGCCATATCCGCTCCAGTCGCGGAACTCTGTGACCACTACGTGCCGGACTCCGGGAAAGGGATTCTCAGTTATGGGCAGCTCTTGCGCGCGCCACTTGCGCCACGGCGCTTCCATGCACCCTCCAAGCAGCAGGGCAATAATGAGGGTGGAAACGCTGACCCGATGGCGCCGAACCCATCTCATTCCCCGCCCTCCGGAGCCTTCTACATGGATGGCAGAAGGCTCCAAATGTTCGCGAAACCGTTACGCTTGGAGCAGAAGTATACCCTACCGTCGGGCGAGCATGTGGGCGCCCAGTCCGGAGTGAGATCGCTGGTGAGTTGAATGCGCGCGCCCGATGGCAAATCCGCAGCCCATATATCTCTGCCCATCCCCAAACCGCCTCCCCCAACCTGGCTCTCAGCGGGGACGGTGGCGAAGTAGACGCGGTTCCCGTCGGGAGACCAGGCGGGGGCAATAGCGCCCCATTTCCCGGTGCCCACGACCTGGGTGGGACTGGAGCCATCGAGTCGTATCGTCCAGATGTCGAACCACTGTTGGTCCCTGTTGCGTGCGCGCTGAAAGACAACGAGGTCGCCGGAGGGAGACCACTGGGGGAAGAGACCCCCGTAGCCAAGACTGGTCATGCCGCCCGTTTCGAGGTCCGTGACCCAAAGCTCCCATTCGGCTTGCGTGTAGGAGTAGGAGCAGTAGATGATCTTCTTGCCGTCCGGCGACCAGCTTGGGTGAAGGTCCTCGCTCTCCCCGGTCGTGACTTGCCTCCTGGTGCCCTGTTCACCCGTGTTGACGACGAAGATGTCCCAGTTGCCGTTGGTGTTGGAGGCGAAGGCGATCTGCTTACCATCTGGGGAGAAGGCGGGCTGGATCTCGGCGCTCGGCTCGAAGGTCTTTCTCATGACCGTGCGCCCGTCGAGAGGCTTGACGTAGATATCCGGCTGCGGGCTATGACGGGTGGAGGCGAAAGCCAGCAGCGTCCCGTCGGGCGAGATGGCCGGGTCGGTGTCCTCCCCTACCTCGGTGAAGGTGTGTTGGCGGAGGTCAGTGAAGGGCCTGGCCTTGAACTTGAGCGGCAGCGCGAAGGGAAACTCGCCGTGCTGCTCCGGTGTGATTTCGGGCGCCGGCTCCGCCGCAACATGCTCTTCTTGCAGAGTCAGGCATGCGGGTAGAAGCGCAATAAGCAACAACGCCCCGACCACGGCAAGGGTTTTTCTCAAAGAGCACCCCCTGGCTTACTTCTCGACGTTTCTATCGACCATAAGTCCAAGCAATCTTTACAATTTACCCCGGCACAAGCGATTGACAGCCCCCTCGTGCCAGCGCTATTATCCAGAACCTGACTCGATAGGGAAGGGGCTTTTTGCGTTCGGCGGGTTCTGAGGAAGGCAGGCGCAGTATGGCCAGCAAAGTCGGCTCGGAGTTGAAGGAATTCCGGGATGTGGAGCTGGAGCTGAAGGTCATCTCGGCGACGCTGGTGCTTATCGCCGCCATATTTGCGGGGTACCTCTTGTTCCGGGCGTTTTTTCCCGCTCCGCCTAGCATCTTCGACGTCCTCATCCCGGCAGCCCTGGCTGTCGTGTGCCTGATTCTGTGCGCTTTCCAGCTTCATTTCCTCCGCTCGGCGATGGTTCGTTGCGAAACGCGGGTTTCCACGCTGGCCTTCACGGACGACCTGACGGGCGTCTACAACTACCATTATCTTCACACACGGCTTGCACAGGAGATGGAGCGGGCCCGGCGGTATGACCACCCTCTCTCGATACTCTACCTCGATCTTGACGGGCTGAAGCGCGTGAACGACCTCTACGGGCATCAGGTGGGCAACGAGGTGCTGGAGCAGGCGGGAGCGCTGTTGCGGGCCTCGGCTCGGGAAAACGATCTCGTGGGAAGAGTGGGCGGAGACGAGTTCCTTATAATCCTGCCCGAGACGGCCCGCGAATCGGCCAGGGTGGTGGCGGAGCGCTTCCGCAAGGCGTTCGCCGACCAGGTTTTCAGGACTTCGGCTTCGACCGACATAGAGTTCCTCACATCGAGCATCGGCATCTCAACATTCTCGGCCGATTGTTCGAAATCCTCCGACTTCATCGCCTCCGCCGATCAGGCGATGTACCGATCCAAGCAGTCCGGCGGCAACCAGGTTTCTTCGTGAGCAGCCTTCCCCCGCGGGACGACCGGAAGAGCACGAGATGTACCTCGTCATAATTGCCGCCTTCGTGCTGGCCTACAGTTCCAGAGAGCTGCCGCTGCCTGCGGGATTCGATCCCTACATAACGCTGAGGGCGACGCTGCTGCTGACAGCGATTGTGACGCTCGTGGGCAGCATCCTTCCGGTAGTGGTTCACCACAACAGGCGATTGCCCCACCTGAGAAATCTGTTCCTAAGGCGGTTGATGTGGTTCCATCTCGGGTTCCCGCTGGGAGTGTTTGCGTTCGAGCTGATCGGCTTGGGGTGGCAGCGGGTGGTGGCGGACTTCTTCAATCTGCGAAATGCTATCTTGCTCGACGACGTCCTGGTAATGGCGCCGTTCCTCGTGCCTCTGTTCGCGTCCCTTCTGGGACTCTACTGGCTGGACGTGGCACTTCGCGGGGCGGTTTGGAGCCTGCGCGGGTACCTGACGTACAACATCAGAAAGCTGATGCTGCCGATGGTGCTTTGGTTTGGGTTCATGGCCGTGCTGGACGCTGTGGAGCGAACTGACCTGCCGATGGATTTCGGCTCGCGTTACCCAATCCTTTACTGGCTGTGCGGGGCTGGGGTGATAACGCTGACGGCGCTTTTCCTTCCGTTCGTGATACGCATACTGTGGGGACTCAAGCCCCTGCCCTCGGGCCCTCTCAGGCGCGAATTGGAGGCCCTTGTGGGGCGGGTGGGCTTGACGTACCGCGACATACTCGTCCTTCCCACCTACGGCGGTGTCGTTAACGCCGGCGTCACGGGACTATCAGGCTCGTTCAGGTACATCATTCTCACCGACGCGCTGATGAAGTGCCTCACTCAGGATGAGTTGGAGGTGGTGTTCCATCACGAGCTGGCCCACGTAAAGCACCGGCATATTCCGTTCTACCTTCTTCTTTCGGTGGGCTTCGTGGCCTTGGCGGTGGCATATTGGTCGCTGCTGCCCGATCAGTCCGGCCTGCTCGGGTGGGCGCAAGTGGCGGGCTTCCTGATCGGCGCGGGAGCGTACTGGGGGCTTCTCTTCGGGATGATCTCGAGGAGGTTTGAGCGGCAGGCGGACCTCTACGCGGCTAAGGCCACGTCGCCCGAGACAATCTCAAGGGCGCTGGAGAAGATAGCGTCTTTCGGAAGCGGAAGGCGGCTCTGGTCGTGGCGGCACTCGAGCGTCTCCGACCGGGTCGAGTTCGTGATGAGGACAGCGAGAGACCCAGCGGAGGAGGTACGCTTCGAGGCTTCCATAAGAAGAACGTACCGCATGGGCTACGGGCTAGTGGCCGTTGGCATCACCGCGCTCATCGTCGCAGCGATCCTGGTGAAGACCATCCTCACGCCGTGAGCCACGGCCGCTTATGCTAAGTGGAGCACTCGCGCTCTTTCCCGCAGAAGTCAGCGCCCACGTCCTGCGGCCCACCGAAGGTGAGGGTCTGCCCTCCCTTGCTTCCGTAGCGATAGACGGTGCTCCCCTTGCCCCGAAGCGAGTGTGCCAGAAGATAGATCTCGCGCACATCCTGAGGCGTGGAATCCTCCGGAAGGTTAACGGTCTTCGAGACGGCGTTGTCGGTATGCTTCTGGAAGGCTGCCTGCATTCGGACGTGCCATTCGGGTGCGATGTCCATTGCGGTGACAAACAGCCGCCTGAGACCTTCAGGCACTTCCTCGATTGCCCGGGCCGAGCCGGTCCTCGCCACTATGCCCGTGATCCGTTCCTCATCGAGGCCGACGTCCCTGATGGCGTCGCGGAATTGGCTGTTCACCTCGATGAGGCTTGCGCCCTCGCTTATGCGGCGGAGGTACGACAGGGCGAAGTGCGGCTCGATGCCGCTGGACGCCCCGGCGATTATCCCGATGGTGCCCGTCGGCGCGATGGTGGTTCTCGTGGCATTTCTCATCGCGCCGAAGCCGCGTTCGAGGAAGACGCTCCGCTCGAAATTAGGGAAGGAGCCGCGCTTGCTGCCGAGCTCTGCCGAGGCCTCGTCGGCCTTCTCCGAGATGAACTCCATCAGCCGCTCTCCCATGGCGAGCGCGTCCTCGGAATCGTAGCTCATGCCCATCGTTATCAGGAGGTCCGCGAACCCCATGACCCCCAGGCCGATCTTGCGGTTCGCCCTGGTGGTTCGTTCGATATGCTCCAGCGGAAAGCGGCTCGCGTCGATCACGTTGTCAAGGAAGTGGACCGCCTCCGTCACGAGGCTCTCGAGCTTTCCCCAATCCACATCGCCGTCGGCGAAAACCTTCTGGAGATTGATGGAGCCGAGGTTGCACGCCTCGTACGGAAGGAGCGGCTGCTCGCCGCACGGATTCGTCGCCTCGATCGCGCCCGCCGCAGGAGTGGGGTTGTGCCTGTTGATCTCGTCGATGAATATCAGGCCGGGATCGCCGCATTCCCAAGCTGAGGTCACGATCATGTCGAAGACCTCCGCGGCCTTAAGCCTGGAAACAACCTCGCCCGAGCGGGGGTTCTTCAGCTCGTACTCTCCGCCTGCCCGGACTGCGGCCATGAACTCGTCGGTCACGGCAACGGAGATGTTGAAGTTCCGGAGCGCGTCGGTGCCCGCTTTCGACCTTATGAACTCGACGATGTCCGGGTGCGTGACGTGAAGTATTGCCATGTTAGCGCCGCGGCGACGGCCCCCCTGCTTGATCACGTCCGTGGCCTGGTCGAATATCCTCATGAAAGACACCGGCCCCGAAGCCACGCCGCCCGTGGAACGCACCCGGTCCTCTCTCGGGCGCAGCCGGGAGAAGCTGAAGCCGGTACCTCCCCCCGACTGATGGATGAGAGCCATGTACTTGAGCGTGTCGAAGATTCCCTCTATCGAGTCCTCGACGGGAAGGACGAAGCACGCAGAGAGCTGTCCCAAATCGGTGCCCGCGTTCATCAGTGTGGGGGAGTTCGGCAGGAACTCGAGGGAGGTCATCATGCGGTAGAAGCGCTCCTCGCTCTCCGTGGCCGACGATTCGCGTTCGTAGGCGAGATCGACCTCCGCAACGGCCTTCGCAACGCGGCGGAACATCTCCGTCGGTTTTTCGACAAGCGCCCCCGAGGCATCCTTCCGGAGGTAACGCTCCTCAAGCACCTTGGAGGCGTTGAGGGTGAGCTTGAGGTCGTCGACGAGTCCGAGCGCTTCCCGCGCCTGTCGCGCCGCTGCGCGTCGGTGGCGATAGAGAATGTACGCCTTTGCGACTTCGGCTTCGCCCGCTTCGATGAGGGCCGCTTCGACGAGATCCTGCACGCCTTCGACGCTGGGGATTGCGGGTGAACCAGTCTCACCGAGCCGCCGGACGACAGTGTCGGCAAGCTTGCGGGCAAGTGCGGCGTCCTCTCTGCCGACGGCGCGCTGAGCTTTCTCAACGGCCCTGACGATCCTCTCCCGGTCGAAAGGAACCTGCCTGCCGTCGCGCTTGGTTATGCGCTCTATGTCCCTTCCCACCACTCACCTCCGCGAGTGAGCCGCCCAAGTTCATACTATCACCCGGCGAAGGGAGCTTCAACGGGCGCCCGGCAGCGGCAAGTGCAGGGCTCCGCCGAAGGAGACGCGAAAGAACCACGGCAACGATTCAGTGGGGGAGCCGATCCAGCGCCCAGCGGGCTGCCTCGCGCACTTCCTCGTGAGGATCTTCGAGCGCAATCTCGAGGCCTACACGCGCGAGCGGCGAGCCAATCTCGCCGAGAGCGCGGGCGGCGCTCACGCGAACGGCCCAGGGATCTGGGGACTCCAGTTCAAGCAGGTCCGCCAGTGCCTTGTCAGCCTCGACGGGTTCCGTCGGTATCAGGGGAGGCGACGGGGGCTCTTCACTGAGAACTTGAAGCAGGGCCGGAACGACGCTCTCGTCCCCGACTTCGCCAAGTCGCTCGACGCAGAACGCTCGCGTCCACGATGGCTGCGCGGCATCCAAACCTTCGAGCAGAAGCGGGATCATTTGCGGAGAGACGAACTCGGCGAGCTGTAACTCGTCGTAACCAAGCGGCTCCTTGCTTGCCGTGTGTTCACGTAGAATCCACGCCACAAGATCCCCGTCGAGGAACTCCAGCGTGCTGGGCCACATGTCCCACTGGTAGCTGAATTCGCTTTTCGTCAGGTAGCGTCGATAGGCCTCCTTGGCCTCGTCGTTATGGACGTAGCCCAACGCCCTGAGCGCCGGCCCACGGATGCCTTGCTCGGTCTGCTCGACCTGCTTCACCACCACCATGGCGACATCGGGGTGGCCGCCCTCTGCCAGGGCGGATGCGAACACCTCCATCTTCTCGGGCTCTTCCTTAGCGCGGATGGAGGCAGCGAGCTTCTCAAGAAAGACGTCCAACTGATCCTCCCCCCAGGCAACAGTCTCTCCAGACAGGGCCGAGTGCAGCTTGTCCATCAAGTACCTTGCGCCCACGGTCTCGGATCTAGCCAGCACAACAGCGGCGTCCCAACTGGGATGTCTCCCGGCAGCCAGCACGTAGGGCTTAAGGGGCTTGGCCTGGACATCCCGCGAAAGCGCTGTTAACGCGCCCCAAATCGCAGCGATGACGTCTTCATCTTTCTGCCTTCCGAGCGCATCGATGAGTTCCGGGATCTTCTCATACGCCAGACCCCGCCGAAGCCCGAGAGCCGCCATCCGGGCAACGTCGGCGTCATCGGACTGAAGCTGACGAGCTAGTTTGCCCGTCTCCGTCTTGTAGGACTCGGCGTTCAGCGCTTTCGGGGGCCTGCCGAGGTCTTCAAGAATCGGCGCGTCCCCTGCGGCTGCCGCGCTCACTGCGCGCTCCATCACGAGCGACACGGGCCAGAAGGAGATTATGAGAAGGCCCGCCAGCACGAGCCCTGCAAAGAGAAGGGAGGTGACGAAGACGCCCCGGCAAGCGCGCGCGCCTTCGCCGCGAGAGAAGGGATTGTAGAGGGATATGAGGCTCGCACCCCAGACGAGCTGCTTCCAAAGCGTGTGGCGGACGACCAGCGGCGTGAAGACAGCAACGACCAGCACGTAAGCGCCCGCTGCAACGAGAAGCGCCGTCCGCGCCGACACGGAGGGATACGCCAGGAAGTACGCCACCCGCGACAAATCCATGCCTTCGAGATCCCACGACTTGTAGGAAGTTGCTGCCAGCGTGACCGAGTAAGCAAGAAGGGCCGCCAGCGGCCCAGCGGCGGTCAGGAGCAGCACCAGGCCCGCGCTGACGGACCCCTTCGCAGAGCCCACGCCTATCGCTGCGAGCCCTCGGGCAACTAGCCACACCAGCCCTCCGACGACTAGGTAGACCAGACAGAAGATGGCGAAGCACGTGGCGAGGATGACGGCGACGCTGCCCCACGCAATTGATGGGGCCGAGAGCCCGCCAAGACGTGTCTTCGTGTACAACGCTGCAGCCCACAGGTGCGTGCCAAGCCCCCTTCGCCGGATTTCCTCACGGGAGCCGGCGTCGCTGAGTTCCATGGCTGCCTGCTCGGCTACCCCCAGAGCCACGTCCTCTATCGCATGTCCCACAAGCACGGTAATCAGATCTGCGCTCTCGTTTTCGTAGAGTTTCTCCGCCATGCCGAAGTTGAGCCGGGCATAGCGAAGTGCCTTCTCAGGCTCTCCCATCCGCAAGTAGTGGTCGGCGGCAAAGGCCGCGTGTCTGCCCAGCATGCGTAGTAGTCCAGGGTCGCCCGCACCCACGGTCCCATACCAGACCAACGAGGCCGCGACCAGGGCAGGCACCTCCTGGTCGTCCGTCAGTCTCTGCTGGATTGCCTCGCGGTCGCGCCATTGGTACGTTTCATAGCGCTGCTTGCGATTGCCCGCCTCGATCTCAGCCAGGGCTTTCTCCTTCCACACGGACTGCCCTGGCGAATGGAGCAGCGCTCCAGCACGGACATAGTTGACCAGTGCATTGTCGGGGTCCACCTCCTCGGCCCGGTCAACAAGCGAGAGCGCCGATTCAAGGTCCGTCTTCCCGCCCAGTCGGGCCGCCTGAACGTGTGCGTCCGCTTCCGCGAGAAGCCGCCGCGCAACGGCGAATTCGGTCTCGCCTTCCTCCTGCGCGGTACGTGCAATCTCGAAAGCTTCATCCAGCCAGGCCTCGTTCTGGTGCTGCATGATCGCCCCCCGCACAAAGCGATAGCTCTCCCTTAGAACGTACGAGGCGCGCGGGGCGATGAGGGCGAGATAGACGAGGAAGACGACGGCGACGATCAGGAATGCGCTTCTGCGTTTGTTCATTTCGGCCCCTCCCCTGACAGCGAGGCGTCCCCCGACGGGATGCTATCCCTCGCGTCAGGGCATGTAGAAGATGAGTTAGTCTGCATCTCTTATCGGGGAGATCGGCAAAAAGCTGAACTTCTACGTGGCTTGGAAGGTCACCATAGCCGGCGCTGGCAGCCTTCGGCGTCTTCGTCGCGGAGGCGGCGTTTGGCGACGGAAAGGAAGTCGGCGTCGGAGTCTATTCCCAGAAAGATCCGCCCGAGCCTCAGTGCGGTGACGCCCGTGGTGCCGCTCCCGCAGAAGGGGTCGAGAATGAGTTTCCCGGGCTTGGTGGATGCCTCGACGATGCGTTCCAAGAGCGCCTCGGGCTTCTGGGTGGGGTGCTTGCCGTAGCGTTTCTCGTGCTTCTTCGGCGGGGCGATGTCCCACACGTTCCGCATCTGCTTGCCCTCGTTCTGCGCTTTCATCGCCTCGTAGTTGAAGGTGTGGCGCGACTTCTCCGACCTTGCAGCCCACAGGATCGTTTCGGTTGAGTGTGTGAAGTAGCGGCAGCTCAGGTTGGGAGGGGCGTTGCGCTTGTACCAGATGACTTCGTTGAGAAGCTTGTAACCCAGCTCCTGCATCGCGCTGCCGACGACGTGGATTATGTGCCGCGTGCCTGAGACCCAGATCGTCCCGTCGCGCGCCAGCACCCTCCGGCACAGAGACAGCCATTCGCAGATAAACTCGTAAGTCTTCTTGAAGCTCTCGGGCCGGTCCCAGTCGCCCTTGTCGACGCTGGCCATGCGGCCGCTCTTGCAGGTGATGCCCCCGCCGGAGAGGAAGTACGGAGGGTCTGCGAAGATCATGTGGATGCGACCAGCGGGGATCCGGGGAAGGATCTCGAACGCATCACCCCGAATCAACCGCGCCGAATCGCCCACCTCCCTCACCTCCCCAACTCCGCAGTCGGCCAGCCATGACCAGTCAGGTGGGGGGATGTTATCGGTCGGCATAACCTAGCCCCCGGGCGTCCGACAAAAAGCGGCCAGAACGACCCCCTTGGTTGGGGCGAGCCCTCGGATTCTGAACCGTCGCCCGACATCACCGGGCCATTCGTAATGCGTTTCCAGCAAACGCCCGGGCCCCGTCTCTTCGTCCGTGATTGTCTATTCGTATAACCAGAAGCCTGTCTGCAGGGCTCATCCGCGTCGACTGCATCTCCTTGTTGGCGGCCTTACTTCCAACCCTGGAGCTTCCTGATCTCTTTGGAAAGCTCAAGCACTTCTATGGGGCAGTCTTTCCAGTCGTGCTTCCAGCACACAATGAGGTCGCAACCCTTTTTGGGATGTCCATGCTTCTCATAATCACTGCTCATGAGTTCAAACTCAATCAGGCACCTCTCGTACCGTCGCCTACGGGGATTAGTCAGACGTCGGGCTTCACAGTCGGGGAACGCGGGGCGTTGTGAGACGACTTCAAAGCCAAGATCCTCCGCGACGGACGTGAAAAGGGACACGACCTCTACCTCATAGGTAGGTGCAAAGGCGAATGCTCTGAAGCCGAGATGCCGCCCCTTCTGGTGGGGCGCAACTGGGGCAGGGCACGGTGAACGGCTCCTTGACCTGATGCATCTCAAATGGTCCTCGATGAGACCGCGAGTCTGTTTCGGGACGTAGGGTTCGTCCAAAAGGTGGCTGATTGCCCTCTTTTTGAAGTCGGTATAGCTACCGAACTTGCGCGTGAACGTATTCTTACAGTGACCAGATCGACGGACTAACTGGTTCAGCGTCGGAATGCGGCCTAGTTCATCTAGTACCTCTAAGAACTCCGCCGCGAGTTCATCGAGCGAAATCTCTTCATGGTAATTTGGATGCACACCCAGTCCGGCAGCCTGAAGCGCGTTGCGCCAGCCCCCCCACAACCGTGCTACTGTACAGGCTTTGACTTCGGGATTGTGGCTGTCGAACTGCCTCCGGGAGAGCGCGGACACGCCAAGCGACGCCGCTACCCTCTTCACCTCCTGCAGAGCGTGCTCCTTACCCTTGCTGAAGTTGGGCGTGATGTTGCCCGGTGATGCCCGCCCCGGGCGGACTCCCGCCGCCTCGCAGGCTTCCGTCCAACAATCGAAGTGTTGGTGGACCCGGTTCATGGGCACACCTGTTAACTGCCGGAATCTTGCATAGGTGAGATATGGGCCGTTTGCCTGGTCTGAGGCGGATCGGATCAGATCGAGCAACTCGCGGGGAGTATCGGTCACCGTCCTTCTCGCCAACAATGCTCGGGCAGAGCCGGCTAGCACATGCAACTCATGAAGCGTTCAAACCCCGACTTGCCTCCGCGGAAGTATGAACCGTGCCGCGTCGTCCGTATCGTCGCAACGCCTTCGCAGAAATTGACGTAACGCTCTCGTGCTGCCCTCAGGCGAGCGGCGAAGGCTGGTCGGGGCGACAGGATTCGAACCTGCGACCTCGTGAACCCCATTCACGCACTCTAGCCAAACTGAGCTACGCCCCGAATTGCGAATGAGCCGACGGCTCACCACCCCTATACTCTATCACGCCGCCGCCGACTTTCAACCCTCATGCCGGCGGCCTATCTTGTTCTCTTTGCCGGCGAGGAGGCGGCGGATGTTGGCGCGATGGGTGGGAATAATGACGAGCGGGATCAGAATCGCGAAGCAGGTGACGAGGAGGCCCGCGCCGAGGCGGTCGCCGTTGAGAACGACGGCGGCTATTGCGTAAGCGGATGCGCCGAGGATGGAGCCGAGCGAGACGTACCTGCTGATGGCGACGGTAATGATCCAGACAACCAGCCCGGCACCCGTTGCGATGGGCGAGATGGCGGCTACGACTCCGAAGCTCGTGGCGACACCCTTCCCTCCTTTGAAGCGGAGGTAGACGGGAAAGATGTGGCCAACTATCG